>OJVY01000017.1_pt1 | contig 115801 bp, 102 predicted proteins | sample 1600301 | NCBI WGS metagenome assembly OJVY01 (sample SAMN04436925, study PRJEB24849) | human gut metagenome | biome: human gut; feature: NICU; material: stool | host: Homo sapiens | place: USA: Saint Louis, MO | collected 2012-05-22
TTAATATCTCCTCTTAAACTACTTTAACTACTATTATTTATTATACTATGGTTAAAACAGATGAGCCAACGATTGATGATATTACCTTCAATGATTTAAATATGGATGAGATTTTTAAACAGGTAAAAAATACGCAGTCTAGTATTGGGGATGAATACAGCTACGATTTTTTTAGAAGGCAGAAAAATCCCGATTTGACTCATTTTGAAGCGGCTGTTCAGTGTATGAGTGAGCAGGCTGAAGCTCGGGAAAAACTGCAATTTGCCTTTTATCGAATTGGGCGGAAAACCAATAATCAGTTGGTTGAATTATTACTGGAGCCCAGTAAGTTTCCTAAAATAGCGATGCTGCCGATTGTTTTTGTGACGGTAGTCGGAATAGGCAGCTTGATCTGGCTGGCAGTAGATATTGATTATGGGATTTTAGCTGTCTGTATGAGCTTTTGTGTAGGTTTGATTTTATTTTCGATCGTGTTGCGAAAAATTTATCAGGCGTTTGAAGCTTTGGGGATGTTTACACGCATGGTTCGGGCGGCGAAGGTGATGGTGAAACTAGAGCTTCCGGCCTTCAAAGAAGAAACCGATCAGCTGCGTAAAAATCTTAAAGTATTTAAAAATATTACAGGACTGGCGGATTATATTGTGCAAATCTCTGGCTCTTCCAACAGCCTAATGATGATCATTACTTCTTATTTTTCTTTGTATGGCTATGCTTATTTTATCATGGTCAAGCTGTTTCAAAAGTATCGCAGTGAAGCGTTGAAACTGTATGAAACCATTGGATACATCGAGCTGTGTATTTCGATTGCTTCTTATCGAGAAAGTTTGCCATATTATTGTCTGCCGAATTTTAATGATAGTGATCAGATAACGTTCGAAGAGATCGTACATCCGCTGTTAAAAGAACCCGTTCCGAATACGCGTAGCATGGGAAATAAGGTGTTGATCACTGGTTCAAATGCCAGTGGAAAATCGACCTTTGCTCGAACATTAGCGATCAATGCCATTTTTGGACAGCTGTTTAATACTTGCTTGGCTAAAAGCTTCAGTTTTAAACCATGTGCTGTCTATAGCTCGATGAATCTAAAGGATGATATTGTTACCGGCGACAGCTTCTATATGGCAGAGATCAAGTCGCTAAAGCGCTTGTTAAAAATCGCTGAATCTAAAGAGTATGCCATGATTTTTATGGATGAAATGTTTAAAGGAACCAACATGATCGAACGGATCGCTGCTGCTTCGATTATTCTGAAAAAATTTGCTGACTTGGATTGTTTCATTTGCTTGGCAACACATGATGTAGAGCTGAGCCGAATCCTAGGTGAACGCTATGAAAACTATCATTTCCGAGAGGTTGTTACAGCGGATGATATTCTATTTGATTACACGTTGCGAGAAGGCGTAACGACTGGCAGTAACGCGATTAAATTATTAGCCTATTGTCATTATGATCAAGAAATTGTTGATCAGGCAGAAAAGTATGCTGAGAATTATCGACTATCAGGCGAGTGGGAAAAACTATAAGCAAGCACTCAAGACCGTGTCCAATTAATTGGACACGGTCTTTTCCAGTTAGTTAAAATAACAGTTTTATACCTGTAGCGTATTCAATAGTTTCCGTAATTCAGACACGGATATTTGTCCTGGAGCGGAAGCTGTTCCGGCAGAGCCGAACGTCGCAGCTGAACCAAAGACTTGTCCAGAAATACGGCTAATCATTCCTAGTGTTCCCATAGACATAGTAATTAATGGACGATCTGCATAATTTTCATACATCTCGCGGGTAGCTTCGAGGAGTGTCAGAACATCCTCGCTATTTCTAGGCATAACAGCAATTTTGCAGATATCTGCACCTTTAAGCTGCATTTGCTGCAGACGAGAAAGAATCTCTTGTTTACTAGGAGTCTTATCGAAGTCATGATTACATAAGATAACTTTAATACCTTTTTCGTGGGCAGCGGTTATTGTTTGTGCGACTAATTTGTCAGGCATAAAGAGTTCTAGATCAATTAAATCAAGACAGCCTTGCTTGATTAACGTCTCATAAATTTCAAAATACTTTTCTTCACTTAATGACAGCTCGCCGCCTTCTTTATAAGTTCGGAAGGTGATTAGCAGTGGTTTATTGAGTGCTTTTTTTATTGTATGAGAAAGCTCAGCTACAATTTCTGTTTTTTCAACTTCTTGAAAAAAATCTATACGCCATTCAACAATATCACAGTCAAGTTGTTGAATATGTTCAGCTGAGGAGAGTAGGTCTGTTTCTGTTCGATCTAGCAAAGGTACAATTATTTTAGGCTGACCTTCACCAATGGTCACTTGGTCAATTGTTACTGTGTTCATATTGTTCCTCCATTAATTATTTAAGTTCATTCAACTAATTTGTTTGACGTGCTATGCGGATAAATCTACTGTTTTTCGATAACGTATAAAGATAATTACAGCTAATAAAAAGCCAATTCCTGCAATAATGGTATCAAACAACATAATACTACGAACATTGTTCTTTGCGATGGCTGCCGCAATAATCGGGATCAGGAATGAAGCAATACTGCCAAAGGTATAAAAAATCCCTGTGATTGTTCCTTTACCCGCTGGAAACAGTTCGCCCATTACAGTGAGACCAAGCTGCATGACTCCGCCGGCAGCGAAGAAGCCTACCAATGCAGCACCAATCATCATCACTAACGGTGTAGGGAATAACCACATGATAAGAATCGTTACAAATGAGACGAGAGTATAAAGCGTTACTAAATAAACAGGCCGCACTTTTGTCGCTAGAACAGCAGTCACAGCTACACAGATAAGGGAGCCAGTTGAGTAATAAGAAATCAGTAAATTTGCGTTATCAGTGGTCATTTGTGCAACTTCCTCACCATAAATACCGATAAACTGTGAGATTAAATAAAAAGTTGCTTGAGAAATAAAACCATAAATAATGAAACAGACACCCTCAATTGCTATTTTAGGCTGACTTTTAAATGTAACGGCTCGTATTTCTGCCTGTTGATTTTCCTTAGCGTCTTGATCTGGAAATGGTCGTTTCAATAAAAATAGACCATTTAAAACAAAAACGATAATCGGAATGATAAAGGACCAGCCAAACCATAACTGATTGGTATTGATGATTTTTAGCATAATCGGTAGGGTAAATTGTCCAATTTGTACGAATGCTTTGATTAATACATTCGCTGTTCCCGCCTTTTTAGGGAAAGATTCCATAAGGGCTGGATACGTGCCTGAGTCTAAGAAAGAGTTTGAAACACCGGCAATTACTGCAAAAATCATAGCAGTCGTTACGCTTTTACTGTACAAAATACCAAAGAAATACAAAGAGTAAGTAACGATACCTAAATAAATGAAGGGCTTTCTTCCAAATTTATCTGATAAACGGCCGGAGATTAAAATAGCAATCAAGCGGCCAATTCCTAGCATGGAGATGACTTTCGCTATCCCCATTAGATCCGTATCCCACTGTCCCATTAAAGCTTTTTGATTCTGGGATATGATGATAACACCCATCCCATGAATAATATAATTGATGTAAAGACCAATCGCTGTTGGTAAATATTTATTTTTCATCCATACTCCTCCGCCTATTCATCAAATAATAATTCTTTAATATATGTGACTGGCATTTCTTCATCAGTGAACAATTGAAAAGCTGCAGCTCCTTGATAGAGCATCATACCCAAACCGTTTATAACTTTTTTTGCACCATGTTCTTTAGCAAAGCGTAAAAGTTTCGTTTCTCTTGGAGCATAAACGACGTCAAAAACCACTAAATCAGATCTAATCATTTCTGGATCATTAATCAAACTTTGTTCTTGTAAAGGCTTCATACCAACGCTTGTGGCATCTATATAGATACTACTTTTTTGGATGGCTGATTTAAATGCTGCTTGATCTGCTAAATCGGTTACAGTTGCCCGACAGTTAGTATTATCATTGATTTTTTTTGCGGTTTCCTTAGCATTTTCGAACACATCATCATTAATGTTGAAAATATACAGTTCTTTTGCACCATCAAAAGCAGCTTGGATAGCAATCGCTGTTGCTGCCCCGCCTGCACCAGTCAATGTAATGGATTGATCTTTGACTGTTACACCCTCATCTTCCAGTGCTTTTATTGCACCAATCCCATCTGTGTTATAACCGACTAAGTGTCCTTTGCCATCTTTATTTGTGACTGTATTTACGGCTCCGATTAATTTAGCTTCTGGTGAAATTTCATCTAAATAGGGAATAATTGCCTGTTTATTGGGCATAGAAACATTTGAACCGCGGATACCCAATGCACGTATTCCATCTACAGCAGGTTTTAAAGTAGAGTTGTCTACTTCGAAGGCAAGATATGCATAGTCCAGTCCTAATTTAGCAAATGCTTCGTTGTGCATTGTTGGTGACATACTGTGGCGTATAGGAGTAGCTATTAGGCTGATTAGTAAAGTGTGTCCAGTTAATCGTTCTGTCATTGTTCAATTCCTCACTTAATATTTATTTTTTCATTATGAAATTAAGTTCAAACGTATGTGGCATGCATCGTTTTTCGTTGAGTTTCCAGATTTTTAATGGTTTTCACAACATCGCGAGCTTCCTTAGTGCCTTCCATGATTCTTCGAGCTACCTTACTGTCACCAATGTTAAGTAAGGTAATATTATTCTTTTGTGTATAATCAGTTAGGTCGGATAATAAAGGAGCATCAGCACGCATACCTAAACAAATGAAACCTAAATCAAAAGGTAATTTAAGGCGTTCTCCTTCAGCTTTTTCAACGATGAAACAATTCTTTTGTACTTCCATCAATTTCGTAGAAGTGTGAACATCAACATTATAGTCATGAATGATTTCCATCATTCCAAGTTTAGTGATAATATCTAAATCTTTTCCAAGTTGATCAACCATTTCAACAATATGAACTTTTTTTGCACCATTTTCTGCGTAATACTCAACCACATCTAAACCAACTGCACCTCCTCCAATAACAACGACTTCTTTTCCGTCAAAATCATTGAATTTTTTCATATCTCCCAAAAGGTCAAAAATAGAGAAGACTTGTCGATTGGATTTAGCTAATTCTTCGTGCAGTCCCACAATTGGTGGAAGCAATGGTTTTGCACCGGTAGTATTAACAATCAAGTCTGGCTTTTCATTTAGATCTTCTAACGTAAATCGATGATTTAAATGAACAGTCAAATTGGATAATTGTTCTACTCTTCTCGTTAGATAGGTGACGAAATCATTGATTCGTTGTTTGTCAGGAAAGCGGGAAATTTCATGGGCTAATCCGCCTAGATAACCTTTCTCTTCGTAGAGTGTGACATCTACACCAATTTCCGCAGCACTGGCTGCAGCTTCAAGCCCAGCAGTTCCTCCTCCAATGACAACCATTTTCATTGGTTTAGTGACTGGTGATTTCTTGTAGGTTTCCTCATAGTAAAGATCTGGATTAACAGTACAACGAATTGGACGTGATTTCGAAATGCGATGATCTGCACAGCCAATATTACAGGAGATACATTTTCGCAATAGATATTCCTGACCATTGGCCACTTTATTGACCCAATTCGGCTCCGCAATCAATCCGCGTCCTATGGCAAGTAGATCGGCATCTCCATTTAGCAGAATTTCTTCGGCACGCTGTGGACTACGAATATTACCAGAAGTAACAATCACTTTCTCTGGAAATTTATTCTTAACCGCCTTAGCCATATAACTTCGCCAACCATCCTTAAGATTCATTTTGTCGATTTGATATTGTAAGTTATCATTTAATGCTGCTGAGACATTCAGTATATCTACATCTTCAGCAATGTAACTAAGCATTTTTATAGTATCGTCTAAGGTATTTCCATTTGGTAACAGTTCGTCTGCGCTCACACGTAAAGAAATCGGAAAGAATGGACCCACTGCTTGTCTAACCGCTTGAATGACCATTCGAGCAAAACGAGTACGATTTTCAAGTGTTCCACCGAATTCGTCTGTTCGTTTGTTATAAATTGGGGATAAAAACTGACTAATTAGATAAGAATGGCCTGCATGAATCTCAACACAATCAAATCCAGCTTTTTGTGCACGCAAAGCTCCTGCAGCATAATTTTGTACGATTTGTTCGATCTCAGATTTTTTAAGTGGCCGTGGAACAGGATTTCCAGCTTTGCTAGGAATATCCGAAGAAGAAACCGCTTGTACTCCTTGCAAACGTGGTTGATAAGCAGAAGCGCCAGCATGATTAATCTGTACAGATGTAGCAGCTCCATAGGCATGCATCCGTTCGTTAAATTGCCAAAGACCAGGTATGAATTGATCCTTGTCCATTCTTAATTGTGTTGTTCCGTTTGTTCCTAGCGGATAATCAATACAAATGTTTTCCAGTGTAATTAATCCAGTACCACCTTTTGCTCGCTGTTCGTAATATGAATAATGCTGTTCATTAAAGGTTCCATCCTGATTTGCAAAATTTGTTCCCATTGGCGGCATAATCACTCGATTTTTTAAGGTCAAACGTTTAATCGTCAAGGGTTCAAACAATGCTTGATATTTTTCCATAATATTCATCCTCTCGTAGATAATGAGAACATTCACAATATCTCGCCTTCATTCTACGAGAAGAAATTTATAAAATCTAATGCTTTATATCTATGTTAATCATAAATAAAATTTATCATTTAGTTTTTAATAGGTTTTTCCAAATTAAGAAATTTGTAGCGTTGCTGAATAACCAGTGAGGCGATAAAACCTAATAAAATTAAAAATACATCAAACCAAAAAACGTATTCCATCCCCTTGTTGCTTATAATACCGGTGATGTATGGGGTTATCATAACAGATGTCGAGGTTGCTAAGGAGTAATAACTAGTATAGCGTCCTTTTCTACTAGGGAAAAGTTCCAACATTAGAGCGAGTCCTAACTGCCAAATTCCACCAGCGGCAAAAATTCCGATTGCTAACGCAGCTATAACAGTTGAAATAAAACTAGGCGAAAGTAGCATCCAAACTAGTGATAAGCCAGAAATTGCAACACAAAAACTAATTAATTTCGGGATGTTTACACCTTTTTTCACAATTCCGGATGTGAAAAAAACAGAGACAAATGATCCAACGCTGTAGAGGCTAACAAAAATCAGACTGTTTTCGTGGGAAGCGACATGCATGGCTTCAGCGTATTGTGGAATCCAAAGAATAAAAATATTAAAAATAGAAACTGAGACGAAAGAGAAAACTAATAAAGCAATTCCATCAATTTTAAAAATTCCTCGATTGATAATTTTGCTTGAGGAAGATATTGGTTCGTCAACGATTTCTGTGGGTAATGAACTTAGGGGAGGGAATTTAGCAAAAGCTAGATAGCCCAAATTAGCCAACAAGCAAACGGCGCAAAGAATAAAAGGCCAGCCGAAAAATAGCTCTTCTTTTAGAAGAAAATGAGTAATAAAAGGCAAAATAAATTGCCCTAAAGAAATAAATGCTTTATTTAAGACGCTTAGTGAGCTGTTGGTTTTTTCATCTGGATAAGCTTCTACCAATGTAGGGTATGTACTAGTATCTAAAAAAGCATTACTGACTCCGCCAAACATTGCGAAGAAAAATGCTGTTTGATAATTTGGGCTGTATAAAACGCCAAAAAAGAAAAGAGCGTAAGATAAAATGGCGATAATGACAGTTTTTCGACGACCAAAAGTATCGGAAAAATACCCAGAGAAATAGAGACTAAGGATTCTTCCAAAACCAATTGCACTCATTACTAGAGTGACTTGCGTGGTACTTGCTTGCCATTGATTTTTTAATTCAGTCATATTTTGTGAAAGGATAATGGCAGCCATTCCTTGAAAGATGTAGTTAAAATAGAGACTCCCAATTAATAGACGATATTTTGTAGGTTTCATAAAAATTCTCCTCATGTGATTTTATTCACTTGATTATACCTTAATACTAGGTCATTTGTATCATTAAAACTAATGCTTTATTTTGATAAAATTGATAAAATCTATTTATTGAATGAGGTGGAAAAATGAATTTAAGGCAATTAGAATTTTTTATTTTACTCGCGCAAAGCGAGCATATGACCAAAGCAGCTGAATTGGCTAATACTTCACAGCCAAACGTGAGTCATGCAATGACCACTTTAGAACAAGAGTTAGGCGTTGCTCTATTTGAAAAAAAGGGACGAAATATTCGCTTGACCCGACAAGGTAGGATCTTTTACGAATATGTCCAACCAGCACTTCAAAAAATAGATGAAGGGCAGCAACGACTACAAGAGATTATAGATCCATTTTTTGGCGAAATCGAGTTTGGATTTATTTATACGATGGGTTCAACTCTTGTACCCAAACTAATTCAAACATTTCAGCAAAAAAAAGAAAACAAAAGGATTAAGTTTCTTTTTCATCAAGGAAATTCTAATAAAATCATAAAAATGTTATTAGATGATACGATCGACATAGGTATTTGTTCGAAGATTAGTGAAGACAGCGATCTAATTTTTCAACGTTTGACCCGTGAAAAGCTAGTATTAGTTGTTCCATTACATCATCCTCTGGCAAAAAATAAGAGTGTTGAAATCGAAGAGACATTAACTTATCCCTATGTATATTATGGGAAACAAAGTGGACTGCGTCCGTATTTAGAACGTCAACTGAAAGAGCTAGATATAGCGCTGACTGTTCAGTGCGAACTGGAAGAAGATCATAGTATTTTAGGATTTGTTGGTGAAGGTTATGGAATTGCTTTAATGCCTGATATTCCTTCAATCACTTCTTATCCAGTTAAAAAAATCGAAATTAAAAACCACCTAGAAGACAGAAACGTTTATTTAGCAGTAAAAAAACACAACTTAGAAGTTCCTGTGATAAGAAAATTTTATGATTTTTGTTTAAACACCGACAAATAAAGGTGAGTCAAAGCTTTCTTAACCTCTGTGTAAGATATAATTCTGATTAGTTTGCAGCGAGGAATGAAGAGGAAGTGATGGAAGGAAAATTTGAAATTGCTTTATTAGGAGACGGCAAGTTATTCTAAGCCGAAAATACTTCATTGTTCGATGATGATATACGTCACATTGTCACAGTCAGATGAAGAAAGAAATACCAAAAAATCCACGAAATCAGATATACCAAAGCAAACAGCCATTAGCTATTCCATTCCATTATTAAAGTAGTTTAAATCAGTAGCTTAAATCTTAAATAGATAAATGTAACTTATTTTCTTGTAGCTAGATAAAAAGCTAGAGAGGTTCTAATCAATACCCACCTACTGATAGAGCAAGAACCCTGCAAGTCCTGCCACACACATCAAGACAATGGGATTGGGTTTGAATTTTCGCAGAATGATCAATGAAGCAGTGAATAAAATCGCAGCTCTCCAATCAAATTGTAAGAGCAGATTGCTGGAAAAGTCGGATGTTCCGAAGAAGGCCAATAAAAGAATGGTAAAGCCCGCCGACATGATCAAGCCGACAGAAGAAGCTTTTAGGCTTTTCAGAGCCGCTGCCACATAGAGAGAGTCGTTATGCTTTTGGAAAAACTGATATAGGCTAATGGAGATTACACAGCCGCCTAAAATACAGCCAATGGTAGCGACAATCGCACCGGAAATTCCGTTAATCTGCATGCCTACAAAGGTCGAGGTATTGACTGCCAGCGGTCCAGGGGTCATCTGCGAGATGGTGATAATATCACTAAAAACTTTCTCACTCAGCCAGCCCTGCTGATGAACTACCTGTTCTTGAATCACGGGAATAATGGCATAGCCGCCACCGATACTGAATAGCCCGATTTTGAGAAAAGTCAAAAATAGTTGCATTAGGAAGCCTCCCTTGTTTGTTGAAAATAGGTATCGAGTAAACAAAGTCCAACGCTGAAAAATAGAATATAGATCACGTTTAAATTAAAAATGGCATTAGCTACAAAAGAAATTGGGACCAATAGGCGTAGTAATCTAGAGCTTTCTTGCCGAATCAGCTGATACATATCAATAACAATATCGATGATCAAAGCGGTGACACAAGCCTGCATGCCTTTTAGAACGGCCATCACCGTTACATTTGCGGCAAATGCGGCGTACCAGTTAGAGATTAATCCCAAGATCACTAAAGGCGGGATGATCGAACAAATCGCGTTAATGAAAACTCCAGGTAGTCCTGCCACCTTTTTTCCTGCCAAAACACTTAGATTAATGGCGATGGCTCCTGGTGAGGATTGCGCGACAGCCGCCATCTCCATTAATTCATCATTGGAGAATAGTCGTTTTTTTTCAACATAATACTTGCGAATCATGGGAACGACCACATAACCGCCACCAAAAGTAAAGGTGCTGATAAATAGATTGATCGAAGCCAGCCATAAGTAATGTTTAAGTTTTGTCATGCTGCCACCCTTTCTTGCTTTCTCTCTAGTATAAGGCTTGGTTTGGTATGTGTGAAATGATAGTATTGGGGTATAGGTATGAATGCTATTCATGAGAAGAGGAAACCCTATGAACTATAAACAATGTGTGATATTTCGTGAGATCGCGAAAACGAATAATTTTACCAAAGCAGCAACGAACTTATTTTTGACGCAATCAGCTGTTTCTCATGCGATCAAAGATTTAGAAGAAGAAGCGGGCACGCAGCTTTTTGAACGGCTGCATCGCAGTGTGAAGCTCACTCCTGCGGGGGAATTGCTTTTGCGAGAGATTCAACCGATCATTGAGGAGTTTGAGTCTGTCGAAGCACGTTTGCCTGATTTAGAGAAGCAGCCGCCATTGAAAATCGCCTCCTGCATTACGTATGCCCAGACAGAGCTGCCTCAGCTATTGCGGCGATTTAGCGTGAATCACCCAGAGGCTCATTTTAACGTTCAGGTTTTTCCTGCTTCAGAATCGATTGCTCGTTTAGAAACTGGCGAGGTTGATCTTGCCTTTATTGAAGGCAAGGTCCAGCAAGCTTCCTTTCAAGCAAAAAAGATCGCAGATTATCGGTTGTGTGTAGTGGCGGCACCAGATTTCGCTGAAAAGCAGCTTAGTTTGCCAGAACTTTTGCAACGTCCGCTTTTATTGCGTGAAAGAGGGAGCGCTGTTCGTGAAGCCTTTGAATCCTTTGTTGTTTTACAGGGCTTCAAGCCTTTTCCGATTTGGGAAAGTGTCGATTCGCAGGCTTTGGTTTCAGCTGTTAAAGCAGACTTTGGTTTATCGGTATTGCCGTACCGTCTAGTGAAGGAGGAGATTTTGCTAGGAAAACTGACCGAGGTCAAGATTACAGATTGGCAGCTGACCAATGACATTACTGCTCTGGTTCGTAAAAGTCGATATCAATCCCGGATATTGGCTGAATTTTGGAAAATGCTGCATCAAGTAAACTAATTTTGGACAAGTTTGTTTGAATGACTTTCTAAAATATTTACAGTATATTAAACTATTGAATAAAGAGAGGGGTTATTCAATTATGAAAACGACTGCTGAATTAAAGGCAGAAGCGAAGGATGCTTTGAGAGGTAAATGGGGACAAGCAGTTATTCTAAATCTGATTCCGACATTATTAACTGTAGCTGTGATGTTCTTTGTGGTATTATCGGGATTAATCTGGTTTTTCATTCATGGATCAAGTGACGGCGTGATTACTTCTGTTTCAGAGTATCAGCAAAATAATGCCAGCGGCGGTGGAACAAGTTTAGTTTCATCAATTATCAGCGCATTGTTTATGAGCGGAATCTCTTGGACGTATCTTGATTTGCTAAGAGGTGAGCGGACGCAGATCGAACCGATGAAGGACGCGTTTCGTGGATTTCAAGGTGCATTCCTCGGCGGTGTAGTTCTATTAGCACTATTTACGAATATTTTCACGACATTATGGACATTCCTATTCATTATTCCTGGGATCGTAAAAGCCTATGCGTATTCGCAAAGCTATTTTATCTATTATGATCAGCTTCAACAAACAGGGGAGAAACCGAAAGTGTTAGATACAATTACTGCCAGTCGCCACTTAATGATTGGCCACAAGGGCCGTTTGTTTTGGCTGGATCTAACGTTTATCGGCTGGTACCTGCTGACTGCTTTAACAGCGGGCATCGCCTATCTATGGGTAGCACCCTATATATCCGCTACTAAAGCTGCCTTCTATGAAGACTTGCAAAGAAATATTTAAAAAAAGCAGGACTCAATCATATGATTGGGCCCTGTTTTTTTAAGCAAATCTTTTGTTGTTTTGAATCGCCAACAATTGTGGGAAAAGAACAGATTGATAATCGGCAATCAGTTGCTTATTTATAAGCTAATTTTATTCTATCATGAAGGAGATGTTCACTTTTTTTCTCGAATCTGCCACTGCCTCGATCATTCGTCAATTCAATGTAAACACGAAAGATAAAATTTATTTTTCAGGGTTGCTATTTATTTAGCTATACAAAAATCTTTTATAATTGATTAAAGTTCGCTTTTTAAAAAAAATGAAATATCGTAAATTTTTTGGAATTGAGTATTCAGTAAAAGCATACGAAAAGGTTAATTGCCAGAGATTATTAAATATAATATGCGTTTTTTTATAGAGTATCATTATATTTAACAACTTTTTAACTGATTATAGTTGACAATGTTCATTCATTTTGTTAAATTTTGAAAAGAAAAATAAAATATGATTTGTTAGGTGAGGCTCCTATACAAACACAGGCTACTGCCCAAAAATGTCGAGAGACGCCAATGGGTAGAACAGGAATTGTCGAATACAAGGCTTTTCTTAAGGTAGCTAAGATGTTTGTCTTTACGTTGTATAGTGCCAAAACTCAACGATTAGATCGATAAGATATTTGTCTTTTTAAGATGGATTTGTTAAGGCCTTTCGCTGAGTTTTTTAGAGCGAAAGGCCTTTTTTGTCAGTCGTGCTTTTCGCAGTTTGGCTCAGTGATGACAGCTCTAAAAGAAGTTTTTAATAATTTGGCTGAATGAGTTTAGCACGATGATATGCGTACGAGAATAAGATCATTTTTCGTGCTTTTCGAAAAATGAATTCCTAGATAGGAGCTAGCTGTCAGTCGTGCTTTTCGCAGTTTGGCTCAGTGATGACAGTTTTAAAAGAAGTCTTTAATAAATTGTAGCTGAAGATGCTTAGCACGATGATATGCGTGGTGAAACTCAACTCATTTTTCTGCTTTTTAGAAAAATGGATTCATTAAAATGAACTAGCTGCGAGTTCAACTTTCTGCAGTTTCACATCGCCGAGCTACTTGTTCTCAACGGCATGGCTTTCTTTCATGGAGCTAGTTCTCACTAACCGTCTATTTTATTTTCAATCAAAAACAAAGGAGGAATTATCATGGTAAAACAGTGTATATGCTAACGAGATGGAACAGTTTATTTTATCGGGAAGCCTTGATGCTTCGAAATCGGGTGTTGAAGGAAAGTGCGGGAAAGGCGTATTTGTTCGAGGCACCGATTGAAGAAAAGCAGGATATTCATTTGGTCGTGCGGCAAGGAGATGAAGTAGTGGGAACGTTGCTGCTGCATCCTGTATCAAACGCATTTGTTCAGATCAAGCAGGTTGCGATCGAACCGCAGACTCAAGGAAAGAGTCTTGGGAAGAATTTGATGATCTATGCAGAAGAGATTGCGGAAAGATTAGGCTTTTCGACTATTTTCTTAACAGGCAGAAAGCAGGCCTGGGGCTTTTATGAAAAGCTGGCTTACCAAGAGCTGCCGTATGAGTATCAAGAAGACCAATTGATTTTGAAAATTTTTAAGAAAGAAATTCGACAACCATTGACTCGAATAACCACAAAGGAGATGAAAACAAATGGACGACAGTAGTTCGCGAAGAACGGGTTTATGGATGATAGAGGAACGGGGCATTGGCAAATTATTCTTGTCTATTTGTTTTTAGCCCCTTCATCTCTCCGTGAGCCCACAATAGGAGGCGCAAAAAAATGAAAACATTCGGAAATATTCTTTTATACCTAATGATTGGGATAGGATTATGGCGAATTTTTTTTGGAGAGAAGGAAAGAACAGTGGAAAAAGTAACGAAAAATAACCAAAAGGTTAATTATGATTTATTTGCTAGAAAAACAGTGGCGAATGTTTTTGAGACCTTTCATACATCAAAAAAGGGGTTATCAGAAAAACAAGCCAGCATTGCTAGAGAGCGATACGGGGATAACAAGATTTCTTATGGCAAAAAGACGCCTTTCATTTTGGAGGTGCTAAAAGCGTATATCACACCCTTTACCTTGGTATTAATTGGTCTAGGATTAACCTCGATTACGACAGATGTATTAATGGCGGCTCCGGCAGACCGCGATTATTTTGGCAGTGCTATTATTTTTACGATGGTCATTATTAGCGGAACAATGACCTTGATCCAATCAGTTCGTTCGAATCATGCTGCTGAAAAGTTGAAATCTTTAGTAAAAGTTACAGCGACTGTTCGTCGGAAAAATCAATTCCTTGAACTTCCCATCGAGGAAATTGTCTGTGGAGATGTCGTTAAATTATCTGCCGGTGATATGATTCCAGCGGATGTCCGGTTAACAGTCACAAAAGATTTATTTGTTTCTCAATCGGCTTTGACTGGGGAAAGCTATCCAGTTGAAAAAAGAGCGGAGAGTCAAATTGAAGCCCAAGATTCTGAGACAAGTTACGAAAACATGGTCTTTATGGGAAGCAATGTCATTAGCGGGAGTGCGGAAGGAGTTGTAATTGCAACGGGGAATCGAACGTTGTTTGGCGATGTGGCAAAATCCTTGAGTACCAAGCCTGACTTGACGAATTTTGAATTGGGAATCAAGAAAACTTCGTTCATTTTTATCAAATTTATGGCGCTCATGGCACCAACGGTCATCGTGATTAATGGGCTGACTAAGGGGGATTGGATGGAGGCTTTTCTGTTCGGTTTATCTGTGGCTGTAGGATTGACACCTGAAATGCTGCCGATGATCGTAACCACTAATCTGGTCAAGGGTGCCTCAAGGATGGCGAAAAAGGGAACGGTTATTAAAAATATCAATTCGATTCAAAATTTCGGCGCTGTTGATGTGCTTTGTACGGATAAGACTGGAACGTTGACTCAGGATAAAATCATCTTGGAATATCATTTAGATTGTGATGGGAAGGAAGATTCACGGGTTTTACGTCACGCATATTTAAACAGCTATTATCAAACTGGATTAAAAAATTTGATGGACGTCGCGATTATTGATGCTGCGAAGAATGAATTGGATACGACTAAAATCAATTATCAAAAGGTCGATGAGATTCCATTTGATTTTGACCGTCGCCGTATGAGTGTGGTTGTAGCGGACAATGATGGCAAGACTCAAATGATCACAAAAGGTGCAATTGAGGAAATGCTGCGAATCTCGAGCTTCGTTGATTTTAAGGGAAAGGTCATACCATTAACAGAAAAAGCAAAACAAGAGGTTTTAGAAAAAGTAAAAGAACTAAACAGCGATGGCTTGCGGGTATTAGGGGTGGCACAAAAAACCAATCCAAGTGTCGTCGGCGAATTTTCGGTATCGGATGAGTCGGAGATGGTCCTAATTGGGTACTTGGCCTTTTTAGATCCGCCAAAGGAAACCACGAAGCAAGCGTTAGAAACACTGAAGAAACATGGCGTGGGAGTCAAGGTGCTAACAGGCGACAATGCGCTGGTTACGAAATCTGTCTGCAAACAGGTTGGTTTGGAATCGGAAGAATTAGTTACAGGTGAACAAATCGCCAATCTAAACGAAGTACAATTAGCTGACATCGTAGAAAAATACAATGTCTTTGTCAAACTGAATCCTCAGCAAAAGCAACGTATCACCCACGCATTAAAGAAAAATGGACATACCGTCGGCTTCTTAGGAGACGGCATCAATGACGCTCCTGCGATGAAGGCAGCCGATGTTGGAATTTCCGTGGATACCGCTGTTGATATTGCGAAGGAATCTGCAGACGTGATCTTACTGGAAAAGGATTTGATGGTCTTGGAACGGGGAATCGTTTCAGGCAGAGAAACCTTTGGCAATATTATGAAATATATCAAAGCAACTGCCAGCTCGAACTTCGGTAACATGTTCTCTGTCTTAATTGCTAGTACGTTCCTGCCCTTCTTGCCAATGCTGCCATTGCAACTGCTATTTTTGAATATGATCTACGATATTTCTTGTATTTCGATTCCGTGGGATCATATGGACAAAGAGTATTTGGATGAACCAAAAAGTTGGATCTCGGCCAATATTGGCAAGTTTATGCTTTGGATTGGACCAACTAGTTCAGTTTTTGATATCACGACTTATCTATTAATGTACTTTGTCATTTGCCCAGCAATGCTAGGCGGCAGCTACCACACCTTGAGTCCAGCACAACAGGCGACCTTTATTGCGATTTTCCATGCCGGCTGGTTCGTGGAATCACTTTGGACGCAAACGATGGTGCTGCATGCGTTGCGGACTCCGAAAGTGCCGTTTTTGCAAAGTCGGGCCTCATTCAGTATGATTGCTATTACCACTTTAGGAATCGCTGTAGGAACAATCGTGCCGTTCACTAATTTTGGCAGAAACTTAGGGATGCTGCCATTGCCAGGAAACTATTGGTTATGGTTGTTTGTCACAATGGTTCTTTACTTGGCTTTAGTGACTGTAGTTAAACGGATTTATATTCGTCGTTACGGTGAACTATTGTAAGCATCCGTGTCCTTATTCCTCAATAATTCGACTTGGTAGGCGCTTTCTTTTCAGTTATACTTAAAGCTAACAATGGTAAAAGGAAGGTGCAGTACATGATTGATCATTTAAGTATTGGTGTCAGCGATTTGGAAAAGAGTAAGGTGTTTTATAAGGAAGCTTTGGAACCATTAGGCTATCAGGTAAAATTCGAGATGGACCATGGTGTTTGTTTTGGGGCAGAGGGAGGAGATATATGGATCGTCAAAAGCGAACCAAGCAAGATCCATTTGGCGTTTAGCGCATCTGATCGTACAACGGTCGATCGCTTTTATGAAGCAGCGATGAGGGCCGGCGGAGCAGATAATGGAGCGCCAGGTGTACGACCTCATTATCACGAGAATTATTACGGTGCCTTTGTCTTTGATCCCGATGGATACAATATTGAGGCCGTTTGCCACAAAGAAATGTAGTGAAAATGCTGGCTGAAGGGTCAGCATTTTTGTTGCTTTTTACTGTTTATCAGGAATGTTAAGTGTGCTGAATTAAAGTGAACTAAAAATGGAGGTGAGGTAGTGAGTAAATCTCAATGGTACAGTGATCGGTGGGGCGAGCCGACACATGATGATCGGATGCTGTTTTTATTGTTGACGGTGGGCGTTTTTCAAGCAGGATTAAGCTGGCAGGCAGCAGCAAGTAAACGGGAAGTCTTCGAAAGAAATTTTTGTGGAATGGATTTTCGCAAAGTGGCGGCTTTTTTTCCTGAAGATATTGAACAGATTGCCAAAGATCCGGAAATGATCCAGAATCGGCGAAAAATTAAAGCAGTCGTCCAAAATGCGCGAGCTATCGTGCTGCTGTTAAACGACTATGATAGTTTTGCTGACTATTTATGGGATTTCGTAGGTGGGGTGCCAGTCCTCCATGAGTACGAGACGGCAGAGGAAGTTCCGAATACATTGCCTGAAGCAACGGTGATCGCCAAAGATATGAAGAAAAGAGGCTTTACCTTTGTGGGTCCAATTGTTACTTGCATGTTTCTGAAGGCAGCAGGGATTATGCAGGATCGGGTGTGGGATAGTTAGAATTGGATACTAACAGCTTGATGAGTAGAAAAAGCAAAGAATGAGGAAAATATACTCCTCAATTCTTTGCTTTTTTTGTTATAGACGCCAATTTTTGTAAGGAAGCTAAATACTTTCGATATGGATTATTCCGTTTTTATACATTTCATCAATTAGTTTCTTATCTGTCTGATTATCTGTAATGAGTAAGTCGATTTGATCAATCGGAAGAAACGTATACAGCGCTCGTCGGCCGATTTTTGTGTGATCGGTAACGACAATTTTTTTTGCAGCAGCGTCAATCATATTTTTTTTGGTGGCGATCAATAATTCATTGAAATGGGTTAAGCCCTTTTCAACATTAAGTGCAGGCGTAGCAATAAAGGCCTTATCGACACTTAATTGCTGCAGGGATTCATTAGCAATTTGTCCGTTGAGCATATAGCTGTCGTGGAAAAGTGTCCCTCCAGTGACGATGGTGGTGATTCCTCGATTGGACCGTAAAACAGAAGCGATATTGACATCATTGGTGATAATCGTAATGTCTTGCAACTGCGGCATTTCATTGAGGGTTTTTGCGATTTGCAGGGTGGTGGTACCAGAATCTAAAATAATCGCTTCGCCGCTTTTTATATAATTTGTCGCATATTTTCCGATTTTTGTTTTTTCCAGCATATTTTCAGTTGCCCGATCTTCAAAATCTGGCTCATCCTGTTTGATACTTGCAGGAACCACTCCGCCATGGATTCTAACAACAAGTCCCTGTGACTCCAATTCATCTAAATCTCGCCGAATCGTTGTTTCATGAACCTGAAAAATCTCTGACAATTGGGCAACAGAAATAAATTGTTTATTTTCAATAGCTTCTAGCAGCTTTATTCTCCGCTCTCCTGTTAGCATGTTTCTTCATCCTCTCGCTTTCCCAGTGAAAATCCCCACCGTTGAAAGACTTTCTCACTTCTCAGTCTAGGGAAAATAATAGAAGGTGTCAATACATACAGATGAAAAGCGCGCATCAACGAGCGTATTCGAGTGAGACTGCAACTAAATAGATTTAAGACCTCACAATTTAAAATCAATTTTTTTGTTTTTTTATATCCAATCAAATGATTCATTTGTAGCTGTTTTACTAATAGCGCTCTGATATTTTTAAAATAAAGCGTTTACAGAGCTGTATTCTGATGCTATACTCGTAAACGAGCAATAAAGAGTTTATACGAGCGCTCATAAACGAGTGATAGGAGAGGAAGAATGAAACAAATGCTTGAATCAAAAGTTTTTAGTTTGGTGGAACCTGGTGTGATTGAGGAGGTGAACAAGACGAGAAGTCTTCCTGAAAATTGGGTGGCTGTTGAGCCGACCTATGCGAGTATTTGCCATGCGGATTTAAGATATTTTGCAGGGTTGCGAAGACCTGAGGCTTTAGCTAAAAAGTTGCCGATGGCTTTGCTGCATGAAGGGATCGCAGTGGTCAAGGAAAGCCGTTCAGAAAAATTTTCAAAAGGGGATCGAGTAGTCGTTGTTCCCAATATACCGGGACAAATCTTGCATCCTGAGATTGATCAGAAGCCCGATATTCCTGTGAATTACTCAAAGGGAAATGCCTTTTTAGGAAGCGGCTATGATGGTATGGCCCAAAGCTGCTTGGTTCATCCAGAAGAATGTCTGGTGCGTATCCCTGATGAAATTCCCAATGAAATCGCGGTTTTAGCGGAGCTTTCGTCTGTTTCTCATCATGCTCTTAGCCACGTGCAGGAGAAGCTGAAAAAGACAGATACTCGTGTAGCCCTTTTTGGTGATGGACCTGTGGGATACTTCACCGCTGTTATGCTGAAATATCTGTACGGCGTGACTGCTGAACGCTTTGTTGTCTTTGGTGCAGCGGATGATAAGTTGGCGCATTTCGATTTTGCTCGAAGAGAGAATGTACTGTCTTATGATTTTAAGCATTCTAAAGAAAAGTTTGATGTACTGATCGAATGCACAGGCGGAAAATTTAGTCAAAGTGCTTTGAATCAAGCAATTGATATTGCAGATTCGTTGGCGGATATCATTTTTATGGGTGTGACTGAAGAGCTGGTCCCAATTGATACACGAGACATTTTGGAAAAAGGGATTACCGCTCATGGCAGTAGTCGATCGTCAACGGCGGACTTTGAAGCAGTTGTTGAAGGCATGAAAAATCCAGACTATCGACGTGCGTTGAGTAAAATATTGCCGGAGAAAATTGTTGAGATTTCAACAGGAGAAGATTTTAGAAGAGTGATGGAGCAATTTGTCGAAAATCCAGGCTGGAATAAAACAGTTATGCATTTCAATTGGTAAGTGCGACGGGCTAAATGAATGAGGTGAGAATATGATAGGAATAGCAATTGTAACGCATGGCGAGATGGCGACAGGTCTGATGGACAGCTTGAGCCTTATCATGGGGGAGCAGGAAGATTATCAAACGCTTGGATTAAAACATGGGGATGACATTGGCGAATTCGGAGAGAAGATTCAAACGGCTATTTGCGAACTGGACACAGGTGATGGGGTATTGGTTTTCGTCGATTTATTTTCTGCAAGTCCCTATAACCAAGCAGCTATGTCCTTCAACAAATTGAAGGGGCATCACTATCGATTAATTTCAGGGGTGAATCTTCCCATGATTGTCGAAGCCTTTAATCAGCGAATGATTGGAGCGGATTTAGAAACAATGTATCAAGCCGCAATGATCGCGGGAAAAGACGGAATCAAAGAGTTTTTGGAAGAAATGGCAAAGCTGGAAAAAATACGTACGGATAAATAATAGAAATGGAGTGGAGTACAAATGGGTGAAATCGTATTAGCACGAATCGATGATCGCTTGATTCACGGACAAGTAATGACGGCCTGGCTGCAGTTTACTGGAGGAAATCATATTGTCATTGTGGATGACGCGACAGCAGGAGATGAGTTTACCAAATCGATCATGTCGATGGCGGTGCCGAATGGGATTAAATTATCGATTTTGGGAGTGGCAGATGGAGCGAAACTTTTGGCGAATATTCCTGACGGACACAAGATCATTGTGTTGGCGAAGGAGCCTCAAACGTATTGGCAGCTGATTGAAAAGGGCGTGACCTTCGATGAAATTATTATCGGTGGGATGGGAGCACGGAAAGATCGTAAAACCTTCCATAAAAATATTTCGGCTTCGGAGGAAGAAAAGGAGACCTTTAGAAAGATCGTCGCCCAAAATGTCAAAATGAAAATCCATGTGATTCCAGATCAGGGTTCACAAGCAATTGAAGGATTGCTATAAAAAAATGGTGAAGGAAGTGGAGAAATGAAAATTAGTCTAATCCAAGCAATTTTAATCGGGGTCGTTTATTATCTTGGAATCAATGGCACGCCGTGGCTTTCATTAGTGGGAACGCATGGCTGGATGCGTCCGCTGGTCAATGGAACTGTAGTCGGATTGATTTTAGGTGATCCGGTTCAGGGGTGTATCATCGGAGCGGCTATCAACCTGCCATATTTAGCTTTTATTTCAGCTGGCGGAACGGTGGCGATGGACCCAGCGCTTGCGGGGACTCTTGGAACCGCTTTAGCGATGGCGGCTAAGGTTGAACCGGCTGTTGCTGTGACCTTGGCTGTACCGATCGGACTGCTGGGGACCTTGATTTGGGTCGCTCATATGACCGTTGATATTACTTTTGTGCATATGGCAGATAAGGCTGCAGAAGAAGGAAAAATTGACCGCATTAATTGGCTGCATATTGTACCACCGCAATTATTTTTACTTTTGATTACTGTCGTGCCGGTTGCCTTAGCCGCTTATTTAGGAGCAGATGCAGTTGAGGGGATCGTGGATGCTTTAAGCGGACGCCCGCTAGATGTTCTTTCAGCGATTGGCGGTATACTGCCAGCTCTGGGGATTGCCATGAACCTGCGTGCGATGAATGGTAAAGGAACTTTATTATTTTTCACTTTCGGCTTTATGCTAGCAATCTACTCCGGACTGCCTTCTGTACCGATCGCTGTTTTTGCAGGAATCATCGGCTATGTCTTTACGGAGTTGTATTTGAAAGATAAAAATGGAGGGCTGACATAATGGAGCAGACAGCAGTAGAAGCTAAAGAAAAGCTATTAACAAAAAAAGATGTAGTTAAAGCCTTTTGGCGTTGGACATTTTTCTCGCATGCAAATTACAACTATGAGCGGTTACAGGCAACTGGAGTTGTTCATGCCTTTAGTCCGATTTTGAAAAAGCTGTATGGCAAAGATGAAGACGAAATGAAATCAGCACTAGAGCGTCACATGCAGTTTTTTAATACCGAGCCATCTTTTGGCGGTCCGATTTTAGCCATGACGATTGCGATGGAAGAAGAACGAGCATTGGGAGCAGACATTAATGATCAAACGATCAATGGATTGAAAACAGGATTAATGGGTCCCTTAGCGGGGATTGGCGATACCTTATGGCAAGGAACCTTGATACCAATTCTGCTCTCCTTTACGCTGCCATTTGGTGCGAAGGGAAATATTTTTATGGGACCTGTCCTATTCTTTGCCCTCCATTGGATCATTATGACTGTCATTGCCTACTTCTTATGGATTCAAGGCTATGAGCAAGGAAAAGAAGGCATCCAGAAGATGATGGCAGGCGGACGCCTTTCCTATATCATGACCTTCTCGCAAACATTGGGGGCGATCGTGATCGGTTCGCTGGCAGCCAATTTTGTTAAAATCGCCACCCCATTAAGTATACATTTGAGCGGGAAAGAAAATCTGTCGATTCAAACCGATGTGCTAGATGCATTGGTCAAAGGCATCTTGCCGTTGGGTGTGACTTTGTTGACCTATTATTTATTGAAGCATAAAAAATATACCCCGACAAAGGTATTAGTTATTCAAATTGTGGGCGGTGCGATTTTAGCCGCGATTGGTTTGATTGTGAACTCAATATAAGTGAATCAACGACGTCAACTAAAAACAAGGGAAACTTTGTTTTTAGTTGACGTCGTTTTTGCTTGATTTAAGAAGAATAAAAGCATATTTAACACGAGAAAAAGCAGTATTTCATGTAATTAAAAAATTTTGATGGCAGAGCTTCTGCAATTGACGTGTATCTGAGAATCGCGAATTCTAGCGGGTGTGATTTCATTCGAGGGTTTTGATTGATTAAGTTAGGAATCATTGATATTACGAAGATTGGTTATTAAATCTGAAGAAAATAGCCTTTGAAGCAACTATAAACATGAACACTTTTTGGGATAGTCATTAATATTTAAAAAAAGTGACAAACATACGAATGAACAAGAAAGAAATTGTCATGTTCATACTGGTAAAAAAAGTGAAAATTAAAGGGCAGGACAGCTAGACCCAAAGAGTCTTTTTGACCGAGTATTTTTAAAGTAAGAGAAGATGTTGGTCTGATACCAGCATTTTTTATTTTGTAAATAACTAAAATAGAAATAGTTTAATTTTAAGATAGATTAAATAATTTAAATTTACAAATTAAAAATCTCTTCGAGTATTGTATTTATATTTAGGGTGTTTTATAATTTATTAACTGATAGCGATTATTTTCGACTTATTTCTATAATGAAATAAATCGTAAGTAAATTATAGTAGTCACTATTAACGCTTACAGCTATTAAAAAATCATGAAAGGTGTTAGTGGTTATGAGAAACAAATTAGTTGTATTTGGGTTGATTATACTGTTAGTTTTACAAACCCTAAGTCCTGCTTTTGCTTATGCGCAAGGCACCACTGAATCAACGACGAATTCAACAGAGCAAAAGGAGACGGTAGCCTCTTCAACAAAGCCATCCGCTGCAACGTCAGCACCATCGTCTTCATCAATTAATGAGGATAAAACGGCTGAAAAAAGCAGTTCGACAGATTCAGTTGAAGCGAGTAAAGCAACAGTAGAATCAGAAAGTAAAGAGCAGCCAAAGAAACAAGCTCGTGCAGCAATTACTGATAATATTTTCAGTTCAGTAAAAATGTACAAAATTAATGGAGATGAAGTTCAGCCGAATGATACCCTACCGAATATGACTGGGATAAAGCTGGCGTTACAATTCTCTTTTACAAACAAGAATTATCAAACAGGAGATACCTTCACAACACAGCTTCCTGCACAGGTAGCGATTGCTAAAGATCTATCCGGCAGCTTTAGTCCAATGACTTCAGCCGAATGGTCGATAAACGCAGCTACTAAAGAATTAACAATTACTTTCTTAGAAGATAACGTATCTTCAGAAGTTTATGATTTAACATTGGTAACCTCACTTGAGAAAGTAACAGGTATTGATGAGGAAAATCAAAAAATCGTTTTTGATACCGCGCCGACACCAACAAGCTTTTCAATAGAAATGACTTCAAGTGTTGATCCAGGAAAAAATAGTATGGCATTGACAATGGATACGTTGAATCCTAAGAAAGCTGATTTAACGTCAGTATTCAACTTGGATCGAACAGACAACACTGACCGGATGTATCGAATCGAAGCGTACAACAATAACAGTAAAATTAGTTTTGATTCCGTCAAAGTATATGCTAGTGATGTTGACTTTAATGGTACCTTGGTCGGCAGTAAAACCTTATTGACCAAGGACATTGATTATGAAATCGTCTATAAGAATGCCGGGACGACTCGCGCGACAGCAGAAATTCAATTGAAAAATTCCATTGGGAAAAAGGCGATAATTGCTGAATCAGTTGTTTCTGGGATTGATGGAAAGAATTACGTGGATGAATCTGTTACAGGTAATGAGTACAACTACTTCTATGCGTATTCATATACTTACGAGAATGGCAGCCAATTAAATTCTTCCTCTACGTCTAAAACGTTTGTGACTTTGCAACCTTTGGAAGCGAAAGGGAAAATCAATCAAGAAACTGGCGCCATCGATTGGGAGATTAAGTATAATTTTAACGAGCAGCATCTAACAAGTGCTTCACAGCTGCTTACAGATTTAACTGATCAAGGTGTAGAGTTCGTTGCTGGTTCAATCAGTATTGAAAAGGTTGGCTTTAATTATACTAGCGGCAACAACTATGAGGTGGTTTCCCAAGGTGACGGCGCCGGTGATTTTACAGTTTCGACTGATAACTCAGGCTCGTTAGCCTTTACGCCTAAGAGTAATACGACTCAGGCATATGTAATCAAATACTCCACCAAAATTACTGATCCGACTGAACGGATTATTAAAAATAAGGTGACTAATGGAACGGTCACGAAGGAAGCACAAGTGAGTCTTATTCCGAATCTTTTATCAAAAGAAGCGGGAACGATCGATATTTTCAATCGGACGATGGAGTGGAATATCACCGTCAACGCTGAGAAATATACGATGAAAAACCCTGTCGTTCATGATTACTTTATTGGCGCGGTCAAGGATTATACTGGACTGACGATCAATAAAAAGATTTCTGACACCGAATCTGTTCCGTTAGTGGAAAATGTTGACTACAAAATAACTCGATTTGATGAGAATGGTTCGCCAGTCGGGGCACAGCCGAATGTCAATGGCGCACCAGATGATTTTAACGGCGGTGTGCGAATCGACTTCCTTGGTGAATACAATGATTTAAAGGATACACTGGTCATTACAATCAAAACTAAGATCGAAACCTCCGATCAGAGAACAGAAATTAAAAACAAGGCAACGCTAAATTATGGCAATACTCCAGGAGTCATCGAGTATGAGGCCAAAGGAACCTTTGTCGATCCTTATTACACAGGCGGAGCAAAATTAGCTCAAAATGCTAGTACGACGGGGAACTATTTGTATCAAAATTGGCTGGTCTTTCTAAATTCCACTGGGGCAAAATTCAATTTAACGAAAATGGAAGACAGCTTGCCTGCTGGCACAGAGCTGGTTCCAGGATCTCTGCGTTTTGAAGAGGTCACAAGCCAGTCAATGATTGATAATATGTCACGCTATTTAACAAATGATTATAACTTGGTTCAAGAAGGTTCAGATGTTTATCCAACGAAGATTGATACTGAGAATAATCAAATTAATTTGGAGTTTGGCAATTTGGGTGCTAAGCGTGTATATGTGAAGTACCGGACACGGATCAAGCGAGATTGGTATGTTTATAGTCGTTTGGATAATGTGGCGAAAGTCACCTATGACGCGAAGGCGCCAGCCGAATATAAAGCCAGTCTGTATGCATACAATTATGAATATGCGCTGCTAAAATCTGTAGCAAAAGATCCATCAAAAGAAAACGTAGCGAATTGGACCGTTACCACGAGAAATATTTCAGCAGATCTGCCCGTTCAAGATCCTGTGATTACAGATACCTTGACACCAGGAACAACTAACGCGGCCTATGATCCAACGTCTTTTGTGGTTACCGATACAGCTACTAATGAGAAAATCAGTACAGATCATTATAGCTTGACGATTACAGGGAATACATTCAAAATTACTTTTTCTGATTACAAAGCCGAGAGTAATATTCAAGTGAAATACAATACGGTCAGTGAATTCCCAGGGGGAGTCAGGAACCTTTCGCAGGTAAGTTCTACTAGCTATGGTGCGTTGAGCACTTCCTACCGACAAGCGAATACATCCGTGAATTTAAGCTTTACTAGCGGCAGCGGAACCGGGGTAGTGAAGACCGCCGATCTATCCGTCTTGAAGGTAAATGAGAAGGACGAGCCTTTGGCAGGTGCAACCTTTGAAATCCTTAAAGAAGACGGAACAGAAACAGGCCTTAAAGCCGATACCGACGATACTGGTGAGGTAACCTTTACGGGATTACCGTTAGGCAACTACCTATTGAAGGAAAGCAAGGCACCAAATGGGTATGAAATCAATCCTGATTATGAAACCGGCAAAGCAATCACTTTAGTCGAAGAGATGGACATGATAAAAGTTGTCAATAAAGAAACCATTCCAAACAGTATCGAACTTACTAAAACAGATAGTCAAACAGATGAGCCTTTAGCTGGAGCGAAATTCAAACTTGAAAAGGCTGATGGTGAGTTAGTCAGTGAAGATCATGAAACAGACGCAAATGGACAGTTTAAGGTGACTGGTCTGCCGAAAGGTGACTATCAATTTGTGGAAACGGCAGCACCAGCAGGCTATCAAAAAGATGATACTCCCGTTAAGTTCTCAATCACTGAACGCCAAGGGCAAGTCGTCAATCTTAAGAAAACCAATACGTTAGCACCAGGAGCAGTACGATTGACCAAAATCGATGATCAATCGGAGGAAACATTGAAAGGTGCGATTTTCCAATTACAGGATAGTGATGGAGAGATTGTAAAAGACAACTTGGCTACCGATGGGTACGGAATTTTAGAAGTAAAAGATTTAGCACCCGGTGATTATCAATTTGTCGAAACACAAGCACCGACTGGTTATGAAAAAGATGCAACACCAATTGAGTTCACTATTACAAAAGCTCAAGCTAAAGCTGCTGAAGTTGAAAAAACCAATACAAAATCACCAGCGGAGCCAGGTACAGTCACATTGACTAAAACAGATGCGAAAACAGGAAAAGCTTTACCTGATGCGGTCTTTGAATTGCAGGACAGCAAAGGAAAAGCAATAAAAACAGATGTTGAGTTAGTGACAGACATATCTGGCAAGCTTAAGTTTAAACTTGGGACGATGGCTCCGGGAACCTATCAATTGGTGGAAACCGAAGCCCCAACAGGCTATGAAAAAGATGCGACGCCGGTGAAATTTACGATCAAAGATCAAAGCGACACAATCGAGCTAACAAAGACCAACAAAGCGATTAGTGGTGTCATTTTAGAAAAAGTTGATGGTGCCACCAACCAGCCTTTAGCTGGCGCAGAATTCATTTTACAAACACAAGCAGGAAAAACAATTGAGACTGATGAAAAAATGATCACGGATGGTAACGGCCGTTTAGCGGTAAAAGGCTTAGATCCCGGTGATTACCAGTTGGTTGAAACCAAAGCACCTGCTGGTTATAAATTGGATTCAAAACCAGTGCCATTTACGATTAAAGAAAAACAAACAAGTCCTGTTCGAGTAAAGAAAACGAATAAGGGTCTGACTTGTACCGTTGTGTTGAGAAAAATTGACAGCAAAACAGGCGAAGGATTGGCAGATGCGACATTTGCTTTACAGGATCAGCAAGGGAAGGTCTTAAAGGATAAATTGAAGACCGATGAAACAGGAAACCTTACTGTGACAGACTTGAAACCTGGGAAATACCAACTAGCGGAAACCGAGGCGCCTAAGGGGTATATATTGAATACCAAACCAGTGACCTTCCAATTAACCGAAGCGAAGAAGCAGTTGGTTACAGTCAGAAAAGAAAATGTGAAGGCGAGCGGAAAAGCTGGCAATACAGTATCTACTTCTACTAGCTATGTCCGACGCAACCATACGTACCTGCCTAAAACAGGCGAACAAAGATCAACTATTTTGATAATCGCTGGTATTATCATAGTGTTAGTTGCAGGTGGCGTAATCTACTTCAAACGTAAAAAATAATTTTTGAATAAGTCCGGTTAGCTAAGCTGCTAGCCGGATTTGTTTTGTCCTTCGTTTCATTGTATTTTATAGATACTAGAAAACATATGAGGAAGGTGTCAAGATGGGAAATCAGTTTGTACGGATAGATGAAAAGACTTGGAAACGAGCGATGCATTGTCAGGTATTTAGAAATAGTGTGGAACCGACTTTTTGCGTGACCTTTGAGCTGGATATCACCAACTTTCTAAACAAGATTCGTGAGAAAAAATATTCCTTCACTTTTGCGCTGGTCTATAGTGTTTCAGTTTGTGCCAATCAAATTGAAGAATTTCGCTATCGTTTCTTGGATGGAGATGTGGTTCTTTATGATCGAATCGACACCGCTTTTACTTACCTTAATCAAGACACCGAATTGTTCAAAGTCGTGAATGTGCCATTAACAGAAAACCTTGAAGAGTACATCGTCTTAGCTGCTAAAACGGCAGAAGAACAGCAGGCGTATTTCACCGGTCCTTTAGGCAATGATGTCTATCAATTTTCGCCGATGCCGTGGGTGAGCTATACCCATATTTCACACACCAATGCTGGTAAAAAGGATAATGCTACGCCGTTATTCGATTGGGGAAAATATTTCCAGCGTGACGGTCGCATGTTGTTGCCATTCTCTGTTCAAGTACATCATTCCTTTGTTGATGGTCTGCATGTTGGTAAACTGGCGGATACTTTACAAGCATATTTGGATGCTTTCTAATATAATGGACAGCAAATCAAATAATTGTTGGTGAGGAAGAACAATGATCACGAATATTGAAGAATTGTATGAAGCATTTAGTCAAGTCATGACGCATAAACGCTGGTGGGACACGGATAATAAATGGGAAATCCTATTAGGTGCAGTCTTGGTTCAGAACACTAATTGGAAAAATGTAGACTATGCACTGGAAAATTTATATCACACGACTCAATTTTTGCCAGAAAAAGTTTTGGCTTTAGAAAAAATCCAGCTACAGGATTTGATTCGGCCAAGTGGCTTTTATAAAGGGAAATCAAATACGATCATCGGGTTATTGACTTGGTTAGAAGGGTATCAATTTGACTTATCAATGGTTGCAGAGAAAGATTTTTCTGTGCTACGCAAGGAATTGTTGGCAATCAAGGGAATCGGTGATGAAACAGCTGATGCTTTATTGGTGTATGTCTTTGATCAGTCGACGTTTATCGCGGATAAATACGCACAGCGGATGTTTGAAAAATTCGGTTTTATCTCTACGGGCTATAAACAATTGAAGAGAAAGATTATTTGGCCCGACGTAATGGACACACTAAAAGCACAAAATCTACATGGCTGGATCATTCAATACGGACAGATGTATTTAAAAAATGACGAGATTTGGCAAAGCGGACCGCTGAAAAATTTTAAGCTCAAGTTAAGCGCGACCAATGCTTAACAAGTCATAAAGTCTCTAAGCTTTCTTTTAAAAGCCTTTCGTGGTATAACATGCTGTATGTTTTAGTTGTTAAAAAAGTAACCATTAATAATGAATAAGGGGCAATGAAATAAATGGTCACATTAAAATCAAAACGAGAAATCGACCAGATGAAAGAATCGGGCGCGATTTTAGCAGCGATTCATAAGCAATTACGGGAGATCATCAAACCAGGGATCACCACAAAAGAAATTGATCAATTTGTTCAAGAAAAAATCGAGGCGGCCGGAGCGACAGCTGCCCAAATTGGTTTTGAAGGCTATGAATTTGCTACATGTACCAGTGTGAATGATGAAATTTGTCATGGGTTTCCATCGAGTTATCGGCTGAAATCGGGCGATGTCCTGAAGGTGGATTTTTGTGTGGATTATCATGGTGCCATCTCAGATAGCTGCTGGACCTACGCAGTCGGTGAGATTGCACCAGAGCATCAAGCGTTAATGGATGTGACGAAAGAAGCGTTGATGATTGGAATCGCTCAGGCACAAGTGGGAAATCGAGTGGGAGATATCGGTCATGCCATTCAAACTTATGCAGAAGGGAAAGGTTATGGCGTGGTACAAGATTTTCTAGCTCATGGCATTGGCCCAACGATTCACGAAGAACCTTTCTTTCCGCATTTTGGTACAGCTGGAAAGGGCACACGCCTTAAGGAAGGAATGACCATTACAATCGAGCCGATGATTACTACCGGAACCTGGGAAGCGGGCATTGATGGCAATGGCTGGACTGCCCGTACGTTAGATGGTAGTTTTTGCGCACAATATGAGCATTCCATCGCGATTACTAAAGAAGGTCCTGTTATCATGACAGAACAAGGGGCATAATTTTGAAAAGGAGGATTCGTGAGGGCGAGTTCTCTTTTTTGTTATTTAGATAATTTAAATGTTTTGTTTTTTAGAACTTTGTTACTGAAAATGTTGCTATGAATTCAAATTTTTTAGTCAAAATTAAAATTAAAGGTATTTCGCTTTCCTATTTACAACACGCTTTTCGTTGTTATATTATATGGTTGTTGAATAATGAAAGCGCTATAAAGTTGGAGGGGTAGACAATGAATGTGGCAAAACTAGCTGAGAGACAGTTATTTCTAATGAAAGCTGAGAATTTGGAGAAACGTGTGCGTGCGTATTATGCTCAAACGCAGGACGTTGATTCTTTGATTGAGTACGGAGTCGCGATCCTTGTGCGGAGCTTTTTCTGCATGGGAAGCTTTGCGGAGCTGATCCAAGACTTGATTCAAGAGGTTTATTTTACAGTTGAACCCACTGCTGTCATGCGCCGATATTTGCCCTATTTTGAAGACTATTTCACCGCAGATGAGTGGCAAACAATAGTAAATCGCCTATTTGGCAATCATACAACCTACCTTGCGCAAACGGAAGAGGCGCGTGTAAATAAAGGCTATTTAGAACAAACTGGGACACTCGATAATCGGATTGAGGGTCTTGTTTATCGTGTAGAAGCCGTTTTTGAAGATACTATTGGGAAAAAACACAAGTTGACGATTCGTGATACCGACTCCACTTTTAGTGAATCGCAAACGATTCAAGTGTTGAATATATTGACGACCTTGAGTATTTTTGACACAGCTGATGTGCGGAAATACGAAACCTATGTGAGTTATCAAACACCGGGAAAAATCATTGCGACATCTCATAATTCCCGTCAAAAAACCAAACCAACAGCGAAGGAACCGGAAACCATCGCTGCTCAACAAGACGCTCAACAATCAGAAAAAGCTCCGAAAAAAATGGTAGCTGCTGCAAAAACGCGGTCATTTGCAGCTCCAGCATCTGCAGGGTCTGAAAAAGAGTCGAATAAGCCCGCAAGTAACAGTACGGCCACAAAGGAAAAACAATCCAGTCCTGCCAATCCGCCGAAAAATACCAACAGCCCATCACCGAGTGTCGAGGCGAAGAAAAAAGCAGCCACGAAAAAAGCCAATGAACTGCTGCAGCAACCAGATATGTCCTATAAACGTGTCAGCAAAAATGAAGAACAAATTCAGACCAACGGAAATAGTAAAAAGATGAAGAACAAAATAAATAATGCGCTGGGGCGGAGTAAGAACCGGAAAAGGAACAAAAGGAAATAGCAATCTTGTTTAGACAAGAATGTTTATTTGGCGAGCCCCAATAAAAGAAAGCTTTCAATTGCTTTTATGAGCGACGGACAAATATGAGTCACGTGGCTTATTTGGCGTGTCCAAATTAATTAAACGAGATTAAGTGAAGCGTGAAATGTCGGAGAAGGAGTCTGACGTTTCTTTTTTTTAGACAAATCAGCCAAATAGTCTAACTTTATGAATACAAGGAAGCGTCTCGTTTTCAATTATTTTTGGCTATTGGTAAGCTGAGTTTATCAAATTGAAGGGGGAAACATCATGAGATATACGAATGGGAATTATGAAGCATTTGCTAGACCAAGAAAACCGGCAGGCGTGGACGACAAGAGTGCCTATATCGTCGGAGCAGGTCTGGCAGGCTTAGCTGCAGCTGTTTTTTTAATTCGGGATGGACAAATGAAAGGCGAACACATCCATATTTTTGAAGAGCTTTCCTTGTCTGGCGGTTCATTAGATGGAAAATTTATTCCTCATGACGGCTTTGTAACTCGTGGCGGACGAGAAATGGAAAATCACTTTGAATGCTTGTGGGATTTATTCCGCTCAGTGCCTTCATTGGAAGTAGAGAATGCTTCGGTTTTAGATGAGTTCTATTGGTTGGATCATGATGATCCGAATTCATCAAATTGCCGGATCATCTACAATCGTGGAGAACGTGCAGAGGATGATGGTGATTTTACATTGTCGAAAAAAGCACAAAAAGAATTGGTTGAGCTTTTCATGACTTCAGAAGATCAACTGATTGGTAAGAAAATCGAAGACGTTTTTGGAGAAGAATTTTTTGCATCGAACTTCTGGTTGTACTGGTGTTCAATGTTTGCCTTTGAAAAATGGCATTCAGCGATTGAAATGCGCCGCTACGTGATGCGTTTCATTCACCATATCAAGGGCTTGCCAGATTTTACAGCATTGAAATTTACTCGCTACAATCAATATGAATCGTTAGTGAAACCATTATTGGCCTTCTTAAATGACCATGGAGTAGATTTCCAATATGAAACGAAAATCAATAATATTGAAGTCGAAGCTACTCCTGATAAAAAAGTAGCGAAAAAGATTCTGTTGACACGTTCAGATAAAGCTGAAGAGATCGACTTAACAGAAAATGATTTGGTTTTCGTTACGAACGGATCAATCACGGAGAGCTCTACAGAAGGCAATCATCATACCCCAGCACCGATTACTCATGAATTAGGCGGCAGCTGGAATCTTTGGAAAAACTTGGCAAAACAATCGAATGAATTTGGTCACCCTGAAGTTTTTTGTGACAACCTGCCAGATGAAAGCTGGTTTGTTTCTGCCACAGTGACTTGGGAAAACTTTGATATTGAACCGTATATTTCACGCTTGACTCAACGTAAATTGCGAACTGGGAAAGTGGTAACAGGCGGAATCATCACCATCAAGGATTCGAATTGGCTGATGAGCTTTGCGACACACCGTCAACCACATTTCAAAGAGCAAAGTGATCAACAAACGGTGACTTGGGTCTATGGTTTATTATCTAATACGCCTGGAAATTACATCAAAAAACCGATCGAACAATGCAGCGGGCAAGAGATCGTTCAAGAACTGATGTATCATTTAGGGGTTCCAGAAGAAGACATCAAGAAATTCTCTGAAGAATCATGCGTGGTAACACCAGTTTATATGCCGTTTATCACCTCGTATTTTATGTTGCGAGAACCTGGTGATCGTCCATTAGTCATTCCAAATGGCTCAGAGAACCTTGCCTTCATCGGCAACTTTGCTGAAACCGAACGTGATACTGTCTTTACGACAGAGTATTCAGTTCGAACAGCGATGGAAGCTGTTTACACATTCTTAGACATCGAACGGGGCGTGCCAGAAGTATTTGCCTCGGCCTATGATCTTCGGACGTTAGCTAATTCAGTCTATTATTTAAGTGATCGTAAGAAGCTTTCGGAAATGGATCTGCCATTTATTGAGAAAAAAGTGTTGGAGCATTTTGTGAAGAAAGTGGAGCATACCTATATTGGCGATGTGTTGAAGGAAAATCATTTACTGTAGGAGAAACATCCTAAGCTTAACGACCGAATCATCAGAGTTCAGCGTCAAGAAAAAAGAAAAATCCAAAAATTTCCTTTTCAAATTTTTGTGAGTTTTCGGTTTATTTTCGCAGATGTTGTTTATGAATCGATGTATATTCGTGAAAATGAGCTGATCTAAAAGTCTTTTAGAACTTTGGATCAGCTCGTCCTGTTTGTTATGAGATTTTTTCTAATGTTGCTGCTTGATTTATAGTATAATTCTAATAAATACATTGAGGGGGACAACGAATGATCAAAGTAGCAATTGTTGGATATGGAAATTTAGGGCGCGGAGTGGAACGGGCATTAAAGCAAAATGCGGATATGGAATTAGTTGGTGTTTTTACAAGAAGAAATCCCGAAACCGTTCAGACAGATGGCGCACCAGCCTTTGGACTAGATGAGTTAGACGCACAGAAGGGAACCATTGATGTGTGCATTTTGTGTGGTGGATCAGCAACGGATCTACCTGTCCAAACACCGGCGATCACGAAAAACTTTAATACGATCGATAGTTTTGATACCCACGCGAAGATTCCTGAGCACTTTACGAATGTCGATAAGGAAGCGAAGGAACATCAAACTGTTTCGATTATTTCCACCGGTTGGGACCCCGGCTTGTTTAGCTTGAATCGGTTATACGCGCAAAGTATTTTACCAGAAGGAGAGACCTATACTTTTTGGGGCAAAGGTGTGAGTCAAGGACATTCAGATGCTTTAAGAAGAATTGCAGGGGTTGCGGATGCGATCCAATACACGATTCCTAAAAGCGAAGTGATCGAGAAGCTAAAAGCTGGCGAGAAAATGGAATTGACGACTCGTGACAAACATTTACGAGAATGCTTTGTTGTTTTAGAGGCAGGAGCAGACGCTGAGGCGATCAAGAAAGAGATCGTTACGATGCCCAATTATTTCGATGAATATGATACGATCGTTCATTTTATTTCAGCCGAAGAATTGAAACGTGATCATCATGCGATGCCTCACGGCGGTACGGTGCTGCGTACAGGTACAACTCATAAAGAAACGAAACAAGTGATTGAGTACAATCTGCAATTAGAAAGCAATCCTGAATTTACTGCCAGCGTACTGGTCGCATATGCCAGAGCATGCGCTCGCTTGGCAAGAGAAAAACAATTCGGCGCCTTTACGGTATTAGACATTGCACCGAAATACTTGTCACCGATTGATGATGCAACATTGAGAAAAGAATTACTATAAGCAGTATTAAAGCGAAGTGATACCTAGCCAGCTAGGTCACTTCGTTTTTTTATATGTCGCTGATCAGCACTACCAGAGAGAATCGTTCCTCATCATAGTTGATATCCAAGTTCCCATTGTAGCTTTCGACGATGGAACGGACAGATTGCAATCCGATTCCGTGATCCTGTAGTTTTACTTTGGTTCAGAAGAAACGAGTGCCAGAAGGTGGGTTATCCAATCCAACTATTCGATTATTCTGCTTTTTTGTGGTAAATTTCAGGCACTAAAGTAACGAGATAGAGGTGAGCATCATGCGATTAACCCAAGAAGAAGTTCTAGAAAAAATCTATAATCTGATCTTAAATCCCAATACGCGCGAATGGGAACGGTATTTGTTAACGACAGCCAAAGATGGTTTAGAAGCTGACGTAAGCTTCAAAGATCAGGTTGCAAAGTTGGAAGCCGATTTGCGCCCGTTAGCTCTTCGGAATAATCTAACTCCGGACGTGACGGATTTTTATCAGGAGCTTACAGGTGACGAATCCAGTGAACTAAAAGCGGAAAAGCATGAGATTGATGATCCAGCTTTTCAAGAACGAGCGATTTTTGCGGGGGGCTGTTTCTGGTGTATGGTGGAGCCTTTCGAGACACATCCGGGCATCGTCTCAGTATTATCCGGGTATACTGGAGGAACGACAGAGCATCCCAGCTATGACCAAGTCAGCGGTGGCTACACTGGTCATGTCGAAGCGGTCGAGATTATTTTCGACACACGAATCGTCAGCTATCAAGAGCTGATGGAACTTTATTGGCAAATCATTGATCCCGCCGATGCGTTTGGGCAATTTCAAGATCGAGGCGTTCAATATCGTCCGATTATTTTTACCTTGAATGAAGAACAACGTGAAATTGCTGAGAAAAAGAAACTGACAGTGATCGAGTCAGGTGCTTATAAGAAACTGATCATTGTTGAAATAGAAGCAGCCCGCACATTTTGGCCGGCGGAAAATTACCATCAAGAATTCTACAAGAAGCAGCCGAAGCGCTACAAGGCCATCAAACGTGCGCGTCAGCAATTCCTGACCTATCAGCATTTAAAGGGAAAATTACGAACCGGATTCCTGCGAAGTAAATAAAACAAAAGAAATTTTTTTAAAGTGTTGACATTCGGCTAGGATGGGATTATATTATATACATACCAACCGAATGTATGAATAGGAGATACCAAGATGGCTCGGAATAAATACCCAGAAGAAACAGTAAATAAAATTTTGGATGTTTCGATGCAACTATTTTTAGAAAAAGGCTATGAACATACGTCAATCCAAGATATCGTCAATCATCTCGGCGGTTTATCAAAAGGAGCGATTTACCACCATTTCAAATCAAAGGAAGATATCCTCGATGGCGTGATGAATAAGCTTTATCAAAATAATGACAACGAGTTAGATCACCTGCGACTGCTTGAGAAAGATTCAAGTATGACCGGATTACAAAAGCTGCAGGCGCTGTTTACGACAGCGTTAGAAAGTCCCCGCCAGGATGACATGTTTCAAATGGCACCTGACTTTCTAAAAAATCCCCAGATGCTGGCGATGCAAATCGAGGGAATCTATACCGAATCGGTGCCGCACTTTGTTCAGCCGATCATTGAAGAAGGAATCGCGGATGGCTCGATCAAGACCGATTATCCTAAAGAGCTGGCGGAGATGATTCTGTTACTGATAAATATCTGGCTGATTCCATTGGTTCATGATGAAGATCCAAGTAGTGTAACCAACCGCTTTGCCCTCTTTCAAGAAATGATGGGTAAAATGGGCATTGAGATTTTTGATAAGGATGCAGTCAAGCGGCTTGAGAAATTTCGCAAGATGTACAATCAAAAAAATTAATTTCTGCCTTCTAGGCAGTTTTATTTAAAAGTTATACATACCGTCGTTCGGTATTTATATAATGAATGTTACTTCAACAAATGAAGCCAATAAAAAAGAAAAAGGAGTGTTTTAAAATGGAACAAAAAATGAATAAAAGCAATGTCTACGGTGTAAATGGTGAGAATCAAAAACAAAGAACAATGTTCGAACGAATCGGCGGAGGGATCACAGTAATCTTTTCAGGGATGTTTATTTTACCAATCCTATCGGTGCTAACCGGAGCTTTCGGCATCATCGGGATTGGTTTACCAGCAGTTGCCATGATGAATCTTTTTGGTATCCTGCATATTCCATTCAATGTACTGTTTGTTCAGTTGACCGGATTTCCTCAGGTGTTGGTTGGCTTTATCGTTGGTTTGATCTTTGTGGCTTTATCTATTGTTTGCGGCACCCTGTTGAAAAAGTATATGGCTATTGCCAAACGAATGACCTAAAAGAGGTACTGCTAGAAAAGTAGAAACAATACTTTCCGATTTTTATGAATTTCTGCTTTGCTCATCCAATAAATTGTCGTTTCGAAACAATACGTTCAATTTGAAAATAACCATCAATTGTTGCGTATATTTGTGAATAGGCAAAGAGGAGAGTGAATATGAATGTTTAAAGTGTTGTTAGTTTTAACGTTAGTCGGGTTGTTGCTATCATCCGGTTCTAGCAAGAAAAAAGTAGGTTAGCCAATTGGATATATTCTTATCGTTTGTTCAAGGAGTTTGCCTAAGTGTAGTATTAGTATTAATTGAAAAGATCGAACATGAATCTAATAGGCAGAGGTGAAATCCTCTGTCTTTTTTTACAGAAATCGTCTTTCTCTTTGTCAAATAATTAAGGTATGATGAGAAGGTGTATAAGTCAAATTTATGGGAGGAAGATGGGTGTTTGTTCATGAACTTAAATTAACTGATTTTCCTAAAAAGATCGTTTATCCATTTGATGTTTTTGCGGTTCAAGAAATTTTTCGCAAAGGGAGTCTAAGCTTTGAACAACCGGTTACTTTTCTATCTGGAGACAATGGGACGGGGAAATCCACCATTCTAGAAGCGATTGCGGTTGCCTATGGAATTAATCCGGAAGGCGGCAGTCAGAACTTTAATTTTCAAACTGTGGAGAGTCACTCTGAATTACATGAGTCAGTGCGTTTAGTCAGAAAGGGAAATCTTCCTAAGACAAAATTTTTCCTTCGTTCGGAGACTTATTAAAATGTTGCCTCTGAATTGGAATACATGGCGAAGGATGATGGCGAAGTTGCTTTTGCCTCCTATGGTGGAAAGTCTCTACACACCCGCTCTCATGGAGAAGGACTGTTGTCGATCATTGAAAATCGTTTCGGTAAGGAAGGCTTTTATCTGTTAGATGAGCCGGAAGCAGGTCTTGCGACGAGTCGTCAATATACGTTGCTGCGAGAAATTCACCGCCTAGTTGAGACAGGAAGTCAACTGATTATCGCCACCCATTCTCCGATTCTGATGGCCTATCCTGCTGCAACGATTTATCAGTTCTCAGAAGCCGGACTGGAGCAACTACCGTTAGAAGAGACCCTTGCTTATAAAGAAACGAAGCTTTTTTACGACGACCATAAGCGTATGTTGCATTATTTGTTGGATTGATTCAGGGGTTTTCCTTTTTCTAGTTCACAATGCCAGTGTTAGAATAATTCTAGCTAGAAAATGGGAGATGGAAAATTTGCGCTACTTAAAAAAATACGGCTTCTATTTTTTACTCATCGCGGTAATCGCTGATTTTTTGACGCCGTACGTCTTAGGAATATTTTACCCAAAGCTCAATCAGTTGATTGCTGTAATCAGCCTGTTTGGGGATATAGATAGCCCAGTTCGAAGTGCTTTCTTGATTTGGTCAGTAGTTGCTGGTAGTTTTTATACGCTATCGTTGCCAGCAATCTATGCAGCTTTGAAAGAAACTTCGAAGGGACTAGCTAGTTTAGCTACCGCAGCGATCGGGCTGTATGGTATTGGTGATTGTATTTTTACTGGCTTGTTTAGCGTCGATTCTGTTGAAGTTCAGTGGGATTTCTCGACTTGGGTGCACAATATCGGCTCAGGGATCGGTTATACTGGCTTTTTGCTGTTTCCTTTAATCTTGTATTGGATTTACAAAAAACAGAACAATCCTTACGAAAGCCGGCGCTATTTAAAATTATTTGTTTTAAGTGTAACAATTGCTTCGATGTATGGACTGGCTCGTATCCCGCAATTGAATCAATTCATCATTTTTCAACAGCTAGGCTTTTGGCAGAGGCTCAGTTTTGTTTTTAATTATTTGCCGATTGTTCTTTTTACTTGGAGCCAGATTAAAAATCCTGTAAACCGATGAGCATTAGCTGCTGTGTTTACAGGATTTTTCTATTTGATTTTATAATCTTTGTAAAATACTTCCAACATAAAATTTATTTGACTTAAGCCAGACTCTTCCTAGTTCGATAATCGAATCATCTTCTAGATGAACCAATTGTTCTTGATAAAGTAATGGAGAATTTTCTTCTATATGAAGTAGTTCGGAAATTGTCTTAGTAGATGGAACAGCCGCAAAAGAAGTTTCACTATAAGCCACCTTATGTTCACTGTATTTTTCAACTATATTAAAAAGACTTTCGTGAGCATAATCTGCAGTATCGATATTGGGCGCTAATTGGATATTAATATTATTTTGAATGAACATGACCACTTCATCATGCACCGTTCGTGTTCGCTCAATAAAAAGATAGTCGTCGCCAATATTGATTTTTAGCTGCTCAGCAATTTTTTCATCTGCCTTCTTTTTTTCTAAATTGATTAATTCTGTCTCAAAATCAATGCCTTGGCTTTTCATTGATTCAGAGAAAGAGATCAAACCTTCTGCTAAAGGAAAGCTGATGTTTTCGTCAATGACAAAGGTACCTTTGCCTTGCTTTTGAGTTAAAACCTTTTCTTCTACCAGTAATGAGATAGCCTTCTTGATCGTACCGCGACTTACATCGAAAAGTTCCATGAGATCTTTTTCTGTAGAAATTTTATCTCCCTTTTTCCATTCGCCTTTTTCAATTTTCTTCTTAATATAATCCATCACTTGTTCGTAAATTGGTACTAATGAATTCTTATCGATTTCCATAAAATCAAATTCTCCTAACCCTTAGTCGAAAAGTTCTTGATATCATTATATCCAATTTTACATGCGATATGTAGGGATAATTTCTTTGAAATGGAACTAAATGACATTCGTTCTTTCTCGATAGCTATGATCTATTCGGGAAAATTACGTTCTTATGATAGAAACAAGATCGCCAACATTAATAGTTGGAAGAGGTTTCTGCTCAACATGAATAGTTCCTGGCAGCTCGCTTATTGCAGCACCATCGAAATTGACAGTAATATGACCAAGCTGCCGTAGATTTTCTTCTGCAACTTTCCCTACAGCAGTTATTGCATATCTTTCATTGTTAAAGCAAAGAACCATATCAGGAACAATTCTTTCCTGAATTGGCGTAACCATAATTTTATAGCAAAAATCACTAAGTTCAGGCGGCGCTTCTTCGCCGAAAAATAGCAGCATGTTCTCCTGTTTAAATTCTTCCGCATCCTGCCCAATCGCAATTACCGTAGTTTCAAAGATTTTCATTGTTATTCCTCCTATTATTTTTTGAAATCCTGTTGACAAATGAAAGCGTTCCTATTACTATACCATTATAGACGTTTATATATGTATAGTAACAAATCGCTTTCGGCACCGTCAAGTAAAGGAGGACATTCTAGCTTTAAAGAAGGATCAATTAATTAGAGAAAGGAAGATTTATTATGGATTTTTTGATTAACATCGCAGAACACTTTACTGGTTTGTTTCAAGCGGGAGCAGATCAATTCACTTCATTTGTTGGAGGAATGATCCCGTTGATTGCTTGTCTGATTCTTTTTGTTAACGCTCTTATTCAATTTATCGGCGAAGATCGAGTCTTTGGTTTTATGAAGAAGATGACTCGTTTCACACTTTTGAGATACACCGTTATTCCTTTCTTGGCTTGTTTCTTTCTAACGAACCCAATGTGTTATACCTTTGGAACCTTTTTAGAAGAAGAATACAAGGCAGGGTTCTATGATTCAACTGTTTCAATGCTGCACCCGATCACTGGTTTGTTTCCACATGCCAATTCCTCAGAACTATTCGTTTGGCTAGGGGTCTCAGGCGGGTTTGCATCAGTCGGAAATCAAAGTGATTTGGCCATTCGTTTCTTATTAACAGGTTTTGTCATTTGTCTGATTCGCGGCATTGTAACTGAGCAATTAGCCAAACGCTTCGCAGCCAGAAGAACAGCGGAAGTTTCTTAAAATAGAAATTCAGCAGGAATGAAAAGAGAACTGGGGAGGAAATAACATGTTCAATACGATAAAGATTTCTCATGGTAATGGCGGCTGGGGCGGACCTTTAGTTGTAACGCCTACAGCTGAAAAGAAATATGTGATCAGTGTGACGACAGGCGGAATCAATCCAGTAGCAGAACGTATCGCCGAATTATCTGGAGCGACGGTAATTGACCAATTTACTAATCCGATTGATACCAAGGAAGCATTTTGTGCAGTAATTGACTGCGCAGGAATTGCTCGTTGTGGAACATATCCAAAATTAGGAATTCCGACAGTAAATGTAAAATTAGGTTCACCTTCTGGTCCGTTAGCAAAATATATTACGGAGGATATTTTTGTTTCAGGAGTAACGCCTACGAGTATTACTTTAGCTGCTGAAGGAGAAGAAGCAACTATTAATCAGACAAGTACTGAAAAGGAAAATGCAGGAGTCAAGAAGAGCATCACGAAAGAAGCACGTGAAAAGTACGAGTCGAATAAAACAAAAAGCAATGGCATGATGGATGCTATCAACAAAGTAGGGGTAACCGTTGGAAATGTAATCAACGTCATCTATCAAGCCGCACGAGATACTGTTGATACAATTATTCGAAATATCATTCCTTTCATGCTGTTTGTATCTGTTCTAATCGGTATTATTAACTACACAGGTTTTGCAGATGTCATTGCAAACTTATTATCCCCATTAGCTGGAAGTATTTGGGGTCTGATCGCGATCGGTCTGTTTTGTAGTATCCCATTCCTTTCGCCGTTGATTTGTCCAGGAGCAATCATCGCGTCAGTGATCAGTCTATTAATCGGGAATCAAATTGCTTCGGGAACGATTCCGGCACATTATGCTTTACCGGCGTTGTATGCGGTGAATTGCCAGGTGGGTTCTGATTTTGCTCCAGTTGGCCTGACATTAATGGAAGCAAAACCTGAAACCATTGAAAATGGAGTGCCAGCCTTTCTGATTGGGAAATTATTGACAGGACCATTGGCAATTGTGATTGCTTACTTTGCTTCATTTGGTCTATAGAGGATAGGAGCGAGAGTGATGGATGAAATAAAGATTTTATTTGTGATAATTCTAGTCTGGTTGCTAGGAACGATCTCTTCTTATTTTCATTGGAAAAAAGTCAACGGCAAGCTTAGTGAATTGAAGCAGAATTTTACTGGTTATTTAGGAACTGGAATAAGCAAAGTCAACTTTTTCAGAAAAGTAATGGTCATTATCGTTGCAGACTTTGATGGGAAAATTACAGATTGTCAGTATTTATATGGGTGGACAACCTTTTCTAACTTTAGACAAAAATCTGAGCTGGTTGGCTGTGGCGTGGATTCAGTCTTGGAGAAAGCGAACGGAGACAAGTTCTATGATGCGCTGAAATTATCCCTAAACAAAATTCAAGAACAACGAGGCTAAGTCAATGAAAGACGTTAACGCAGAATACTATATTGGAATCGATATCGGTACTACTTCAATCAAGACAGTAGTCTACGATGAAAGATTCAACATCTGCTTTCATGTTGGTAAGAGATACAACTATACCGCAACCGAAGACGGCTGGAGGGAAATTGATCCGACTATTTGGTCAACGATCGTTCTTGAACAATTAGCAGAAATTTTTTCCAATTTTCCGTACCAGAAAATAGAAGCGATCGGCGTTACCGGACAAATGCATACAACCGTATTCTTAGATCAAGCGCAGCAGCCAGTGCGACCAGCCATCATGTGGAATGATGAGCGAACAATTGATGTGGTAAAGAAAATCAAAACGGAATTACCGAAAAATTCGCAAACTGAAAATATTTTAGCTATTGTCTCAACAGGCAGTCCTTTAGCCAATCTTATTTGGCTGAAGCAATTTGAGCCAGAACATTACGAACGTTTAGGGAAAATCTTGATAGCCAAGGATTATGTTCGCCTGATTCTTACTGGGGAGCTGTTTACAGATTATTGCGATGCATCAACCAGCAGTTTATATAATGTGACTACTGAACAATGGTCTGAAGAGGTTTTATCCACATTCCAGCTTTCCGAAAAAATACTGCCAGAGGTTGGCTATGCTTCTAGTCGTGCGGGCACCCTGGATCTATCCTTGTTCGATATTGAAGGAAAGAAAGGAATTCCTGTAGTAGTTGGAACTGGGGATAATGTCGCTTCGGCGATTGCAAATCAAAACCAACAGGTCCAGCAGCCGATTATTTCTTTAGGAACATCAGGAGTAGTAATTCTATCAAACAGATGTAATGAGCGGCTGACCACCGGGAAAAATATACTAGCTAAAATCGCCAAAGAAGACCAGCGGGTTATCACGCAAGGAGCATTGCAAAGCGGTGCGAAAGTGATCGAGTGGTGGTCAGAGAACATCATTCAGCAAGATATTACTCAATTTGAAGCAAGGCTAACAACTAAACTAGGTGAGAACCAAGTGATTTTCTTTCCCTATCTGAACGGGGATAAGACCTTGTTTAAAGAGAGCAAACTCTCCGGAGCATTCTTTGGCATTGATTTAAATAGCGAACAAGATGATTTTTCATTGGCAGTTTATGAAGGAACCGCCTTTGCAATCAAGAGATTGATGCAACAAATGCGGCCGTTGCAAAAAAATGATAAATGCCTGCTGATTGGCGGCGGCGCTAAAAGTCAGCTTTGGCCGCAAATATTTGCCAATGTTTTAAATTGTGTAATCCAGATCAATTGTACTGCCCGCGAAGCCAATTGTGGTGCGGCAATGCTGGCTTATTATCACTGTCACCAACGGTATCCCGTTCTACCAAATGAGCTGCGGGAATATGAACCAGAAGAAATATTAGTAAAAAAATATCAGAACAACTATCAAGCATTTATCACTTATTCAGATGCGTTGATTAAAAAGGAAAGGAGCGAAAATGATGAAGCGTGAAGCAATAACTCCTCCCTTTTTCACAGTTAGCCCTAAGTCTTATTTAGTAGGTAATGAGCTGCTAGAATTAGCAAAGTTGACCGATCAGTATGCAAAGGAACATGAATCTACGATTTTTTTTGTTGCACCGGCTACAGAATTGGTAAATATTGTTCAGAATACGGAACACGTCATTGTAACTGCACAAACGGCGGATGCTAACGGATTAGGAAGAGGAATGGGGAGGACAATCTTGGAATCCCTCAAAGAAAATGGTGTACAAGCGACATTCTTAAATCACATGGAACATCAATTAACAATAAAAGAATTAAGCACAACAATCATACGTGCCAAAGAATTAGGGATCATTACTATTGTATGTGCAGACACACCAGATGAAGCAGCTGCAGTGGCAATGCTTGATCCGGATATTGTACTCTGTGAACCGAATCATTTAGTAGGGACAGGAACATTGAGCGATGAGAAATATATTGCAGATACAATGGCGGCTGTAAGAAAAGTAAATCCAGATATTTTAATCATGGAAGGGGCTGGAATTACTTGTGGTGCAGATGTTCGTCGCTTGATTCGTTTAGGTGCGCAAGGTACGGGGATATCTAGCACTTTGGCATTAGCCGAGAATAAAGAGGAGCTGCTATCTGATTTATTAGGAGCGTTGAGATGAAAAAGGAGTGTGAAAAGGAATGCCATTAGTCAACGGAAATTTATTAGTTGAATTCATTCAGGAACAACAAGTAGTGGGCGGTGCCTTTAATACAACCAATTTGGAAACAACAGTAGGTATCTTGGAGGCTGTTGAAGAAACCAAAATTCCAAGTTTCATCCAAATTGCTCCTTCTAATATTGGATTAGCCGGCTATGAAGGCATTGTGGAAATGGTTAAGCGCCAAGCTCGCTTCATGGATACACCAGTAGCGCTGCATTTGGACCATGGGAAAAAACTGACGGATTTTAAAGCAGCGGTACGTGCTGGATTTAATTCAGTAATGATTGATGGTGCAGAGTTTGATTTTGAAGAAAATATTCGTTATACCAAAGCAGCCGTCGATTTTGCGAAAGCCTATGGCGTTCCGGTGGAAGCCGAATTAGGTGCGATTAAGGGAAAAGAAGATGATCATGTCAGCGAAGCAGATTGTAAAACAGATCCAAAGCAGGTGAAAGAGTTTGTGGAACGAACAGGCTGTGATCTATTGGCGGTTTCTGTGGGGAATGTTCATGGGATGGATGAAGAACCGCAGATTGATTTTGACTTATTAGCAAAAATCGCTGAAGAATCGGCTGTTCCTTTAGTCATTCATGGCGGATCCGGGATTTCTTCAAGTGATTTAAAACGAATGAAAAGCTACAATGTAGTCAAAATAAATGTAGCAAGTGAATTACGCCAAAGCTATATTCAGAGTATTGGCCATGCCTATGATAGCAATCCTGCTGAGGCTAATTTGATCGCTGTTTTGACAAATGCAAAAAACTCGGTTCAGAAAAAAACTGTAGAAAAGATCAAAGAACTGAATAGATAACTACTACGAATAACGAGTCAACAAACGGTCGATGTTTGTTGGCTTCTTTTGTGAGCTAGGCTACTTAATTTATTGATTGAATTTTAGCGGGAAAACTCTTTATTTTGACTAAAAATATTTGTGTTACCGTTTCTCTACCTATATGATGGAGAAAGAAATAATCGAAACAGCAGCGTAAATTAGCTGACGGACTGAGTTGTAATAATACAACTGATTATGCTAAACTTATTATGACGACAATCACAAAAAATAGATGAGAGGCGATTTTGGTCCGGCGCACTATTCATTCCGTAATTAAAGGATTTTAGTGAAACGTGGAAAAGTATTCTGACAATGAATAAACTGAAAATTTTCGGATGAAAAGACAGTTTATTTGTTGTGCAGAAATTTTTCACGTTTTTTTGTTGTCTGTTGGATTGTCGTCAGTGAGAAAGAGGAATAAAAAATGATGGAATATATTAAACAGGATGTCCCGATTTTTAGTCACAGCAAGGATTCAATTTGGTTAGATGCGCATTTAGCGCCTCAAATGTTGGCGGCCCACTTGGATACCGAATTTGATGGGGCCACGAGAAATGCGGAATATATAAATCAATCTATGGCGTGGTTGACACAAAAATGTCCGGCACAGTCGTTTCCTAAGCTGCTGGATCTGGGTTGCGGTCCTGGGATTTATGCTGAAAAATTTTATGAGGCAGGTTATCAAGTCAAAGGGATTGATTTTTCTAAATTGAGTATTGCTCATGCTGCGAAGTCAGCTGAAGAAAAGCAATACGTCATTGATTATCAATGCGGGGACTACTTGAAAGAGGATTTAGGGAGCGAGGCCTATGATCTTATCGTCTTGATCTATTGTGATTTGGGTGTTTTTTCACCAGAGGATCGAAAGCGCGTATTTCAAAAGGTTTATGCTGCGCTAAAAAAAGGTGGAAGATTCATTTTTGATGTCTTCACTCCGAAGAAATATGCGGACTTCGAAGCGGCGAGAACTTGGCAGCTGGAGAAAAATAATTTTTGGACGCAGGAAACGTGTGTACACTTAACAGCACAGAAAAATTACTCTGGAACCAATACCTATTTGGATCAGCATTATTTGCTTTATCCAGATAAGATCAAAGAATTTTTCATTTGGGAAACGGTCTTTGAACAAGAACAACTGCTTATGGAATTAAGCACTATAGGTTTTGAAAGCAGTGAAGTTTTTGGAGATATTCGTGGAATGAAAGCTACAGAGGATTCAGAAACGATTTGTTTCGTTGTTGAAAAATAAAAAAAGGGCAGTTTCTGAATTGTTAGAAACTGCCTTTTTGAGTATTAATGAAGAAGAAAGGAAAGCATGAAACCAGCAAGATCAAACAGGTAATGAACGGCAAAGCTGGTAAGAATAGAGTTTGACTGTTCATAACTGCGATTAAACCAAAATCTGGCAGAACCTTGAAGCGCAATCACTTGAAGGATCGTTAATAGGATAGACCCATTGAAATAGGTCCAGTAATGAATTAGACCGAATATGATGCTAACAAGGATATTTGCTACTAAAGGTGAAGCTTTTAATTTGAATAAGTCATAGAAATAAATACTGAATAGTTCTTCGCCTATCAAGGCAAAGGGCATAATTAAAAAGAAAAACCAAATTGGATTATCTGCTGCTGGATTTCCTTTGTGGGTGTGAGTAATCGCAACAATCAATATCCCTAAAACAAAAGAGAAAAGCTGGGCGATGAGGAAATACTTGATAAAATTCTTCCAGAATTGAACTGGTTTTTGATAAAGCTTTTCGTATGCTTTAAAGCCAAAAACAAGGCAATAGGCGATCGTGCCAAAAATCAAAAGAGAAAAATAGCCGATATAGGGAATAGAGATAAAGTGATTTACATTGCTAACAAGATAGAAACCAAGTCCGACGAGCAGCGTTGCGACGATGATCTTAGAATAATTCAATTGTCTAGTCATTTTTTTCCTCCTAAGGAAGCTTCGTTACGGTTCGTTTTTTTGAACAAAATTAGCGTTAACAATAAAAGAATTACGCCTGAAATTGTAAAAAATAGGTTTTGCCGCCTTGATGATCCCGTTTTAGGCAGTAATTTTTTATCAGAGAATACCTGTGTTTCTGATTGGATTGACTGGCTCTCTTTTGTCCTTTCAGCGGAAGAAACTTGCGATTTTTCCGTTGTTGCGACTGGGCTAGTTTGTTCGGAGCCAGCGGCTGATTCTTTTTTTGGTTCAGTCGCTTTTTTTTCATTATTTATCACTTGCTTAGCAGGTGACTCGTCACTGCTTTGTGGTTCCTTTTCGAGCGCAGATGTTTCTGAATTATGCTGTTTATCAGTAAAATCATCCTTGATTGATTCAGGTGTATTTGTTTTCTGATCAATTATTTGTACGCTTGATGAGGTAGCTGTTGTCGGTACCTCCGTTGTTGTCTCAGTGACAGGTGTGCTTTCAGGGATTGTCGTTGGTTCGGTATAAGGTTCTGGAATCACTTCGCCGCCATCACTATACCAATGGTTGCCGTCACGATAAAGTGTTAAACTTCCGTTATCATTATGAAGGAATAAACGATTCTCATCATTGGAGCTATCGGTTTCGTAAAGTGTCCCGTTGACTAAATATTTGTGTGAAGAAAAATTAACCGCTCCATTTGTATTTCCAAATGCGTGAAACGGAAAGACGACGATTGTCGAGAGTGTAAGTCCGAATCCAATAGCGATTTTTTGTTTAATAGTTTTCATTTCAAAATCCTTTCCTGTTGTTTTGATACTTGTTAGTTGTATCACAGAAAAATGGATTTTTTTAAATAGGTCTTATATACTGGACCAGATTTTTATAAAAGTGATTCAAGTTCTTTAGCAAGGGGTGCATAATCGAGCTCATGAAGAATCTTTAAGACCATCTCACTTTCTGTTTGTCCGTTCGCGTCGCCGCGTTTTGTCAGCAAAACCCCTTTGAAAAATTTGGCACACAGTCGATGAAAGCACTCTTTGTACTCGGTACTTAGCAGCAGAAGCTGTTCAATTAATACTTCCGCATAGTCTAATAGGTTTTCATCAAGCGTCTCCCGAATTAAGTTGACTAAAAGACTGCAGAAAATCTCTCTGCCGCGATCATAATTTTTATACAGCTCCAAAGATTTTGAGAGCTGCTTGAAGAAGAGCAACTGTTTTTCGCCTTCAATAAATTCCAAGGTGTTGGCAAATAATTGGATTTCTTGCAGTGTCCACGTTTGCAGATTTGTCAGGTACTGAATAATCGTTGCCTTATCTTCTGACAAAACGACATCAGGTGTATAGCTGCCTGTTTTGTTCGTCGCTTCGATGATCCGAATCCGAGAACGAACTTCCGCAACATGGACATTCGCGATCGGTCCTTGTAGCTCTTGTAGCTCCTGCAAAAGCTGATAAAGAGCTGGAAGATCATAGTTGTTACTGTAATTGGAGTAACGAAAAATATAATCGGCTTGCTCATTCAAGCGGTAATCCTGACTAATATAGAGAAACTCGTCCATATCTAAGGAAAGTCGCTCTAAAATATCTAGCAGCAAGGTCGCCGAAATACTATGATTGCCCTTTTCAAATTCAATGGCGTAGGATTTTGAAACAATGCCGAGATAAACCTCTTTTTGAGTTAAGCCTTTACTTAGCCGAATTTTCCGAACCACTTCTCCATGATACATCGCTTCACCAGCTCTCTATTTATTGCCGTTAGCATAGCATATTTCAGTTAAAAACTGTTTTTAAATGTTTGCGAGGAATGTCGAGTTCCTTTTCGTTTCTTGCTATAATAATTGGAAAACGAGGTGGCGCATGAAAACGATTGGATTATTAGGCGGGATGAGCTGGGAAAGCACGGTAACGTATTACACACGAATCAATGAATTAATGAATCAGCAATTAGGTGGGCTGCATTCGGCTAAAATTAAACTAGCCAGTGTTGATTTTGAAGAAATTGAAAACTATCAGGCAGCAAATGAATGGGAAAAAAGCGGAGCGGTTCTCGGAAAAGAAGCGCAGCAATTAGAACAAGCAGGGGCTGATTTTCTACTAATCTGCACCAACACGATGCACAAGGTCGCACCACAGATTGCTGAATATTTAACGATTCCGATCCTGCATATTGCAGATGCTACGATTGCCGAACTACAAGCGCAGCAAATCAAAAAGGTCGCCTTATTAGGGACGAAATATACGATGACTCAAGCTTTTTACAAACAGAAAATTATCGACAGTGGGATCGATGTATGGATTCCCAACGAAGCCACGATCGAAACGATCAATCAAATCATTTTTGCTGAATTGTGTCATGGAAAGATTTTAACGGAATCAAAAGAGAAATTTATCGAGGTGATTGAAGAAGCAATCAAAGCCGGAGCGGAAGGCGTCATCTTAGGCTGCACGGAAATTGGATTGTTGATCCAACAGGCGGATGTTGCGATCCCAGTTTTTGATACAACTGAAATCCATTCCCAAAAAGCCGTCGAACAAGCCTTGGCAGAATAGATGAGGACTGTGATGAAAACGATTCTTTTTGCTCCAGCGACCTTTAATTTAGCGGAGACCACTCGGATGATCGAGATTGCCAAACAAATGCGTAAGAACTATCACTGTGTTTTTTGCGGGTTTTCAAAAACGTATCTCAAGTTGATCAAAGAGGCAGAGTTTGAGGTTTCTTTGTTGAGCCCCACACTGACACCACAGCAAGAAGCCGCGATTATTAAATTTGATCAAGGAAAAAGCTTGAAGAATCCCTTTACGGCAGAAATTGTGGCTGATCGAGTCGCTAGTGAGTTAGCTTTGATTAACGAGTTGGCTCCTTCTGTGATCGTGACAGGCAGTAACGTGACGATCTTCCTATCCGCCCGTATCGAAAAAGTTCCTTTGGTGTACGTCAAACCAGTGGCGATGTCTCGTCCGCATTTTAATCATGAAGCGGGTTGTATTATTCCTAGTCAGCTGGATAAAGCCTACTTGCCAAAGTCGGTTCTGTGGAAGCTTTTTCTGAGGGCTTCTAAACATTTGACCTGGAAACCCAGTGGATTCAAAAAGGTTGCGCAGCACTACAAACTAGCACTGCCTAAGTATACGTTGGATTTGCTGGATGGCGATTTGAATTTAATCACGACACTTCCGGCTTTCACAAAAGATTTAGTCTTTCCGGATAATTATCAATCTGTCGGTCCGATATTTGCGTGTCTGCCTTATGAGCTGCCAGCTAAGGTGAGTCGAATTATTGAAAAAGCTCGTCAGCAAAAAAAGCCAGTCGTCTATTTTGCGATGGGCAGTTCAGGAAATCGTTCATTGATCGAAAAGCTGTTAGCCTATTTTGTGACCACCGACTATGAGGTGATCGCACCAATTAAAAGCTATTTACCAGAGGATTTCGTTGCTGGAAATATCCATGTCTTTGATTGGCTGCCAGCATTGGAGGTTTCTGAACTTGTTGATTTTTCGGTGATCCATGGCGGCGAAGGAACCGTGCAAACCGCCTGCTCTTCTGGCAAACCCTTTATTGGCATCGGCCTGCAATACGAACAGGAAGTTAACGTCGCATATTGCGAAAACTTTGGCAATGCGCTTGCCTTGCCGCCCAATAAATTAACAATAGAAGCTTTGTCGCGTAGTATCAAAAAGCTGCAATCACCCGATTATCGAAAAAAAGCGGAAGAAATGCAGCGTTTGATGAAGAGAGTCGATGGTGCGAAGGCTGCGGCACAGCAAATCGAAGAGCGGTATCTTCGTTGATAAACAAAAAAGCCATCCAGATTAATTAAAAAATCTGGATGGCTTTTTTAATGCTTGCGTTTACGCATAAACAGACCAGCAATCAGCCCGAGTCCGCCGCAGGATAGTAACGTGAGAATAGTGATAAAGCTCATCTCGATCACATTATAGACAGTTGTTTGATTAGCAATTGTATTGGTTATAAGAACAGCCGGAATCGCCAGCAGTGAAGCCATCCCTAAACAAGAACCCATATTCCAGTGCAAGATTTTTCGAGTGCCGATCGATGCCCAGAAATAAACAATCCAAGTCACTGCGATGGGAATTCCAATTGGCCCAAGCCAGTAAACCGGAGCATCTAGAAAGTAATTATTCACCGTTCGTTCGACAACCATAAAGAATGGAATGATCAATACAGTAAAAACTGATACCGAGTGAATTACGCGATAATTCTTGCTGAAAAGCAACGCATCCAATAAGGAACCTCCAAAAATCAATGCACTCCCGACAATTCGAAACCAAGTAAATTGCTGATCAATCGCAAAGTTCGTTACGCCCGTTATTGCGAATGCTAAAATAAATAAAATCCAGAAAAGCTTTCTACCAACACTTCCCTTTTTATCTGAATCCTTCATTAGTTTCCCTCCTTATTCCCGTTAAAGTATTTTTTGCCAGTTAGCCACTGCGAAAAGTGGAACTGACATCCTTATTTCCTGTAATCTTTCTTAAAGTATAACAGTCTTTATTTTTCCTTAATATCAGACCTGCGACGCATTTTACCTACGACCCATAAAAATCAATGGGGTTCGATAAATTTGATCGGCGGATTCTCGTTCGCATGCTTCAGAAATTCTTTTGGCGTAATTCCAAATTCCTTTTTAAACGCTTTCAAAAAATGTGCATAGGAGTTGAAGCCGCACTTGCTGTAAACATCAGAGGAGCTTTTGTATTGCTTCAATAGCTGCTTGGCATAGAGCAGCTTCTTTTTCAGGACAAATTGATGAAAGGTAAAGCCTGTATGCTTTTTAAATTCCCGCGTGATATAGTACTTGCTCACATAAAAATTTTGCTCCATTTCCTCTAAGGTCAAAGGATGGGAGAGATTTTCTGTAATAAAATGAATCATTTCTACGATTCGTTCATTTTGGATGATGGGCAGACCGTGATTTTCTTGGGTGTCCTCTTCGATCAATTGGTTCAGCTGCATCATGTAATGAACCAGCTGCTGTTCATAAAGAATATCTGAACCATAAACCTCAGGGGAAGGCTTTTCATCTACAAAACGCAGCAGTTCGTGTAGTTTTTCCGGCTTTAGCTGTAATACCTTGCTTCGCTGCTCGCCAACAGGATGGAAGCAGGCTTCCAAATTTGTCCATTCGGTTGATCGATCCTGTAAAAATTTTTCCGTTAAAAAAATATACACCCGTTCAAAATAATCGGTACTTTGCTTCATGATACGATGGAGATCATTGTAATGAATCAGCAGGACGGTTCCAGGAACGATATCAAACTGCCGATTGTCTAAATAAAAGGTCGCCACGCCTTCCAAGGTAGCATGCACTTCGTAAAAATCATGGTAATGATACACAGTCTTTTCGTTATTTACATTGTCCTTTACATGATAAATCTCATATTGATCAGAAAGCATTGTATTCACATAATATTTTTTTTTATTATGGTGGGTCATGTAATCACTCCTAGTGAATAGTTGAACAATCGTTGCTTATTATACTGTAGTTTTGTGAGGGCAGGTAGAGAAATAAATAAAATTTCTTTCGTTATCTTTTATTAATTCTATTAAACATCAGAAGAGAGCTGAGTAGTTCAAATTTTCAAAATTCTGCAATTTTTGACAGTTTTAAATCAAAAATTGCCATATTTAAAAAAGGGTTTCCCTGCTAAACTAACCCTTGTAAGCAGTTACAATAAATTTTTATAGGCAATTAATCAATCTTTTTAAGGAAAAAGGAGTGTTTTAACATGCAGCAGATGGAAACTCGATATACGCATAGTCCTTTGGATATTCGTCATTACTCAACGGAAGAATTGCGAAAAGAATTCTTGGTAGAAAAGATTTTCGCACCTGGTGAAATCAGCTTAACGTATACTCACAATGACCGAATGATTTTTGGTGGTGTTACACCGACAGATGAAGCACTGGAAATCAAACTGGATCAAGAATTAGGGGTGGACTATTTTCTTGAGCGTCGGGAGTTAGGGGTTATTAATATTGGCGGACCAGGATTTATTGAAATTGATGGGCAAAGAGATACGATGAAAAAGCAGGATGGGTATTATATTGGCAAAGAAACAAAGCATGTGGTCTTCACCTCTGAAGATCCGTCAAACCCGGCGAAATTTTATATCAGCTGTGTACCAGCGCATAAAAAATATCCAAATGTCAAAATTAGTATTGATCAAATCAAGCCAATGGAAACTGGTGATGGCCAAACGTTAAATGAACGGAAAATTTATCAATACATTCATCCGAATGTTTGCGAAAGCTGTCAGCTACAAATGGGTTATACCATTTTAGAGCCCGGCAGTGCTTGGAATACCATGCCGTGTCATACCCACGAACGGCGTATGGAAGCGTATGTCTATTTTGATTACGCAACAGAAGATACGCGGGTCTTTCATATGATGGGCAAACCTGATGAAACCAAACATTTAGTTGTAGACAATGAACAAGCGGTGATCTCGCCTAGCTGGTCGATTCATTCTGGTGTCGGCACAAGTAATTATTCTTTTATCTGGGCAATGTGTGGTGAAAATATTACCTATACTGATATGGATATGGTAGAAATGGATCAAATAAAATAAAGAGGAGCAGACTAAAAAATGGAATTTAAAATGGACATGTTTCGTTTAGATGGAAAAATCGCTTTGGTTACTGGAGCGGTCTATGGGATTGGCTTTGAAATTGCCAAGTCATTAGCAGCGGCGGGAGCGACGATTGTTTTTAATAATTTGGATCAGGCTTCGGTCGATCAAGGGTTAGCAAATTATACAAAAGAGGGTATTCAGGCTCATGGCTATGTTTGTGACGTTACTGATGAGGCAGCGGTTCAGGCCATGGTTAAGCAAATCGAAGATGAAGTCGGCGTAATTGATATTTTAGTCAACAACGCTGGGATCATTAAACGCATCCCGATGCTAGAAATGTCTGCGGAGGATTTCCGCCAAGTAGTTGATGTTGATTTGAACGCACCTTTTATCGTGTCTAAAGCAGTCCTACCATCAATGATCAAAAAAGGTCATGGGAAGATCATCAACATTTGTTCTATGATGAGTGAACTGGGTCGGGAAACTGTTGCGGGTTATGCAGCTGCTAAAGGCGGACTAAAAATGCTGACGAAAAATATTTGTTCAGAGTTCGGAGAAGCGAATATCCAGTGTAACGGGATTGGACCTGGCTACATAGCCACGCCGCAAACAGCCCCTTTAAGAGAAAAACAAGCAGACGGCTCACGTCATCCCTTTGATCAATTTATCGTATCAAAAACACCGGCAGCGCGTTGGGGTGAACCAAGTGATTTAGCAGGCCCAACGGTTTTCTTGGCATCGGATGCCTCTGATTTTGTGAATGGACATATTTTATATGTTGATGGCGGCATTCTAGCTTATATTGGCAAACAGCCGTAATCCTATTTTTCAAGAGGATAGGAATTATTAGAGCGCTTGTTCCTATCCTCTGATTTTTACGAATAGCAATTTTTGCAAGTTTTTGATCAATTTAAGACATTTATTGTGGTCTTTTTATTTGTTACTCTATTCACGTGAAAGAAATGAAAGCGATTTATTAAGGAGAGAGCAATGGCAATTATTTTAGAAGAACTATTCATACCAAAAGAAACAGTCAAAGAAAAAATCGATTTATTAATCGAGAATCTCACAACGATCAAAGATAGCAGTGGAGAATTCATTCTGGACTTTGATGGCTTGAAGGTCGACGATAAAAGCTGGACTATCTGGAATTGGCCGCAGGGAGTGGGCTTATACGGTATCTATAAAAATTATCAAATAACCAAAAATCCAGCTGCTTTGAAGGTCGTTACTGATTGGTTTGAGGCGCGCATGGAAGAAGGAGCGCCACCAAAAAATGTCAATACAATGGCGCCTTTATTGACGATGGCTTACTTGTACGAAGATACACAAGATACACGTTATATCCCTTACTTAGAGCAATGGGCTGAATGGGTGATGCACGACATGCCGCGAACAAAAGAAAACGGACTGCAGCATGCAACTTATGGTCCTGAAAATAAGAATCAACTGTGGGATGATACGCTGATGATGACGGTCTTGCCATTAGCAAAAATTGGAAAATTATTTAATCGTCCAGAATATTTGGAAGAAGCCCGGTATCAATTTTTGATTCATATCAAATACTTGATGGATAAGAAAACCGGATTATGGTACCACGGCTGGACCTTTGAAGGAAATCATAATTACGCAGAAGCATTTTGGGCACGTGGCAATTGCTGGTTAACCATTGCGATTCCAGAGATCATCGAAATTTTAGAATTATCAAAAGAGGATGCCTTAAGAAAATTCTTACTTGAAACATTAGAAGCACAAGTGAAAGCCTTAGCAGAATATCAAGCGGATAGCGGGTTATGGCATACATTGATCGATGATCCGACTTCATATGAAGAATCTTCTGCAGCGGCTGGGTTTGCTTATGGCATATTGAAAGCGGTGCATAAGAATTATTTACCGAAGAAATATGAGAAAGTTGCGTATCAGGCGATCGAAGGATTATTAGCGCAAATTGATGAAAATGGCACGGTACAAAATGTATCAGTCGGGACAGGAATGGGAGACAGCTTGGATTTCTATAAAAATATTGGGATCACTGCGATGCCATACGGACAATCCTTAACTGTTCTATGCCTGACTGAGTTGTTAGTTTCTTACTGCTAAAGAAAAAGGAGCAAAACGATGAAAATTAGATCATTGATTTTAACAGCCGCAGCACTAGTTACAACAACCTTTCTTTTAAGCGGCTGCAGTAATACGAAAGTTGCAGCCGCTGACGAACAGGCGGTAACGTTACGTTATGCCTATGCTTCCAACAGTCAGCCAGTCGTTGATTCAATGAAGGAGTTCGGACGACTGGTAAAAGAAAAGACAAATGGAAAAGTCGAAATCGAATATTATCCAGATGCACAATTAGGCGGAGAAACCGAACTGATCGAATTGACGCAAACTGGAGCAATCGATTTTACCAAGGTCAGCGGTTCGGCCTTAGAAAGCTTTTCGAAGGATTACTCGATCTTTGGTATTCCATACCTGTTTGACGATGAAGAACACTTCTTCAGAGTGATGGAAAATGAAAAAATCATGAATGAAATCTATCAGTCCACAGAAGAGCTGGGCTTTGTAGGCTTGACTTATTATGATTCAGGGCAACGGAGCTTTTATATGACAGAAGGACCGATCAAAACACCCGAAGATCTAAAAGGGAAAAAGATTCGTGTGATGCAAAGTGAGACGGCGATCAAAATGGTCGAGCTGCTGGGTGGATCAGCGGTTCCAATGGGAAGCAACGAAGTGTACACCTCGTTGCAATCGAATTTGATCAATGGTGCTGAAAACAATGAGTTTGTGCTATTTACCGCTGGACATGGCGGAGTAGCGAAATATTATTCCTACGATGAGCATACCCGTGTGCCGGATGTAGTGATTATGAATGATTCGGTTAAAGAGCGTCTAACTGCAGAACAATACAAAGCTGTACAGGAAGCGGCAAAAGAATCGACAGAATATGAAAAGAAAGTATTCAAAAAGGCTGTCGAGGAAGAAAAGAAAATCGCGACCAAGGATTATGGTGTTCAATATAACGAAGTAGATAGTGAACCATTCCAAAAGCTGGTTCAGCCATTACACGATGAGTTTAAGAACAATGAAGATTATCGCGAGCTGTATCAGGAAATTCGAGCGTTAGCAGAAAAGTTAGGAGAAGACAAATGAAAGCGTTTAGAAATGGGTTGGATAAGTTCATGGAGATTCTATGCTCTACAATCTTAGCAGCGATGGTTTTGATTGTCCTCTATCAAGTGTTTGCTCGGAAGGTTTTGAACAATCCCAATACAGTTACGGAGGAATTGGTTCGTTTTGGTTTAGTTTGGGTTGCGATGTTAGCGTCAGCTTATGTCGTAGGGAAAAAGAGCCACTTATGTGTCACCTTGTTAAGCGATAATTTGAATGAAAAAGGCAAGCTCTTTTTAGAAATTGTCGTTCAGGTTCTCTTTATCTTGTTTGCGGCAGTCATCATGATTTATGGCGGCTGGCAGGCTTCTCTTGTGACAATGGGGCAAATTTCGCCTTCATTATCGATCCCTATGGGCTATGTGTATTTATCGGTTCCAGTATCGGGAGCCATCATGCTTTTATATAGTGTAATGAATTTATTAGATAGAACTCCTCGAACAGTTGAAAGTGAGGCGGAATAGTTATGGCTCTAGAAGCTGGCCTGATTCTTTTTGTAATTTTTGCAATTCTTTTAATCGTTGGGATGCCGATCGCGATCAGTATCGCTGCTTCCTCGATTTGTACATTGTTGTTAGTGATTCCTTTTGAAAATGCGGTCTTTACCTCTGCACAAAAAATGGTTTCTAGTCTAAATAGCTTTTCGTTGATCGCCATTCCCTTCTTTGTCTTGTCGGGAATCATTATGAATAATGGTGGGATCGCCGAGAAACTGGTGAACTTTGCAATGCTGTTTGTTGGACGAATTCCTGGTGGTTTAGCTCATACGAATGTTTTAGGTAACGCTCTTTTCGGTTCCATGTCTAGTTCTGCGATTGCTGCTTCTACGGCAATTGGCGGTGTGTTGGTACCACAGCAGGTAAAAGCTGGCTATGACCGAAAATTTGCCACAGCGGTAAATATCGCTTCGGCTCCCACTGGAATGGTGATACCGCCTAGTACGGCCTTCATTATGTATTCATTGGTTGCTGGTGGCGCTTCGATTTCAGCGTTATTCATGGGCGGTTATCTTGTAGGTGCTTTATGGTGTATCGGAATTATGGTGGTAGCTTTTATTCATGCTAAGCGTAACAATTATCAAACGATCAAAGGCGCTGAAAAAGGGACCGCGGGGAAGGTTTTAAAAGAGGCGATTCCGAGTGTCATGTTAATTGTGATCATTATCGGTGGTATTCTCTTCGGACTGTTTACAGCTGTAGAGGCTTCGGCGATTGCAGTAGCGTACTCCTTATTGATCGCGATGTTCTATTACAAAACGATCACTGTTAAAGATATTCCTAAAATGTTAACAGAAGCAGTCAAAACGACAGGGACAATTTCCTTCTTGTTAGCAACCTCTTCGATGATGTCCTTTGCGATGGCTTTTACAGGAATTCCTCAAGCGATCAGTGGAGCGATTTTAGGATTAACAACCAACAAGCTCATCGTTTTATTATTAGTTAATATTGTCTTATTACTTGTGGGCATGTTCATGGATGTCGGTCCGGCGATTCTAATCTTTACGCCGATCTTTTTACCAGTGGTGACGAGTGTAGGTGTTGATCCTGTGCACTTTGGTCTATTTGCTATTATGAATTTGTGTGTCGGCTCCATCACACCGCCTGTCGGAACGGGATTATACGTAGGTGCCAGTGTCGGCGGCGTCAAGGCCGAACAGATGCTGAAGCCGTTGATTCCCTTTTATGTCGCTATTTTAGTGATTTTATTACTGATTACTTATTTCCCAGCACTAGTTATGTGGCTGCCGAATATGGTGGGGTAGAAAAATGTTAAATTTATCGATTCGCGGACATGATTTGTCCGATGTTACAACGCTAGAATCTTTAGCTGAAAAAACACAGGCACAAAATGTCCAAACGCTGCAATTAGCACTAGGTCTTTCTTTTCCAGATTGGCCTAGTGATGGCAAAAATCTAAATCCAGGTTTAGGGCAAAGGGTTAAAGGGGTTTTGCAGAAAAGTGAGATTCAAGTAGGTATTTTAAGCTGCTATATCAATATGATTCATCCTGACAGCAGTCTGCGTGAAGCAGCATTATCCAAATTTGAAAGCTATGTCCGTCATGCTCGTTACTTTGGCGCGACGATGGTAGCGACAGAGACAGGGAATGTACTGCCGGAGATTCGTTATACGACGAAGAATTTTACCGACGAAGCGTTTAATGACATGGTTCAAGTCATCCGACGACTAGTGAAGGTTGGAGAAGAACAGCAGACACTGATCGGAATTGAGCCAGGATTGAATCATCCACTTTACTCGTTAGATCGAGTAGAGCAATTAATCCAACAGATCGATTCAGATTATTTAGGGATCATTTTAGATCCGACGAATTTGATTACTAGTGAAACCTATCAAAATCAAGTGGCTTTGGTCCAACAAGCCTTTGAACGGTTTGGCGAAAAAATCGTTGCGGTTCATTTGAAGGACTATCAGGTTCAAAAGGATCAAATCGTCCCAGTGAATTTAGGGACAGGGGTGATTGATTATCCAGCAATTTGCCGCTTGATTGCCAAGGAAAAACCCGGATTGTTTGTTGTCTTAGAAGAGACCAAGGATCAAGCGATTCACAAAGCCGTTCAATTGATTGAACAGGTATTATAGAAACATTGTGATTGAAAAAGGAGAATGTTATGATCAAAAAAGCGATCAGAATGAACCTATATCCTGGAGCGAAAGCAGAATATCAGAAAAGGCACGACGAATTGTGGCCGGAGATGCGGGAAATGCTGAAGGAACATGGAGCGTTAAGCTATTCTATTTTCTTAGATTCAGAAAGCAATCAGCTCTTCGGTTATCTTGAAATCGAGGATGAAGAAAAGTGGAATCAGGTTTCAACTACAGCCATCAATCAGAAATGGTGGACATATATGAAAGATTTAATGGAAACAAATCCAGATGATTCACCTGTTAGTTTTGATTTGGAACCGGTATTTGAATTGTAAAATAAAAAGTCGAATTCAGTTGAAAGATTTTCTTTCAGCTGAATTCGACTTTTTTAGTTTAGCGCTTTTTCCGCCTCTGTTTGAGCCATTTTCGCTGTTACGTGTTCGTCGATTCGCAAGAACGGCAAGTAGATAAAGACACTGACTGCAATAATGATGATTTGTAAAACGGCGGCGCGCCAATCACCACCCGTTGCGAGAAAGCCTGAAATCACTGGCGGTGTGGTCCAAGGGATTTGGACAACCACGTGATTGATCAATCCTGCAGCTGTTGCGAAATAGGCTGTTACTAGTGAGAAGATCGGAGCCAAGACGAATGGAATGATCAGACTTAGATTAAATACGATCGGCAGACCGAAGATGATCGGTTCGCTAATATTGAACAAGGCAGGTGTGACAGATAATTTCGCAAAGTCTTTATAATCTTTCCGACGACTAAAAACGAAAATCGCGATCAGTAAGGCAATCGTGTTTCCAGAGCCACCCATTACAGCGAAGGTATCTTTGAAGGCCATATTAATAATATGCGGGATTTGCTCGTTATTCGCATAGGCAGCCATATTTTCCTGCATGTTTTGTAATAAGAATGGGTCAAGCAATGAACCAGAAATCACGGCTTGGTGAATCCCGAAGCCAAAGAACAGATTGGCAATTGATGTAATCAGGACAAAGCCAGGTAATCCAGTAGTGACATGACTCAAAGGACCTGTGATGGCTTTTGTAATCAGTCCATTGACATCCATATTGAACAATTGATTAACACCAAAAGAAAGAATCGCAAATACTGTGACAGTAATCATGATCGGAATCAATACATTGAATGATTTCAGAACAGCCGGTGGAATATTTCCCGATAGTTTGATTTGCAGCTTTTCATTTGTGGATAATTTGATGAAGAGTTCCGTCGCTAATAAACCAACAAAGATACCGACGAACATCCCAGAAGCGCCCGTATGTGAACCGGGAATAACGCCAGTCACCTCAATCGCTTTTTTGGCATTTTCCGGTGTGAACATGGTTTTCATCGGCGTCAAAACGATAAAAGTCGAAATTGATACTAAGACAGCTGCAATATGATTGCTATAATTTCTGCTGACACACATATGATAAGAAACTGCAGCGACAACTAATAGTGTAGTGATACTTAAGGTACCATTGGCGATTGACATGCCGACCTCTTGAATCTTCATCAGGGTTGCTGGGTTGATGATTTTCCCCATGAAGCCGGTGGGCTCTAAGATAACGTAGTTGATCAAGGTTACGAAACCAGCTAACATCATGAAGGGCATGAATGTAGCAAAAGCGTCACGTAACGTTCGCATGTGGATCTGATTTCCTAGCTTGGTCGCGATAATCCCGAAACGTTCAAAGAGCTGTTCCTTTTTATTTGTTTTCTCCACGATAGATTCTCCTTTTTTGTAGAATGCTAGTTTGTCTTTCTCTCAGTATCCTGCGAAAAAAGGAACTGCATCCTTATGTTTTAGTTGTAAGCACTTACCTTGATTACATAATAAAACGGATCGACAATAAAGTAAATACCTTTTTATAAAAATATATATCTTTGGTTTGTAAAGTGACAAAAAAAGAGCTGAACACTCAGCTCAAGGAATCAATTCTCTACAAAAACAGCTTCAAAAATAAAGTCCTGGTACAAATGTCGCGTAATTGAGTATTCAAAAGGTGTGCCATTTGCTAAAGAAACACTCTTTTCAATCTCAATCATAAAATCGCCAACATCGATCCCTAAGATTTTGGCATCGAATTCTGTCGCAAGGACACCCTTCATCCAAACGTGAGAGGCGTTGATCTCTAAATGCAGTTCATCACGAATGTAGGAATAAACGGATTTTTTTAGATGCTTTGGTACCAACCCAGGGATAATGGAAAGGGGCATAAAGGTTTGTTCTAATGAGTAAGGTTGCTGATCTACAAAGCGGCTGCGAACAATATTATAAATATAGTCCTTTTCGTCTATTTGCAGCATTTCAGCAACTTTTTTAGAAGGCAACTCAATGGAAAAAGTATGAATCTCTGAATCCACATGCTCTTCACCTACGACGCTCATGAGTCCTTCACTAGGTCCGAAAACCTTTGAATTATCGATCGGCTTGCGTAATACTTCGGTACCAAATCCACTTCGGCTATGTAGAACGCCTTCTGAAACAAGCATATCCAACCCTTTTTTTACGGTTAACTTACTCGTATTGTACAGCTTCGCTAACTCAGTACCTGATGGCAGCTTCTCCCCAATCGCGTAGGTACCATCCTCAACTTTTCGTTTTACATCTAGATAGACCTCCATATATTTTGCCTTTTTCTTCATAATTACCTCCTTTAACAAACGATTAAAGATATAAATAATTATATACTTTTGCGAGGTTTTAGCAATGCTTTCGTAGTTAAAAGAATTATTTAGTTTTAAAAGTATATTCTTTTAATTAAAAAACTATTTCATTTTTTAGTAAGCGATGTTATGATGAATGAGCAAACAAGAAAACCTGCCTTTAACCTGCCATTTCTACTTCGGATACTTAGAAAGAGATGGCGTGAAAATGGGCTTCACTTTTATCGGAACGAGGAGGACTACAATGAATAAACAGCAATTAACTTTTCCAACGGACTTTTGGTGGGGATCAGCCTGGTCAGCCGAGCAATCAGAAGGACGCGGAGAAACAGGTAAAGCAGAAACCGTCTGGGAACGCTGGTATAAGGAGCAACCCTATCGCTTCTATCAAGGAATTAGTTCAGAAACAACCACCGATCATATCCATCGCTACAAAGAAGATGTCCAGCTGATGAAGCAAACGGGACACAATTCTTTCCGTGTGTCGATCTCTTGGGCACGGATGTTTCCAGCCAATGGTGTCGGTGAGGTCAATCCCAAAGCGATTGAATTCTATCGCGATTTATTTACAGAAATGAAGGATAATGGTATCAAAGTCTTCGCCAACTTGTATCATTTTGATATGCCGGCAGCGTTACAAGATAAAGGCGGCTGGGAATCACGGGAGGTCGTGGATGCGTATGTACATTTCGCGGATACGTGTTTTAAAGAATTTGGCGATCTGGTTTATCATTGGTTTACCTTCAATGAACCGTTGGGGCCAATTTTAGGTTCCTATTTGGAAGATTTTCATTATCCAAATATCATTGACTTCAAACGAGGGGCACAGGCTGCCCACTTTACGATTTTGGCTCATGCTAAGGCGATTGCGACCCATAAAAAACATAAGCTTACGAGTAAGATCGGCGTCATTTTAAATTTAAGTCCGACCTTTCCACGTAGTCAAAATCCAGCAGATGTGAAAGCCGCAGAGATTGCTGATCTCTTTTATGTGCGGAGCTTTTTAGATCCGATGGTCAAAGGGGCGTACCCTAAAAAATTAATTGATTTACTGAAGGAATACGATCAGCTGCCAGTTGATTATACAGAAGAAGACTTAGCATGTATCAAAGAAAATACGGCGCAAATTTTAGGCTTAAATTATTATGAGCCAAAGCGGGTGAAGGCTCGTCTAACTGCGATTAATCCAAAAGGGCCATTTTTACCAGACTGGTTCTTTGAAAATCATGTGATGCCAGGCCGCCGTATGAACGAATACCGTGGCTGGGAAATCTATGAAAAAGGCATTCACGATCTATGCATGGATATCAAGGAAAACTATGGCAACATTGAAGCCTTTATCTCGGAAAATGGCATGGGCGTCGCCAACGAAGAACGCTTTATGGATGAAACAGGTCAAGTGATCGATGATTATCGCATCGAATATATTCAAGATCATTTGGCTTATCTATGGAAGGCAATTAATGATGGCTGCAATATCAAAGGCTATCATCTATGGACCTTTATTGATTGCTGGTCATGGATCAATGCCTACAAAAATCGTTATGGTTTAGTCTCACTTGATTTACCAACACAAAAACGTACGATCAAAAAAAGCGGGGAATTCTACAAACAGCTCAGCGATCAAAATGGTTTTGAGTATGATGTGGATCGCTTAGTATAACAAACGGAAAAACCAATCTGAAAAGGTTGGTTTTTTATTTGGAATTTGTTTTTAGTTTCATAGTATAGTCGCCCAAGTTTTTTTTATTAAACAAGCGACAAGTAAGAGAAGCAATGAATGAGTCGAAAAATGGACTATTAACCGAGCAGAAGAAATAGCAAACTCACTATCCAAACTGGGAAGCGGGTTTTTTACAAGAAATTATTATTTAAACGGTTCCTTTCGCATAAAAGAAAATGGCGATTTGCTGATTTTTCCATACTCGTCGGCTCTCAGATAGTCGACCTCAACATGAGGATAGGCATTTAACTCTGCTATATGATCCTTCAATATCGGAACTAATAACAACAGATCAATGTCAATTTCACGCAGTAACTGTCTGGCTTGTGCCAATGTTGCAGGATGCCAGTCATAATCAGGATAAAGGTTCGAAATGTTTTTAAGCATATCCGCAGTGGCATAGTCTGTTGCAATAAAACCCCAATCATCAGCTTTTTTGGATATATAGTGGTGAACAACAAGCAAGGCTTTTTCCATAAATTTTTCCTCAAATCCGTTCTTTTTTACTATTGTAACCAGTAACTCAATCGGTCTCAAATGAAAAATGTTTGTAAATTGTATTCTTTCAGGGGATTTCTAGTAAAAGCTGCGCCCTAAAAGAGCAAACGATCTAGATAACAGAATAAAAGTGAAAAAATAGAAAATATCTCCTCAAAAGGACTAATTTTTTTAAGGGATTGTCAAAGAAATACAGGACTGTATAATTCTAGTTGTAAGCGGAAACAAAAGGAGGGGCTATAATGGAAAAACAAATCGTAAAAATCTTACCCTTTTTCGAAGCACGTATTTGGGGCGGCAAACGGATGCTGGAAGCCTTCAATTATCAGACAGATATTTATCCAATTGGTGAGGTCTACAATGTAGTGGCTTTGCCGGGAGCGGCGGATTGTCCAGTTGCTGATACCGATCTGACACTTTCTCAGCTTTATAAAGAATATCCTGATTGGTTCGATTGTGAGACGGAGGAACTGCCGATTCGCGTGAATTTATTAGATCCTTTAGCAGATTTATCTGTTCAGCTCCATCCAGACGATTCCTATGCCATGAAGCACGACAATTCACGAGGAAAACCAGAGGCTTGGGTGATCCTAGATACGCCCGCGGATGGCAAAATCGAGTTTGGGCACCATGCGAAAACTAAGGAAGAATTTGCTGAATGGGTCCAGGCTGGAGAATGGGGAAAGCTGTTGAAATACTTACCAGCCAAGAAAGACCATTTCATTGATATTCCGGCAGGGACATTGCATGCTATCAATCGCGATGTCTTGACCTACAACATTTCCCGTAACGCCGATTTGACCTATCGACTATATGATTATGGACGAGTCGATCCGAATACAGGAGAAGAAAGAGAATTACACATCAATAAAGTCTTGGAAAATGTCTTGGTTCCTGATACTTCAGAGGGCTTTGTTTGGATTGAACCTTATCAACGAAACGGCTGTGAAATCACTGATTATTGGGATGAACCAGGTTTATACAGTTTGAGTCGGATCAAAACAAAAGAACAGGGAACGTATCGGCTTAAGCGTTTTGTTTTTATCACAGTAGTAGATGGAGCGGGCACGGTAAATGAGGTTCCGATTTCGAAGGGAGAAACGATCTTAATTCCAGCGGGGATTGAGCACTTGGAGTTTACTGGGGCCTTAGATCTATTTGTGGCGAGCTATAAAAATATGGAGGCATAAGATGGAAACGAAGGAAGTTGCCTATACAGCAGCAATAGAGCTGGCAGAAACGTTGAAAAAAATTGATCAAGAACAGATAGATCAATTGGTAATCAGTGTCAAGCAAGCGAAGCGGATTTTTGTATCAGGGGCTGGCCGTTCCTTGTTAATGCTGAAGGGGTTGGCGATGCGTTTGATGCATCTGGGGTATGAAGTCTATGTAGTGGGAGAAGTGACAACGCCAGCATTTTTATCGAAGGATTTATTGATCGTGGCTAGCGCGTCAGGTGAAACTACTTCATTGATCAATACCGTAACGAAGGCAAGAAAGATCGGCGGCAACATCATTAGCTTGACCGTTTTTCCAGAATCAACTTTAGCCAAATTATCTGCGAGTATTATTCGAATTCCCGCTTATACCGACAAGCTGCCTGAAAGTAAGGAAAATCAAAAGGGAATTTTGCCAGGCGGCAGTATGTTTGAAGAAGCAGTCCTATTACTGTCGGATTCCTTGATTGTTGAGTTGGCAATAGAACAAAAAGTTCCGACTGATCGAGCGTTTGAAAAACATGCAAATTTAGAGTAAGGGGGAAAATAAATGAAATTACAACTAGCAATCGACGAATTAACTCTTACCGAAGCGTTGGAGGTTCTAAAAGACATTCATCCCTATATAGATATTGTCGAAGTAGGAACACCATTTTTAATTGATGCTGGTCGTGAAGCTGTTCGCCAGATCAAAGCGACCTATCCACAGCTTGAGGTTTTATGCGATGCCAAAATCATGGATGCTGGCGCCTATGAAGCGCAGTTGGCTTACGATGCCGGTGCTGATTATGTGACCGTTTTAGGCATCACTGATGATTTAACAATCAAGGGCTGTGTTGAGCAGGCTCAAAAGCAAGAGCGGCAAGTCATGGTGGATTTGATTTGTGTGGAGAATTTTGCTGAACGGGTGCCGATTATCGAAGCATTCGGTGTGGATATTATCGCAGTACACACAGGAGCGGATCAGCAGCAGGCAGGTCGAACGCCATTGGAGGATTTAAAGGAATTGAAGCAATACGCAAAAGCTGTTCAAGTAGCAGTTGCTGGGGGAATCAATGCTGAGACTATCGGAGATTATGTAGCGCTAGATCCGGATATTGTGATCGCCGGCAGTGGGATATTGAAGGCGGATGATCCGGTGGCAGCAGCGAAAGAAATGAAAGCAGCGTTGAACTAATTTCCTTTGTGTTGCGTTTTTTCATGTACATTAGACAAATCAAGCAGAATAAGTAGCAGTCATGAAAAAAGGTGATGATCATTGGAAGTCCTAATTAGGGGAAAACACCTTTGCGCGCAATATTAGAGATGCGAGAGGGTTGCCGTTGTTCTATTTGATGCTATGTCATAAGCCAGACCAAACCACGTTTTCTAAAGTCGAGTTTGATCAAAAATTACATTTAAAATAGTAGAAAAAGAGTGGTAGACCATTGATTTTGAAAAGGATCAATGGTCGTAAGCTTGACCAATACCAATATAGTAAGGAAATAATCTTCTTCAAAACAAGAGTAGTTTCAGAGAAAATTCAAGTCTCTAGTATTATTCAGGGTCTTATGGCTGTAGGTATTGTTACGCGAGGATTGATATTTGGGTAGATGAAAAGACGCCTTATTATTCAGGCGTTTATTTTATCATGTGGAGGATTTTGGATTTGATTTGCTGTTTCCTCAATTTCAATCACCAGTTTTACTCCTGTATCAAAATCTCTAATAAGAATATCCATTACCTTAGCTTCTAATCCATGAGGCTTTGATCTTCCCTGAGACCAGTTTTGAAAAGTACGTTCATTAACATTTAATAAATCAGGGAGATTCAGGTGTTTTTGTTTTGCCTTTTGCTTCACTACTCTTATCTGATAGGCATACTTTCGGTTTTCTTCTTTAGTTTTCTCTCGTTTTTTTCTAGCAATATTTAGTTTATGCTCTTCTAGTTGTTGAGCTAAGATAGGGGTAAATCTTTTTAATGATTCTGTAACTAGCACGTCATCTTTTCTTTCTAGGGTAATAATTTCTTCTAACTCATCATCAGAAATCCCCATTTTTTTGGCAAGCTGTTCTGATCCCCAATTCATACTATTAGAAATCGTGAGTAACTCCTCTGTTTTATCTTCATAAGGAATCGTATCCCAAAAATTTGGATTAAAAATATTCGGATTTATCGACATTCAACTCATCTCCTTTACTAACATGGACAGCAAGCAACAATTCAAATTTATGCACGCGAATCATTTCGAAAGCTTCCGAATACCTATTTTCGCTTGTGATTCCTTTGTCAAAAAAACATAAAAAATATTTGTTAACAGTTTCAGTAATGAAACGATTTGCCCCTCTGTTAGGTACTGGATTATTACCTATAAGAAAAAGTCCGCGAAAAGCAACACTTCGTTTTCTCAAGAAATTTCTCAATTCTGAAAATTCGGGAATTGATTTGTTGATTAGATCTTCCCGCAAATCAATTCGAAACTCGAATATTGACGTATCATGATTGCTTCGACTCATATGCTTAATGAATCGTATTTTTTTGAGGAAGATAATCTTTCCACGATAGTTGATAGTCAGATCACTCTTTGTCAGTTAGGCTTTTCGCAGTATTCAACGATCGGGATATACTCATTTTTAGATAGAAAATAACCGATGGTGCTGTGTAGCCTAATGATATGCGTGGCGAGCATCAGACTATTTTTCCGGTTTTTGGAAAAATAAATCCCTAATTTCGAGATAGTTTGATAAAAGTGATTTCTCCATGATACTCTCTTTTTTGGATATTCTTATTGTCAAAATCAGAAAAAATAGCATGATCAATTCGATCTAGTTCCTTAAAAACTGATTCATGGATGGCTAGTTTTAACTCTTCTGAGTCTAATCCTGTTGGAAAACGACTAAATTCCGTTGAAGCTCCTCTGAAACTTTCCTTTGGTAAATTCCGAAACTCATAAGAATTATATGGCTCTAGTAAAGCAGGTGAAACATTGATCGTCATATCTTTACCTCCAATTATACGCAAATTGCGCTTTTTTTCAATTGTGATAAAGGAAAATTGATTTTTTCGAACCCCATTCGCTCTATCAGTATAAAAATACGAAATCTAATCAACTAAACTGGTGAAACTTAACGTGAAAAAAATGTTTATTCTCTCTACTAAAGAAACGCTCCTCATTATTAAGTCAAGAGCAGGATTAGAGAAATCTTTATGTGAACAAACATAAAAGGAGTGGGGAAAGTTCCCAACTCCTTTTACAATTGCTTAATCTGCTTTAAGAAATTTTGAAAGTCGCTTTGCTGTAGAATCGCTTGCTGGATATCCTCGCGTTCCATTAATTCCAGCAGCAGATTGTAGATTTCTTCTGTATCTTCGTAGTCTTCTTTACTAATAGCAAACAGGAAAACAAATTTAACTAGATCGCCGTCGCCCCAATCCACACCTTCAGGTAGTACCGCGACGGCTACCGCTGAGCGCTTGGCCAATAGGGACATTGGATGGGGAATTGCCAACCATTCATTAATATTGGTTTGATTGATGGCTTCCCGCTTCATAATACTGTCATGGAAATATTCAGGAATAAAATCTAGCTTGAATAATTGCTGCGTCATTTTTTTGAGCAGCTGCTCTTTGTTCTCTACGTCACCGTAAAAATAAAACTCCTCTCGAAACAACGAATAGATTTCACCCTTCGCTTCATTAAAATTCGCTATGAAGTTCTCGATTTTAACGATTTCTTTATCTAATTTTGCCATATTGATATAAATATGAGGCACACTTAATTGCTCTAACGGCACGGTCGTGATGACGAAATCAATCGTGGATAGATTGCATTGCTGCAGTTCTACATAGGAAAGCCGATCCACTACCTCAAGGGTATCCTGATAATTCTTATTGATCTTGGCTTCAATAATCCGGCTCATAGCGCGTCCTGTTCCGCAGACAAGAATCACTCGATATTTTCGATTATTGCTGACAGAGTTTCGTTCCATTGCGCCTGCGATATGCAAGGCGATGTAGCCCACCTCGTCTTGTGAAAAATACAATCCATGCTTTTCCCCTAATATTTCTAAGTGGGTCAGGCACAAATCATAAGCCTGGGGAAAGGATTTTTTAATCGTCGCCAACAGAGGATTGCTGCGGCGGGCCTCCATCAGGTTCATATTAATAAAGCCTTCAATATGTGAGGTTAGATCCTCCACCAGTGTTGCGTCCTGAACCCAATCGAAGTTCGACGTACGTTTAATCGCCTGCAATAACTCTTCAACCAGGTTTTTTGCTGTTTCTGTCGAAGAGGTGCTTGTTAGTTCCGTTTCCACCAAACGTGGTGCATTTAATGCCAAGTAGTACGTAAAATATTCCCTTTCATCAGCAGTTAATTGAATGTCGAAGGCACAATCAATTTCGGTCAAAAAATGATCGAGAGCATCTTTCGCTTCCTGCTTCAAGATAGGAACGCGTACAGGAAAATCAGTGATGACATGCCCATCAAGAAAACGACTTAACGCTAAGGCAAAATGAGAAAGAATATTCTTATGATAATAATCCGAATCCAATAATCCCAAAGGCGCGAGGGATTCAAGCTCCAGCTGTTGTAAGAGGTCAAGATCGATATTGTCAAATAGAGCCAACTCCATCTCCGTAAAGCCCACTAGATATTCCTGTAAATCTTTTTCGATCAATAAATCGCTGATTGCCTGCCGCTTTGCAAATTCATTCCCTAGAAGCTCAAACCCAATGTTGGGACGATTGATGATCTTCAATTGATAGGTCAACAAATTGTCGCGAGCTGTTTTTAAATAAGAGTAAAAGGTATTTTTGCTAATGAACAGCCGATCCAAAAAATCATCCAACGATAAAGGGGTTTCATTTTTAAATAAAAGGAACAGTAAATAAGCTTGGCGTTCTTCACTGGTCGTTAAAAAAGATTCCGCAGAGGTCATACTTTCTGTCCACCAGTCGTTGAACTGTTCTTTAGAATGAATCGTCAGTAAATAGCCCTGTCCACGAAGGAGAGTGATCGTGGCACCGACATTGCTTAATAGATCATTTAGATTGGCAATGTCCGTTCGCACGGTTCGCTCAGAAATCGAGAAGCTTTTGGCTAATTCCTTCATCGGCAGCGGAGTGGTTTGTTTGGCTAATAATTCTAGTAGGTCATCTAAACGTTGATAAGCAAGCTTTGACACGTATTTCACCTCCGGTTCTTAACCCAATCATACAATATAGAAGAAAAGATTGAAATCGTTCCGTCGTACTGGATTTTTCCAAAAGAGTTGGCAATCTCTTTGGAAAACGCTTTACTAATGATTGCCAAATTAGTTGGAAATTGGAAGTGTTTACACAAAGGCCCAGAACTCGTAAATTAAACGTGTAAAGCGAAACGTTACATGAATCAAAAACTAAACAATTAAGAAAGGGGCTTCCGATATGGACTTTAACGAATCAACAATCCTTTTGGATGTAGCGGTCGCTTCGAAGGAAGAACTATTTGAAGTCATTGCGAATTATGCCTATGATTTGGGATTTGTCGCAAATGCGGCTGAGACCTGCGAAGCTTTTATCGAACGTGAAGCAGAATATTCGACTGGCTTGCAGGATGGCTTTGCAATCCCGCATGCGAAAGCGAAAACCGTTTTGAAGCCGACTGTTTTATTCATTCGCTTGAAACAGGAGATCGAATGGGAGACTTTTGATGATTCCACGGTGAAAAATGTTTTTGCCCTAATGGTTCCCAAAGAAGATGAAGGAACTGTTCATCTAGAAATGCTGAGTCGGTTGGCGACGGCTTTATTAGAAGAGACGTTTATCCAGCAGATTCAACGATCAGAAGATAAAACACAATTAGTCGAATTGATCAAAAAAGAAATGATTGGAGAGAGGATCAAATGAAAATAGTAGGAATTTCCGCGTGTCCAGCAGGCTTGGCACACACACCTATGGCCGCCAAAGCCTTAGAAAAGGCCGGTGCGAAAATGGGCTACGATGTAAAAATCGAACAACAGGGCTCATTAGGACAAGTCAATAAGATTAGTACAGAAGAAGCAAAAGAGGCTGATTTTTTACTGTTGGCAACCGATCAAAAGGTGGAGGGACTGGAACGATTTGAAGGAAAACCGCAGCTGCGCGTGAATATCAATACTTGTATCAAGGCACCAGAGGCTGTTTTGAAGAAATGTATCGCTGCTGTTCAGCAAAGACAAGCAAATTAAAGAAAAGGAGCAAGAATGATGAAGAAAGTTCTAGCAGATTTAAAGGGCCACTTAATGAGTGGGATCAGTTTTGTACTGCCGTTGATTATTGGTGCTTCCCTAGTCGTTGCGATCCCGAAAATGATCGCCCTTGGCATGGGGATAACGAGTTTAGATCCATATGCAGAAGCAGAAGGCTTCAAACATGCACTTTATTTGATTGAACAAGTTGGTTGGACTGGGATTGGCTTGATCAACACTGTATTAGCCGGATTTATTGCTTATTCCATCGGCGATAAGGCTGCATTAGGTGCAGGGTTTATCGGCGGTGCCGTTGCTTCAAGTACAAATGCCGGTTTTCTTGGTGCGGTAATCGCTGGTTTCTTAGCTGGTTACTTAGTGAAATGGTCGAAGGAAAAAATCAAATTACCAGAATCATTCTCAGGCGTGATGCCGTTAGTCATCTTACCGTTGATCGCGACCATGTCTGTGGCGATCGTTATGGGGGCACTTTTATCGGAACCGTTAGCATGGATTAATACTAGTCTCGTTGATTGGATTCGTACTATGATCGAAAACGATGTGAACAAGATCTTGCTGGCTATGATCATGGGCGCAATGATCGGGTCTGACTTAGGCGGACCAGTGAATAAAGCAGCATGGATGGCCGGAAATGTCTTATTAGCAGAAGGTGTTTACTTGCCAGCGATTATCGTTAACGTAGCGATCTGTGCGGTTCCATTTGGTTATGCCTTGGCTACTTTATTCCACAAAAAACGTTTTAACAACGAACTATTAGATGCCGGTCGCAACAATTTTATCATGGGTTTCATCGGAATTACAGAAGGTGCTATTCCTTTTACGTTGGTTAATCCATTACGTTTGGTTCCCATCAATATGCTCGGCGGAGCGATTGCTTCTGGTTTAGGAATTGCGCTTGGTATGTACGCAAAAATGCCGCCTGTAGGAGGGATTTACGGCTTCTTCACAGTTGGGAATGGCTGGGCGTATCTGATTGGTCTATTCGTCGGAGCAGCTTTCATCGGCTTTGTCGCACCATTATTCGTTAACTTCAATAAACAGGAAGAACAAACGGATGAAGTTGAATTAGAAGATATTGATATTAGCTTTGAAAATTAGCAAAAAAAAGTTAGTTCGCTAAACTAGACAAAAAATTAATAGGCACTGACGATGCAGATCGTTGAGTGCCTATTTTAATCAAACGAGAGGAATTTTTACATGAAAAAAACAGTACACGTTGTACCCCACAGTCATTGGGATCGCGAATGGTATTTCACCACCAGCCGATCAAAAATTTACTTGATGCATGATTTAAAAAAAGTTTTAGAGCAGCTAGAGAAGGATAATCCTTACGATAGTTTTATTTTAGACGGACAGGCTTCGTTATTGGATGATTACTTGAAATGGCGTCCGCAGGATCAAGCGCGAATTAGAACGCTGGTTCAGCAGGGCAAGCTGATTATTGGTCCTTGGTATACGCAAACCGATCAGCTGGTGATTTCAGGCGAAAGCATTGTCCGCAATATGCTGTATGGCATGAAGATTTGTGAAGAGTTCGGGGACTACATGAATGTTGGTTACGTACCGGATTCCTTCGGACAAGCAACCAGCATGCCGCAGATTTATCGCGAGTTTGGGATCAGCGATACGATGTTTTGGCGCGGGGTGAGTGATGATGATGTGGCACATACGGAATACACTTGGCGCGGGGAAGACGGCTCCGTTGTGAACGTGTATCAGATCCCCAGCGGCTATTACATTGGCGGAGCGATTCCTGAGCGGGAAGCAGATTTAGCCGAGTTCCTGCATCAAGAGCCTTTTAAAACGACGTGGGGTCGCAGTGCAACGGATCAGGTTTATTTTCCGAATGGCTTTGACCAAGCACCGGTGAGAGAAAATCTGCCGGAGTTAGTCGAACAAATGAATGAGCTTTACCAAGGGGAATATGAGCTGCAATTTTCAACGATTGAAAAATACATCGCGGCAGTCAAAGAACGCCATCCGGAATTAGAAGAAGTTGCCGGTGAGCTGATCAACGGAAAGTTGATGCGTATCCACAAAACGATTTTCTCTTCACGGCCGGACTTGAAGGCACTGAATACGCAAATTCAGCATTATCTGGTAAATGTGATGGAGCCAGTGTTGACGATGGCGCTGCAATTAGGCTTTGAATATCCCGTAGAAACAGTCAAGGAAATCTGGAAGCTGATGTTTGAGAATGCGGCACACGATTCGATCGGCTCGTGTGTATCTGATACTACTAATGAGGATGTCTATATGCGCTACAAACAAGCGCGAGATATTTCGATGAACCTAGTAGAATTAACATTACGCCAAATCTCAACCGCCATCAATAATCCGCAGGCACAAGAAATCACGTTTACGCTGTTTAATACCTACGACACTGCGCGTGAAGGAGTGATCGAAGCCGAGGTTTATCTGCCGCAAAAGACGTTTGCGATCCTCGATCAAGCGGGGAATTCCTTGCCTTATACGATCTTAGAAATGATCGATCAGACGGAATATGTTCTGAACCAAGGGAATATCTTGAATTCCGTCAAAGAAATCTATTTGCCGGAAAAAGTCTATAAAGCCAAAGTCGCGATCGAAACGACCACGGTACCAAGCATTGGCTATACCCAGTTGACGATCGATCTAAAAGGCGATAGCAGTGCACCCTTACAAGCCGCTTCGAATACGATGATCGAAAATGAGTATTATCAAATCACGATCAACCCGAATGGCTCACTCGATATTTTGGACAAGGCCAATGATATTCTCTACAAGAATCAAGGAATCATTGAGGAAAATGGCGATGATGGCGACTCCTTCAATTATTCGCCGCCAGTTAAGGATTGGACGATTTCATCGACTGATGTTGACCCTAAAATCACGATCCAACAATCCGATATTTATCAATCGGTACGTTTAGAATTCTTGTTGAAGGTTCCTCAAAACTTGAGTGAACGGTCTGAGAAACAGGCGACAGCGGAATTACCGATCGTTCTTGAATTAGTCTTGAAGAAAAATTCGCCGATCATTGATTTCAATTTGACGGTGGACAATCAAGCCGTGGATAGTCATCGGGTCTGTGTTTTGTTTGATACTGGGATCACCTCGAAATTCTCGATCGCTGATCAGCAATTCGGCACGTTGCAGCGTCCAGTTGTTTTTGAAAAAGAAATGGCTCTATGGGAAGCCAACAAAGAGCAATGGAATGAACAGCCGATCGCCATCGAAACCTGCCAGTCTTTTGTCGGTTTATTCGATGAGACGCATGGCGTTGCAGTGATGCCAAAAGGAGTGCGGGAATATGAAATCGTTGGTGAGGACTATGACACAATTCGCTTAACGATTTTCCGGACCTATGGCTTCATGGGGAAAGAAAATCTGATGTATCGTCCTGGAAGGGCATCAGGCGAAACGGTGATCGCCACCCCAGACGCGCAATGTCATAAGACGATGAGCTTTGATTTTTCGGTTGCTTACTTTGCGCAAGGCTTTGATCAAGCCAACGTAGCTCAACTTGCCAAACAAGCTGTGACTCCGATAGAACTGTATCAATACGCGGAATTCTTAAACTCGCGTCTGATCTTTACGCTAGGTGATGTCGAACCTACGCTACCCGCTGAATTCAGCCTTTTTGAGATTACAGGAAATCTGACGCTGAGTGTTTTGAAAAAAGCCGAAGATCGCCCGGGCTATATTATTCGGTTGTATAATGGTTTGCTTATTGAAGAGGGATACGCAACGATCACCTTCAAGCATGAAATCAAAATTGCGGAAAAAGTTGATTTGAAAGAAAAAACAAAGGAACCGCTACCAATAATTAATGATACAATAGAACTCGAGGACATCGGGCACGCGAAATTCGTGACCTTGTATGTTGAATAAATCTAAATGATTGTGAGTGAAGCTTAGTGGAAAAATTATTTGGCGGGATCGAGGCCGGCGGAACAAAATTTGTTTGTGCAGTGGGAAATAATGATCTGGAAATCGTGGAGCGGGTCAGTTATCCGACGACTACTCCAGAAGAGACGATGGCATTAGTGATCAGCTTCTTCAAGCAGTATGAAGAGCAATTAGTCAGTATCGGCGTAGGTTCATTCGGACCGATCGATATTCATCGCGATTCAAAAACCTATGGTTACATTACTTCAACACCGAAACTAGCTTGGCAGAATTTTGATTTTGTCGGCACTATGAAAAAAGAGTTTGACTTACCGATCGCCTGGACGACCGATGTGAATGCGGCTTGCTACGGCGAATACGTGAAGGGTCGCGGCGATGGTGTCAACAGTGTCGTGTATTATACGATCGGTACTGGCATCGGCGGCGGCGCGTTGCAAAAAGGCAATTTTATTGAAGGCTTCAGCCATCCGGAAATGGGGCATGTACTAGTCAGTCGCAACCCGGAAGATAATTTTGAAGGCAGCTGTCCTTTCCACGGACATTGTTTAGAAGGAATGGCGGCAGGTCCTGCGATTGAAAAACGCTTAGGACGTAAAGGTCAGGACTTAAGCGAAGACGATCCTTATTGGGACATCGAAGCGGATTACATCGCACAATGTGCCTACAATACGACCTTGATGTTCTCACCAGATGTGATCATCTTCGGCGGTGGTGTGATGCAGCAGGAGCATTTAGTTAAAAAGGTTCGCGCGCGTTTCAAAGAATTAGTGAATGATTATGTAAAAACACCTGAATTAGAAGATTATATTGTGACACCAAAGCTTGGTAATAATGCCGGAACAATTGGCTGTTTAGCTTTAGCCAGAGAAGCGAAATTACATTCATAATAAAATAAGCTCCGTCAACTCGCTCTTAGTAAGCTACTGAGCGAGTTGGCGGAGTTTTTTTAAGTGCGTATTCCTTCTGATTCGTTTTGAGAGTTGCTATAATTTAGATAGAAATCAAACGGAGGACGTACGATGAAGGAGAATTATTTTTTAAAATTCGAAAAAGCGATCAGTACGGTCGTGGATATATTATTAGCTGTATTGATAATTGTTGTTGTCATTGTCATGGGGGAAGGCATCATCAATATGATCATGCACGTGATTCCATTGAATAATGTATCGGAATTGACCCTCTTGATTGATGAAATCGCGACGCTGTTCATTTTATTGGAAGTCATATTGATGCTGCTGCGTTACATCAAGGAAGGGCATCATATTCCTGTACGTTACCTGATTTTAATCAGTATTACCGCCATCCTGCGAGAGCTATTACTGGCTCACGGAAACGGGACGAATTCTTTGTTATTATCTATCTCGATTTTGGTTTTGGTGGGTGTCTTATTCATTTTGGAAAAGGTCAAGGCCTTTCATAAGGGTGAAAGCCGCATAGAAAAATAAAATGGCTTCGTACCAATATTGGTACAAAGCCATTTTTTGATAAACAGAGCGATTTAAGCCGCTGCCGTTTTCCGTGATTTTAGAATGTATTGAATACCTGTATAGAAAATAATAACAATAACTAAATAAGTGACCATTGAAATGTCTAAGTTCATCAAAAATTGTGACGCGATGATAACTCCGGGAATCCCGCCGATCGTGATCGCCAAGGCAATTTTTCTAGAATAAGCTTTTTCACGAATGAAGTTGATACTAGCGACTGGTTGAAGTCCCGCGCATGAACACATCATGATCGGAAAAGCAGCTAATGGTGTCATTCCTAGCATGTAGACCATCGCCATACATGGCGCATATAGCCCAACACCAACCGTCATCAAGGCACCGAATAAGAAGTTGCCGATGATACCGATGCCTAATTTCACCCCGCTTAATCCCATCGCGGTATTTCCTTTACCCAATAAGGCAATGACTTCCGTTTGACGTAGCAACATCAAAATCGCTGTAATCAATAATGCCCAACCAATCCATTTCTGAACCGCTGTTTCGGATAGCTTAGTAACATATCTTGATCCGAACCAAGAGCCGACGATCGCCGCTAAGATTAAAGCGACTAAAGTCAACGCATCAACTTTGATAACTGTGACGAAAATCACAGCTTCAGTCAAGACAGGGATCGCGTGCCCAACATTTAAAATCCCAGGTAATTTTCGATCATCCGTATTTTGTTTCGTAACATTTAACATCATGGTAGTGAGTGCAAAACTCCCAATTCCAATCGTATCTGCAAAATCTGCAATAAAGCCAATAATTCCGCTAATTAGCCAATTTCCTGGACCTAAATCATCGCGATGGGTCACAACATCACGCACAAGCATGATTGCTTGAAAGATCATCAGTCCAATTAAAATATAAAAAATAATCTGTGCCATAAATCCTCCCGTAGGTCTTTTTCTTATAATTATAACAATAAACGAAATAGAAAAACCATAAAATTTGAAAAAATTGTGATTCATTGAACGATCGCAAGAAAAAATAAGTCCGAGTTAGCTTAAAAATCTAAGTATAGCTTCAAGAATTCTCGACTAGCTAACGAGAGCAAGGACTTGTTACGATAAAGAACTCCGACTTTACGAAAGACCGGATGAACGAACGGTCTAGTCTCGACTTGAAAAGCGATTCGTTGCAGAATCAATTTGGGTAAAATACTAATCCCTAAATTTTTCTCTACCATTGCCAAAATCGAATAATCATCCCATGTGCGAAATTTTATTTGTGGTGAAACCTGTGCTTTTGCTAATAATTCAGTGACGTCAGAGGTTCCTTCACGTTCTAGTAGAATAAAAGGCTGCGCTTTTAGATCGGTCACATGGACTTTTTCTTTAGCCAAAAAAGGATGCCCCTGCGGCAAAACGACCAGCTGCTCATCGTCATGGAGAAATCTTTGCTCCAAATTATGGGACGCAGGTAATCGTGAAAAGCCGAAATCAACGCGCCCCTCTAAGATCCACTGTTCGATTTCTTCGTAATCTCCCAATAATAATTCAAAATCAATCTTAGGATAGTCCTTTTGAAACGTTTCGATCGCTTCAGGCAGCCAATGAGTAGCCACACTCGAAAATGTCCCGATACGGATCAGACCTGTGTCTAAATGCCCCAGCTCTGCCAGCTGATTTTGCAAGGTTTGATATTTTTCCGCCAGCTCCTTTGCATAAGGCAACACATTCATCCCATCAGACGTTAACCGAAGGCCCGCGCGATTACGCTCCAACAAAGCAATTCCCCATTCTTGCTCGAGATCATGAATCATTCGACTGATCCCCGATTGAGAGTAGTTTAAAATTTTAGCCGCTTTAGTGAAGCTGCCTAGTTCAACGGTTTTAACAAAAGCGATGTATTTCTGAATGTTCATATCCATGATTGAATTCTCCTATCCATTTGAACTGATATGTGAATAAGCATTTATTGCATCTGTTTTCATCATATTAAAGATGCTAAAAATTCGTTTTTGTAATCCTTATTTCTATGATAAATTACTGCTAGTAACTATTCAATAGAAGAAGACAGCGTACACAAATGACAAGCTGCCAAAATTTACAGGTTAGAAAAAAGGAGTGAGTAAAATGGTATTAGTCAGTGAAGCCTATACATCAGTACCAGAAATATACAGTACACCATTGCAGGAAAAAGTCTATCAGGTCCTGCAAGAATTAGATATGGCGTTTCAGCGAGTGGAGACAGATGAAGTCATCACGATGGAGGATTGCCAGCAAATTAATGAACGTTTAGAGATGGATATGGTGAAAACCTTGTTCTTATGTAATCGGCAAAAAACAAATTTTTATCTATTCGTCACCTGTGGCGACAAGCCCTTCAAATCGAAGGAATTCAGTCAGGCGTTGGAAATTGCTCGAGTTTCATTTGCCTCAGCAGAGCAGATGGCTGAAATGTTAGGAACAAAAATCGGTGCGGCAACAATCTTTAGTACGTTGCTGGAAGAAGCCAAGAAGGTTCAGCTAGTTCTGGATAAGGATGTCTGTGATCAAGAATATTACGGCTGCAGCGATGGCACAACGACAGGGTATTTGAAATTGAAGACCAGTGATGTATTAGATAAATTTTTGCCTTATGTTAAGCATCAGCCGAAAATTATTGAAGTCTAAAAAAGCTAATAGAGCGTCTCATACATGAGATACTCTGTTAGCTTTTTTTTGCATCTTTTTGAATATTCTAAAAGTATTTTGGAATATTATAGATGCTCGAAAATAAGTAGCTTTTGACTTTTGATTTCAAATAATAGAAATTAAAAGATGCTTTTACTTGTTAATTTAAATATTATATACTTGACAAAAATATATTGATTTTATTTATTATTATGGGAGGTTTTATGGAATATCTGGCAATTGTTTATTTAACAAATTTATTCTCTTTAATATTAATTAATTTATTTACTTTATTTTTAACAAATTTATTTTTAGAGCACGTATTTCTTTTAGAAAGGCATTCGATTTATTTTTTTTGTAATACTTTTCTATTTTCACTATTGATTTCCTCAGTCTCTTTAGTTGACTTAGTGAATGGAACTCAGGTTGGTTTTTTTGTGTACAGTATTATTCTCGTAATTCAATTTATCAGTGGCTATTTATTAATTCGAACATTTTATCCAATGATAAATTACGCTCAGAATCTATTTATTCAAACAATCTCCGAAGCAATTTTAGCTGTTTTTAGGTATATACTATTAAATTTTTCTTTTGGCTATATCCAAAGTTTGTCTCGATTAGCAACTATGTTTGTAGGGATTTCCCTCTGTTTTTTTCAAGTAGGAATAGCAATCATTGTTTGTTATGCAGCGAGAAGAAGCCAGACAGTATCAACCATCAAAAGGATCTTTGATTATCCTGTATTTATGTTGATGTTTACAGGTTTATTTTTTTTGAGTGAATTATTTGTATATTCCCGCTTCTTTTTAAATAATTCCGATCGGCAAGTTCATTCATGGTTGCTGTCGTTAATCTATTTGATTGTACTAATTATTTTTGGTTTGTGGACTCTGACAATTGATCAGAAAAAGAAGTGGGAAAATACCCAGCTTATGCTAATTCAGCAGCAAAATTATTTGAAACAAATGGAAGAGGTTCAAAGGGAAATCAGGAGTGTCCATCATGATTATAAAAATATGCTTACAGGAATTTATTTGCATGCAAGTCAAGGAAATACGAAGGAAATTCAGACATTCCTGTCAAATAAATTTTTTCAACTCGATCATCAGATAGAAGAGAAATTAAAACGGCAAAATCAGTTATTACTTATAGAAAATACTGAGATTAAAGGATTGCTAATTAGTAAATTAGCAGAAGCAGAGTCGAAAGGTATTTCAATACATTTAGAGATAACAGATATTTTTAAAAACTTTCCAATGGAATCTAGTGACTTAGTAAGGGTCATGGGAATTTTTTTGGATAATGCAATCGAAGCTGTACTTGAGCTTAATCGAACCATGCAAAAGATAGTGATAGTGATAATGCAAGATGAAAAATCTTTTGTTATTCGTATAAAAAATCCAAATGGGCATAAGGTTGCATTACATGAATTGGTACAAACAAATTTTTCAACAAAAGGTAAAAACCGAGGATTTGGACTTACAAATGTTAGAAAAATATTGGCAAGATATCCCCACATTTTAAATGAGGTTAACATACAAAATGATCAATTTATTCAGACATTAACGATCAAGAAGGAGTGATTCTCTATGGTTCCAATTTATATTTGTGAAGATCAACCGGAAATACTGAATCAGCTAAAAGAAAGTATCAGAAATATTATTATGATTGAGGAATTTGATTTTAAGGTTGTATTAGCTACGAAATCCCCTGAGGAATTACTTCAATGTTTGAAAAATCAGCGGACTAAAGGTATCTATTTTTTAGATATTGAGTTTCCTAAAGAATCAATAAACGGTTTTGAATTAGGGAAAGAAATTCGTAAATTAGATTCTAGAGGATTTTTAATTTACATAACCACCCATAATGAATTATTACCAGAAACCTTTTCTTATCAATTAGAAGCACTGGATTATATTTTAAAAGATAATCCAGCCCGACTAAAGCAGCACCTCAAAAAGGCGCTATTAACGATTCAAAATTTATTAGGCAATGAATCGTTGGAAGAAAGAGAAATGTTCACTGTGGAGAGTGCTTCGCGTATCTTGCATGTACCAGTTGATACGATTGAGTATTTTGAGACAAGCTATAAAAAGCATAACGTTGCATTAATTACCTCTGATCAATATATCGAGTTCCATGGGAATTTGACTCAGCTCGAGGAGCGTCTATCTTCAGGCTTTATCAGAACTCATCAATCGTACCTAGTCAATCGTTCTAAGATTCAGAATGTTGATAAAAAACGTCGCATAATACTACTTAAAAATGGCGGTACTTGTTTGGTATCGCGTAATAAAATCAAAGAACTTAAGCAGCTTTTTTAACCAAATAGGACAGAAAAGGGACCGAATAGTTTATAAGTGTCATCTGATTCTTTTTATTGGATATAGTGATAAAAAGGAAGAGGAGGTGGATGCTGGCTAAAGAAACTAAGAGTTTAGAAAATCTGAAAAAATAAAGATTTCAATCAACAATATAGCGATTTTACTGAAGTGCGACAGGCCTAATCTAAGTGCAAAATCATAGATTGTTGCACTTTTGAATAGTGTGTTTTAAAGATTCGTGGGTCTGAATTGGAGATGGTTTTTTCGCAAGATGACCGATTATCTAAAAAGATCGTTAAAATATAAAGTTGAGTAAAGTATAAGGTAGACGAAGAAGTAGTTAAAGAAGTTTGACAGGGACCGAAGAAGTGAAAAACAAAGAGCTCGCTGAAGTGTAGGTTACTTACGCTTCAGCGAGCTCTTTGTTTTCTATTTTTATGTCCAGAAGAATCTACGGATTTTAGTGTCGAGATAGTGATATTCATGAATGTAAATAATAACATCAATAAAAATTATATTTTATTGAAGACTGAAAATAATAGAGTAACAAACAAAAATTTCTTAGTCTTCCAAAAAACTAGAAAGAGTTTTGTTTGTTATGAAACAAATTAACTTATTTGTTAGCTATATCAAAGCTGTTCACGAAAACAATTATATATTAATCATTATTATTAGGCAATACGATTTACTAAAATAATTATTGTTTTTGAAAAAGATAATTTTTTTTAGCTGGATATTGGATTTTTATCAGTTGTCTTAAACATAAATTAGAAAAAAACTCAAAAATGAGCCGTCTGTAAAGCCGTCAAAAAAGGAGGACGTAGAAATGCGTAAAGGTGAAAATATTTATTTACGAAAGGATGGACGCTGGGAAGGAAGATATCCCAAAGGAAGAAAAATTGATGGAAGGATTAAATATGGATATGTTTATGGAAAAACCTATACAGAAGTAAGGCAGAAAATGTTTCCACTTAGAGTGCATTACAGCACACTTCAACAAACGCACGGTGTTTCAAATGAAACATTCGAGGAATGGGCTGTTCAATGGTTAGGAGAAATACAAAGAGAGGTAAGACCTTCTACTTTTTCAAGTTATTTCTACAAGCTAAAAAAATACGTGTTTCCGAAAATCAAAGAGATTCCATTAAATGAACTCACAGGGGAACACGGTAAGTCACTTTTAATAGAACTTCAACATAAGCTTAGCAAATCAACAATACAAGTTATTTTCAGAATTATTAATAAGTGCTTAAATCATGCAAAAAAAATTGGGAAGATAATAACAAACCCATTCTCTGAAATACAATTGCCGAAAATCAAACGAAAAAGAACGAACGCATTAACACGTTCGGAGCAATCACAACTTATGTCAATTGCCAAAAAGGAGAAAACAAATCGGGGGCTGCCCGTTCTGTTAGCTTTACATTCAGGTATGAGAATTGGGGAGATCGCAGCTTTAAAGTGGGAAGACATTGATTTTGATTCAGGATTGATTCACGTAAGCCATACGTATCAACGTATAGGGGCATTACATACACATGATAAGAGCAGATTAATTTTTACAGAATCAAAAACAGACTCTTCCATTAGAATGATTCCCATAGGAAAGGCGCTAAAAAAATTGTTACTGAAGCACCGTAAGCAATCAAAAACGTCATTCGTTTTCTCGACGAACGGTCACCCTTGTGAACCACGATTGCTTACATACCATTTTCATCAAATCCGAAAGAAAGCAAACTTACCTAATATTCATTTTCATCAATTACGCCATACTTTTGCGACCCGATGCTTAGAGGCGAAGGGAGATGTTTCGTCTGTGAGCGCACTTTTGGGTCATTCCTCCACCCAAATGACATTGGATACGTATGTACATGCATTAATGGAACAGCGAATTCACGTAATCTCAAAAATGGAGAAAATGATTAGCTAGAATGAATTTAAATTAGAAAAAAATTAGAACAAAACCTGTATGGAGGGCTTTTTTTCTTTATCTAAGAAAACGCTTTCATAAGTAGGGCACGATATTCTCTTTGAAATACCTACATGTATTTATAAATTTATAAACGTTGGACTAATGCAACTTAAAATCATTCGCCGTCATTCGTCGTCAAGCTAGGTAAAATATCCCATCCTTATCAGCTTTTCTAGAGAACATCTAGTTTTTTGGAAGACTAAGAAGTATTTCAGGGAATTATTGCGGCATCCTGAACTTTGTAATGAAAAAAATTAACGAATTACTTTTTGAAGGGAGGTATGTTTATCGAAGGACAGACATACACAGTTTTCAATAGTAAGCAACTTAGACACAAACAAAAGATTACTTTGTCTAAGTGAAGATAAGTGGATCGAAAATGACGGCAATCAATTTTTCGTTATTCATTTATTTTAACTAATTTTACCAAAAAAGGAAAAAGAAAAGGAGTTAATTATGAATAAAAGATGGATAGGTAAAGCGGCAATGACTTTGGGTGTACTGACGATGGTTGGATCAGCGGGAGCAGGTTTAGGTTCAATCGCGTATGCAACACCAGATGTTCCATATGTAAGTACGAATGCTATTTCAGACGACACATCTGATCGTACAATCACACTTTGGAAATATGAAATCAAAAGTTCGGCAGATTTAAAAGATCGTGATAATGGGGAAATGTTAGATCCTAATGATCCTAAACTGAAGGATAAAGTTTTGATGGAAGGCGTGGAATTTGAAATTGTTCGTGTCATCCCTAATAAAAATGCCACTGGAGATTACGTTAAGTTAGATGATCCAACCAAACAAAAAGAAGGTGCTACAAACGATTATACTATTGACCCTACTTTTAAAGCGAAAACTGGTGAAACTGGTGCTGACGGTAAACTAACTTTTAACGTAGGAACTGGTAAAGAAGCCGATGGAATCTACTTAGTTCGTGAAGTTCCAGATGAGAATGGAGATTACTGGTATATGAAAGATGGTGTGAAGACAAAAGTGTCTACACCGATGGCACCATTCTTTGCGTATTTGCCACAAACAAAACGCGACAATGAAAAAGAATTGATTTACGATGTACACGTTTATCCTAAAAATATTGTTAACGATTCATCAGGGGACAAAACAGTTGAAGGACAAAAAGGGTACTCGATTAAAGCTGGACAGCCTTTTCAATGGGAAGCAACAGTGAAGCTACCTACAAATTTATATTTCCAGGCACAAGAAGATCAAACGATTACGAATGTATATGACAAAGATGGAAATAAATTACCTGACATTAATGTATCGGCAGGAACTAAAGTTTATGCGAATGAATTCTATATTCATGATGAACTTGTTAAAGAACTTCACTTAGATAATGTGGAAGTAGAGGCTTATAATTCTACAACCAAAACATGGGATAAGTTAGTTTTCAATACGGATTATTCGGTGACCAAGAATGGCACCAAAGCAACTGCAAGTCCAATTACAAATGCAAATGGTGCACCAATTGATATCCGTGTAGATTTAGAAGAAGCGGGTATGGAAAAACTTGAAGGAAACTACAGTGATATTCGTGTTATCTACCATACCCATACCGATATTGATTTCAATGGCGCTATCGAAAATGAATTTGATTATGGCTATCTAATCCCTGGGTCAAAACCTGTAACTGATACTCCTAAAGATAATCCAGAATATTTCGATGGTGGATTTACGATTGATAAAACGGAAGAAGATTCTACGAAAAAATTAGCAGGTGCGGAGTTTTATATTGCCACAAGTAAAGAAAATGCCGACCAAGGTCGATTCTTAGCATCAGATGGAAAAACATACAAAAAAGATACTGATGATTTTGGTGCCGCAGATACTTTACCAACTGGTGTGACTTTCCTAAAAGATACAACAGATGAGAATGGACATGCTCAATTCAACGGATTGGAACTTGATTGGTACACGGATGCTAATGGTAATAAGAAACAAGATAAAGATGAACCAACGTGGGAGCATTCAAAAATTGAACGTGAATATTGGTTAGTGGAGACAAAATCACCAGATGGTTTTGAATTATTGAAAGATCCAATTAGCGTAAAAATCAAATTGAAACCAGAAGATGTAAAAGTTCATGTAGAAAATAAATCGCAAACCAAACTACCATTCACCGGTGGTACAGGAACAATGTTAACGATCATCATCGCAATTGGAGCTATCACAATCGGTACAGCAGCAATTGCCATTGATAAAAAACGTCGCGCAGTTTAAGAATATATTTATCTGATAAAAGATCGTTACTAAGGATGGAGTTATACCTCTTTAGTAACGATTCAATGGAGTATAGATACACCATCAATTGGATGGTAATGAGGAAAGGAAAGGAAGACGATGCGAAAAAACTTTAAAGCAAATAAAATGGTCACCATCCTTCTTCCTATAATATTTCTGATTGGAATACTAATTCTGCAAGTTTTTTCAGGTGATCTCTTAAGCGCATCGAATAAAGAAAGTCTGGTCAATATATCAATTGATGGGAGAGAAGTGACAACAGGTGAGCTTGAGTCAGAAAAGGAAACAGTTGAATTAACTCTTGAAGCGAAAAAGAAAGTCCTTCTTGAAATTCCATATGATGAATCGATTTCTATAGAATTATTGAACAACAAAAAAGAAAAAATAGATATAGAAGAGTATTCATCGACAGAATTTGATAGAAAAGAACTCATAAAAGAACTTGATGAGTTAGATGATAATGAAGAAACACCAAAGAAATTTAGCGGATTTCAAGTAGTCAATAGTGAAGGAAACAAAAAGTCACTCTTCTTCCTATTAGAAAAAGAACATAAGCAACAATTAAAGGTGAATAGAAGTACAAATGATAAAACAGAGGTCTCTGTTTTAAATGTAGAAAAGCCAGAAGTAGAGCAAACACTTCTTATTTTTAAAGGTCTATCTAAAAGCTCTGACCAGATAAGTAAAGTGAATGAATCTACTGAAAAAAAGAACATGGAGAAAGCTTCTGTAAAAAAAGCAAATGAGGCAAATCAAAGTAAGAAACAAACATCAGGTACAAAAACAACCGCTTCTTCAGAAATAGGCGAACAGGTAATAGAACAATCAGAAGCAGGGCAGCCTATTAAGGATTCAAATTCGGAAGAAGAAACGCAAAAAGCGAAACAAGAAGCTCCTAAAGAAGAAGCTATCGACTCCAAGACAGAAACTACTAATGAAACTACAGAATTACCAAAGATAGGTTCTCCAGAAAGTTACGATAGAATTCTGGCAGTTGAAACAGTCAAAACAAAATCTTCTTTAAATGAATTATTGAAGGATGAGTACAAAGCATCTGATTCTTTGAAGAAACCTCAATATTTAACTAACTCAAGCGCAAGTAAAGTGAAAGCAAAAGAAACCAAGGCAGAAACTCCTATTATTATTAGAGACGTGAAACTTGAGGTAAGGGACGGGGTAAATACTGATGATCCAGATAATGAGCCTGGACATGACGATGATGATGAAAATGGTATAGTCCGGTCTTTTGATCAAGTAAGTTATTTAGTATCCTTCTCTATTCAAAGTACTAGTACCCTTACCAAATACACCAATATTCGCTATCGAGTTATCGGCGAGTTGGGTACAGCCGTATCTTTGGAAAATGGAATTCCTAAAAATAACGGGGAAATTTCAAATGGAGAGTATTTTGAAAACGGGGATGGCTCTCAATATTCTCGAGGGGTAATGGAGTCTATTATTACTGATACCGGTCAAGTTTTTGTGCCGATCATCATGAATGTTTATGGAGCAAAACATGGTACTGAACTGACGCCATCATTCAAATTAGAAATTGTTGATGCGACGAATACAGAAACAGGAAAAGTTGAAACATTTAATAAAGTTTATGATGGTGAAGATTTTGAACCAATCAACAATAAAAAGAACGGAAAGATAAAAGTTAAGGTTTCAGCAAGGCCCTCAGTAAATGTCAAATTAGTTGCCGGTGATATCAAAGGGGGAAGCACAGTAGGTAGTACTAATGCTAAAGTAAGTGCTTACGATGTTGGGGTAACAACATTTTTACAACCTCTTCCTGAACGAACTGAGACTGGAGATTATAGGGGATCAACATTTCCGACAGGTCCTATTACTTATACGATTAAGCAAAAAGGAAGATATCAGAAAAAAGTTAGGATTAACGGAAAAGACACGATAGAAGAAGGTGATGTGGCACCTAGTCAAACTGCCAATATGGAGTGTGTGGGTATTGCGCCGGCAATTAATGATCGAACTCAAGCTAATTGGACAAAAAATGCTGGTGTTAAAGAAGGAGATTTCAAAAAACCGCTTCGTATTCCCAATGGGATAACAGAAAAAATTTATACGTCACAGCCATCTGGAGATGCTTCTAAAATTGGGGTCTACAATTCTGGAGATTTTAGCAAGACTGCTACAACTGCAAACGGAACTCCTATCACGAATAAAAATTATGTGGGTGTTCTGAATCCGTATACGTACAATATGGAGGGCGATCGGATACAATCCGCGACAGATAAAAGTTTTTCAAGTCTAGAGTTAATCTATTCTTTTGATAAAACGAAAATAGAGTCTGTTGGAGTAGCGCAAGGCTGGTTTAGGTATGACATGACATTATATGTAGACAATATAAAATATGATGGTTATGAAACTAATAAAACTAGTAGCATCAAGTATCCAAATGCTATTACTCCCGCTGGAGACTATGTTATGGGACCGCTTTTTGCTAAACCAAATGATGAGAATAATTTAAGTCCAGGTGATTTTATAAATTTAGAACTAAATTATCCTAATACGGATAAAAGCTTAGGTGATGCTCGCTTAAATCAAGGAGAGACTATTTATTTATCAAATTATAATCAAGCTTTTGCCCCTGCGTGTCAGGAATCAAAGGCAATACTGATGTGGGACTCAGATACATTTGAATACGATGACACGAAAGAAATATTAAATAACACACTACCGGACCATCGTAATAATATCAGTGTGAAGTATCGATATGGTGTCCCTAAAATAAAATTAGATCAGACTGCCCCCTATACAATGAATATAGATAATTATAATTATACTGAGCAGAATATTTATGCATGGTACAACACTGTAGCGGAAGCAAAGGCTAAAGGAAAAATATCTGCAGTAGAGACGGTAGCGAAAATTGATAAAGTAGTTGAACGGTGGGTTGCTAATCCGAGAATACCTGTAAAAGTAATTGGTAATCCTGGAGATAAAACTCCAGCTGAAAAACCTATTGCTCTATTTGAAACAAGTCAGTTTAATGATAAAAATGGAGCTGTACTTCTTAACTCAGTTACTGGAGGTGCAGGTAATTTTAAAACGTATAAACCTACTGTGTATGATTCAAATGGAGTAGCTACGGTAAATGTAAAATTTCCTTACTGGCATGCTACTTCAGCCTACATTAAGAAGTTCAATATTACGACTAATACAATTGTAAATAAGGAAGTTTACAATAGCTCTGAAGATATAGACGTCACAGTAACCGGAGTCTTATCAGGCAGCAGAAGTGTAAAGTATGATGGTGAGTTAAAAACAACATTGCCTAAAGGAATTTCGTATAAGGTGGGGTCATCGAATTATGGGGAACCGATAGTCACTGATAATCCTGATGGTACACAGATGTTACGTTGGAAATATGAGAAAAAGGATCTTAATGCGGGAAATTTCATAGAAATTAAATTCAAAGCGACTTCAGATTTTACGAAGTTGACATTTAAGAATACGGGCTATACAGACAATTTGACTGTTAAAACTGTTGGAGAAATGTGGACTACAGGAAATGACAAAGTTAAGGATGTAACCAAGGAAGAACTCCGATCCTCTACAGATACATTCATAGAACATCTGATTCAACAGGTTGTTCTTAGTAAAAGTGCTGATAAACCGTCTATTGAAGTGGGAGAAGTAAAAGAAAGTACCGATCCTGTAAAAGTTGATAACTCGATTACGTATAACGTCAAATTAGTTAATCAAAGTATTGACCCAATTAAGAATGCAAGAATACTTGATGTGTTGCCGTATGATGGCGATTCTCGTGGAACCAAGTTCAATGGAAACTACACGGTTGAAGAGGTAAAAATAGAGGAAGAAGATGTTAATGGTAAGAAAGTAGCTGATACAAAAGCCAAAATCACATTTACAAATACGCAAATTAGTGACACAAGTAAACCGAATGATATTTCTGGCTGGACGGCGTACACTCCTGGAACGACGAACATAACTGCTGTAAAAAATGCAAAAGCTTTTTTAGTATCACATCCAGAAGTAGCTGTAGGAAATACACTTGAATTAACAATAAAAATTCGACCAAAAAATCAATTGGCTGGTGATGTACTCGTCAATAGAGCTTCAATGGATTCCTTATTAGAACTTCCGGTTGATTCACAGCCAGTGTGGACTAGAGTATACGGTCGTGATCTGACAGGGTATGTCTGGTATGACGATAATTATGATGGATTAATGGATCAGAATTCAAATGGGAAACCAACTGATCCGGTTAAAGATATTGCTGTGAAGCTGTACCGTACTAGCCTAGAAGATGGTGGCTATAAGAAGCAACTCGTAAAACAAAGTTTGACGGGGGAAGATTTCATTGATAGTTCTGGGAACTCAAAGATAAAAACTGGAGCAGATGGGAAGTATACATTTTTAAATCTTCCTGAAGGGGATTATCTAGCAGAGTTCATTTTAGGTGATATTGTTGTTACGAAAAAAGTCGCTATTGTGACGAAGAAATTAGTCGGCAGTGATCCGAAATTGAATTCCAAAGCCGATCCAGATGACTTCAAGACACCCGAATATACGCATCCAGTGCTGAAAGATCTACCAACGTTACTAACTGGAACGGATAAGGTTCATCACATTACGGATGTCAATGCTGGATTGGCACGTCTCTCACGGATAAAACTCTTTAAATATGAAGAGGGCACGGTTATTGATGCCAATGGGGATGGAAAACTGAGTGATGCAGAAATTGAAGCACTCACTACTACCGCATTAGCCGGTGCTGAATTTCAGCTTTACAAAGGAAAAAGTGATAATCCAAAAGAGGCTGATAAAATTGGCACTGTTCAAGTAACTGGTAAAAATGGTTGGTTAGAGTTTGATGTTACTCTTCCACCAGGTGATTATACAATCGTTGAAACAAAAGCACCGGCTGGATTTGAATTATTAAAAGATCCAATCCATGTAAATGTACCACAGTATAATTATGTGGCTGTTGTTCATGTCGCAGACAAGGGACAAATCGATTTACCGTTTACTGGTGGAACCAAAGCCATGCGGATCATCTTAATCGCTTCTGCTACACTTTTTGTAATTGGGATGACAGGAGTATTTCTACATTTTCGACCGATCAAAGTAAGGGGAGGAAAATAAAATGAAAAAAGTCCATCGTTTGTTATTCTGTTTGTTTCCTTTCTGAGCTTTGGTGGGGTGGCATCTGCTCATGCCAAAGCAGATGCCACAGAAAATACGGAGAATTCTGGCTATAACATCTACATTCAAAAGTACAAGATCGTCGATTTTGAAAAGATTGCCGATACGTTGCCGTTAGATGGGACAAAAGTCGATCAGGTAAAGGATGCGGATGGGAAAAATTTGGACCCACTACCTGGGATGTCCTATGAAATCACTCGTGTTACTCCAATCCAAGGCGCATCTGGTTTTGAACCTGTTCAAGGGGATGGCGCCTTCACTACAACGGTTACGACAAATGAACAAGGCTTGGCCCATGCGGGTAACTTAGTTCAAGGGATGTACCAAATTGTGGAGAAAGAGCACGCACAGCTAAAAGATGTGATGGAACCTGTGATCGTCGAGCTGCCGTTTCCTCAACAAACCGGAGAACCCTTGAATGAGGTCTACATTTATCCTAAATCCAGTGTGGTAGGTGAAACCCCTAAATTACCTATAACCAAAGGACCGGATGGCACCCCGATTGAAGTCGATGAAAAAGGCGAAATTAAGAAGCTGCCGCAAACCAGTGGAAACATTGGAACCGCACAAGTACTTCTATGGATTTTGGCGATGATTATTACTATGGGTGCTTTTGGAATGCTTAGTATTCATCGCAAAAAAGATGTTTTTTAAGAATTGATTAATGCATCATTACTGAAGAAAGAATCTAGGATGCGTAACTATTAGTATCCTTGATTCTTTCTTTCAAATTGTGAATCTCTATTGGAAAGAAGGCCTCGTCATGAAGAAACAAAACAAGCCAAAACGAAAACACTCTTTTTTAAAGATTTTCGCGATCATTATGATCGTTGGCGGCGTGTTGACGCTTCTTTATCCAATTGTTGGGAATTACTTAGCCAATCGTGAACGCAGTCAGGCAGTCTCTGAATACGACGATACGATGAAAAAGATGTCCCAAAAGGAAAAAGACGAACAGTGGGCATTGGCGAAAGCCTATAACGAATACATTTACAACAAGCAAGAAGGATTACCAAAAGGAAATCCAGTTGTTTACAACAAGATCATGAAGCAGGGCGATGTCATGGGAACCGTGGACATTCCTGCGATTGATATCAAACAAATGCCTTTTTTTCACGGCACGTCCTTTAAAACATTAGAAAAGGGACTCGGTCACTTTGAGCCCAGCTCAATCCCAATCGGTGGGAAAAATACCCATGCGGTCATCACGGGACACAGTGGCGTTAAAAACCAAGTCTTGTTTACGGATATCCGTAACCTTAAAGAAGGCGATTTGTTTTTTATCAATATTCTAGGGAAACGATTGGCCTATGAGATCGATTCTTTTGAAGAGATTCTGCCGAGCGATGTCGATAAGGTCAAGATACATAAGGGAAAAGATAAAGTCACACTCTTGACTTGTACACCACCGGGAATTAATACGTTTCGACTGTTAGTCACAGGGCATCGCATTGATTACAAAACGGCAGTCAAGAAAAAAGTCAAGAAACGCAATACTTGGAGTTATCAAAATATTGTTCTAGCAACACTAGGTTTGAATGTCGCGATCTTTGCGCTATTAATGGGCTTGTACCGCCGCTTCATTAAACGTTTCCGCTCTGATGATCCAATCATCGCGGCGAAGGCCCGGAAGAATTTGAAACGACTATTTACAGTGACGAAGACGCTCTTCATTATCCTATTCATTACGATGACAGCGGTACTGATCACAGCGATCTATGGCTATCTGCATATGGAACAAGAACCAGCCTCGGCGGCAGTTAATGTCGGGAGGACAGAGGAATTGAGCTCTTATAATATCGACAAGATCCAAAAGGCAAACTACGGGGAGAAACAGATCGCCAGTGTAAAAATCTCTGATTATGCCAAAGCGAAATCGGTGGTTCAAACCACCACCAATAATTGGGGCATCGGAAAGCTCGTGATTCCCGATGTCTCGATTGATCTGCCGATCCTTGCGGGAATGGCCAATGAAAACCTGTTGACTGGAGCGGCGACTTATCGCTCCGATCAACAATTGGGACGGGGAAACTACGTGGTACTTACCCATAATATCTTTGATAAAGATGTATTGTTGCATCGGATTCAAGATTTAAAAAAAGGACAGTTGATCTACACAACGGATTTTAAAAATGTCTATGTCTACGAGGTTTCTTTGAACAAGATCATCGAAGAGACAGAGGTTTCTTATGTGGAAAAAGAGCCAAAAAATGGGATCGCGAAAATTACACTCTTGCGCTGTGAAGGGGACATTGGAACGATCTATCGGCGTCTTGTTCAAGGAAATCTCAAAAGTGTGGAACCGCTGCATGATGCGGAGGACGAGTTGTTCAAGAAACTGAAACTGAAACGAGACGATGGAAAGATTGACGGAACGATCGTGAAAAAAGATCCTGTGTCTGAGCCTGAACGAGTAAGCATGACCCTAGCTGCCAAGATCATTTCTGATCCGATGCAGACAGTTGTTCCGTTGTTCTTATTATTCTTATTACCAATTTTATTCTTTAGTCTGATTTAGAAGGGGAGACATTCATGAAAAAAATAGTACTAGGTGTTTGTGGGGTTCTCGTCTTTATCGGCGGACTTGTCAGTATACGCAGTGGTGTACTAAAGGCAGGAGAACTGACGAAAGACTCCTCATTAATCGTAGAAACGGGCACTGTGGAAAGTGTCGTTACTATTCCAGAGAGTAGTGAAACACCTGACGAGGAAGTCATTGTTCCTGAAGCAGAAAGTCCTGCACCAGTAGAAGAACAGCCAGCGCAGCCGATAGAAGAGTCGAGTACTTTGCCTGAGCCGTCTGCTAGTTCAGAGTCCGTTCCGTCGTCATCAAAACCGTCAGACACGAGTCCAACTGAGAGCAGTACAGTTGATTCATCGACCAGTACTAGTTCAACAAGTACGAGTACAACCAATTCGACATCCAGTAGTACATCGACATCGAGCACTACGATGCCGAACAGTTCCACAAAGCCAAGTAGCACAAAGCCAAGCAATCCGAAACCGAGCCAAACAAAACCAAGCCAAACAAAACCAAGCGAAACAACACCGAGTAGTATAGAACCAACCCAACCGTCTACGAGTCAAAGTTCAAAACAACCGACAAAACCGATGAAGCCAACACCTGTGTCACCAACTACACAGCCAGCACCTGCCACTACGAATAATACAAGTGTCCAGTCGAACTCATTCGTTGCGCCATCTGCACCAGAGGCATTTTCGGAAACAAGTACCTTAAATCTGCCGAGTGAACTGAAGACAACAGAAGTTGCGCAGTCGGATCTGAAGGGTTTTGAACTACCATTGTTAAGCAGTTTTGAAAACAAGGATCACGCGGTTTTGATTTACGAAGGGATTAAGCAGCTTGGAAACGAACAAGAAGAAACCTATAGCGCGGAACAATTAGCAACAGAGATCTATCAGAACTTATTCGATTTAGAAATTTCTGGGAAACCAGAAAAAATGCCAGAAGAAATCACCGTCGGCAGTCTGATTTATCAAAAGAAAAAAGATAAAAATAGTGTACTAGGGATCTACATCGGGAATGATTATTACTTAACCGTTGATGATGTAGAGGTTGAAGAAGATACAAAAGAGCGTACATCAATTAATGAAGAATCGGAAGAGAAAGAAAAGAAAGTAACTCAACGACAGGTTATTCTCGAAACTCTTGATCTGGAAGAAGAGCTCTTAGTGCAAGAATTGCCGGAAACGGCACTAACAGAGTATGGGAAACAAGTATTGGCAGAGTACCCCGCATCGATGAATTTTACCGAAAATGAGAGCGCAAAGAAGTTTATCGAAACAATCGCGGAAGATGCTCAGAAGTTAGGCCAAGAATATGATGTCTTTGCATCCGTGATGATTGCCCAAGCGTTATTAGAAAGTGGTTCGGGAACCAGTACCTTGTCCCTTTCACCTAACTTTAATTTGTTTGGAATTAAGGGAACTTATCAAGGGCAATCTGTTTCGATGTCAACTCAAGAAGATCGTGGAAATGGAGATCTGTATTCAATAAATTCCGCATTCCGTAAATATCCGAATTACGCGGCCTCGCTTGGCGATTACGTACAACTAATCCGTGGAGGCATCTCTGGCAATGATGGTTACTACAGGCAAACTTGGCGTTCAGAAGCGAAAAACTATCTGCGCACCACCAATGCTTTGACTGGAACTTATGCGACCGATACCACGTATGGTCAAAAATTGAACTCGATCATCGCGCTTTATCATTTGACTCAATATGATCAAGTAAAAACTACAGATGGGAATTCTGGTGTCTTTATCAAAGGAAAGGAAGAAATTCCGGAAGAATATCGAAATCGTATGAAATATCCTGATTACAACGGTGTAGATTATAACAGTTCCGGATCTTATCCAGTTGGTCAATGCACATGGTATGCCTTTAATCGAGTAAACCAATTAGGCAAAACAGTCGATGATTATATGGGCAATGGCGGGCAATGGGCGAGTAAAGGGAAGGTGCTAGGTTATGAGGTTAGTCAAAAACCAAAGGCAGGCTGGTTGATTTCCTTTAAGCCTGGTGTAGCTGGTTCTGATCCACGCTATGGTCATGTGGCTTTTGTTGAAGTGGTACGTCCAGAAGGAATTTTGATTTCAGAGGGAAATGTCTATGGTGGAACAATCATCTCTTATCGAGTAATTGACAATGCTTTAGCCACATCAGATCAAGTTTCATACATCAAACCAAAGTAATAACTACGTCCATTTAGTAACAATGGAACAGTATAAGTCTTAAAAATCAAATTTGTTTTTCTATTAAGAAAAACAAATTCATTCGTATGAAAAAGGAGCACCGTAACTTATGGCAACTGTTCGATCACGTCAAATGAAAAATGAAGGCAGTCCACCACAACGGTCGATTGGGAAAAGTCTAATCCTCACCATTTTGACGATTCTACTATTAGTAGTGTTGTTTGTAACGGGACAACTGGTGCGCAGAGAATACAGCTTTCATCCGATCTCAGGAACTTCTATGAGTCCCTCACTAACAGAAAAAGATATGGTTCTAGTTAAAAAGGAGCACAAAATTCTTCGCTATGATGTGATTGCTTTTTCTGTCAAAGGAGAATCAGGAAAATTTGTAAAACGTGTAATTGGTATGCCTGGAGATCCGATGTTTATTCGTAATGACCGAATGGTTTTAAATATTGGCGAGCAAGGGGATTTTGAAACGACCTATACGTTTCAACTTTCCCCAGCTATGGCAGAAGAATTTCAAGAGTTAACAGAGATTCCTAAAGGGTTGTATTTTACTATCGGTGACCATGTGGATGTCTCGAAAGATAGTCGAACCTTTGGCTTTGTCTATAAAAAAGAAATTGAAGGAACAGTTCAATTCCATCTTCCTTCCTTGATCAGAAAGCAGGCGAATAGTGAATGATTAAAAAAATCCTGCTGGAGGAGAAATCAGGATGGTGATAGTAGGAATACTCAGCATTGGATTCGTTGTCTTAGCCATTCTTTTAGTACTTGTTCGATTTGTATTTGATCTACGGTTAACAGCGATCCAACAGGAAGCGGATCACTCACAACTTTTCAGACGAAAAATCAATCATCTCAGAAAAATCGAACAAGCTAGACATATCCGCTACTTATTAATTATATGTTTAATGATCGGAATCGGATTAGCGATTCTGATTGGTTCCTTTCTAGTTTTAATGGATAAACAACAAAAATTGACAGCTCAGAATCAAATAGATCATGAACGAATCATTTATTTGGAGAAACAACAGAAGCAATTAATGGCTAATATTCCTTTGAAGAAGTATCCAGAGGAAGGGATTGGCTTAGAAGAATATGAATGGGAAAAATGGTCTGAGGAAAAGAAAGATGTGAATCTTCAAAGACAAATTGAATCAGCCATTTCAAAAAGATCGGCGCAATATTTTGATTCTTTTGATACAAAAGTGTCTTTATCTACTCCCAAAACGATTTCTCTTCAGCTAAAAGGATATACAGATGATGATGCAAGTAGAGAAATGATCAAAAACAATCTTGATGCATTTGCCAAAGAGGCGGAGAAAGTTTCTCAATTAAATAATATCCATGTTCGAATGATCACTTCTGTTAGTAAAGAGAAGCAAGTTGTCTATAGTGTCAATTATTCTCGCAAGAAGAGCGAGGATAAATTTAATAAACAGAATGTTTCTGAACAGAATCTAAAGAATAGTGGTGAGAAGGGTTAATGGCAGAAAATAAGAAAAAGAGAAAGTGGCTTTCAACGCAAGCTTTGAAGGAATTCATCAATGAAATCACCGAAGAAGAACTCAATGCGGAAGAAATGTATAACGAATTATCTCCTACTACTACCTTCAACTTACTAGAAGAGTCGGAAGCATTAATTCAAGAAAAAGAAAACAGTAATGAGTCAAAGAACCAAGAAGAAAAACTGCAATACGAAGAGGATTACTCTGACAAGTATTTAATCCTTCAACAAGCAGCTGAGAAATTAGATGCTCAAAAAAAGGAAGCAGAAATACGTATCCATGAGTTAGAAATAGAAAATGATGATTTAAAAGAAAAGCTAGATTTCGAACGAATCAGAGTTGGAGATGAGCTAACAGAACGGGATAAGAATTGGCAAGAGAAGCTAACTGAAATAGAAGAAGAAAAACAAGTAGTCGAGGAAGAATTTATACAGTTAGAGCAGCAACTAGAAGAAAAGCAGCGAGAATTAGAGGAATTTTCTGAAATAATTAAAAAGGAAGCCTCAGAAAAAGAAGCGGCGGCTGTTGACTTGAAAGAACTGACGCGACAGCTGAAGGAATACCAGAAAAACTACGAAGCTGTACAAGAGGAAAATCGTGAACAGGAAAAAAAGCTGACTCAGATCGAGGCGGAACAACGTGAAGAACGCACCCAATTTGATCAATTGAAGACACAATACCACGAGCTGGAGCAGGATTACCAACAGCTGCATCAACTCAATCAGAAAAATGAAGCGAAAATGGTCGAGCTTCAAGCAGAAAATGATGTATTGGATGAGCTGCTTGAAGAAAAGGAACACGAAATCGAAACAGAGCTTACACGTCTTAGAGAAGACAACGCAAAATATAAACAAACGATTCAACAGTTAAAGGAACAAGTAGCACAAAAGCTTACGAATGCATTGGAGGAATCAGACATGGCGATGGAGGAACAAGGACAACGACCGGAAGAGCAGGAACAAGAAGAAACGATTGAAGATACAGCGCAGCTTGCGGCCGAAAAGGAAGCCCTCAACAGTGCCTTGTTTGATGCCCATGAGGAAATTGCAAAGCTGGAGGAACAAACCAGTCGTCTAGAAGAGCTGGAGGCTGAAAAGGAACGGTTAGCGAGTCGCTTAGCAGATGCGCAAGTGGAATTAAGCAAGCTGAAGGAACAGAAGGTCGCTGAGGAAAGCCTTGAATTGATTCAAGCAAAAAAACAAGTCGAAGAACTGACGGAAAAGAATGAACAACTAAAAAAAGAAGTGGTTCAATCTCAACAAGAAATCGGTGAAGTCTTGATTTCAGCTAAGAAACAAGCGAATCGCACGATCGAAGAGGCGCAAACCGAAGCCAAGCACCTGATCAGTTCCGCTGAATTGGAATTAGAAAACATCAGCAACCGAGCGAGAAAAATCTTGATTGAAGTCTCTGAGTCACGAAAAAATGTGCTTTCCATCTACGATGACCTGGAATTCAAAGTAGAAGCACTATCCAACGGTACGCTGTTAAAGGAGATAAAGAAAAAGAAACAGGATCAGAAGTTAGCGGATTATTTTGATTAAGGACGAAACGACACTAAGTGCAGAAAAGGGGATAGACAGATATTGATCATAAACTGGATAAGCGTCGCTCTAGTCATTTTAATACTTGTTGTTTGGTTTAGACGAATAATTATTAGCGTGCAGCTTAAACGATTGAAATTGCCACCAAATACTCCGCAGTCGTTTCAGCGGAAATTGGAATACGTTAAACAAGCAGAACAAGGAAAACATGTCTCAGCGTTACTATTGCTCTCAATTTTTTTGGCAATGGGATTGTTACTGACCACATACGGGTTATTTCAAGTGGAGGATCAGCTGCACATTGTCACTGAACGGACGAATCAATTAAAAGATGAGCTATACACGTTAAAAAAAGAACAAAAACAAATTATTACGAAATTACCGATTAAAAGCTATCCCAAAAAAGGGCTTGGATTAAAAGATTATCCGTGGGATGAATTATTTTCAGAAGAAAATAGAGAAAAGCAATACGAAATTGAAAGTGATCTGTCTACTAAGGTAAGTCCTTATTTTGGATTATCAACGACATTGATTGTATTGGATATTCCTACCCAAACATTAAATATTGCGCTGGCAGGAGATTCCGGCAGTGAAGAAAATCGCCAACAGATCAAGGATAACGTCAAGTCATTTGCAAAAGAAGCGAAGGATGTGTCGAAGCTGACGCAGATCACCTTCCAGATGAACTTAATGAATGATAAAAACAAGAAAAAGACTTACAGCTGTACATTTACACGTGAAAAAGCTGATGAAGAATTTTCATTGATCCAAGAAGAAGAATAAGGAAAGAGGGCGCATTATGAACGCACAACAAAAAAAGAACGGATGGTTTTTTAGCAAGAACATTATAGATGAAATCAATTCCGTACCTGAAGAAGATATCTTATTCGAAGAAGAAACTAGCGCTTTACCAGAAAAATATACAAAAAAACAGAGGGATGAAATTTCTGAGTTAAAGCGATTGAATGAAGAAAAGGATGATCTTCTAAATAAATTGACAAAAGAAAGTACACTAGAAAATCAACGTTTAATAAAAGAAAACGAAAAATACAAACAAGCATTAATTCGAACCGGAGAAGAAAAAGCAGAAAATCGTCGTCAAATTCAAGAGCTGGAAGCAGAAGTTCGACGAAATAGACAAGAAATACGAAACCTGCAAGAAAACAAAGAGTCAGGAGATTTGAAAGAGCAACTAGAAAAAGCAAACGAAGAATTGAGGACTTTGAAGACGACTGCTGAGAATTATCAACAACTGGAAAAAGAATTGCAAGAAGCTCAGCAACAAATTCGTAATTTCACGACTACTCAAAAAGATGAAGCATTCCAACATCAAGAAAATATTCAGAAGTTTGAACGACAAATTAGTCATTTAATGAATGACTTAACTGAAAAAGAAGAGCTAGTCACTCAATTAGACCAATTGATTGTCGAAAAGGATCAGTTGATTTTAGAAAAAGAGGATATCGTTCAACAATTGATTGAAGAGCAGAAGCATCAAGATTCATTAGCAGAAAGTGAACTTGTTGCACAATTGCAACATCAAATAACTACACTTCAAAAAGAAAATGAACAGCTACAGCAAGAGGCAACTCAATCGCAACATGAAATCGGGGAAGTGTTGATCTCTGCACGACGCCAAGCGAATCGAATGGTGGAAAAAGCCAAATTAGATGCACAGCGGATCGTTAAAGATTCGGAAGCGGAGCTGCAAACGATCCATGATAGGGCTAAGGAAATTTCCTGTGAGGTCGATGAATCACGTCAGACAATTTTGAGCATTTATGAAGAATTAAAAATCCGAGTTGATCAATTAGCAAAAAGTAATGTGCCAGACTTAGAGGAAATAAAAGGACGTTATGAATATCCTAAGGTTTCAGTAATCACAAGAAAAGAGCATAAGTAATTAGTGGAAAAAATGATGTAGTTAGATAATTTAATGGTTCTAGATAAAAAAGGGGAGATTAACATGAATCAAGTCTTGATTCTGACCAGAAATGTGTTAGCTGAACAAGAAATTCAACAAAAATTACAATCGTTAAACTACGAGGTCTATTGTTCTTCGAAAGTTTTTGATACTTGTAGACAAAATTTAGAAGTAAGAGAATTTTTTAAGCTTTTTCAATATGTCATTTTAAGTGAAACGATTTGTGAGATGGAAGTGATGGAGCTTATACCGATCCTAAAGAATCATTCCGCTCAAGTTATTCGAAAAGTAGAGACAAATGTAACAGAAGCAGATCAAAGATGTCTAGAAAATGAACAACTGAATGCGATTATTTCATCATCGGATTCAGTTGATGAGCTACGAGAGTGTCTGTACAACTTAAGAAATAGTGATGAACGAACTGAGATATCACATCGAAATAATAATGTCGTTCAATTGTCAGGCAAGGTTTCGTTAATTGGATCAAATTATCTTCAAGGTTCCGGTAAATATAATGAAATTAATCGTCGTATTATTGAGACGCTGCATCGATTGTCTCAGACTGAATCAAAAATTCTCTCTATTTTAATTGAGGCGGGAAATCAAGTAGTTACGCGTGAAGAAATCTGTCATAAAGTTTGGAATGAAGATGTGACTAAATCTCATTTAGCCTCTCTTTCTAGCACAGTAACACGCATTAAAACAAAGTTTGAACAAGGCAATTTAGAAAAAATAGCCATTCATACATTATGGGGGAAGGGCTATAGGATTAATCAAAATCTGCTCAACCATCTTCAAGGTGAAGAGCTTTTGAAAAGTATTGTTTCTGTATCAAATGGGTAAACAGAAAGTATCTCGTTAAGGATCATTGAGAGATAAAACATTACTAATGGTCTTATCCTCTTTTAGAGGTTAGATAAATAAAGATTAAAAAAGGAGAAAAAATGAAAAAGAAGTATTTAGCATCACTAACCATAGCATCTGTATTGTTACCAGCGTTTCTTGCCACTCAAGGAGTAATTGCTGCTGAAAATGAGGGAAATCCTCAAACAGCAACTCAAACAACAGAGGCACCTGCTCCAGCTGTACCAACTGTTGAAGTACCTACTTCAACACCAACACCTGAGGTACAGACACCAGAAATATCAAATCCGACACCTGAAGAAACACCAGTACAGGAGTCACCTCAGGAGACTGCACCGGTACCGGAACAAGGGACTCAACAAGAAAGTCTTCCTCAGGAAAAACAAACAGAAGTAAAACCATTAGACGTTGAGCCATTTCCACCGAATGTGCCAACGGATTCAGCACCAGCAATCAATATTATTCCAGTACAAACAATTACTAAAGGAACTGCATTCGATCCAATGGCAGGTGTTAGTGCAACAGATCAGACGGATGGGGATATTACATCAAAAGTAACCGTTAGTGGGAATGTAGATGTGAATGTCGAGGGTTCTTACTTATTAACCTATTCGGTCACAAATTCAAAAGGCCAGACCGCGACTCAATCAGCACATATCGTAGTAGTTGCTCCGAATATTGGGATGTACAGTATTGAACTTGCTGATTTTAGTTTACCTAAAGGTGCAGATTATGTTCAGGCGATTCGTGATCGGATTGTAGTGAAAGACGCTGACGGAACGATCCTACCGATTGAACCTTTAAACATCGTGGTTTCGAGCCATCATTCTACAGATAAAGTTGGCACTATTGCAGTAGAAGTGGCAGTTCTTTCAAGCTATAACACTGTAACTAAAAAAATTGTCAATATTACAATTGTTGACAATAGCGCAGTGAGAATTGATGCTTCTGATGTCACTATAAATGTAGGAGATACATTTGATCCTTATAATTATGCTAAGGGATACGAAACAGATGTAAATGGCACGGAGACTGCGTTAGGTCAAGCGGCAGATGCTTCAAGTACCGGGATTTTTGTATTATCAAATAATGTTGATGCAACAAAGGCAGGAACCTATCAGGTGACCTATCAAGTAAGAAGCTCTGCTGGCACTGTGGATACAAAGACAATCAATGTCACTGTAACTGATAACGCTAGTGACCGTTTACCAACAATTATTGTAGAAGATAAAGTGATGTATGTTGGTGATAAATTGACGAAGGAAATGGTTTTAGCTTGGGCGAAAACAGAAGATCCAAACGATTTTATCACTGGATTTAAAGTGATGAATGGTGAAATCAAAGTTAGAGTTATAGGAGATACATTAGTTGAAACTGGGGTACATGAAATCATGTTTTATGCGATGACTGCCGAAGGAAAAACAGCTGAAAAATCAATGACGTTAACGGTCAAAGATAAAGAAGCAGCCACTGATGGGAATGGCACTGGAACTTCAGAAAAAGAAAGCTCTTCAACAGAGAAAGAACCTGTAAAGGTTATTGAATCAACTAAAACAGAGAATAAAAAGGTTGAAACTGTCAAAAAAATGAATACTGAACAAAAAGGTTCAGTTGATATAGCTACAGATGAACTGCCTAAAACAGGGGAAAGCTCTAGTAATGTGTTCTTAAGTCTGCTAGGTATTTTTATGAGTACCGGAGTAGTAGCATTTCTATTAAAAAAGAAAAAATCAGCATAATAACTAATTTGTTCTAATAAAGGCTGATAGTTGACCGACTTTTAGAAGATGGTGTGAAACCTATCCTTTTAAAAGTCGGTATTTTGATCACGGTTAAATGTGATGAAAATGTTTATCAAAGCCAAAAAGAACGTTGAACTAACAAAAACTTATTTTATCAGGTAAGCAGTAAAAAAGGAGAATAAAAAAATGAATAATATCAAGAAAAAAGCATATCGAAATACCCCAGCATTTGTGCTATTAGCTTGGGGATCGTTTCTTTTTTTTATCATTTTAATTTCAATTGGATTATATACATTAAAAGAGCCATTGATGGTTAAAGGCTATTATCTAATGGGATCAGTAGGGTTGATTTCTTCATCGTTCACACTATCAAAAGTTATTCGAGATAATCAAGAAGATGAGGAACGATATAATCAAATGTTTAGAGCAGAAGATTTTCCTGAGAAGGAGTAATCGAATCATTAAATGTATTGGGTAGATAGAAAAAGGAAGCCTATTCTTAGAAAAAATCAAGTTCATAACTACTAATAACTCTAAGATATGAGTTGTAAAAATAGTATCTATCTTGCTTAATTGCTTTTGATATTAGGAAGAACTACTAATTGAAGATACAGACTAGGTAAAATTTAGGGGGTATTTCATAATGATCGAAGTCATCTGTTTACATCTAGGAAGGCTTCGGTTTTTATTTATCGCTAAGTTTAATTGATCCCAAAGGTTGTTTGTCAACAATCTACAAATTTAAGAATGGACGAATCGTTATAAGAATTAGCTTTTTAAAAATTGATAGAAAGAAGGACTAAAATGAAAAGAAAAATAGTATTGCCTTTGATGGCAATTGCTTTATTAGGAATTAGTGGTTGTGAAGATAAAAAAGAAAGTGACTCAAAAACGGATGTGACAAAGTCTTCGATTAGTAGTACAAAGCAGCAAGAAGACGCAGAAACTAGTAGTAGCGAAATAGAAGAACAAAAAACGGATGATAAAACGGATTTAGATACTATACAAAAAGTACTGAAAGAGCAAACTAAAGCAGAAAAATTAACGAAGCTTTTTGAAAAAGATGACGTAATTACCAATGGAGATAATAACGTTAATTTTACTATCAACGGTTATCAATATCTAAAGATTGAGAATTTTTCGCGTGATTTTGCCGTTTCTTATGGTGATCAAAATAAAGAAGGCGGCGTGTTATTAGTTTCCGCTACTTTTAAGAATAATAGCGATACAAGTGTTTACGCTGGTCCAGGTTTCTCAATGAGTGTCGTGGGATATGACTCTGCAATTGGACGTGATGAGGATCTTTTAGAGAACGACTTAGTTGGTGAGCTGCTAGATAAGAAAAATGAGCTTAAACCGAATGAAGAACTTTCAGGTTATGTAGCTTTAGGAGTTAAACCTGCAGCGATGGAAAAAATTACTGAATCCGGTACAGCCGAATTTGAACTTCCAGGATTTTACAGCAAACCTGATAGTTTTAGTAAAGCAGATACGATTGTTGAACCAAAAAAAGAGAGTATTGCTTTAACTAATGAGGGAGAAAGCAGCAATACTGAAGCTTCTCAGTTTTATGAGGATAAGATAACGACAGAAAATATGGGCACCAAAACAATGATTGATGAAAAGAAACTAGAGAAGGTAGAAAATTTTGAAAATGTGGCTATTACCGCAGAAGGTTCTCAAATCACTTCTTTTGAGCCTAATGAAGAGCAAGCATCAAGATTTAGCAAATTTGAATCGGGTGTTATTCTAATTACAGTTAAATTGAATATAAGAAATGATGGAGACACACCTTTAAATGTTGATAGCACTTCTGCAACTCTAAAAATAGGTGATAGCGTTAAAATGATGAGTGAAAACATGCTGCAAACCAAGAATGGAGCTGATGAAGTAGGAAAAGGAGAAGAGGCAACAAAATGTTTAGTTTTTGCACTAGATAAAGAGTCGTACGAAAAGCTTTATAAAGATCAAGATCTCCTTTTAGATGTGAATTTATATGATACTAATTTCAAACGTATTACAAAAATTGGAAATATTTTATTTGAACTCACGTAGTTACAGATTTATTAGGAAGAATTGTAGTCATTAGTAAAAGGACTCACTCAACATTGATAAGTAATTTTAATTAGCGGAATGTTTCGGCTTAGGTGTTGATTAGGAGTGATCAATTAAATTTTGTAAGCCTATTGCACTGCTTTTGCAGCGTCAGCCGAAAATTATTGAAGCGTAAAATGTATTTAATAGCAGGTTTCCCAAAGAATTGGGAGCCTGTTTTTGATATGAGTAAGTTAATAAGAGAGAAATAGAAAAAGGAGTCTGTATTATGTGAAAAAAGTTCTAATATTTGTTTTTCATGTATGCTAAACTTTTAGGTATTACATGTTAACTAGGAGGTTCTGTGAATAAAAAGGGTTTATTATTAATCATTGTTTTATTTCTGATTTCTTTCGAAACATCGGCTTTTGCTGCTGAGGACATTATGGAGATTACCAAATCAGCAGGCTACACCGATGTGTTAGAGGAAAACAAACCAAAAGCTTCGATCGTGGTTGATGGAACGAATGGTCAGATATTATGGGAAGAGAACGCTGATGTGGTCAGAGAACCCGCCAGTATCTCCAAAATAATGACGGTCTTTTTAGTTTTTGATGCCATAAAAGAAGGGAAATTGACTTTAGACACGAAAATCAAAGCAACGGAAAAGGATCAAGCCATCAGTCAATTGTATGCCATCAGTAATAATAATATTGTAGCAGGTGTCGAGTATCCTGTTAAAGAGCTATTGAAAATGGTCGTTGTGCCGTCATCGAATGTAGCGACGGTTATGTTAGCAAATGCTGTTTCAGAAAGTCAAGCAGGCGCATTTGTTAAAAAAATGAATGAGAAAGCTCAAAAAATCGGTATGAAGAATACTGCTTTTTATAATTGCAGTGGTGCTTCAGCTGTGAGCTTTGAGGGGCTTTATACGCCAGAAGGCTACGATGCGAATGGCAGTAATACTGCAACTGCTCGTGATTTGGCTACAATGGTTTTTCATTTGATTAAGGAGCATCCAGAAGTATTGGAATTTACGAATCAGCCAAAGGTCACTGCCATGGAGGGAACGCCCTATGAAGAGACCTTTGAAACCTACAATTATTCGTTGCCTGGAGCAAAATATGGTTTTGAAGGTGTAGATGGCTTGAAAACGGGTTCTGGTCCTAGCAGTGCCTTCAATTATATTGCAACGGCCAAGCGGGGAGATACTCGTTTGATTGAAGTGATCCTAGGGGTGGGCGACTGGTCTGATCAAGACGGAGAATACTATCGTCATCCCTTTGGTAATGCGTTGCTTAAAAAAGTTTTTGACGAGTATGAACACCGCTTGCTCCTATCAAAAGGAATCCACGAGATTGATGGAAAATCGATACAGCTAGCGAATGATTTTTATGGTGTAGTGAAAAAAGGTGAAGAACCAAAAGTCACGATCCAAGAAAATCGGGTGACGTTAGCCAGTCAGAAGGAGCAGCTGACAGAAGACATGCCGAAATTATCGCTGAACTATAAAAAACTAGAAACAGAAGAAAAACATTTGCCGACTACGAGAAAAGCGTCATTTTTTGATCAGGCGAAGAAGTTTATTTTACCAGCTTTTCTGCTTATACTAGGACTGGCGCTGTTACTTTTTCCAGTGAAGAAAAAAACACTAAGACGGACAAGAAGCAGCTCTCGCCGTAAAGGTGTGGTGATATTCAGAATTGCTGGAATTGTCTGTATCCTTGCTTCATTATTTATGATGATCTGGGAAATACTTTAGAGAACCGAAAAACAGAGTGAACCGCCAAAATAGGCGAATCACTCTGTTTTTAATTTCTATCAGCAGCAATCCAATGGACAGCCTAAGCGTTCGGCGATGGCTAGTCCTGATGGTGTTTGTGCCAAGCCGGCATGACCTGTACAGCGTAGTGACGCTGGAATCATTCGACCAACTTTATTGAAGCTTTCGATGGTTTCATCTAACGGAATAACGACATCATAGCCAGCCAGCGCCATGTTGGCAGCACCCAATGCGTTCATTCCGCACATCATATTTTTCCCAAGACAAGGAACTTCTACCCGAACACCAATTGGGTCACAGGTCATTCCGAAGACATTTTGCAAGCCCATAGATGCGGCATTGACTGCTTCTTCGATGGTTCCGCCCATTAATTGCACGAGTGCGCCCGCAGTCATACCAGAACCCGAACCACATTCCGCCTGACAGCCTGCCACCTCTGCGGCAAATGTAGCATATTCCGCAATGAAGACACCAATCATTCCCGCAGCTAAGAGCGCTCGAACCAATTCATCATGGGTCTTTTTTTGATAATCACTAACAGCGATCAAGGTTCCTGGTAATGCGCCGCAGGAACCTGCCGTTGGCGCTGCAACGAATACATTCATCGAGCTTTTGACTTCCATTAAGGCAGAGATATTCTCGATGATTTTAGCTGGCAGGTCATCACCGATCAACTTCTCACGATTGGCGCGAATTTTAGGTGCCTGTGAGCCTAGCATCCGATCTTCATAGGAAGTACCGGCCAAGCCGATTTGAATGCCGTTTTCCATAATTTCAAGAATGTCTTCCGCTTTTTTATAGACTTCTTCTTCGGAAATACTGCCGCGATGACTTTCATAGCGCAGCGCCATATCGGCTAGATCTAAATTTTCCTCTTTTGCTAGAGCAATCATCTCTTCGGCTGTTGAAAAGAGCATCTTAGGTTCCTTTTGCGACATAATAGGCAGGACAGGATCAAAGGCAATGAATCGTTCAACCTTCATCTGCTTATTCAGCCAAGCGATTTCTTTTTCAGAAATCTCCTGTTGAGTCTTGATATGCAGCATCGTTTTACCAGCTTGTTCCTTGACGACAGCTGAGCAGAATTTGTCGATTTTATCTTCTAAGTCAGCTTCAGATAACGCCAAAGTCTCACCGAAAAGGAGGGTCTCATAGAAGCCTCCAGTAACTTCGACAGCAAAATGATTGATCTCGGTAATCTCGATCATCCCGCCGCCAACAGAAAGAGCAGTTACATCTAGTTCTTCGCCCAGATCTGTTTTGACTGTCATTTTATAAGTGTTAGGATGGTTGTTTTCGTAAGGAACCACCCGGAAAACAATTTCCATGCCATCCGCTTCAGCAATTTCAAGAGCACGTGTCAACCGATTGTCCGTCGGGTCCATTCCCAGCAAGCCCCCAACTAGACCGATATCGGAGCACTGCGTAATATAGCTTGCAGCTAACGAACCCTCTGGATCAAAATCTGCCTGAAAATAGATGATTTTTCCAACGACCATCTGCCGCAGTGCACGTCCAATCCGCACCGAGGCTGCTGTATGGGAACTTGAAGGACCGATCATCACCGGGCCTAACACATCATTAAAAATACTGGCATGTTCTTTCATTCGCGTCCTCCTTAGAAATCCGCTTTGATATAAACATCCTCACCTGCGATTTCGTCACCGATTACGTCTTTCCACTTGTCTGCTTCAATCTCCTTGAATGACACCGAGATCACATTCGGGGTACAACCAAGTTCCTTCACCACGAAATCTTGCAATTTTTTAGCAAAGTCCTGTTTTACTTCTTCCGAACGACCAGGGTACATTTTGACTGATAAATGTGGCATTTTTATTCCTCCTTATTGATTTTAACGTATTAATTTTTCGTGGAAAAATTATTCCGATCCGAATGGCGTATACCATCCAACTAAGTAATTCAGCTTTTAATTGATGCGGGCATCGTTGCTGTCTCACTGGCTAAGCGGGCTGCGAGAAGTTGGACTGGCATCCTTATTTCTATTTTTTACGACCATTCTGTTCCGATTTTTTCTTCCAGCGCACGTTCATAGATTTTTTGGGCAGTGACGAGATCCTGAGCGCCGATCCCAACAGTTTTAAAAACGATGATCTCTTCGTCATTTTCGCGACCGCCAATTTTTCCCATCAGCACCTCTCCGATGTCTCCGGTAAAATCGTCCTTCGTAATTATGCCGTCTTCTAGTGGTATCAAAATATCACCGGCTTCGGATAGCACCGCCTCTTCTGAATCAAAATAGAGCTTGCTGGCGCGTTCTAAAATTACCGGGTCCATTTCCTGCATATGCGGTTGATAAGAACCTACGCAACTGACTGTGGCACCAGCCTTGACTTTACTGCCATCAAAAACTGGCGAAGTGGCTGGGGTAACAGTGATGATCAGATCGGCATCATTAATCGCTTCATCTGAAGTTTCCGCTGGCAAAATTTGAGTCCCATAGTCCTTCAGCTCTTCATTCATTTGCTTAACGAATGCTTTTGTTCGCTCAGAATTTTGGTCAAAAACGTGGACCGTCTCTAAATCCCGGGCACAAATCATCGCCTCTAATTGTGTCGCGGCTTGTCCACCAGTTCCGATCAGTGCACCTTTTTTTGCATCTTTTCGACCTAAGACATCAAAGGCAACCCCAGAAGCGGCACCAGTCCGTAGCTGAGTAACAGTCACACCATCTAGTAGGGCGCTGACATAACCTGTCTTGCCATCTACTAACAGCACTTGAGCTGGAGCAGAGGCTAAACCTTTATCAATATTGTCAGGGAAAATATTGATGATTTTTAGGGCAGCTGCATCTAAATCAGGTGCGTAAGACGGCATGAATAGGAATGTGCCATTTTGTTTTTCCGAAACGATCTGTGTTCGCAACGGCACATCTGTCTTACCCCCACTAAATAATTGGAAGGCCACCTTGTCTGCTTCAATGGCATCCTTCATGGTAAATACTTGTTTGATATTTTCACGAGATAAAAGTAGCATAAAAACCTCCTTAATGAATTTTCTTTCACACCTAAAAGTATAAGCGATTACAATAACGGTTTCAAAGGAATTTCAAGAATTTTCTTTTATTCTTGCTACTACTTTACTGATAAGTTTATGGCTGAGTTCAAAAGCTGAAGCGACCTTGGAGGAAACATGTTGATGTACGGAGTACGAAGCACCGCTACAACGAGCAGCTGGCTGTTGGCGGACTGGAGTTAAAACTCCTTTAACTGCATTAATAGAACGATTGTAATTTTATTCAAATTTTTTAGCTATTTTAAACCATTTCGCAACAAAAGAAATTACTCAAATTGTTATTGAAAAAGCGTTTTCCTTTCTATATACTTTGATTGAAGAAAGATTCACAAAAGGTGCAGGAGGTGGAAGAAATGTCAAAACGACTATGACTATGAGGTGAAAACCAACTTAGAGTATCTAAGCGAGTTCGTGTAGCATTCTTTCCCTCAAAGTATTCCTGTGCTTAAAAAATCTGATCCCATACTTTCGAAGGATAAGGGATGACAAAAATATTTGGAACCCTTTCTTTACTGACGGCGTTTTAGTAGTAGCTTCTTCGTTAATAACCTGAAGCTGTCCACTTCTGACACAGCCTTTGTGCGGAAAAAACGAGGTGAAAGTAAAGCTATGACTCACCAATTCAACGAACCAACAAAAAATCGATCGAAAGAAGGATTTAGAAAAATGAAAAAGAGAATCAGCGGATTATTACTCATTACTTTAGCAATATTTGCCATCGTGTTGACAGGCTGTTCCAACAACGATGGAAAGAAAGATCGTGCAGAAGCGGATATTGATTGGCAAATGATCACACCAGAAAAGATGAAGAACGTTCTTGAAACAGACGATGCTGCCGATTATCAAATCATCGATATTCAACCGGAGGCAGACTATGAAAAAGGCCATCTGCCAAACTCTATCAGCGTACCAGCTTATCCAGTAGATACTGAAGAACTGGAAAAATTAGTCGTGGATAATGCTGATCAATTTAAGGATGGCGACAACCCAATCTATGTTGTCTGCCCAGGAGGTGGAAGCGGGGCGAAACGTACAATCTCATTACTCATCGATGAAGGCATCGATGAATCTCGGTTATATATCGTTGAAAACGGTGCGAAGAAATGGCCTTATAAAGATGATAGTAAACTGTGGGTGACAGAGTAAAATTTTAATAATAAAAAGAGTATCGGATGTTTTTAATCCGATACTTTTTATATTTGCTGTCTATCTTCTAAACGCATTTGAATTGGTTGAAGAATCGGATATTGAGACATCACATTACTATAAATATTTGTATCATTAGTGTAACGGACTGTTATGACCAGTGCATACTCTATTCTGTCTCTGTTATCAGATCTAGAGAGTCCATGTAAGCGAAGAAATGGTTTATTTAAGCTGCTTACTATTTTTCTGACTCTTTGTGTTTTTGTAGTATCCCATTTCAAAAAAGCGTTTCTTCGTTCTGTTTCGTCTAAATATTTTGAAGTTTGCTTTTTCGGATATGCACTTTTTTTGAAACCTTCCTCTAGTAATACTTCCGCTTGAGCTTTCCCTTCCTCAGAAGATAAATCTACTTCAATAGTGTTACTCCCTTTCTTACGAAAAGGATATCTCTCAGAGTTAGGATAAAAATCATCTTCTATTCCATACTCAGTGTACTTATCAGTATTATCAGGATTGACTTTTGATTTGGTTACAATAGTCCAAGTGAATATTGCAGATTTAGAAGTAGTCTTTTCAGGAACTGGAATAGGTAGCACAACATATCCTTTTGCAGAAATCGTTCCCGAATACATAATTCTAACTTCATCGTTACTTGAGGTTAGTAGTTGAGCTGAATCGTTGTCAAATTCGCCCTTACTTTCATAAGGAATATCCTTTGCAGAAGAAATCCGCAATGCTAAAGAATGTTCCAGTAACGCACGCGCTTCCCAAACATTAAAATCGGGATATTTGTCTAGTATCAAAGCTAATTTTCTTGCTACATGCGGAGCAGAAAATGATGTTCCATGAACTTTGTTTAATAAATAATCAAACGATGAAATAGTATAAATAGGATCAATTGGAAGTAAACCACCATGATCAATTAAATCTGGTTTAAGTTTTGCACCTTCTCTTCCAAGACCAATTGAACTGTATGGACTAGTGATTTTTTTCTCGCGATGCTCATAATATGCGGAGACGGTTAAATTATTCACTGAATCTCCCGGGATTTGTATTCTCTTCGCTATCCCGGTTTGAGTACCAGTATTACCAGCTGCGATAACAAAGAGAATATCATTTTCATAAGCAATTTGATCTAGTATTCTAGTCAACGAAGAAACGACTTCATCTTGGACAGGTCCTACAGGTCCGATAGAAAGATTCCAAACTTTGATATTGGAGTACTTAGGGATAATATCTAGTATCATTTGATCTAGAGTTAAAAGATTAAATTCCATATCCTCTTCAGAAGGTAATGCACGAACACTTTGAATTCTAAACGCTGGAGTTAGCTCATCTTCACCTTGTTCATATAGATCACCGAAAAGAAGAACACTAGCAACTGACGAACCGTGTTCTACGTAGTAGGATGTAGGTGGAATTTTTGACTCATCAATTTGTGTTATTGATTTAAAATAATTATTTGATTTTGAGATACCACCATCTATTAAACCAATCCAAGGAAGAGTACGTATTTTGTCTTCATTCATATTTGAAATAGAATATTTATTAATTATTTGCTCAGGAGAAAAGTTAGCGGACAAATAGTCTCTACTTTCTGATGTGTATGCTGCTCGTAAAGGGTTGAACTTTTCAAGTTTTTTTAGTTCATAATTTGTTAAATTGCAAACAATGAAAATCACATTATTTTCTGTTTGAATAATACTGAACTCATCCTGACCTAGCCCCGTTATCTTTTCAAATTTTGTAATAAATTCTTCGATATCCTCCACGGAATGAAAAACTAATTCATATGTTTTCCGTTCTACCGAATTATTTTCATCAGAAATCGAGGGTTTCAACAAAGAAATTTCTTCCATCCGCCTAATTTCTTTTGCTTGATTTTTCTTTGTTGTATTGTTTATTTGATTGATTAAAAAATCAATATTTTCTTTGCTACCAAATAAATAATCTGATCTACCTTCTTTTCCGTCATTATCAATCCAGGTTGCTGAACCTGTTACTTTAAGTTTAGACTCTCGGTATATTGAGGATACTTGATAAGACTTTGCAAGAAATGCATTTGAATAGCTCACTCTAAAATATATATTTTTTAGAAAGTTCGTACTAGGGAGACTTTTTATCTCTGATTTCAATTGATTCAATTGAGGTAAAAGATGGTCTCTAGCTTGATCTAAACTTCTTTTAAATTTACGCTCTTCAGCATTTGAATCTCCTCCAAAAGAAGGGGTTACTCCAGGTATAGCAAGAGCTCTACCATTAATAATTAATGGATTCGATTTTTCAGCCATCCTTAGTCAACTCCTTTAAGTATCTTTGCACAGAACTTTTTGAGATGTTCATTAACTCACCAATATCTCTAGTTGTCAGATTAGGGTAATTTTCTTTTAAATGCTGGACTATAAACTGTTTTTGATCCACTTCTAGCTTAGGAAATGTCAATTGGGTCAAAATAGTTAAGAAGGGGTTTTTTCCTTTTATGACTTTTAGTCGTAATCCTTGTTGGGAATATATCTCTATTTCAGCAGGGGAAAAACCGTCACTCAAGTTTGTTAGAATGAGAAGTTCATCTCTTGTTAATTGATTTTTTGAATACTTATCCCAAAGTTTTAGACGGTTTTGTTTATCAGGTAAGCTAATATCAATTTTTTCATCAAATCTTCTCCATACTGCACTATCCAGATTTTCCTTATCGTTAGTCGTGGCTATAATTAATCCTTCGCCTTCCCAAGCATCTAAACTGGTTAATACAGAATTAACAATTCGTCTCATTTCTCCAACATCATTTCTGGAGGATCTACTCACGGCAATACTGTCGAATTCATCAAATACGATCACAGCCTTTTTTGAACTTAAGGATTTGAAAAGAGAGGTAATTGTTTTTCCGGAGTCACCTAGATAACTTGAAAAAAGTGTAGGGACATTAACTAAAAGAAAATCTAACTCTAATTCATAAGCTAAAGCTTCGCCGATAGAAGATTTACCTGTTCCAGGGTTACCGTTCAAAATAATTTTTTGACTCAATTTTATTCCCAAATCATCCAGTTTCTTTCTATTGCGGTAAGAAATAATAATGTCATCAATATGATTAAGAGTATCTCTATTCAAAATTAAATCGTCTAAAGTTTTTACTGGTCTTTTCCGATAAACATATGCTTCAATTCCTTCAAAATCATTGTTTTCTTGATTAAATCTCGTTAGTTTTTGATCATATAGTCCAGCTTGATGTTTTGAAAGGAGCTTAGATAATACTTCTGCTACTTTCTTTGTATCGTCTTCTTTTGCAAGCAATCTAATAATTGATAGAATAACAGCTTCGAGTGAATTATTGTCATTATTGAAGCTTGCTTCTACAAGATCAGGAAGATAATTAATTACATTTTTTCTCATAAAACACTCTCCTTTTTATTCGTCCCAAAAAT
>OJVY01000021.1_pt1 | contig 105632 bp, 106 predicted proteins | sample 1600301 | NCBI WGS metagenome assembly OJVY01 (sample SAMN04436925, study PRJEB24849) | human gut metagenome | biome: human gut; feature: NICU; material: stool | host: Homo sapiens | place: USA: Saint Louis, MO | collected 2012-05-22
TCACCAATGCCAAAATCGGTAACTTTATCCAGTCCAACAATTATGTTGCAGGGTCGCAGGGATGGCGAATTGATAAAAGTGGGACGTTCGAAATTAACGGCGTAGCTGGAGGGGGAAGAATGCTGATATCCAGCACCCTTATTCAGATTTACGACAGCAACAACGTGCTGCGCGTCAGAATGGGGTTATGGTAATGCCACAAGGTTTGCAATGCTGGGATAGTGCAGGGCGTATTGCTGTAGATCTTACTGATTATGCAATCAGGTATATAGGGAGCACTTCTGTAACGTTTGCAGCCGGAGAAACGGTTAAAGACGTTTACTTTTCGGGTATAACTCAGGATGGCTCATTTATAACGATTGTAACGACGGGAGTAACTGCGAATGAATATTATTGCCGCGCTTTTAATGGCGGCTTCACTGCATTCTATTTACCGATCACCGGCAGTCCAGCATTCACTTTCACAGTTGAGGTTTATAACTTTCAATGAGCGGATTCGAAGTTTACAACAGTGCCGGAAAGTTGCTCGTTGACTCACAAAACAGGTCCACCCTTTTTTATGATCAGCGCTTGCTTGGCGCTGTTACGGATAAAGGGTTTTACCGCGTGGATAGTCCGTTCGGTGACGGAAGTACACTGGGTTTCACCCAGCAACAATTCTGGAATGACGGAACATTGCGATGGCTTAAACTTGATGTGAATAAGTATGGTTTGCCCGGAGCTGAGCTTCTTGAAGACAATGCTGGGAGCATGATTCGCACGACGAGAAACATCGGAATGCAGAGTGGTTATCTGGATGTTTTCGATAGTGCCGGAAACCTCATCTGGAGCGCAGCTTCAGCATCGAAAATGCCCCGGGTTGTTGGCTTCTTTGACGTGCCGGCGAACTATGACCTTCAGAACAATACCTTTGTGTTAAACCTCAGCTTTACCCCGTGGATTCTGGTAAATAACTGCCCCGGAAACCTCAGTGATGATGGAGGGGTAACTGGTTACTCAGGTATTGCTCTGAAATGGACTGGCTCGCAATTGCAGGGCCGATACATCTCAAAAAATCAGCGCAGCTGGAGCCAGACACTTCAGGGGCGTGGATTACGAATCCCCATCGCTCAGTTTGTCGGAATTTGATACTGGCGGGACGCGTGGGTATTGAGTAGCGATCATGTCTTGCTTTACACCTTTTGCAGGTTCGAAGCGGTATACGACATCAAGCTTATCTGTTTTCTTATAACAGATATTGCTGATCCGCTTATTTATATATCGGCTGAAAATGCCATTGCTGCTATCAGAAATAACGTTAACTTTCCTTTTTGCACAGTCGATATTGACGTGAATATCACCACCAAGTGATAAGCGCGCTGCATCTACTGGGTAATCCATTTTGAAATTATATTCTCTTTCATGGCCAGAGCAGCCAAACATAAAAAATGTGATAGCTGTGAGTAAAAGACGAGTTTTCATGTAATTCCCTTTTGTTGTTATGGGTGAATTTTAATCTAATGATGTGTTTTTTCTCAAACACAAAAGGGTTTTTATCCTCAAAAATTTGACCTCGCTACGGCGGGGTTTTTTATTGCCCGAAAGGAGCGCATATGTCTGCAGGAACTATCACCCTGACAAACGGGTCCGCTATTGTTGGCGGTTCCGGAACCTCATTCGCAGCCGAACTCGCCGCAGGTGACTTTATTGTCTCCACTGTGGGCGGCGTTGATTATACGCTGCCAGTAAAAACGGTTGACGGTAATACCCAGGTGACTCTGGTTAGTAACTTTACCGGGCCTACTCAGGCCGGTGCAGCTTGGTCAGCTGTGCCACGCGTGGCGCTGAACATGGTCACTGCCGCGCTGGTGGCGCAAAGTGCTGAAGCACTGCGTGGACTGAATTACGACAAACAGAACTGGCAACGAATTTTTTCTGGAAGCGGCAATGTAGTGGTAACGCTGCCGGATGGAACAACATGGACGGGCCCAGCCTGGAATAGCATTACCACTTCTCTTTCAGGTAAGGCGGCAAAAGGTGCAAATAGTGATATTACCTCTCTTAGTGGACTCACCACGGCGCTGTCTTTAGAACAGGGGGGGACCGGTGCTGCAACTGCAGCTGGGGCGCGCGCAAAACTAGGTTTAGGAGACAGCGCCACGAGGAACGTCGGAACCGCTGCGGGCACGGTTGCAGCCGGTAATGATTCTCGTCTTGATACTCTTGATGGAAAGACCGGAGGGGGGGTTACTGGCCACACCTTCTTTAAAATTGTTCAGAATACACTGCCAGCGGTGGGGGCAGCGGTAGCATCGACAACTCAAACAACCAGTGGTGCAACCCCGGCTCAGTTGCAGATGTTTTGTCAAATTGCTTCTGCTGGCCAGAGATACGGTTTTTTACGTCTTTACCAGGACACTGCTTATAAAGACTGGTATATGGACTATAGCAGCGGAAACGCTTATGCCCCTGCGTCATGGGTAAATAATTCAGATCGACGTATTAAAGACAAAATTACCCCGATTGATGACCCGCTTGGAAAAATGAAGAAAGTGCGTGGCTATACCTGGGTGCGTAAAGATGATCAGATGAAAGGATCATTTGGTATTGGTTTTGTGGCACAGGAAATTCAGGAAATTATCCCAGAAGCCGTTTGTTGCTCCCGAGAGGGCTCGGTAACTGTGGATGGCGAAGAGATAGAAAATTCATTAGCACTATCCCCTGGTGAGATTGCTGCAGCTCTGCACCATGAAGCCATCCTGGCACTGATGGAAAAGATTGACGAGTTAACCCTGAAAGTGGAAGTGCTTCAATCTGGAAGCTGAAGAAGCAGCAGCCCGTCGTATGCAAGAACGGGCTGCGGCTGGTTGCTCAGTGTTCATGCCCAAGCAAACGTGGGAAATATTACCTGAACAATATCTACAGGCCAACCTGGCGAACTGTCGGGAACTCTGAAACAAGCCACATATCAGATTCTTCAAACATTTCCTCCAGCATGCGGTTCAGTTTTTCCCGATCACTTTTGCTGGCATCGCTATTCAGGCCGTTTGCCTGCATCGGCTTCACCTTCACTTCGGCATCAGGGAAAATCTGGTGCACCCGCTTCGTCAGCTCGTCCAGAATGATATCTCTGGCTCCTTCGAGCCCCACAAAATTACGCTTGTCATAAACCAGCTCAACTAACATCACTCTCCATCCTTGCTGACTTGATCTGAAGATTTAAAAATACTACTGTATATGTATACAGTCAATGGCAAGTGAGGGTGCTGCTATGCCTCGTCAATATGATATTCACGCAGCTTTTTTAGCCTCTATAGAAAAGAATCCAAAGGGCTACCTTTGCCTAAAAACAAACAAATTCATCAATAATTTGCGTGAGAAGAACTGGCATTTCAGCCAGGCAGACGCGAACGCATGGATTGAGAGATACCAGCCAGATTTTGCTGACAAGACGACGGACGGAAGCGATAACCGTTACTGGATCTTGCGTAACATGGGGAGGATTTTCTGATGGGCTTTCCTTCACCGGCAATGGATTACCAGGAACAGCGGTTAACGATAGATCTGCTATGCGGAATAGACGGGAACTGCAGGGTAATAGAAACGTCATGCGGCTGGGCTGTCATTAACGTTGCCATGAGGCCAGAGCAGGGCGATACACTATTGATAAGAATGGGTAACAGGAACGAGTTTGCAAAGCTATACGGGGCGGCATTGATAACTGAAGATGGTGAAGCTATAGAAGGCGACGCGCTGGATGACGTGGAGGTTTTTGGCGTGCTAACGCATAGTCTTATCAGAGTGGGTAACGATAATTGCCCGGCAATTTAAAGCAGGGTTCAACCATCATTTCGCCATCACAATTTTTCTTAAACAAAAAACCAGCCATAAAAGGCTGGTTTTCAATGTGTTTTTGTTCGGCACGAGAGGATTTGAACCTCCGAGCCCCGACACCCCATGTTGGTGCACGGCACGAAAAAGTTTCGCCATTATGACTTTTCTATACCCGTAAGTAGTTGATTCTTCTGATCTAAAAATTATGAATTAATGGCGAAAAATAAGCGTATGTGTTTGATTATTATAGATAACACGCGTGATTTAAAATCCCTCGGCGTTCGCGCTGTGTGGGTTCAAGTCCCACTCCGGCTACCATGGGAAAAAAAAGAATAATCAAAGCAATAAGCAGTGTCGTGAAACCACCGAAAGGTGGTTTTTTTGTGCCTCTGGCTTAGCGCGAAGTGAGCGTATCTCATCGTCATCACGATCGTGCTGTGCCCGGAAATTTGCTGCCATACCAGAACGTTAAGCCTAACTCTCTAATATCAAGCCCGGAAAGCAGGGCGATTTTCAGCTAACCTGCAACCAATCTTAAACAAACATTTCACTCACCAGACACAGGTTGCCGCTGCTGATAAGCTGGTTGGTATCCACCCTGGAGAGCGGAAGGTTATTGTCATGCAATATGAAGAAAAGCAGCTTATCAACGGCCTTTTCGAGCGTCTTAAACAGGCCGAACAACAAAACAGCCAACGGGATGCAGATGCAGAGCGTCAGATCGCTGAATTTGTCAGACAGCAGCCTGCGGCCCCCTACTATATGGCGCAGTCGATTTTGATTCAGGAAGCGGCGCTGAAACACCTGCAGGCCCGGGTTCAGAAGCTTGAAAGCGAATTAGCCGCGCAAAAAAGCAAACCCTCGACGGGCGGCAGTTTCCTCGGCGGCCTGTTTGGTGGCGGGAAAAGTAACCCGCAGCCTGACAACAGCTGGAATGCCCAGCCGCAACAGCCGCCGGCGCAGGATTACTCTCGGGCGCCAGCGTCGGCTACTCGCGGCGGTGGTTTTATGGCTGGCGCACTCCAGACAGCCGCTGGCGTGGCCGGTGGCATCGCGCTTGCTGAGATGCTGACCAGCATGTTCCATCAGTCGCGGCCGGAAGAGATCGTGAACATCATCGAAGAACCGACAATGCCCGTCGGTGGTGAACCGTTTGTCGGTAATCAATACGGCGACGTTAATAACGTCTCTGACACCCGTTTCCTCAACCAGAACGATCCGTTCGGCAGTAATAACGATGCCTGGCAGAACGACGATGTAGATGACGGCTACAGCAATGACGACGACAGTTTTATTTAACGACGCTATCGTGAAACCACAGAAATGAAGTGAACCCCGAAAGTTGGACATCCAATGATTAGGGGTTTTGCGTTTCTGAATCAAAAAAGCCTTCGAGGCTAAGCCTGAAGGCTCATAAATCACATTCTTTTTACTGCTTTTCTTACTAACAAACCTGTAAGAATTGCCGGAAGCAATCCAAACAAAGAGGCGATATCGACTAACGTATCCTCCAGTTCATCTATCCCGTATGTGCCGAAATGATCCATCACGGCATAAGCCCATTCGACAGGTATCAAAATAAAAAGCCAGCGCGTATATAAAAGAAAACTGATAAGACCGATTGCAAGGCTGAAGGTGATTTCTATAAAAGTCCTCATGTTACTGTTATTGTCCCGTAAGCTTTAAAGCTCGTGCAAGGTACCGGCATCATAGTTGTTTTTATAAGAGCTTCGTACAAGTAATCAAAGTCACTCAGATGAAGAAGGGTTATACAGCCTTCGCTTAACCCTCTTGGTCCTATCGGATGGAGGCGGAAATGGCCACGCCGGACACCTTCAACAAATACTTGATCATCTATCTGCCAGTCATCTTTGTATAAGGCAAACCATTTTGAGCGATCGGTGCCATAAATATTTTTCAGGGCAAAATCACTTAGTCCTCCGAGCCTGCCTCCGCTCTGTCGGTTCACGATGAAGTAACGTCCTGGCGGGATAGGTCCGATTTCTGGTTTGCTTGCCATAGTCGGATTGTTTCTGCCATAGAGCTGGCCTGAGAATGCCGGAAAGTTTCCTATACCCGGAACGGTAAGAATAGATGACGGTAAGCCATTCAATGCATAGCGAGCAATAATCATGCTGTAACCCGAATATTCCAGCCGTCAGTAAACTGGATATTCCCGTCGCAGTGCTTCCATGTGATTCTCTCATAACGCAGTTCTATCGCCTCAAGGTGATTGTGTTTTTCCATTGAGGGATTTTTTACGTTATGCATTACAGGCGTTATCCCTACGATTGTCACATTTCTAAAAGCATGTTGAAATACTCAACTTCCTGCCCTGCATCGTTGATACGGTACCATTTGATTTCAGCTGACTTTAGGGTCTGGCCAGTTGCTACAGCCCGGTAAAGGTAAGGCGAGGATGAATCAAACTCTTTTTCGATTGTTAGTGGGGAGTGGACGCGGGTACCGGTTAGTTTCCCTGTATTGCCATCGGTTGGAATGTGTAAACCATGGCCAAACGATAAAACCTCAATGCTACCTTCACGGTGCTGAACATCTACAGAACCTGTAATATTCGCACCTCCGTCATCTTTGAGCCATAAATATGCGGGTATAGCCATTCTGAACGCTCCTTTTCAGTGAGTTTGACGTGATTGTCAAAGACTAATAAATCAACAAACTCAGGCCTTCTCAAGGCATTGCGTGCTATACTTTTCGTTAATATCTCATTGTTATTTATATGAAAATATTTCTAATGGTTCCTTAGGTATCAAATCACACCCCCGCCCAAATACGCCTTCCTCACCTCCTGATTCCCCAGCAATTCCTCACCGCTGCCGCTCAGCCGGATCTGTCCGTTCACCATCACATACCCGCGGTCAGACAGCTTTAACGCATGGTGCGCATTCTGCTCCACCAGAAAAATGGTCATACCGCTGCGGGCCAGCTCGCGCAGCGTCTGGAAGATCTGCTTCACCACAATCGGGGCTAAGCCCAGGCTGGGCTCATCCAGCAGCAGCAGCTTCGGACGGCTCATCAGCGCCCGGGCGATCGCCAGCATCTGCTGTTCTCCGCCGGACATGGTCATCGCGCGCTGTTTACGTCGCTCTTTAAGGCGAGGGAAAAGGTCGAACATGGTTTGCATATCTTCAGCCGCAAACTGATTGCCGATGGGAATGGTCCCCATCAGCAGGTTCTCTTCAACGGTCATATCCGGGAAGATACGTCTGCCTTCCGGTGCCTGCGCAATGCCGCCGGACGCAACGTAGTGGGTGGATTGATGGCTGATGTCTTCACCACAGAACAGGATCTGCCCGCTGCGTATACGGGGCTGGCCGAAGATGGACATCAGCAATGTCGATTTACCCGCGCCGTTTGCGCCAATCAGCGCCACGGTTTCCCCCTTATTCACCTCAAGAGAGACCTGCTTCAGCGCCTGAATGACGCCGTAAAACACATCCACCTCGCGAAAAGCCAGCAGCGGTTCGCTCATAGGGAGACCTCGCTTTCATCCGTGCCCAGGTAGGCGGCAATGACCTTTTCATCATGCTGGATCTGCTCGGGTTTCCCCCTGGCAATCACATCGCCGTGGTCGAGCACGATAATGTCGTCCGAAATCTCCATCACCATCCCCATATCATGCTCAATCAGCAATACCGTGATGTCGTGATGATCCCGCAGAAAGCGAATAATGCCGCTCAGCTTGTGCGTTTCAACCGGGTTAAGCCCGGCGGCGGGTTCATCCAGACAGATCATTTCCGGCCCGGTGCACATTGCCCGCGCGATTTCCAGTCGCCGCTGCTGGCCATATGACATCTCTCCCGCCAGGAGATTGGCGCACTCCACCAGATCCACCACTTCCAGCCAGTAGAAGGCTCTGTCCAGGGCGTCGCTTTCCGCACGCCGGTATGCCGGCGTATTTAAGATCCCGGCAAGCAGATTACGGTTAACGCGCATATGCTGCGCGACCAGCAGGTTTTCCACGACCGACATCTCGCGAAAAAGACGGATATTTTGAAACGTGCGCGCCAGCCCGGCACGGTTGACCAGGTGGGTTCCGCCGAACATTTTGTAGAAAAGGCGCTGCCCGAACTGCGCGGGGTTAATCCAGTCGCCGGGCTGGAATTTTTGCCCGAGGACCTGAATAACATTGGTCGTTTTATGGCGGGTATTAAACAAAATGTTGCCGCCGGAGGCTCTGTAGAAGCCCGTCAGGCAGTTAAACACGGTTGTTTTTCCCGCCCCGTTGGGGCCAATCAGGGCGGTAATGGAGCCGCGCTGCACGTCCAGGTTGACGTCGTTTAGCGCCTTAATCCCGCCAAAATGCATCATCAGATGCTCAACGCGTAATATCGTTTCGTTCATGGTGCGACGCCCTTACGCACGGCAAACCCGCTGCGGTTAATGCGGATCAAACCGCGTGGACGCCAGATCATCATCACCACCATCAGCATGCCAAACAGCAGGACGCGGTACTCGGCAAAACTGCGCAGCAGCTCCGGCGTTACCGTGAGCACAAAGGCGGCCAGCACTACGCCCAGCGTCGAGCCCATCCCGCCCAGCACCACAATGGCGAGGATCAGCGCCGATTCAAAGAAGGTAAAGGAGGTTGGATTCACGAACCCCTGATAGGTGGCGAAGAACACCCCGGCAATGCCTGCGGTGGACGCGCCCAGCGTAAAGGCCGACAGCTTAACCAGAACATGATTCAACCCCATTGAGCGGCAGGCAATTTCGTCTTCGCGCAGGGCTTCCCACGCCCGACCAATCGGCATGCGCGTCAGGCGGTGCTTGATGTAAAGCACCAGCATCACCACCAGAAACAGCACCGCGTAGATAAAGATAAACTTCATGTTCGGGTTGTAGGTCAGGTGGAAAAACTCGTGGAAGGGCACGCCGCCTTCTTTTGCGCGTCGCCCAAACTCAAGACCGAAAAAGGTGGGGGGAGGGGCAGACACGCCGTTGGGGCCGCCGGTGAAGGTCAGCCAGTTGTTCAGTATCAGGCGAATGATCTCCCCGAAGCCGAGGGTGACGATGGCCAGATAGTCACCGTGCATGCGCAGTACCGGGAAGCCGAGCAGGGCACCTGCGGCAGCGGCCATGATTGCCGCGAGCGGCAGCATGCTCCAGAAGCCCAGGCCGAGATACTGGTATCCCAGCGCCAGGCCGTACGCACCAATCGCATAGAACGCGACATACCCCAGATCCAGCAGACCGGCCAGGCCCACGACGATATTCAGCCCCAGACCGAGAAGCACGTAGATCAGCCCGAGGATGGCGACGGTCAGAACATACTTGGTGGCGACAAACGGAAAGCAAATCGCAAGGGTAATCACCAGGGGAATAATCCAGCGCATGCGGCTTTTGTAATCCGGTGGCCGGACATAAACGCCCGCGCTGTCGGCCTCGAAGCGCGCCTGGAAGCGGGCCCCGGCAGCGGTACCTAAAAAAGCGCTCAGCAGAAAACGCCCCGCCATGACGATACCCACCATCCAGGCCAGGCGCTGCCCGGCGAAGGTAAAGCTGTACCCGTCCAGCACCACACCTGCAATGGGGCCGAAGATAATCAGCGCAATCAGCCCGGAGAAAATCGCGTCCAGAATGCAGCGTTTAAGTGAAAAACCGTGTGATGTCATCGTTCTCTCCCTCACACTTTGGCCACAATCGGGCGCCCGAGCAGCCCCTGAGGGCGGAAAATCAGGATCATCACCAGCAGGCCAAACGAGAAGACATCTTTATAGTCCGAGTTCACCATGCCCGAGAACTGCGCTTCCGCCACGCCCAGGATAAGGCCACCGAGCATGGCGCCGGGGAGGGAACCGATGCCGCCCAGTACCGCCGCCGTGAAGGCTTTAATGCCGATCACGAACCCGACGTAGAAATCAAAGGTGCCGTAATTCATGGTGATCAGCACCCCCGCCAGGCCCGCCATCGCCGCGCCGATGACGAAGACCAGCGAAATAATCCGGTCGGTGTTAATCCCCAGAATGGAGGCCATTTTGCGATCCTGCTGCACCGCACGGCACATCCGCCCCAGCCGGGTACGGTTGATTATCCAGGTGAGCACCAGCATGCCGGCAAACGAGGCCACCAGAATAAACACTTTGGTGTAGGTTATCTGCACGAACCCTTCGCCCAGATGCAGGCGAATCACGCCGTCCAGCATGGTCGGTACCCCCTGCTGGCGCGGGCCCTGGCTCAGCTGCGCGTAGTTTTGCAGGATAAGCGATATCCCGATGGCGGAGATCAGCGGCGCCAGGCGCGTGGAGTTGCGCAGCGGCTTGTAGGCGATACGCTCGATGGTCCAGCCGTACACCCCGGTGACCACAATGGTGAACACCAGCGTGCCGAGGATCAGCAGCGGGAAGGACTGCAGGCCGAAGAATGAGAGCAGCGCCAGGCCAATGGCGCAGAGATAGGCGGAAATCATATACACTTCGCCGTGGGCGAAATTAATCATGCCGATAATGCCGTACACCATGGTGTAGCCGATGGCGATCAGGCCGTAGACGGAACCCAGCGTTAAGCCATTGATTAACTGTTGCAGGAAGAATGTACTCATTTTAGCGCGCTCGTTTTATAGGCTGCGCGAGCCGCGCAGCCTGATGTTTATTACGCGCCGACGGGCGAGCCCATCGACGTTGAGCGTGACTCCGTCCCGTTACTCCACTTCCTTATATTTTCCTTTGTCGTCCCACTGGTAAACCACGTAGTCAGAGACTTTCAGATCGCCTTTGCTGTCCCAGGCTTTTTTGCCCATCACCGTGTCGACGGAATTGGCCTTCAGCCACTCGCTGGCTTTGGCAGAGTCCTTGCCGCCGGTGGCCTTGAAGGCGGCGGCAATCGCCTGTACCGAGGCGTAGGAGTAGAGGGTGTAACCTTCCGGCTCGAATTTACCGGCGCGGAATTTCTCGATTACCGCTTTGCCGTCCGGGATCAGGCGCGGATCTTTACCGAAGGTCATGTAAATGCCATTGGTATATTGCGGGCCGCCCGCCGCGGTCACCATCTCTTCGTTGACGATACAGTCCCCGGAGAAGAATTTCGCCTGCACGCCCTGCTCACGCATCTGGCGAACCAGCGGGCCGGCTTCCGGATGACAGCCCCCGAAGAACACGACGTCCGGTTTTTGCGCGCCGATCTTAGTGACCAGCGCGTTAAAGTCTTTTTCACCGCGGGATAACCCCTCGTACATCACATCCTGAACCCCGCGTTTCGCCAGCGCCGCTTTGGTGGCGTCAGCCAGGCCCTGACCATAGGTGTCTTTATCGTGAATAATCACCACCCGTTTGGCTTTCAGCTTGTCGATGATGAAGTCGCTGGCCACCTGCCCCTGCTGGTCATCGCGGCCGCACATGCGGAACATGTCGCTCATGCCGCGTTCGGTAATCAGCGGGTTGGTTGAACCGGGGGTAATAGCGATGATCCCCGCATCGCTGTAAACCTCGGAGGCGGGCATGGTGGAAGAGGAGCAGAAATGACCGACCACGGCGTTGACTTTATCCTGGTCGACTAAGCGGTTGGCCACCGCCACCGCCTGCTTAGGCTCGCAGGCGTCATCCCCCTGAACCAGTTTGATCTTCTCGCCGTTAATGCCGCCGGCGGCGTTAATGTCTTCAGCGGCCTGCGTTGCGCCGTGCCAGTACTGATCGCCATAGGTGGCATTAGGACCCGTGAACGGCCCGGCCACGCCAATCACGATATCTGCCCTGGCGGAAAACGCCGTCACAAGGCAACCGGCCAACACGAGAGAAAGCGGAGTTCTGATAAATTTCAGCGACATTATTATGTTCCTTAGCAAAGAGGTTTTTGCACCACGGCGTAAACCCGAACGCCCGGCGGCGCAGCCAATCCGAAACACGAGCAAGAACAAAATGCACTAAACGAACAAGATACAGACGGCATCCTGCATATACGGCGAGGTTTCCCTGCGCAGCGTCGCGCGAAGAACATTAAGCAAAAACGTTGCCAGAATGGTTAACCCATTGACGATCCTGTGACATGTTTGAGTATAGAGCGCCGCGTTATGCCGCCTTGCGGGAGGAGAAGAAATTACAGCGGAGATCACATATCGTTAACAATAAAGCCCATAAGTTGTGCAAAGGTCACGATTTGCACGTTTTTGCAGCAATAAAGACCTAAACTTCAGCCCGGAGAGGCGTGAGATATGTGTTAGGATCGTTTCCTTTTTATCAGGAGTGTCAGCGATGACTGAAGGCCCATTAAATGAAAGCGAAATGGCGTGGCTTGAAGAGACGTTAATGTCTTACGGTCATGACGATGCGTCCGTCCTTGACGTGTCTGAACTGGACGGCATGTTTACCGCAGTGCTTTCCGGTCCTGTTGTCGTTGAGCCAGATACCTGGCTGGTGGCGGTGTGGGGTGGCGAGAAATACATTCCGCGCTGGAAAAACGATCGCGAGATGAACCGTTTTATCGATCTTTGCTTTAAGCATATGAACGATATTGCCGAGCGCCTGAGCGAATATCCGGACCAGTTTGAACCGATGTTTGGCTATAACGACATTGACGGTGAGAGCTATACCGTGGTGGAAGAGTGGTGCTACGGCTACATGCGCGGCGTGGCGCTGACGGACTGGTCATCCTTGCCGGACGAGCTGAAGGCCGATCTGGATGTGATTGCGCTGCACGGTAGCGAAGAGATCGGCGACCAGCTGGATGAATTGACCGAAGAAGAATATGCCGCCAGCATTGAACGCATTCAGCCTGCGGCGCTGCGCTTGTATAACTACTGGGTGAACAATCCGCAGCAGCCGGAGGTGAAGAAGCCGATGGTGAACGGCACGAAGGTTGGGCGTAACGATCCGTGTCCTTGCGGCAGCGGGAAGAAGTTCAAGAGCTGCTGTTTGCACTGATAAAAAAAGGGGCTGATGACAGCCCCTTTTTTCATTAACCCACTTCCGGCAGCATTCCCGCCGCAATCAGTACCTGCACCAGAATAATCACCACGCCACAGCCAAACACAATGCACAGCAGCGGTTTTCCTCCCGCCACGCGGTAACCCTGCTGCGGATGCTGCTGGCGGCTCTTCCACGCCAGCAGGGAGGGGAGGAGCAGGGCAAGGACCGAGAGCGCCACCCCCGCATACCCCAGCGCCATCACAAACCCGCGTGGATAAAACAGCGCAAAGGCCAGCGGCGGCAGGAAGGTGATGGCCCCGGTCTGTAACCGTCCTGCGGCGGTATTGCGGCGCTGGAACAGGTCGGCCAGATAATCAAACAGGCCAAGCGCCACGCCCAGAAACGAGGTTGCCAGCGCCAGGTCGGCAAAGAGGTGTACCGCCAGCTCCACGTGCGGGGAGGTGACGACCTCGCGCAGCGCCAGCAGAAAACCGTTCAGGCCTGCGTGCTGTGCCATCAGGCCAATAAAGGTTGAAGAGTCGATGCTGCCCAGGGTCACCAGCTGCCAGAAAATGTAGGCAATCAGCGGGATCGCGCTGCCGATAACAAAGACGCGGCGCAGCTTGCGAATATCGCCGTTCATATAGCTGACGATGCTCGGCACGCTGCCGTGGAAGCCAAACGAGGTGAAAATGACCGGGATGGCGGAAAGCGCCAGCCCTTTTTCCAGCGGCAGCGTCAGCAGATTGACCTGATGAACATGCGGTGCCAGCAGGACCAGCATGACAATCAGGAACAGAATTTTGGCGCTGAACAGGAAACGGTTAAACAGATCGACCAGCGATGTTCCCACACAGACCACGCCGCCGCCGATGAGCGCAAAGAAGATGGCGCCCGTCGCCGGGGTAATGTCAGACCCAAACCAGTCGTTAACGCTGGAAGCGATCAGCTCCCCGGCCCCGCTGATGTAGGCGGCGGTCAGGGCGTACATCAGGAACATCATGCTGAAGCCGATTATCCACTGGCCGTAGCGTCCCAGGTAGCGCGCCGCGAGGGAACCCAGACCGGTATCGGCGGGCACATGCTGGTAAACCTCAAGCAACAGCAGGGCGGTGTAGCACATCAGCGCCCAGAGCGTCCCCAGCAGCAGCAGGGTCATGCCAAATCCCACGCCCGCGGCTGCCAGAGGCATGGCCAGCATTCCTGCGCCAATCGTCGTTCCGGCGACGATAAAAATACTTCCCAGAGTTCTGTTTTTCACGCTTTCCTCTACAACGCTTCTTAACCGCGACAAAATCTGCGGCGCAGAGTAAGGGAAAAGCTGTAACTCGTCAAATCACCGTTACAAGTGGTGTAATGAATATTTTACACATTATTGTTCCTCTGACCCTTTATAGGCTTCCGCCTACTACATGAGGGCAATGTTGCTGAGCAACATTTCGGCGTAACGTAAACAATAAATATAAATTATCAAATAAAGTGAGGGTTTTATGGTGGGGGAGAATCCTTTTACCGCGACATGGAGCCGTGGAGGCAACCTGTTGTGCCATGGCCACTGGATAATCCACTGGCAGAACCAGCCCCTGATACTTCCGGAGTCCCGCCGCGAAAAAGATATGGGCACCTGGGGAATCTATTCGGTTATTGATCCTGAGGATGAGACCTTTGCACAAGGCTTACAGGAAGATGAGTGGATCATAGCGAATGTCGACTGGTTGACGGATATGTTTTTCGAGATGGGTATTGCGCTGGAGACGGCCAGCTACCGCTATTTTTACCAGGCCGTGAATCCCCACGACTGGCGCTGTACCAGCTGCGCTGGGTGTATGTAAATTAACGCGGTGCAGGGAACCCGCACCGCGCTGAAATTAATTCTGCGTATCCAGCGTGGAAAGTTCTTTATCAATAAAGTAAAGACCTTCGCCTGATTTCCCCACCAGAGATAATTTATCCAGCACGGATTTAAACAGCTTCTCTTCTTCATGCTGTTCGGCGACATACCACTGCAGGAAATTGAAGGTTGGATAATCCTGGCTGGTCATCGCGGCATGAACCAGTTCGTTAATTTTCTGGGTGATCAGCTGCTCGTGCTCGTAGGTGGCGCGGAACAGTTCATCGAGAGAATTATATTCAGCAAATGGGGATGCCACGGTTTCAATGCGCGGCAGGCTGCCGGTATCCGTCAGATAATCAAACAGACGCTGCATGTGCGTCATCTCTTCCTGCGCGTGACGACGCAGAAACGCGGCAGCGCCTTCGAAGCTGTGATAACTGCACCAGGCGCTCATCTGCTGGTAGAGAAGGGATGAATACAGCTCAAGATTCATTTGTGCGTTGAGCTTGTCGATCATTTCAGTTTTCAGCATGGTGGCGCTCCGGGTTATTATTTCTGGTTCACAATGAGCGACACTATAATTTGTTATTTAATTATTTGCAAAACGTAAAATATTTATTTTATTTATTTAAAATACGAATGGGAATAAAACGCATTGGCGATTTTATCATTTATTAATGAGAATTGTTTTTGTTCGTGATGAAATAAACTGCCAGCCTGCGCTGGCAGTCTGGATTAATACCACGGATTGTTTGACTTAGGGTTCACGGCATAACCCATACATTTATACTGGATAGTCACGCTCTCGTTCAGACACAACGAGCCGCTAATGAGAGTGCAGGTTTTAATGGGCTGACCATAGGCTGAGGCCGTGGCGTACCCCATGCTCTGACACGCTTTTGCCGCCGTACCGTTATTCACATACTCATCGGAATACGCATTTTGCAGCGCTGCCTGACCGTAGTTAAGGCGGACGATGCCGTTCGGCGCATCGAGGCTGCTGACTTCAGCCTGGCGGTTAATGCTGCACCCCGCGAGCAGGAGGAGTGTGCCGGCTACAATGACTCTTTTCATGGTTCGCTCTGAGTGGATGGAAATACGTTATCGTACCCGCAGATGCCCGCCGCAATGGCTGGAATAGCCGGACAATCTGCCCTCACTCTTCGCAACGGGTCGATGGTGAACGCGATCAGACCCCATTCTGATTAAATTGTGATTTCTATCACAAAAGCATTGATTTTTGTGATGGTGGTCATATTATAGGCGCATTGACGATAAAGTTGTATAACACGTTGATGGAGCATCACTGTGAAACTGCGCAAAATCCTGAAAAGTATGTGGGCCAATTACTGCCGCACGTTCAAAGACGTGCCGCCGGGCGCCATGTTCTGATAAAAAAAACCTGCTTCGGCAGGTTTTTTTATACCTGCAGACGTTGAAGGGAAGATGTCAGGGGGCGTGTTTTGATACTATGGCGGCCTTTAAATAAGGAGAAACCCCATGTCACAAAACCTGAGCGCCGATCAGGAACTGGTCTCTGACGTTGTCGCCTGCCAGCTGGTTATCAAACAAATCCTGGATGTTCTGGACGTGATTGCGCCGGTTGAAGTGCGCGAGAAGATGTCTACCCAGCTGAAAAACATCGATTTTGCCAGCCATCCTGCTGCCGCTGACCCGGTAACGCTTCGTGCGATCCAGAAAGCCATCGCGCTGATCGAGCTGCGATTCACGCCGCAGGGTGAGTCCCACTGACGCAGGGAAATGGGCGACGGCATGCGTCGCCCTTTGATGTTATCAGAAGAACGTCTGGACCAGCAGGTAGCTCGCGGCACACGCGCAGCTTACCCCAATCAGCCCTGGCAAAATAAAGCTGTGGTTGATGATTAATTTACCGATGCGGGTCGTGCCTGACCGGTCAAAGCCGATGCAGGCCAAATCGCTGGGATAGGTCGGCAGGACAAAATAGCCGTAGGACGCCGGGAAAAAGGCGATCAGCATTTTCGGGTCGATGCCCAACATCAACCCCATCGGCGCAACCGCCGTCAGCGCCGCCGCCTGGCTATTCACCAGCTTTGACACCAGAAACAGCACAATCGCATATGTCCACGGGTGGCTTTTCACCACGCCTTCCAGGGCCAGCTTTAACTCGTCGAGATGTGCCTGGAAAAAGGTATCGCTCATCCACGCCACGCCGAATACCGAGAAGATCGCAACCATACCGGCCTTGAACACCGCGCCGTTGGAAATCGCGGAGGCATTGACCTTACAGGCCATCAGCATCACGGCACCCGCAATTAGCATCATCATCTGGATGACAAGGTTCATCGACAGCGCCGTCATTTTGCCTTTCAGTTCAAAGGCGGGGCGCAGCTCAGGGAAGGCCCCCAGCAGAACGACCACGGCAATGCCGGCAAAGAAAATCCACGTGGACCAGTAGGCCTGTTTTGGGAAACGCTGATTCATTAACGTCTCTGTTCCGCCGTAGATAAACTCGCGCTGCTTAGGATCTTTTAGCTTTTCCTGAAACTCCATGTCGTCCGCCAAATCTTTCCCGCGGCGTAAACTCCACAGTGCAGCAATAGCCACGCCGAAAAGTGAAGCGGGAACCGACACGGCGAGAATTTCCAGAATTCCCCACGCGTGGCCGATCCCATGCTGGGCTGCCAGGGTGGACACCAGCGACACGACGGCAACGGAAACGGGGGAGGCCGTGATCGCCATCTGCGACGCGACCGATGCCACGGCCATAGGGCGCTCCGGGCGGATCCCTTTTTTCAGGGCGATATCCGCAATAATCGGGAACATGGTGTAGACCACATGGCCGGTGCCGCACAGAAAGGTCAGCATCCAGGTGGTAAACGGAGCGAGCAGGGTGATGTGCTGCGGGTGTTTGCGCAGCAGACGTTCCGCAAACTGCATCATGACGTTGAGACCGCCCGCCGTTTGCAGAGTAGCGGCACAGCCAATCACCGCGAGGATGGTCAACATGACGTCAACCGGGGGTTTACCCGGCTGCAGACCAAAGACGAAACATAAAATAAAAAGACCAATACCGCTGATTAACCCAAGCCCCATACCGCCGAAACGCGTACCCGTCAGCAGGCAGAGGAGAATGACAACAAACTCGATGGTGATCATGATGCTCCCTCGTCAATGATTATGTAATTAAATAAATCATCACACGTTGTGTGGTTAATCATTGGGAGCCAGATCTGATTTGTTAAATTTCAGCAAAAGCAGAAGGTTGGAGAGGGGAAGGGGACCTGCTCCCCGGGACGGAAGCAGGCCAGAAACTCAGTGGTGCTGCACCGCCACAATGTCGAGCAGGTGACGGTCGGTTTGCTCAGGACATAAACCTGCCTGCTGCGCGTTATGCAGCTCATCCGCCAGCGTCTTCAGCAGCAGGCCATCCTGCTGCTGCTCTTTATCCATATCGCGTAAGAATCTCAGCGTCGTAATGTCCTGCTGCGCTTTGGCTTCATCGGCCAGTTTGTTGAGGGTGCTGCAGCGTTGTTCATACTCTTCAAGCGTTTTCTGAAACAGTTCTTCCAGACAAGAGTAGCTCTCGTTTATCCCATCAAGGGCTTTAACGACAGGGTTTGCCCCTGCAGCTTTCAGGAAGTTAAAAACGCGCATCATATGGGTGACGTTACTTTGTGCCTGAGAGCGAAAGAAGGTGGCAGAGCCCGTGAGGCTATTCTCAGCGCACCAGGCACTTAAGTGAAGGTGCAGGTTGGAGGCGTAGAACTCAAGGTTCATCTGCGCGTTAAGTTTTTGCATCATCGTTTGGGTAGCCATACTCATATCCTTATTGACGGTGGGACGTGATGTCCGTTGCTTAACCTGAGCACCAGGCAAGTACGAAGAAAAAGAGCAGAAATACGCTTTCTGCAGTAAACGAAGTCGACCGAAATTCACTTCCTGTGTTCGATATAAATAAGCATACCCTTGTCTTTGGTCTAAGAAAACTCTTAAATTGGCTGTGTTTACCATACATTACAAACTTTAATATAGTACAGAAATACAATTAGCTCGCCATAGAACAGTGTTTAGATAATCCTCTGATAATCAACATTTTTTTATCGAAGAGATATGCTGTTACTCTTTCGGGAATATTAAACCGGAATAATGCTCTGTAAAAAAATGAATCACGGATTAATTATTCCGTATATCAGGTGCATTAATAAAATTGCGCTAAATCAAATTCTGTGGAGTAAATAATTTTCAGTGCGTGTGGCATTTTTGATGAAAAACATACTGCACTTTTCTGACGTCCGGCGTTCTCGTGCCCGATCCGGGGCATCAGGGATATCTTAGCTAATCTTATGGATAATCCTGCTTACCCTCATTTCATTTGTCTGACAAATACTGCCTTTTTTATGTCATTTTTCGCTGAATTTATGTACGCAATTACTGTAATTCTGCGGTGTGATGGGGCTCTCTTATGGATGATTAATTTCCCGCTAAAACTATCACCAGCAATAACGCTTATAACGAGGTAAGCGCTAATGCCTTGTTTTAAGTCCGATTAAATAAGAAGCACGCACATATTCCCTACAGAAAAGAAAGCTAAAGCTGGAGTTTACCATGCACAAATTTACTAAAGCGCTGGCGGCCATCGGTCTGGCTGCCGTTATGTCACAATCCGCTATTGCTGAGAATTTAAAACTCGGTTTTTTGGTAAAACAGCCCGAAGAGCCCTGGTTCCAGACGGAGTGGAAATTCGCCGATAAGGCCGGGAAAGATTTAGGTTTTGAAGTGATTAAAATCGCCGTGCCTGACGGTGAGAAAACCCTGAACGCCATCGACAGCCTGGCGGCCAGCGGTGCGAAAGGTTTCGTTATCTGTACGCCGGATCCAAAGCTGGGCTCGGCCATCGCGGCAAAAGCCCGCGGTTACGACATGAAGGTCATTGCCGTTGACGATCAGTTCGTGAACGCCAAAGGCAAGCCGATGGACAGCGTCCCGCTGGTCATGATGGCCGCGACAAAAATCGGCGAACGTCAGGGCCAGGAACTCTATAAAGAGATGCAAAAACGCGGCTGGGACGTCAAAGAGACCGCAGTGATGGCTATTACAGCGGATGAGCTGGACACGGCGCGTCGTCGTACGACCGGGTCAATGGACGCGCTGAAGGCGGCCGGCTTCCCGGAAAAACAGATCTACAAAGTCCCCACCAAATCTAACGATATCCCGGGCGCTTTTGACGCCGCCAACTCTATGCTGGTTCAGCATCCGGAGGTCAAACACTGGCTGGTGGTCGGCATGAACGACAACACCGTGCTGGGCGGCGTGCGCGCGACGGAAGGTCAGGGCTTCAAGGCACCTGACGTGATCGGGATTGGCATCAACGGCGTTGACGCCGTCAGCGAGCTGTCCAAAGCGCAGGCCACCGGCTTCTACGGCTCACTGCTGCCAAGCCCGGACGTTCACGGCTATAAATCCAGCGAGATGCTTTACAACTGGGTCACCAAAGGGGCTGAACCGCCGAAATTTACCGAAGTGACCGACGTGGTGCTCATCACCCGCGACAACTTCAAAGAGGAGCTGGCGAAAAAAGGACTGGGCGGGAAGTAATACGCGGTGATTGTGCCCCTCATCCTGCGTGAGGGGCCTGACGTACACACTACAGGAATCACGGAGACGTTATGCGACAGTCTGATCCGTATCTCTCTTTTCGCGGCATCGGGAAAACCTTCCCCGGTGTGAACGCGCTGACCGATATCAGCTTCGACTGCTATGCCGGCCAGGTTCACGCCCTGATGGGGGAAAACGGTGCGGGAAAATCCACGCTGTTGAAAATCCTCAGCGGCAACTACTCGCCAACAACCGGCACGCTGGCGATCCGCGGCGAAGAGGTCTCTTTTGCCGATACCACGGCGGCGCTCAATGCCGGGGTGGCCATTATCTATCAGGAGCTGCACCTCATCCCTGAGATGACCGTGGCGGAAAACATCTATCTAGGACAGCTCCCGCACAAAGGCGGCGTGGTGAATCGTTCGCTACTTAATTATGAAGCGGGGCTGCAGCTTCAACACCTGGGTCTGGACGTCGATCCCCAGACGCCGCTGAAATATCTCTCCATCGGCCAGTGGCAGATGGTTGAAATTGCCAAGGCGCTGGCGCGTAACGCCAGAATTATTGCCTTCGATGAACCCACGAGTTCGCTCTCGAAGCGGGAAATCGAAAATCTGTTCCGCGTGATCCGCGAATTGCGTCAGGAAGGCCGGACGATTCTGTACGTTTCGCACCGCATGGAAGAGATTTTTGCTCTCAGCGATGCCATCACCGTGTTTAAAGATGGACGCTATGTGCGCACCTTTACCGACATGGCGCAGGTGAACCATGACCAGCTTGTTCAGGCGATGGTCGGACGCGATCTGGGTGATATCTATCACTGGCAGCCTCGCCAGTACGGCCCTGAGCGTCTGCGCCTCGATAGCGTGAAAGCGCCGGGCGTCAGAACGCCGATTTCGTTATCCGTACGCAGCGGTGAAATCGTCGGCCTGTTTGGTCTGGTAGGCGCGGGGCGTAGCGAATTGATGAAAGGGCTGTTCGGCGGTACCCGTATTACCGATGGGCAGGTCTCCATTGACGGCGAGCGGGTAGACATTCAGAAACCGGCCCACGCGATCGGGGCGGGAATGATGCTCTGTCCGGAAGACCGGAAAGCAGAGGGCATTATTCCGGTGCACTCGGTACGCGACAACATCAATATTTCCGCCCGCCGTAAGTTTATTCGCGCAGGTTGCCTGATAAACGATAGCTGGGAGTCGAGCAATGCCGACCACCATATTCGTTCACTAAATATCAAAACGCCGGGTCCGGAACAGCTGATCATGAATCTGTCAGGCGGAAACCAGCAGAAGGCCATTCTGGGCCGCTGGCTGTCGGAGGATATGAAGGTCATCTTGCTGGATGAGCCGACGCGCGGTATCGACGTGGGGGCAAAACACGAGATTTATAACGTGATCTATGAGCTGGCAAAACGCGGCGTGGCGGTGCTTTTCGCCTCCAGCGATCTGCCGGAGGTGCTTGGCGTGGCCGACCGCATTGTGGTGATGCGTGAAGGCGAAATTGCCGGCGAATTACTTCATGAACAGGCGAATGAACAACAGGCGTTGAACCTCGCCATGCCTAAAGTTAGCCAGGCCGTCGCCTGAGTAAGGAGTTAATGATGTCCTCTGTTACTACATCCGGAGTGCCGAAGTCGAAGTCGGCGTTGAGCGTTGGGCGTATCTGGGATCAGTACGGCATGCTGGTGGTGTTTGCCGCACTGTTCGTCGCCTGCGCGATCTTTGTCCCCAACTTTGCCACCTTCATTAATATGAAGGGGCTGGGTCTCGCCATCTCCATGTCCGGGATGGTGGCCTGCGGGATGCTGTTCTGTCTGGCCTCCGGCGATTTTGACCTGTCGGTGGCGTCGGTGATTGCCTGTGCAGGCGTTACGACGGCCGTGGTGATCAACATGACGGAGAGCCTGTGGATTGGCGTTTTTGCCGGTCTGTTACTCGGCGTCATCAGCGGCCTGGTGAACGGTTTTGTTATCGCGCGCCTGAAGATTAACGCCCTGATCACGACGCTTGCGACAATGCAAATTGTCCGCGGGCTGGCCTATATCATCTCCGACGGTAAAGCGGTGGGGATTGAAGACGAGCGCTTCTTTACGCTGGGTTACGCCAACTGGCTGGGTCTGCCTGCGCCTATCTGGCTGACCGTGGCCTGCCTGATCCTGTTCGGCTTCCTGCTTAACCGGACCACCTTTGGCCGTAATACGCTGGCGATTGGCGGTAACGAAGAGGCCGCCCGTCTGGCCGGGGTACCGGTGGTGCGCACCAAGATTATTATCTTTGTGCTCTCGGGGCTGGTTTCTGCCGCGGCGGGGATTATTCTGGCGTCGCGTATGACCAGCGGCCAGCCAATGACCTCTATCGGTTATGAGCTGATCGTTATTTCGGCCTGCGTGTTAGGGGGCGTTTCCCTCAAGGGAGGCATCGGAAAAATCTCATATGTGGTGGCCGGTATCCTGATTTTGGGCACGGTAGAGAACGCCATGAACCTGCTGAATATTTCGCCGTTCTCGCAGTACGTGGTGCGTGGTCTGATCCTGCTGGCAGCGGTGATATTCGACCGTTACAAGCAAAAAGCGAAGCGTACCGTGTAACCGTTTTGCACCTCTTTTATTGCTCAACTTATAACCATAGTTGACCCCTTCACCGCCCCGCCAGTAAAACTGGCGGGGCGGTTGTCAAATGGCGAGCGACGTCACACTGTCTATACTTACATGGCTATGAAAGAGGTAAAGGCGTTTACCTCTCGTCAACCGTAAGGAGGAAAAGGGTGGCTGACTTGTTAACCGCACCGCCTGTACTGCCCGGACATTATGCTTTCTTTTTTGATCTCGACGGCACGCTCGCCGGGATAAAACCGCACCCCGATCAGGTGTCTATTCCGGAGGCGGTGTTACAGGATTTGCATCAGCTCTCGCTCATGAATGAGGGAGCACTGGCATTGATATCAGGGCGCTCAATGGCCGAGCTGGATCTGCTCGCCAGTCCATACCACTTTCCGCTGGCCGGTGTACACGGAGCGGAGCGCCGCGACATCCATGATCAAACGCATATCGTTTCACTCCCCGACGCACTGACGCAAACGCTCCAGAAGCGGCTCTCTGCTGCGCTGGCCGACCTGCCTGGCACCGAGCTGGAAGCCAAAGGCATGGCCTTTGCCCTGCATTATCGCCAGGCACCGCAGCACGGAGATGCCGTGCTCGCGCTTGCTCAGACGGTTGCGGATGCGCATCCACAGCTGGCGCTGCAGCCGGGCAAATGCGTGGTGGAGTTAAAGCCGAAGGGGATTAATAAAGGCGCTGCCATCGCCGCCTTTATGGCGGAGGCGCCATTTAAGGGCCGGACGCCTGTTTTCTTAGGGGATGACCTGACCGACGAGGCCGGGTTCCGTGTGGTTAATCAGGCCGGAGGGATCGCCGTTAAGGTAGGGCCTGGTGACACTGTCGCCGAATGGCGGCTGGCGGATGTCGCCAGCGTCTGGCAGTGGGTATCTGATATCGCTAACCAGCAACAACAACAAATAGCGCAAAACAAAGGGGGAAACCATTATGGGTCGCTTAGTCGTCGTCTCTAACCGAATCGCACCGCCTGATGATAAAAAAGCCAGTGCGGGTGGCCTGGCGGTAGGGGTGTTAGGTGCCTTGAAAGCCGCTGGCGGGCTGTGGTTTGGCTGGAGCGGAGAAATCAGTGAAGAAGATAAACCGCTCACAAAAGTGACGCGCGGGAACATCACGTGGGCGTCGTTTGCACTGAAAGAGAAAGACTACGACGAGTATTACTCGCAGTTCTCGAATGCCGTCCTGTGGCCGGCGTTTCACTATCGCCTTGACCTGGTCAAATTCCAGCGTGAATCCTTCGAAGGCTACGCGCGCGTGAATGCGATGCTGGCGGATAAACTGCTGCCATTGATAGAGGAAGACGATATTTTATGGATCCACGATTATCACCTGCTGCCGTTCGCCAGAGAGCTGCGAAAGAGGGGAGTGAATAACCGGATTGGCTTCTTCCTGCACATCCCGTTCCCGACGCCGGAAATTTTTACCGCGCTGCCGCCGCATGAAGAGCTGCTGGAAGCGCTGTGTGACTACGATTTGCTGGGCTTCCAGACGGAAAATGACCGCCTGGCATTCCTTGACTCCGTGTCAGGGAAAGCGCGTCTGGTGACCAAAGGCGGGAAAACCCATACGGCGTGGGGAAAAACGTTCCACACCGAAGTGTATCCAATAGGGATTGAACCTGACGAAATCGCGGAGCAGGCCTCCGGCCCGCTGCCGCCGAAGCTGGCGCAGCTTAAGAATGAACTCAAGCACGTGAAAAATATCTTCTCGGTCGAGCGTCTTGATTATTCTAAAGGGCTGCCGGAACGCTTCCTGGCGTATGAAACGCTGCTGGATAAATATCCGGAGCATCACGGTAAGATTCGTTATACCCAGATTGCGCCGACGTCGCGCGGGGAGGTTCAGGCCTATCAGGATATTCGCCATCAGCTGGAGACAGAAGCCGGGCGCATTAATGGCCGTTACGGTCAACTGGGCTGGACGCCGCTGTTTTATCTGAATCAGCACTTCGACCGCAAGATCCTGATGAAGGTCTTCCGCTATGCGGACGTTGGCCTGGTGACGCCGCTGCGCGACGGGATGAACCTGGTCGCGAAAGAGTATGTGGCAGCGCAGGACCCCGCCGATCCGGGTGTTCTGGTGCTATCCCAGTTTGCCGGGGCCGCAAATGAGCTTACCTCGGCGCTGATTGTGAACCCTTACGATCGCGATGACGTGGCGAATGCCCTGAACCGCGCGCTCACCATGCCGCTCACGGAACGTATTTCCCGCCATGCTGAAATGATGGAGACGATCCGGAAGAACGATATTAACCACTGGCAGGCGCGTTTTATTCAGGATCTCCGCGATATCGCCCCACAAAGCCATGAAGGCGATTTACAAAAAAAGATCGCAACTTTCCCTAAACTTGCCTGATATTTCCCTGGGGGGTTAACGCCCCCCAAGCGGTACTAATAACACGTCAACCTGACTTGATGCGACAATGGATTTCGCCGCGCAGGCCGCGCGCGATAAAAAGCTGTGGTTATGATTCCCGCATATCACTAAATCAATATTCTGTTTACGACACATGTCGAGAATATGGGCATTAAGTTCTCCTGTCGCAATTACGGTTTCATAGACAGGATAGTGTGCCTTTTCGACCAGCTCGCGCAGAAATTGCTGCGTTTCCTCCTGAAGTACCTCACGAATATCCTCCAGCATGGGGGCAGCCAGCTGATTATACATCTCGGGTTCGGCCGCAAGCGTGATGAGGCTGATGCGGGCATTGTGAGGTCTGGCAATGGAAACTGCCCGGGCGACGAGTTGATGGCTTTCTGGGGAAACGGCAACAGAAACAAGTAGATGGGAGTAACTCATGGCGCACTCCTTGGGTGTCTGGCTGACAGCGTTTGATCACCTTTACCGCGATTTTCCGGGTTCTGCAAGGGCTGATTACGACATTAGTGTGAAGCTTATCATAATTATTCATTAATTATTCTTATAAGAAGAATAACTGAAAAATGCGCCTAAATGAAAAAAATTAACAACTTAACGTAAATCACACAATTTTATGCCTTGACTGTTGAATCGTTTTGATGCGTTACAAAATCATTTCGAATGATCACGCTCTGAAACATCTTTTTTGGGCTGTCTGCATAACTCTATGTTTTTTCACAGTAAGAAAAATGTTTCCCGTAGGGGTGAATGATGTAAATGTTTCCGCGCGACGTCCACCCGAGGAAAAGCACGTTGCATGCCAGTTCTGATCCCCCTTCTGCATGAGTATTCGTCAATTAAGAATACAAAACAGTGTCGATTGGTTAATAATTGAACAAATTACAAGTCATACTGATGGATTTATGGGTCATATTCACTTAAATTGTGTGACGTAGATCACATTTTTTTAAATTTGAGGATGGCTGGATTGTATGTGTCAAAACTGACGAGTAGAGTTTGCGTCGAATTAGGAAAAATCTTAGTTATTTGTAAGAAATGATAAAACATGTAAGAGACGCATTCGCGTTTCCTCTCTTACGCGTTTCGATGAATACAAACCTAAATTCAACTATGCATTTAGCCTTTTCTTTTTTATACCGGGTGATTTCCCGGCGACATCACGGGGTGCGGTCTTTCCGCATAAAAATAATAGTTGGTTATTCGGGATGGGAACAATGCATACATCCGAGTTGCTAAAACATATCTATGACATCAATTTGTCGTATTTACTGCTCGCGCAGCGTTTGATTAGTCAGGACAAGGCGTCCGCGATGTTTCGTCTGGGTATTAACGAAGAGATGGCAACCATGCTGGGCGGTTTAACCCTCCCGCAGATGGTTAAACTGGCTGAAACGAATCAACTGGTTTGCCAGTTCCGTTTCGATGACTCTCAGACTATAACGCGTCTGACGCAGGAGTCCCGTGTAGACGATCTTCAACAGATCCATACCGGTATTCTTCTCTCTACTCGCTTGCTTAACGAAATCAGCCAGCCTGATGACGTAGCCCGTAAGAAAAGGGCCTAGCAATGAGCGAGAAAAGCATTGTTCAGGAAGCGCGTGACATACAGTTGGCCATGGAGCTGATTACGCTGGGTGCTCGTTTACAAATGCTGGAAAGCGAGACGCAGTTGAGCCGTGGTCGTCTCATCAAACTGTACAAAGAGTTACGTGGTAGTCCCCCGCCGAAAGGCATGCTGCCGTTTTCTACCGACTGGTTTATGACGTGGGAGCAGAATATTCACGCTTCCATGTTCTGTAATGCCTGGCAGTATCTTCTCAAAACCGGTTTGTGTAGCGGCGTTGACGCCGTGATCAAAGCCTACAAACTTTACCTTGAACAATGCCCACAGCAGGAAGAAGGTCCTCTGCTGGCGCTGACCCGCGCATGGACGCTGGTGCGTTTTGTTGAGAGCGGAATGCTTGAGCTGTCGCGCTGCAACTGCTGCAACGGCAATTTCATTACCCATGCTCACCAACCTGCAGGCAGCTTCACCTGTAGTTTATGTCAGCCTCCTTCCCGTGCAGTAAAAAGACGTAAACTTTCCCGGGATGCTGCCGATATTATTCCACAACTGCTGGATGAACAGATCGAACAAGCTGTTTAACCCGAACGTGTGGGAAAGATTCCAGCAGCGGTAAGCGATTACCGCTGCTTTTTTTTACCCCGCGAACGGTCAACGCTGCGAGCTGGACGTCCTTGCCATAGTCACTAGCGGAAGGATGATGTCGTGCTTATCTTATTAGGTTACCTGGTAGTTCTCGGTACAGTTTTCGGCGGTTACATGATGACCGGCGGGCACCTTGGAGCACTCTATCAACCGGCTGAACTTATTATCATCGGCGGCGCAGGGGTAGGGGCTTTTATCGTTGGCAACAACGGTAAATCGATCAAGGGCACGCTGAAAGCAATTCCGTTGCTGTTCCGTCGCTCAAAATACACCAAAAGCATGTATATGGATCTGCTGGCACTGCTCTATCGCCTGATGGCGAAGTCGCGTCAGCAGGGCATGTTCTCGCTTGAGCGGGATATTGAAAACCCGAAAGAGAGCGAAATTTTTGCCAGCTATCCGCGCATTCTCGCTGATGCCATGATGCTGGATTTCATCGTCGACTATCTGCGACTGATCATCAGCGGCAACATGAATACCTTCGAAATCGAAGCGCTGATGGATGAAGAGATTGAAACCCATGAAAGTGAATCGGAAGTGCCGGCCAACAGCCTGGCGCTGGTCGGCGACTCGCTTCCGGCATTCGGTATCGTTGCTGCGGTCATGGGGGTGGTGCACGCCCTGGCCTCAGCGGACCGTCCGGCAGCCGAGCTCGGCGCGCTGATTGCCCATGCGATGGTGGGTACCTTCCTCGGTATTTTGCTGGCGTACGGCTTTATCTCTCCGCTGGCCAGCGTGCTGCGCCAGAAGAGCGCGGAAACCACCAAAATGATGCAGTGCGTGAAGATCACGCTGCTCTCTAACCTCAACGGTTATGCGCCACCGATCGCGGTTGAGTTTGGCCGTAAAACGCTTTACTCCAGCGAGCGACCGTCGTTTATCGAGCTTGAAGAACACGTGCGTGCGGTGAAAAACCCAAACCAACAGACGACAACTGAGGACGCATGAAAAACCAGTCCCATCCGATCGTCATCGTAAAAAAACGCAAGCACAAGGGCGGTGGGCATGGCGCGCACGGCTCGTGGAAAATCGCGTACGCCGATTTTATGACCGCAATGATGGCGTTCTTTCTGGTGATGTGGCTGATCTCCATCTCCAGCCCAAAAGAGCTGATCCAGATTGCCGAATATTTCCGCACGCCGCTGGCAACGGCGGTGGCCGGCGGGCCGCGTATCTCTAACAGCGAAAGCCCGATCCCGGGCGGCGGCGATGATTACACCCAGCAGAAGGGTGAGGTGAAAAAAGAGCCGAACATCGACGAGCTGAAACGAAAGATGGAACAGGCGCGCCTGAAAAAACTGCGTGGCGATCTCGATCAGCTGATTGAAGCGGATCCGAAGCTGCGCGCGCTGCGACCGCATCTGAAGATTGACCTGGTGCAGGAAGGGCTGCGTATCCAGATTATCGACAGCCAGAACCGCCCGATGTTTAAAACCGGGAGTGCGGAAGTCGAACCGTACATGCGCGATATTCTGCGTGCCATTGCACCGGTGCTGAACGGCATTCCTAACCGAATCAGCCTGTCAGGCCACACGGATGATTTCCCGTACGCCAGTGGGGAGAAGGGATACAGCAACTGGGAACTTTCTGCCGACCGTGCCAACGCCTCGCGCCGCGAGCTGGTGGCAGGTGGGCTTGATGATGGCAAGGTACTGCGCGTAGTCGGCATGGCCGCAACCATGCGCGTTTCCGACCGCGGGCCGGATGATGCCATCAACCGTCGTATCAGTCTTTTAGTGCTGAACCAGCAGGCGGAGCAGGCCATCCTGCATGAAAACGCCGAAAGTCAGAATGAGTCACTGGACGATTTAAAACAGCCTGGGGCCGTTCCTTCGGCTGCCGTTCCAACATCGCCACCAGCCAATCCGAGGTGATAGCGTGAGCATGGATATTAGCGATTTTTACCAGACATTCTTTGATGAAGCCGACGAATTGTTGGCCGATATGGAGCAACACTTGCTCGATTTGGTGCCCGAAGCACCGGATTCCGAGCAGCTCAATGCCATCTTCCGTGCGGCGCATTCCATTAAAGGCGGAGCCGGAACGTTTGGATTTACCATCCTGCAGGAAACGACCCATTTAATGGAAAACCTGCTTGATGAAGCACGACGCGGTGAGATGCAGCTCAATACCGACATTATCAACCTGTTTTTGGAAACCAAAGATATTATGCAGGAACAGCTCGACGCCTATAAAAGTTCGGCAGAGCCTGACGCCGCCAGCTTTGAATACATCTGCAATGCGCTGCGCCAGCTCGCGCTGGAAGCCAAAGGTGAGGTTGCCGCAGCCGTGGTTCCTGCCGCAAAACTGAGCGTTGTGGATACGGTTGCCGCGCAGGCGTCTGCCTCTGCCGACGCACCGGCGGGCAAACTGCGCGTGGTGCTGTCTCGCCTGAAAGAGAATGAAGTTAACCTGCTGGAAGAAGAGCTGGGTAACCTGGCGAAATTAAGCAACGTGGTAAAAGGCAAAGACAGCCTGGCCGCGACGCTTGATGACGGTATTGGCCAGGACGATATCGTGGCGGTGCTGTGCTTTGTGATTGAAGCCGATCAAATCGCCTTCGAAACCGAAACTGTCGCGGTTGACGCCCCAGCGGCTGCGGAAGAGGTGGCTGTTGTCGCCCAGACCGCCGCACCGGCTGTGGCCCCTGCGGCCCCGGCGCTGAAGGCGGTGCCAAAAGAGCCTGCTGCACCGGGCCGTGGTGAAAAACCTGCCGCGCGCTCCAGCGAGTCGACCAGCATCCGTGTCGCCGTTGAGAAGGTTGATCAGCTGATTAACCTGGTGGGCGAACTGGTGATCACCCAGTCGATGCTGGCGCAACGTTCAAACGAACTCGACCCGGTCACCCACGGGGATTTGATTACCAGCATGGGCCAGCTGCAGCGTAACGCCCGCGATCTGCAGGAATCGGTCATGTCCATCCGTATGATGCCGATGGAATATGTCTTCAGCCGCTTCCCGCGTCTGGTTCGCGATCTCGCCAGCAAGCTGAACAAGCAGATTGAACTGACCCTGATGGGCAGCTCAACCGAACTGGATAAAAGCCTGATCGAGCGCATCATTGACCCGTTAACGCACCTGGTGCGTAACAGCCTCGACCACGGTATCGAACTGCCGGAAAACCGCATTGCCGCAGGGAAATCCCCGGTCGGGAATCTGATCCTGTCTGCGGAACATCAGGGCGGAAACATCTGCATTGAAGTGACCGATGACGGCGCCGGTCTGAACCGCGAGCGCATCCTGGCAAAAGCGATTTCGCAGGGAATGGCGGTCAATGAAAACATGACCGACGAAGAAGTGGGCATGCTGATCTTCGCACCGGGCTTCTCTACCGCAGAGCAGGTGACCGACGTCTCCGGGCGCGGCGTGGGCATGGACGTGGTGAAACGTAACATCCAGGAGATGGGCGGCCACGTTGAGATCCAGTCCAAACAGGGTTCCGGCACGACCATTCGCATCCTGCTGCCGCTGACGCTGGCGATCCTCGACGGCATGTCAGTCAAAGTGGCGGACGAAGTCTTTATCCTCCCGCTGAACGCCGTGATGGAATCCCTCCAGCCGCGTGAGGAAGATCTGCATCCGCTGGCGGGCGGGGAGCGCGTGCTCGAGGTTCGCGGTGAGTACCTGCCGCTGGTGGAACTGTGGAAAGTGTTCGAAGTGGACGGGGCGAAGACAGAGGCTACGCAGGGTATCGTGGTGATCCTGCAAAGCGCGGGCCGCCGCTATGCGCTGCTGGTCGATCAGCTGATCGGTCAGCACCAGGTGGTGGTGAAGAACCTCGAAAGCAACTACCGCAAAGTGCCGGGTATTTCTGCCGCCACCATTCTGGGTGATGGTAGCGTGGCGCTGATCGTCGACGTGTCGGCGCTTCAGGGATTAAATCGTGAACAACGTGTGGCGTACACAGCCGCCTGATTAAGTAGAAGGTAATAACATGACCGGTATGAGTAATGTAACGAAACTGGCGGGCGAGCCATCAGGACAGGAATTTCTGGTATTCACTTTAGGCGATGAAGAGTACGGCATCGATATCCTGAAAGTGCAGGAAATCCGTGGTTACGACCAGGTTACCCGCATCGCTAACACGCCTGCGTTTATTAAAGGTGTCACCAACCTGCGTGGCGTCATTGTGCCCATCGTGGATCTGCGCGTGAAGTTCAGCCAGGGCGACGTTGACTACAACGACAACACCGTGGTGATCGTCCTGAATCTGGGGCAGCGCGTGGTGGGGATCGTGGTGGATGGCGTGTCTGACGTGCTTTCCCTGACCTCTGATCAGATTCGTCCTGCGCCAGAGTTTGCGGTCACGCTGTCGACCGAATACCTGACCGGTCTGGGCGCGCTCGGCGAGCGTATGCTGATTCTGGTGAACATTGAGAAGCTGCTGAACAGCGATGAGATGGCGCTGCTGGATATCGCCGCGAGTCACGTAGCCTAAAACAAAGCCGGGTGGCGCTGACGCTTACCCGGCCTACGCGTTCGAGCCATTTGTAGGCCGGGTAAGGCAAAGCCGCCACCCGGCTTTTTTACATCCTGCTCCCCCAGCTTAGCTTCCGTGTCCACCCATACGTTAATGCTCGGGGGCCGTCTTCACTGCAGGATATCGCGGCGAGTCGCGTGGCATAAAAACAAAGCCGCCACCCGGCTTTTTCATGCCATTACGCTTCCTGCTTTACCAGTTCAGCTTCAGCTTCCGCGTCCCGCGCGCCTTCATTCTGCGACAGCATGGCGGTCGCAATACCATTACCCAGAACGTTAATTGCGGAACGGCCCATATCCAGGAAGTGATCGATCCCCATCAACAGCAGAATACCGGCCACCGGAATATTAAAGCTTGGGATCGTCGCGGCCAGCACCACCAGCGAGGAGCGCGGTACGCCCGCAATCCCTTTTGAGGCCAGCATCAGGGTCAGCATCAGCACCGTCACCTCAGAGAAGCTCAGATGAATGTTGTACGCCTGCGCAATAAACATCGAGGCGAAAGAGCAGTACACCATCGACCCCACCAGGTTGAAGGAGTAGCCAATCGGCAGTACGAAAGAGGCGATGTTGCGCGAGCAGCCAAAACGCTCCAGCTGCTCCAGCGTTTTAGGGTAGGCCGCTTCAGAACTGCTGGTGGTAAACGCCACCAGAACCGGATCTTTCAGCATGCTGACCAGGCGGAACACCTCTTTTTTCAGCACCATGTAACCCACGGCCAGCAGCACCATGCAGGTGAGAAGAATGGCAACATAGTAGCCGCCAATAAAGGAGGCATAGTTCAAAAGAATGCCCAGGCCCTGCGTGGCGATGACGGAGGAGATTGCCGCGAAAATGGCCAGCGGCGCAACGTACATTACGTAGCCTGTGACCTTCAGCATAATATGAGAAACCACGTCCAGCGCGGCCACCAGCGGGGCGTTGAATTTCTGCCCCAGCGACGCGCCACCAATGCCAAAGAACATTGAGAACACCACAATCTGCAGGATCTCATTGTTCGACATCGCCCCCGCGATGCTGGTCGGAATGGTGTGAGACAGGAACGCTTTCAGCGTCATCCCCCCAACGGCTAATCCGGTATCCACCGCTTCGGTCGGGACGGTCAGGTTCAGCCCGCTGCCCGGATGCTCCAGCGTGACGATAAACAGGCCGACCAGAATTGAGAGCACGGATGAGCTGATAAACCATACCATCGCTTTGCCGCCCACGCGGCCAATGGTGGAGGTTTCGCCCAGCTTCATAATGCCGACGGTGAGCGTACTGAAGACCAGCGGCGCAATGACCATTTTGATCAGTCGCAGGAAAATATCGGTCAGAAGGGTAATATTATCCGACCAGGCTTTGATGGCATCCGCAGATGCATATTCATGAATTGCTGCCCCTGAAAGAATACCCGCCAGCATGAATATCACGATGAAGAGTGTGAGTTTGTTTGCACTTGCCACGAAAAAAGACCCTCTATGCGCTTCAGATGTAGCCCGCACCGATACATATAAATTTTTTATTACGACGCGGGAAATTATTCGGCACATAAATTGACGCAAAGCGTAGGGGGATACAACTCCTTTTTAAGTTTTATTAATTTTGTTGTTATTGCCCTGACGATATATTGTGATCTGCATCACACTTTAATGGATATATTCTCTCCTGATAGCATGAAAATGCTGAAAAAAATAATTTAACTCTCTGTTATTTAAGGCAATAAGAAGTCAATAAGACAAAGTGCTTATGCGTTAAGGGGCAGGTGGTCGAAGCGTTATCCGTAAACTAAATTCTCAATAACCCCCCTCAGAGGAACATTAAGCGGGGCTAACATCTTGAACGACAAAAATAAAACGTGGCAAGGGAACGGAGACGTCTTCTGGAGGGTGGTAAATGAAAAGAAAACTCCTTTTGATCTGCGCAGGCACCTTACTGACTGCGACAACGGTCCATCAGGCGCTGGCCGTCACCAGTAGCGGCACCATCGGCGCGACGCTGACGCTCACGAACGGTTGTCTGATAAACGGATCGCCCACGCAAAACGGCATTAACTTCGGGACACTGGATTTCGGCACCCATCCCGCAACGTTTTCCACTCTGACCACGCAGCTCACCGGTGCCAGCGGCGGAAACACCTTCACTATTCAATGTACGACCGCCAGCTATACGGTGGCGATCACCGGCAACACCAACTCCACCGCACCCGGCACCGTTGTCGGCACCCCGGGAACCCCTGCGCGCTATCTGGTTAACACCGCCAACGCGGCACAGGGTGTGGCATACAGCCTTTACAGCGACAGCGGGTTTAACAGCGTGATTGCCAATAACACCGCGCTGCCGATCGCCTCTACGGCCGGAGGGGTGGACAGTTACACCCTCTACGGACGTATTACCGGCGGCGGTAACAGCGTGACGGTCGTCCCGGGCACCTACACCGACACGATTAACGTCAGCGTCACCTATTAGTCCTGCACCGCCATGAAGGCAACTCTTACTGCTCTGCGCATATGCGCAGAGGGACACGTGCAGCCTTTTTTCGCGCTGATCGTCGGATTGCTGATGGCGCCCGCGGCGGAGGCGGTGACGTCACAGTCCTTTAAGGTCAGCGCGACGATTGTTCCGGGATGCGCGGTGGCCACCGGCAGCGGAGGGGTTCTCGGGACGCTGGATTTTGGCACCCATAACGGCGTCGAGAGCGCACCGGTAAGCACCAGCTTTGTGCCAAACGGGGCGTTGTCTATCGCCTGCACGCCGGGCGTGGCGCTGAGCATGAGCATTAATGGCGGACAGAATTATTCAACCGTTCGCCGCATGAAGCGCTCGAACGGCGCCGACGTGGTGGGATACCGGCTTTACAGCAGCAGCTCGCTGGCCGCGAACAGCGAAATTGGCGTCAACCAGGCGATACCGGTGACCTATAGCAACAGCAATAACATCGCGCTGCCGCTTTTTGGCGTGGCGCTACTGACCGGATTTAGCCCGGCAGGAACGTATTCCGATCAGCTCACCGTGACCTTGTCATGGTAATAAAGGGAGAGTGTTGATGAAGCCAGTTTTCAGACCTGTTTGTCTGGCGGGCGCGTTGGGAATGGCTGTGGCAATCGGTCAGGCGCAGGCGGCAGCCACCATTCTGCTCTGGCCGATCGACCCGTGGCTTGCGGCAGACGCCAACGCCACGGAGCTGTGGATCCAGAACCAGGGAAACAGCGCCACCACGATGCAGGTGCGTATTGTGCGCTGGAAGCAGGAGGACGGACACGAACGCTACGCCGCGCAGCAGGATGTGGTCGCCAGCCCGCCCATCGTCACGATTGGCACAGGCAGCAAGCAGCTTATCCGTCTTATTAAGCAGGCTCCCGTTCCCGCAGGCGTCGAACAGGCCTACCGCATTATCGTGGATGAAATTCCTCAGCCTGATGCCAAAGCAGAACCCGCCATCGGCCTGAAGTTGCAGATGCGTTACTCCATTCCGCTGTTTGTGTATGGCCAGGGGATCCCGACAATAAAAGAAGGGGCGCATCACGCGCTGGTGGAGACCCGCAACCTGAGCTGGCGGGTGACGCGAGCGGATGGGCAGCCGGTACTGGAGGTTCGGAATCGGGGGGATGTCCATGTCAGGCTGAGCCAGGTGGCGCTGGAGCAGGGAGGGCAGAAACGCACGGTCGCGGAGGGATTGCTGGGTTACGTACTTCCCGGCAGCACCCGCAGCTGGCCGGTACCCGCGGGCGTTCGTCAGCCAGAGCGGATGAGCGCGCAGATTAATGCCAGGGACGCACAATGGCAGTCGACGCCCGTCAACTGAAGCCGGCGATGATGATACTGCTTTGCGTCAGTTCCGCGACCTGGGCTGAGCCCGGCGATGACAGCCTTCCGCCGCCGCCCCAGGCACAGGCGATACATGATGAAGCGGTCTTCCAGCTTGCCCTCGTGCTCAACCACTACGATACCGGTCTGGTCGTGCCCGTGACGCAGCGCAAAGGCGCTTTCTTTATCTCCAGCGCTGACCTGCTGCGCGCGGGGCTGCCCCCGGAACATGTTCCTGCCGGAGAGGTGAGTCTCTCATCGCTTTCTCAGGTTCGGGTGGAGTACGACAGCGCCGGGCAACGTCTGCTGCTGACCGTTCCCCGGGACTGGGTCGCATCCCGCGTGACGCCGTTCGGCGCGCAAACGGCGCAGGCCAAACCGCACTTCGGGCGCGGCGCGCTGCTCAATTACGATCTCTACACCAACCACACGGAGCATATCGGCGGACAGGCGTCCCTCTGGCATGAATTCCGCTATTTCAATGAGAACGGCTCGTTTTCCTCCACCGGCTATGCCCGGGAAAATTTCACCGGTAACGACGGTCAGCAGGAAGGGTATGTCCGCTATGACACGACCCTGCTGTTCACTAACGAGGATGACGCAATGAGCTGGAGCGTCGGGGACGTGATCAGCGATGCCCTGAGCTGGAGCTCCAGCGTGCGGATGGGAGGGATCAGCGTCGGGCGAGATTTTTCCCTGCGCCCTGACCTGGTGACGTGGCCGCTGCCCGAATTCGCGGGGGAAGCGGCGGTACCCACCTCGGTCGATCTCTTTATCAACGGCTATCGGTCCGGCTCAACCCAGCTTCAGCCGGGCCCCTTCACCCTGACCAATCTGCCCTATATCAACGGCGCCGGGGATGCGGTACTGGTCACGACGGATGCACTGGGGCGCCAGGTCAGCACCACGCTGCCGTTTTACGTCTCCAGCGACCTGCTCAAAAAAGGGCTGAGCGACGGCGCCGTGACGCTGGGCAGGCAGCGGTTCGTATCGCTACGGGGTGACGGACTGGCTGACGCTGGAGGGTCATGCCGAAGGGGCGCAGGAACTGGCGCTGGGCGGGGCTGGGACGGTGATTAAACTCGGCCAGTTTGGCGTGGTGAATACCTCTTACTCGCAAAGCCGCATGCGCGGGGAGGCGGGCGGGCAAATCAACTGGGGTTACCAGTACAGCACCAGCGAGTTCAGCGTGGCCACCCAGCACACGCGTCGGGACCGCGGCTTTGGCAATCTGGCCCTCTACGACCAGCCTACGGTGTATGACGATAACGATAAACCCATCGCCAGCTTCAGCCGCAATACGGACCAGTATTCTCTGACCTTCAACCTGGGACAGTACGGCAACATCGGCGCAGCCTGGATTGGCGTGGAGAGTTTTGACAGTCAAAAAACCGAGCTGCTTAATCTCTCATGGAGCCGTAATTTGTGGGGCGCGAGCAGTATTTACCTCGCCGGGAGCCGGGACCAGCAGCGGGGAGACTGGACGGTCGCGCTGTCGCTACAGGTGCCGCTGGGGGCACGCGACAGCGCCGCGTTCACCGTCGAAAACACCCCGGATGCGGGCAATACCCAGCGCATTAACTACAACCATTCCATGCCGTCTGACGGCGGCTTTAGCTGGAACATGGCCTGGGCCAACCAGTCAAAATCCAGTGACTATCAGCAGGGCACGCTGGGCTGGCGTAATAACAATATTGAGCTGCAGGGCGGCGGCTACGGCGAAAGGGACATGATGACCTGGTGGGGCGAGGCGATGGGCGCGATTGTTCTGATGGACGGCGAGCTGTTCGCGGCGAATAAGATCAACGATGCGTTTGTGGTCATCAGTACCGACGGTCATCCGGACGTGCCCGTCAGCTATGAGAACCAGCCCGTTGGCAAAACGAATAACAACGGTTACCTGCTGGTCAGCGGGGTGTCGGCGTATTACCCGGCAAGCTACCGCATTGATACCCTGAACCTGCCGGCGGACACCCGGCTGAAAGAGACCGAGCGGCGAATTGCGATTCGGCGTCACAGCGGCTATCTGGTCGATTTCCCGATGGAGCAGGAGAGGGTGGCAAGCGTCATCCTCCACGATGCGCGCGGCCAGGCGCTGCCGGTGGGAAGCCAGGTACGGCGTGCCTCGCGCAGCAATGCGGTGGTGGGGTATGACGGTATTGCCTGGCTGGAAAACCTTAGCGATGTGAATCCGCTGGAGGTGATCGCGCCTGACGGAAAACGCTGCAAGGTCACCCTGACCGTGGGAGCCAACCCGGAGCACAAGCTGCAAACCTACGGTCCGCTGGTGTGTCGGGAGGCGCCATGAAGCGTCTGCTGCTGTTGATGCTGTTGTTGTTCTCCGGCGGCGGCTGGGCGGCGTGTACCGTCAGTACGGTTAATGCGTCGTTTGGCAGCGTCACCTCGTTCGCGCTCAGCGGAACTGGGGAGGTTGAAACCACCGGCAGGCTTGTTGTGGCGTGTGATACCGTGCTCAACGTTCTGACCAACGATTCGGTGACCCTGAGCTACACCGCGGCGTCAGTCTCGGGCAACAGTCGCGCGACCATGAAACGTACGGATAATGCCGCCATTACGGACGTAATCCCCACCCGGCTGTGTGGATTATCGGCTTGTGCGAGCAGCAGCGAGGTGCAGATAAGTAAAACGTATACCTGGAGCGGGAATACCTTGCTGGGGCTGCTGGGGACAAGGCAGTATAACATTCCGCTCTATTTTCGCACCGTCGCTGGACAAAACGTCACTGCCGGTCCCTACCAGGTGCAGTTGACCTTCAGCATCAGCTACAGCGTCTGTGCCTTCGGTGTTGGAAGCCTTTGTACGAATGCCCAGACGGGAACCTCAACAACCACCATCCTGTTGGATATGACCGTCACCAACGACTGCAGCGCCATGACCACGCCGGACGTCAACTTCAACAGCGCGCCGCTGGTACAAAGTTTCCCCACCGTCTCACAGGCGATAGCCGTCACCTGTACCAAAGGCAGTACGTATACCATCGGCATTAACAACGGTGCTAACGCGCTGAATAACGTGCGCCGGATGGTAAGCGGCAGTAACTACCTCAGTTATGACATCTATAAAGAAGCCACGGGTAACCGCTGGGGCGGCAGCGGCAGCGAACGCTGGACCAGCGCGACGTCGTCGCAGGTCAGTGCCGACGGTTTACTGCGTACCTACAACTACACCGCGAAAGTGCTGACTAATCAGGCCACGCCACCCGCCGGAACCTACACCGATACGCTGATTGTCGACGTGGCTTTCTAACCCCGCGCTTTTCCCTTTCTCAAATGTAAAGTTCCTGTTGGCTGTGCCGATAACACCGTTAATAAATCTATGAGAAGGTGTTGTATGTTGAACCGTATCCGCGTTGTCACAATGCTTATGATGGTGCTGGTCATTTTCGCACTACTTCAGCTTATCTCCGGCGGGCTTTTTTTCTCGTCATTAAAACAGAACCAGGACAGCTTCGCGGCCTCGAACGATCTCCGCCTGCAGCAGAGTGAACTCACCTCAACGTGGGATCTGATGCTGCAAACGCGTATCAACCTGAGCCGCTCGTCCGCGCGCATGATGATGGATCCCAACAATCAGCAGAGCAGCGCGAAAACCGATCTGCTGAAAAATGCCCGGGCGACACTTGCGGATGCCGCGAAGCATTACGAGGCCTTTAAGAAAATCACCCCGCAGCCTGCGATGGAGCAGGTGAGCCAGAATATCGACGAAAAATACAACGCCTACCATGCCGGTCTGGCAGAGCTGATTCAGTTCCTGGAGAGCGGCAACATGGACGCCTATTTCGCGCAGCCGACGCAGGGGATGCAAAACGCCCTCGGCGCGGCGCTGGGGGAATATGCAAAGGTCAGTGGCGATCTGTATCACTCCGCGTTTGCTGAAAGCCAGAATGACTACCGCTTTGCGAAATGGCAGATGGCGGTGCTGGCGCTGGCGCTGGTCATTGTGCTGATCGCGGTCTGGTACGGCATTCGCCATATCCTGCTGAACCCTCTCGGTCGCGTCATCGCCCATATTCGTGACATTGCCGGCGGTGACCTGACCAAAACGCTGACCGTGTCCGGGCGCAATGAGATCACCGAGCTGGCAAACAGCGTTGACCATATGCAGCGTTCGCTTATCGATACCGTCGCCAACGTGCGTAGCGGCACGGATGCCATCTATACCGGCACCAGCGAAATTGCGATGGGCAATAACGACCTCTCATCGCGCACTGAACAGCAGGCGTCCGCCCTGGAAGAGACGGCGGCCAGCATGGAGCAGCTCACCGCGACCGTGAAGCAGAACGCCGATAACGCCCGCCAGGCGTCTCAGCTGGCGGAAAGCGCCTCCGAGACGGCGCAGCGCGGCGGCCGCGTGGTGGATGGCGTAGTGAAAACCATGCACGACATCGCCGAGAGCTCGAAGAAAATCGCCGACATCATCAGCGTTATCGACGGCATTGCCTTCCAGACCAACATTCTGGCGCTGAACGCCGCCGTGGAAGCGGCGCGCGCGGGCGAACAGGGACGCGGGTTTGCCGTGGTGGCCGGGGAAGTGCGCAACCTGGCCAGCCGCAGCGCCAACGCGGCAAAAGAGATCAAATCGCTGATTGAAGATTCCGTCTCCCGCGTGGATACCGGCTCCGTGCTGGTGGAAAGCGCCGGGGAGACCATGAATGACATCGTGAATGCCGTCACCCGCGTGACGGACATCATGGGTGAAATCGCCTCTGCGTCTGATGAGCAGAGTCGTGGTATCGACCAGGTTGCCCTGGCGGTATCGGAAATGGATCGCGTGACACAGCAAAACGCCGCGCTGGTGCAGGAGTCCGCTGCGGCGGCCGCTGCGCTGGAAGACCAGGCGAGCCGTCTGAAGATGGCCGTCTCGGCGTTTCGTCTCGCTTCACTCGCTGGAAACACGGTCACCCCGCAGGCGACGTACCGCGCGCCAGCCGCTGAAACGGCTGCAAACCGTACGCGTACCGCGGCGACCGGACAAGATGAAAACTGGGAAACATTTTGACTGACAATTAAACCGCGGCTGCTTGCCGCTTGATGGGAGCGTGGATGTTAAATCGTATTCGTATCTCGACCACACTGTTTTTGATTCTGATCCTTTGCGGTGTGTTGCAGGTTGGCAGTAACGGGTTGTCTTTTTGGGCGTTTCGCGATGGCTATCAGAATTTGCAGGACGTTGAGGCGAGTAATCAGCAGCGCTCCGCACTGGCACAAACCCGTGCCGTGCTGTTGCAGGCAAGCACTGCGCTGAACAAGGCGGGAACCTTAACCGCGCTAAGTTATCCGCCGGATGACATTAAGGCGCTGATGGCCACCGCGCGCGACAGCCTGAAACAGGCTGACGCACAGTTTAAGGCCTTTGCGGCACAGGCCACCGGCAGCGAAAAAGAGAAAGCGCTGAAGGCCGCCATGAAGACCCACTTTGAACAGTGGTACAGCGATCTCGACCATCAGGCGACGTGGCTTGAGAACAACCAGCTGTCGGACTTTATGACCGCGCCGGTTCAGGCCTCACAGGCGGCGTTTGACGGCAGCTTTGACGCATGGCAGCAGGATATCAATCAGTCTGTTCTGCGCGCCGGTGAAGCAAGCCGCACCAGCTATCACATGTCGGGCGTCATCTTCGGCGTGATGGTGATTCTGGCGGGCTTGCTGACCGGCGCCGCGCTGCTCTGGTCACGCAAAATGATTGTGCAGCCGCTGGCGATTATCAGCAGCCACTTCGACAGCATTGCGAAAGGCGACCTGGCGCGTCCGGTGGCGGTGTTCGGCAAAAACGAAATTTCGGCGATCTTTGCCAGCCTGAAGGCAATGCAGGGATCGCTGCGGGAAACGGTATCCGACGTGCGTCAGGGCAGTTATGCCATGCACACCGGGATCTCAGAGATTGCGGCAGGTAACAACGATCTCTCATCCCGCACCGAGCAGCAGGCGGCCTCGCTGGCGCAGACGGCAGCCAGCATGGAGCAGCTGACGGCGACGGTTAGCCAGAACGCCGATAACGCGCGTCAGGCATCTGACCTGTCAAAACAGGCGGCGATGACGGCGAAGAAGGGCGGCGACCAGGCGTCCCATGTCGCCAGCACCATGCAGGAGATCGCCACCAGTTCACAGAAAATTGGTGACATCATCAGCGTGATTGACGGTATCGCATTCCAGACCAACATTCTGGCGCTGAATGCTGCCGTTGAAGCCGCGCGTGCCGGGGAGCAGGGGCGCGGGTTTGCGGTGGTGGCGGGTGAGGTGCGTAACCTGGCGAGCCGCAGCGCCAACGCGGCGAAAGAAATTAAGGTGCTGATTGAAGAATCGGTGTCACGGGTTCAGCAAGGCTCTGCCCTGGTGGATACGGCGGCACAAACCATGCACGAAATCGTCACCTCGGTGACGCGGGTGAACGACATCATGGGCGAGATTGCCTCGGCGTCGGATGAACAGCGTCGCGGGATTGAGCAGGTTGCTCAGGCGGTCACCCAGATGGATCAGGTGACGCAACAGAACGCCTCGTTAGTTGAGGAAGCGGCAGCGGCAACCGATCAGCTGGCCAGCCAGGCGGATCGTCTGACCGGGCTGGTCGCGGTATTTAATGTGAAAGAGCACGTTGAAGCAGTAACAGAAGTCGGGCGGTCGCAGGCCGTGCCAGTTGTATCCTGAATGTAATTAAGAAGGCGCTATGACATCACCAATGCCCCCTGGGCAAACGTCATTATTGTTGCAGATGACACAGCGCCTCGCGCTGTCCGACGCGCATTTTCGTCGGATATGTCAGTTAATCTACCAGCGTGCGGGGATCGTGCTTGCGGATCATAAGCGGGACATGGTCTACAACCGTCTGGTGCGGCGCTTGCGTACGCTGGGGCTGGATGATTTTGGTCGCTATCTGAGCATGCTCGAGGCGAACCAGAACAGCGCCGAGTGGCAGGCTTTTATTAACTCGTTAACCACCAACCTGACGGCGTTTTTCCGTGAAGCCCACCACTTCCCGGTCCTGGCCGAGCATGCGCGCCGGCGCACCGGGGAGTATCGCGTCTGGAGTGCGGCCGCCTCGACGGGGGAAGAGCCGTACTCGCTGGCGATCACCCTTGCCGATACGCTGGGGATGGCGCCGGGACGCTGGAAGGTCTACGCCAGCGATATCGATACCGAAGTGCTGGAGAAGGCGCGTAACGGTGTTTATCGCCAGGATGAACTGAAAACGCTGTCGCCGCAGCAGCTGCAGCGTTATTTCATGCGCGGCACGGGCCCGCATGAAGGCCTGGTACGCGTACGCCAGGAGCTGGCGAACTGCGTCGAATTCGCGCCCGTTAACCTGCTGGATAAGCAGTACAACGTGCCGGGGCCGTTCGACGCCATTTTTTGCCGTAACGTCATGATCTATTTTGATAAAACGACGCAACAGGACATTTTGCGTCGGTTTGTTCCGTTGCTCAAGCCTGACGGTTTACTGTTTGCCGGGCACTCGGAAAACTTCAGCAACCTCGTGCGTGAGTTTAGCCTGCGTGGGCAAACGGTATATGCGCTGAGTAAGGAAAAAGCATGAGTAAAATCAGGGTATTGTCCGTCGATGATTCAGCGCTGATGCGTCAGATCATGACTGAAATTATCAATAGCCACAGCGACATGGAGATGGTGGCAACCGCCCCCGATCCGCTCGTAGCGCGGGATTTAATTAAAAAATATAACCCCGACGTGCTAACGCTGGATGTCGAGATGCCGCGCATGGATGGCATAGATTTCCTCGAAAAATTAATGCGGCTGCGGCCCATGCCGGTGGTGATGGTCTCCTCCCTGACCGGGAAAGGATCGGAAATCACCCTGCGCGCGCTGGAGCTGGGGGCGGTGGATTTTGTCACCAAGCCGCAGCTCGGCATTCGCGAGGGGATGCTGGCGTACAGCGAGATGATCGCCGAGAAGATCCGCACCGCGTCGCGGGCAAAGCTTGCCGCCCACACGCCGATGGCCGCGCCTGCGACCCTGAAGGCCGGTCCCTTACTCAGTTCGGAAAAACTGCTGGTCATTGGCGCGTCAACCGGAGGAACAGAGGCAATTCGTCATGTACTCCAGCCATTGCCGCTCTCAAGTCCGGGTATTCTGATCACGCAGCATATGCCGCCAGGCTTTACCCGTTCGTTCGCCGAACGCCTGAACAAGCTGTGCCAGATCAGCGTGAAAGAGGCGGAAGACGGCGAGCGCGTGCTGCCGGGACATGCCTATATCGCCCCTGGCGACAAGCATATGGAACTGGCGCGCAGCGGCGCTAACTATCAAATCAAAATTCATGACGGACCGCCGGTCAACCGGCACCGTCCGTCGGTGGATGTGCTGTTTCATTCGGTGGCGAAACATGCGGGGCGCAACGCCGTGGGGGTGATCCTGACGGGGATGGGCAACGACGGGGCCGCCGGAATGCTTGCAATGCACCAGGCTGGCGCCTGGACGATTGCGCAGAATGAAGCAAGTTGTGTGGTGTTCGGCATGCCGCGCGAGGCCATCAATATGGGTGGCGTGAGCGAAGTGGTCGATCTTAGCCAGGTAAGCCAGCAGATGCTGGCGAAAATCAGTGCCGGACAGGCAATACGTATTTGACTCAGGAGTATTATTTTATGGCGGATAAAGAGCTTAAGTTTTTGGTTGTGGATGACTTTTCCACCATGCGTCGCATTGTGCGCAACCTGCTGAAAGAGCTGGGCTTCAATAACGTTGAAGAAGCAGAAGACGGCGTGGATGCGCTGAACAAACTGCAGGCGGGCGGGTTTGGTTTTGTGATCTCCGACTGGAACATGCCAAACATGGACGGTCTGGAACTGCTGAAAACCATTCGTGCTGATGCGGGAATGGCGTCCATGCCGGTTCTGATGGTCACGGCAGAAGCGAAAAAAGAGAACATCATTGCCGCTGCACAGGCGGGCGCAAGCGGCTACGTGGTGAAGCCATTCACGGCGGCGACCCTGGAAGAGAAGCTCGGTAAGATCTTCGAGAAACTCGGCATGTGAGGTGTTGGTTATGATGCAACCTGCTATGAAACCCGTTGAAGAACACTCGCCGAGCGACATTATCGTCCGCATCGGCAGCCTGACGCGCATGTTGCGTGACAGCCTGCGTGAGCTGGGTCTGGATCAGGCAATTGCCGAAGCGGCGGAAGCGATTCCTGATGCACGCGATCGCCTGGACTACGTCGTGCAGATGACCGCTCAGGCCGCGGAACGTGCGCTGAACAGCGTTGAAGCGTCACAACCGCACCAGGATGCGATGGAAAAGGGTGCGAAAGCGCTGACCAAACGCTGGGACGAGTGGTTTGAGAACCCAATCGAGCTGGCGGATGCCCGCGAACTGGTGACCGACACCCGTCAGTTCCTGGGGGATGTGCCGGGTCACACCAGCTTCACCAATGCCCAACTGCTGGACATCATGATGGCGCAGGATTTCCAGGACCTGACCGGTCAGGTGATTAAGCGCATGATGGATGTGATCCAGGAGATTGAGCGCCAGCTGCTGATGGTGCTGCTGGAGAACATCCCGGAACCGGCAGCCCGTCCAAAACGCGAGAACGAAAGCCTGCTCAATGGTCCACAGCTCGACGCCAGCAAGGCGGGCGTGGTGGCAAGCCAGGATCAGGTGGACGACCTGCTGGACAGCCTCGGCTTCTGATGGTCCATTCCGCTTCAGGAGGTTAACGCCGCCTGGGGCGGTTTGCGACAAAATCACCGAAAAGAGCCCGAATAAACGGGCTTTTCCCGCCATTGGATTTCCGCTGCGCTGGCATGATACCCGTGACGTAATGGGCTGAGCGTGCACAGTGGCAGAAGAGAACGACGACAAAACGGAAGCCCCCACACCCCACCGACTAGAAAAGGCGCGTGAGGAAGGGCAGATCCCCCGATCCCGAGAATTGACCTCCCTGCTGATCCTTATCGTAGGCGTCTGCATTATCTGGTGGGGCGGGGAGTCGCTCGCCCGCAAGCTGGCGGGCATGCTCTCAACCGGCCTCCGTTTTGACCACAGTATGGTCAACGATCCGAATCTGATCCTCAGCCAGATTATTCAGCTGATTAAAGGGGCCATGGTTGCGCTGCTGCCCCTCATTACCGGGGTTGTGCTGGTCGCGCTGGTCTCGCCGGTGATGCTCGGCGGTCTGGTCTTCAGCGCCAAATCGCTGCAGCCGAAATTTTCCAAACTCAACCCGCTGCCGGGTATTGCGAAAATGTTCTCTGCCCAGACCGGGGCCGAGCTGCTCAAAGCCATTCTCAAATCGGTGCTGATGGGCAGCTCCGCGGGGTTTTACCTCTGGTACCACTGGCCGGAAATGATGCGTCTTATCAGCGAATCGCCGCTCACCGCGATGAGCAACGCGCTGAATCTGGTCGGGCTCTGCGCGCTGCTGGTGGTGCTCAGCATTATCCCGATGGTGGGTTTTGACGTGATCTTCCAGCTCTATACCCACTTCAAGAAGCTGCGGATGTCGCGTCAGGATATCCGTGACGAATATAAGCAGATGGAAGGTGACCCGCACGTGAAGGGGCGCATCCGCCAGATGCAACGTGCCGCCGCCCGTCGCCGCATGATGGACGATGTGCCAAAGGCCGACGTCATCGTTACCAACCCGACACACTATTCCGTTGCGCTGCGCTATGACGAAAACAAAATGAGCGCGCCGAAAGTGGTGGCGAAAGGGGCGGGACTGATCGCGCTGCGTATCCGTGAAATTGGCACCGAACACCGCGTGCCGATCCTCGAAGCCCCTCCGCTGGCGCGTGCCCTGTACCGCCATGCGGATATTGGACAACAGATCCCGGGACAACTTTACGCCGCCGTGGCGGAAGTGCTGGCCTGGGTATGGCAGTTGAAGCGCTGGCGTCTGGCCGGCGGTCAACGGCCTGTGAAACCTGAGAACCTTCCGGTGCCTGCCGCGCTGGATTTTATGAACGAGAAGGACACTGATGGCTAATCTGGTGGCAATGTTGCGCCTGCCCGGCAACCTGAAATCGACCCAATGGCAGATCCTGGCCGGGCCGATTCTGATCCTGCTAATTCTGTCGATGATGGTACTGCCGCTTCCGGCGTTCATCCTCGACCTGCTTTTCACTTTCAATATCGCGCTGTCCATTATGGTGCTGCTGGTGGCGATGTTCACCCAGCGTACCCTGGAGTTCGCCGCGTTCCCGACCATTCTGCTGTTTACCACCCTGCTGCGACTGGCGCTGAACGTGGCGTCCACGCGTATCATCCTGATGGAAGGCCACACCGGGGCGGCAGCTGCAGGTAAAGTGGTGGAAGCGTTCGGCCACTTCCTGGTGGGCGGTAATTTCGCTATCGGTATCGTGGTGTTCGTCATCCTCGTGATCATCAACTTTATGGTCATCACCAAGGGTGCAGGGCGTATTGCGGAAGTGGGCGCGCGCTTTGTGCTGGACGGGATGCCGGGCAAGCAGATGGCGATCGACGCCGACCTGAACGCCGGGCTAATCGCCGAAGATGAAGCCAAAAAGCGCCGTGCGGAAGTGACGCAGGAGGCGGACTTCTACGGCTCCATGGACGGTGCGAGTAAGTTTGTGCGCGGTGACGCCATCGCGGGCATTCTGATCATGGTGATTAACGTGGTCGGCGGCCTGCTGGTGGGCGTATTGCAGCACGGGATGGACATGGGCCACGCGGCGGAAAGCTATACGCTGCTGACCATCGGTGACGGTCTGGTCGCGCAGATCCCGGCGCTGGTGATCTCCACTGCGGCGGGTGTCATCGTGACCCGCGTGAGCACCGATCAGGACGTTGGCGAGCAGATGGTGGGCCAGCTGTTCAGTAACCCGCGCGTGATGCTGCTGGCCGCGGCGGTGCTCGGGTTGCTCGGCCTGGTGCCGGGTATGCCAAACCTCGTCTTCCTGCTGTTTACGGCGGCGCTGCTGGGCCTTGCCTGGTGGATGCGTGGCCGTGAAACCAAACCGGCAGCGGAACCTGTTCCGGTCAAAATGCCGGAGAATAATCAGGCCGTCGAAGCGACCTGGAACGACGTTCAGCTGGAGGATTCTCTGGGAATGGAAGTCGGGTATCGCCTGATCCCGATGGTCGATTTCCAGCAGGACGGCGAGCTGCTCGGCCGTATCCGCAGTATCCGTAAAAAATTCGCCCAGGACATGGGCTTCCTGCCGCCTGTGGTACACATCCGCGACAATATGGACCTGCCGCCCGCGCGCTATCGCATCCTGATGAAAGGCGTTGAAATTGGCAGCGGTGATGCCTATCCGGGCCGCTGGCTGGCGATTAACCCCGGCACCGCCGCAGGCACGCTGCCGGGCGAGCAAACCATCGATCCGGCCTTTGGTCTGGCCGCGATCTGGATTGAAAGCGCGCTAAAAGAGCAGGCGCAGATCCAGGGTTACACGGTTGTTGAAGCCAGTACCGTGGTGGCAACCCACCTTAACCACCTGATTGGGCAATTCTCGGCGGAGCTGTTTGGCCGTCAGGAAGCGCAGCAGCTTCTGGACCGCGTCACGCAGGAGATGCCGAAGCTGACGGAAGATCTGGTTCCGGGCGTGCTGACCTTAACCACGCTGCATAAGGTGCTGCAAAACCTGCTCGACGAGAAGGTGCCGATCCGCGATATGCGCACCATTCTGGAAACGCTTGCCGAACACGCGCCAATCCAGAGCGATCCTCACGAGCTGACGGCGGTGGTGCGCGTGGCGCTGGGACGCGCCATTACCCAGCAGTGGTTCCCGGGAACCGGGGAAGTGCAGGTGATCGGCCTCGATACGCCGCTTGAGCGTCTGCTGCTGCAGGCTCTGCAGGGCGGCGGCGGCCTGGAGCCGGGCCTGGCGGACCGTCTGCTGGCGCAAACCCAGGAGGCGCTGGCGCGTCAGGAGATGCTGGGCGCGCCGCCGGTGCTGCTGGTGAACCACGCGCTGCGTCCGCTGCTGTCGCGCTTCCTGCGCCGCAGCCTGAGCCAGCTGGTCGTGCTGTCGAATCTGGAGCTGTCGGATAACCGTCATATCCGCATGACCGCGACGATTGGAGGAAAATAATGCGTAAATGGCTTTGGATGCTGTTCTTCCCGCTGGTGGCACAGGCTGCCGGGGGAGGCACCTGGCAGGCGAGCAGCATGGGGGTGACCCTCAGCAACCGCGGTGTTGCCATGTCGTCTAACCCGCTGGCGCCTGCTGAAGAGGTTTCCGGTCTGATGGGTCTGGTGGTCTGGAACTACCGGCTGATTGGCCCAACGCCAGCGGGCCTGCGGGTGCGCCTCTGCTCTCAGACGCGCTGCACGGAAATCGACGGTGAAAATGGAACAACGCAGGCGTTCAACGGCGTGCCGGCTATTGAACCTTTGCGTTTCATCTGGGAAGTGCCGGGCGGGGGACGTTTGATCCCGGCGCTGAAGGTGCAGAGTAATTCTGTCATCGTGAACTACCGCTGACGGTTGAATTGTCAGGACTGCAAAAAAACAAAACCCGGCGATTGCCGGGTTTTTTGTATTACATACGTTCTACGGTTTCGATACCCAGAGTATCCAGACCCAGCTTCAGGGTCTTCGCCGTCAGCTGCGCCAGCTTCAGGCGGCTGTTGCGGACCGATTCATTCTCCGCAGAGAGAATAGGGCAGTGCTCGTAGAAGCCGGAGAACAGACCCGCCAGATCGTACAGGTAAGCACACATCACGTGCGGCGTGCCGTCACGCGCGACCACGGTCAGCGTCTCTTCGAACTGCAGCAGACGCGCCGCCAGCTGCGCTTCACGATCTTCCGTGATGGTCACGGTGGCATTCGCCAGCACGCTTTCGTCGATATTGGCTTTGCGGAAGACCGACAGCACGCGGGTGTAAGCGTACTGCATGTATGGCGCGGTGTTGCCTTCAAACGCCAGCATGTTATCCCAGTCGAAGATGTAGTCGGTGGTACGGTTCTTGGACAGGTCCGCGTATTTCACCGCGCCGATACCTACGGCGTTCGCCAGTTTTTCCAGCTCGTCGGCCGGCATGTCCGGATTCTTCTCAGCCACCAGACGACGGGCGCGTTCCAGCGCTTCGTCCAGCAGGTCGGAGAGCTTCACGGTCCCGCCCGCGCGGGTTTTGAACGGCTTGCCGTCTTTACCCAGCATCATGCCGAACATGTGGTGTTCCAGCGGAACGCTGTCCGGTACGTACCCGGCTTTACGCACGATGGTCCACGCCTGCATCAGGTGCTGGTGCTGACGGGAGTCGATGTAGTACAGCACGCGGTCGGCGTGCAGCGTTTCATAACGGTATTTCGCACAGGCGATATCGGTCGTGGTGTAGAGGTAGCCGCCATCCTTTTTCTGGATGATCACGCCCATCGGTTCGCCTTCCTTGTTTTTGTACTCATCAAGGAACACCACCGTTGCGCCTTCGCTCTCAACCGCCAGGTTTTTCGCTTTCAGGTCCGCCACAATGCCGGGCAGCATTGGGTTATACAGGCTTTCACCCATCACGTCGTCACGGGTCAGGGTGACGTTCAGACGGTTATAGGTAAGCTGGTTCTGAGACATGGTGATGTCAACCAGCTTGCGCCACATCTCGAGGAAGTATTGATCGCCGCCCTGCAGTTTTACCACGTAGCTGCGCGCGCGCTCGGCAAAGGCTTCATCTTCGTCATAGTGCTTTTTGGCTTCGCGATAGAACCCTTCCAGGTCCGCCAGCGCCATTTCGCCCGCATTTTCCTGCTGCTGTTTTTCCAGGTAAGCAATCAGCATCCCGAACTGGGTACCCCAGTCGCCCACGTGGTTCGCGCGGATCACCTTGTGACCGAGGAACTCGAGCGTACGCACCGCGGCATCACCGATGATGGTGGAGCGCAGGTGGCCAACGTGCATCTCTTTCGCCACGTTCGGGGCAGAGTAGTCGATCACGACGGTCTGCGCTTCCGGCTGGGAAACACCCAGACGATCGGATTTCAGCGCCGCGTCAACGTGGCTTGCCAGGAAGGCAGGCTCAAGGAAAATGTTGATAAAGCCCGGGCCGGCGATTTCGGTTTTGCTGGCAATGCCGGCGAGATCCAGATGCGTCAGTACCTGCTCAGCGAGCTGTCGCGGCGGCATACCCAGTTTTTTAGCCACTGCCATCACGCCATTAGCCTGATAGTCGCCAAACTGTACTTTTGCTGACTGACGAACCTGCGGTTCGCAATCCGCAGGCGCGCCTGCGGCAATCAGTGCCTGACTGACTTTTTCGGAGAGAAGAGCCTGAATATTCACCTGGATACCTTACTTTTTTGATGCGGGCTCACAACCACCCGCGCCAGTTAGAGAATTTAGGGCGGGAGTATACTGCAAATGCCTTCTGCCGTCAGCATCGCGGGGCCTGAAGATTGCTCAGAATCCAGGCTAAGAAGGTGTGCATAAACATGCAGTCGTAAAAAGCCGGATTCTGCGGTTGGTCAAAACAGAGCAACAGAGTAAATTAGCGGCTTTGCGACCCGAAAAGAGAGTGACTTATGGCGAACTGGCAATCCATTGACGAACTGCATGATATTTCCGCAGATTTACCGCGCTTCACCCAGGCGTTCATAGAACTTGCCACCCGTCTCGGCCTGGATATCGCGCCGCTTGAGGCCGATCACATCTCTTTGCGCTGCCATCAGAATGCTACCGCAGAGCGCTGGCGTCGCGGATTTGAACAGTGCGGCGAGTTACTGTCCGAGAATATCATTAACGGTCGCCCCATCTGCCTGTTCAGGCTGCGTGAGCCGGTGAACGTGGCCCACTGGCAATTCACCGTGGTTGAACTGCCGTGGCCGGGCGAGAAGCGCTATCCGCACGAAGGGTGGGAGCACATTGAAATTGTCCTGCCGGGTGAGCCGGAAACATTAAACGCGCGCGCGCTGGCCCTGTTAGCTGACGAAGGCTTAAGCCAGCCGGGGATTTTTGTGAAGACCAGTTCGCCCAAAGGCGAACGCGAGCGGTTACCCAACCCGACGCTGGCCGTCACGGACGGGCAGGTCACGGTGAAGTTTCATCCCTGGACCATTGAGCAGATCGTTGCCAGTGAGGCGCAAGAGATGTGAGTTCCCGCCGGGACTGAAAACAGACGGCATGTCATGATGGTGCGTTTGGTGGAATTTAAGGAGGATTACATGGCGCTGCTGGAGATTTGCTGTTACAGCGTGGAGTGTGCCGTCACCGCGCAAAATTACGGGGCTGATCGCATTGAACTGTGTGCGGCACCCAAAGAGGGCGGGCTGACGCCTTCTTACGGCGTGCTGAAGGCTGCCCGTCAGGCCGTCACGATTCCCGTTCACCCGATTATTCGTCCGCGCGGCGGTGATTTTTGTTACACGGCGGGCGAGTTCGGTGCCATGCTTGATGATATCGCCCTCGTGCGCGACCTGGGGTTCCCCGGGCTGGTCACCGGCCTGCTGGATGAAGACGGCAATATCGACCTCCCGCGCATGCGTCAGGTCATGAGCGCCGCGCAGGGGCTCGCCGTCACTTTTCATCGCGCATTTGATATGTGTAAAGATCCGCTTCAGGCCTTTGAAACGCTTGGAGAACTTGGCGTGGCGCGCATTCTGACATCGGGTCAACAGCCGTCCGCTGAAAAAGTACTGCAATTAATTACGGAACTAAAAGCACATTCCGGTGTTCCAATAATAATGGCGGGTGCGGGAGTCCGTGCCAGCAATCTGGAACGGTTTTTAAACGCCGGGGTAGAAGAGCTGCACAGCTCGGCAGGCAAATGGATGCCGTCACCCATGCGTTATCGCAATACAGGATTGTCAATGTCGACGGATGCTGAAGCGGATGAGTATTCACGCTACGGTGTCGAGGGAGAGTCGGTTGCGGAAATGAAGTCGCTGATTGAGCGCCATCACGTGTAGCAACGTACCGATTTTTACCGCGCATCATGTCGCCCAATATGATGCTTGCTTGTACCAGGCCCCTGCAAATTACACAGGGGCCTTTTTTTCTCCTTCATATTTCAAGCCGCAGCCGCGTTGGCCGCCTCGCTCACCCCGGTCACTTACTGATGTAAGCTCCCGGGGATTCGCTGCGTTGCCGCCTTGCTGCAACTTGAACTATTTTGGAGAAAACGTGCGACGCGTAGGCCGGGTAAGGCGCAGCCGCCACCCGGCTAACAGGCTACGGCTTCGTCGCAATCAACACCGCTCGCATCGGGGCCGGATAGCCTTCAATGGTTTTGCTGTGATCGGCCGGGTCGAGGAACTGCTCCAGCGATTCGGTGATCATCCACTCGGTCCGGCGCTGCTCTTCGATAGAGGTCACGCTGACATCGGCAATTCGCACATCCACAAATCCGCATTTCTCCAGCCAGTTCTTCAGCGCCAGCGCGGAAGGGATGAAGTAAACGTTGCGCATCTGCGCGTAGCGATCGCCCGGTACCAGAACGGCATGTTCATCGCCTTCGATCACCAGCGTTTCCAGCACCAGCTCGCCGCCGCTGACCAGCTGATCTTTCAGTTGCCACAGGTGCTCCAGGGGGGAACGGCGGTGATACAACACGCCCATGGAGAACACGGTATCAAAGGCTTTCAGTGCGGGCAGCTGCTCAATACCCAGCGGCAGCAGGTGCGCGCGCTGGTCGTTACCCAGCAGCTTACGTACCGCTTCAAACTGACACAGGAACAGCTGCATCGGGTCGATACCGACCACCAGATGCGCGCCCGCGCCAATCATGCGCCACATGTGATAGCCGCTACCGCAGCCCACGTCCAGAATGGTGCGCCCGGTCAGGTCGGAAAGGTGCGGCAGAACGCGATCCCATTTCCAGTCTGAGCGCCATTCGGTATTGATGTTCACGCCGTACAGCGAGAACGGCCCTTTACGCCACGGCATCAGGTTGCGCATCAGCGTTTCGATACGGTTGATCTGCCCTGGCGGAAGCGGTTCTTCACTCTCTGCAGTGACGCTGTGCAGGAGATCCAGACGATGCGGGGTCAGTTCCGGCAGAAACTCCACCGCATTTGCCCACTGCTTTAACAGGCCGTGCTGCTGATCCCGCTGCCAGGCGGCAATCTGCGCAGGCAGCGTCTCCAGCCAGTGGGAGAGGTGATTTTTGGCAATCAGCTGATAGAAGTTGCTGAACTCGATCATGCGGGTTTCCCCGCTTTCAGCGCCACCAGAGACCCAAAGTTGAAGCACTGGAACCACAGTTCGCTATGCTCAAATCCGGCCTGACGCAGGCGCGCCTTGTGGGTTTCTACGGAGTCCGTCAGCATCACGTTTTCGAGCATGCTGCGCTTCTGGCTGATCTCCAGCTCGCTGTAGCCGTTCGCCCGTTTGAAATCGTGGTGCATATTGAACAGCAGCTCGCCAACCTCGGCATCTTCGAAGCTGAATTTCTCCGAGAGCACCAGCGCGCCGCCAGGATTCAGCCCCTGATAGATTTTGTCCAGCAGCAGCTGGCGGTCTTCCGGCACCAGGAACTGCAGGGTGAAATTCAGCACCACCATCGAGGCGTTTTGGATCTCGATCTCACGGATATCGCCTTCCACCACGTCAACCGGAACAGGGGCTTTGTAGGCGTCAATATGGCGGCGGCAGCGTTCAACCATGGCCGGAGAGTTATCCACGGCAATGATTCGGCAGCCTTCGTGATGAACGTTACGACGTACCGACAGCGTTGCCGCGCCGAGCGAGCAGCCCAGGTCATAGACCTGCGTGCCGGGTTGAACGAAGCGCTCAGCCAGCATGCCGATCATAGAGATAATATTGGAATAACCGGGAACAGAGCGCTGGATCATATCCGGGAAGACTTCGGCTACCCGTTCATCGAAGGTCCAGTCGCCCAGGCTGGCGATAGGCGCGGAAAAAAGCGTGTCGCGATCTGACATAACGTAAAAATCCGGGAAAAATAAAGTGGCGTATTGTGCGCTAATGGAGGGAGAAAACCAACTCCCACGGCATATACCACAGGTTAGCCAGCACCATCAGCAAAAGCGAACACCAGGTTGCACTCATGCCGGAACGACGCCAGCGGATTAAGCGGTGGTGAAAGCCGTAATAATGCATCAGGCGGCCAGCGATAAGCAGCAGGCCACAGATGTGCACCATCCAGGTTTCTGCGCCATTCATCTCCATAAACAGCAGCAGGATGAGGGCCGCGGGGATGTATTCGACCGCATTGCCGTGAATGCGGATAGCGCTTTGCAGCTCGGAAAAGCCGCCGTCACCGTAAGAAACGCGGTAGAGCGTTCTGAGGCGCACAACGTCAAATGAAAACTTAATCAGCAGTAATGCACCTAACACCGCGTACAGCGCGCTGACCATACAAACTCCCTGTTTTTGGCAGATGGCACTTCCCTATGATAGGGGGTGATATCAGAAAAGAGAAGATTGTTGTGGGATGGAAGGGGCGCTGCCCACGTACGGCACCGCAGCCTGCAAGGCCTGCCACAGAGCATCGACCAGTTCGGGGGCCTGGGCAATATCCGGCGTGTGCAAAAAGAGATACGGCGTGGTGGTGTGTTCCCACGAGGCCAGTTTTTCCAGCCAGACGGCGAACATCGCCTGGTTTTGCAGCATGTTATCGCTGCCGATAAACCTGACCATTGGGTTCTTCGCGGTCACGATGGCGTGGACCGGCACTTTCGGTTTTTTACGCTGAGCTTCAACGATGGCCTCGTTATGCGGTATCGCGCTGTGCACCGGACGGCTATCGAGGATCACACGGTTAACGGAACGCTCAAGCAGGCCGCGGTTGAGCGCTTTTTCCGCTTCGCCTTTCGCAAAGAAGTCCTGGTGTCGAACCTCCACGCCGTAGGTAAATTCCCGGGGCAGGGCATCCAGGAACTGCCAGAGCGCAGGCAGGTCGCGCGGAGCAAACGTGGCCGGAAGCTGCAGCCAGTACTGGCCGATGCGGTTTGCCAGAGGCGCCATCCGGCCAAAGAATTCGTCGGTCAACTCACCGCAGTTTCGCAGCGCGGCCTGATGGGAAATCGTAGCCGGAAACTTGAAGCAGAAGCGAAAGTCGTCGGTTGTTTGCTCCCGCCAGCGCGCAACAATCTCGGCTTTAGGGAGCGCATACAGGGTGGTATTACCCTCGACGCAGTTGAAGTGTCGGGCATACTCCTCAAGGCTGGTGATGCCCAGCCGCACCCATTTCGGGTGCGACCACTGGGGCAGGCCCACATACATCATAACGCGCTAAGGATCTCGTCCGTGCTGCGCACGCGACCGATGCGCGGGAAGATGTGCGTCATGCTGCCCTGGTGCTGTTCCGCCGAGGCCGCGCTACACGCATCTTCGGCAATCACCAGATTAAAGCCCAGCTCCCACGCGTTGCGGGCAGTCGACTCCACGCCGATGTTGGTGGAAATGCCGCACAGGATAATGGTGTCAATGCCGCGACGGCGGAGCTGCAGCTCGAGATCGGTCCCGTAGAAGGCGCCCCACTGACGTTTGGTCACTTCGATGTCGCCGTCGCGTTTGCCGAGCGAGACCGGGTACGTCCACCAGTTTTCCGGCAGGGCGCGTGTAGGGGCCTGGGCATCAACGGGCTGTTTTAACGCTTCTGCGTAATCCGCAGACCAGCCGACGCGCACCATGACAACCGGGGCACCGCTGGCACGGCATTTTTCCGCCAGGCGGGCGGCGCGGCTGACCACATCGTCCGCGGTATGCGGGCCACCGGCGAAAGGTAAAATGCCTTCCTGTAAATCAATCACCACAAGCGCGGTTTTGCTGGCATCAAGGGTTAACATCGTTACTCCCGTTAAATGAATCACTTCCACACACCATACGACGCGATGGCCTGTTATTGGTCGCATAATTTTGTTAATTTTTGTGAGAATGCGCAATAAGAGTGCAGCAAACGACCGCCTGGCCGTGGTTCGCTCTTATCGTCCGGCGGAATTTCCAGTATAATAGCCGCCTTTTTTCATCCAGTTGTGACATACAGAAAGCTGCGACATAGTAGCCTGCATACCAGGCGACATTTAGCCTGCGGCTAATTAAGGGATATCTCATGCGTACAGAATATTGCGGGCAGCTGCGTCAGTCCCACGTCGGACAGCAGGTCACCCTGTGTGGTTGGGTCAATCGTCGTCGTGATCTTGGTAGCCTTATCTTCATCGATATGCGCGACCGCGAAGGTATCGTTCAGGTGTTCTTCGATCCGGATCGCGAAGATGCGTTGAAGCTGGCCTCTGAGCTGCGTAATGAGTTCTGCATTCAGGTCACCGGCACCGTGCGTGCGCGTGACGAGAAAAACGTTAACGCCGACATGGCGACGGGTGCCATTGAAGTGCTGGCGTCCGATCTGACGATCATCAACCGTGCTGAAGCGCTGCCGCTGGACTCCAACCACGTCAACACTGAAGAAGCGCGTCTGAAATACCGCTATCTGGATCTGCGTCGTCCGGAGATGGCTCAGCGCCTGAAAACCCGTGCGAAAATCACCAGCCTGGTGCGTCGCTTTATGGATGACCACGGTTTCCTCGATATCGAAACCCCGATGTTGACCAAAGCCACGCCGGAAGGCGCGCGCGATTACCTGGTGCCATCCCGCGTCCATAAAGGCAAATTCTACGCGCTGCCACAGTCTCCACAGCTGTTCAAACAGCTGCTGATGATGTCCGGCTTCGATCGCTACTATCAGATCGTGAAATGCTTCCGCGACGAAGACCTGCGCGCTGACCGCCAGCCTGAATTTACCCAGATCGATGTGGAAACCTCCTTCATGACCGCCGAGCAGGTGCGTGAAGTGATGGAAGCCCTGGTACGTAGCCTGTGGAATGACGTGAAAGGCGTTGAGCTGGGCGATTTCCCAATCATGACCTTCGCGGAAGCCGAGCGTCGCTATGGCTCTGACAAACCCGACCTGCGTAACCCGATGGAGCTGGTGGACGTAGCTGATCTGGTTAAAAACGTGGAGTTCGCGGTCTTCGCGGGTCCGGCTAACGACGCAAAAGGCCGCGTGGCCGCGCTGCGTGTACCGGGCGGAGCGGCTCTGAGCCGTAAGCAGATCGACGACTACGGCAACTTCATCAAGATCTACGGCGCGAAAGGTCTGGCCTATATTAAAGTGACCGAGCGTGCGAAGGGGCTGGAAGGTATCACCAGCCCGGTTGCGAAATTCCTGAACGCGGACATCGTGGAAGCGATCCTGGAGCGCACCGGCGCGCAGGACGGCGACATGATCTTCTTTGGTGCAGATAACAAGAAAGTCGTTGCGGATGCGATGGGCGCGCTGCGTCTGAAGCTCGGTAAAGACCTGAATCTGACCGACGAGAGCAAATGGGCGCCGCTGTGGGTTATCGACTTCCCAATGTTTGAAGACGACGGTGAAGGCGGCCTGACCGCGATGCACCACCCGTTCACCTCGCCGAAAGACATGACGGCTGCCGAGCTGAAAGCGGCACCGGAAGAGGCCGTCGCCAACGCCTACGATATGGTCATCAACGGCTACGAAGTGGGCGGTGGTTCCGTGCGTATTCACAGCGGTGAAATGCAGCAGACCGTGTTCGGCATCCTGGGCATCAACGAGCAGGAGCAGCGCGAGAAATTCGGCTTCCTGCTGGACGCGCTGAAATACGGTACGCCTCCGCACGCGGGTCTGGCCTTCGGTCTTGACCGTCTGACCATGCTGCTGACCGGCACCGATAACATCCGTGATGTTATCGCTTTCCCGAAAACCACTGCTGCAGCGTGTCTGATGACCGAAGCGCCAAGCTTTGCCAACCCGGCCGCACTGGCTGAGCTGGGCATTGAGGTGGTGAAGAAGGAAGAGAAAAACTGATATGACATATAAGCTCCCCGTTTCGGTCCTGGTGGTCATTTATGCAGAAGACACGAAGCGGGTGCTGATGTTGCAGCGGCGCGATGACCCTGAATTCTGGCAGTCGGTTACCGGCAGTCTGGAAGAGGGGGAAACCGCGCCGCAGGCCGCCGCGCGTGAAGTAAAGGAAGAGGTCGCCATTGACGTTGCCCGCGAGCAACTGACCCTGAAGGACTGTCAGCGCACGGTGGAGTTCGAAATTTTTAGCCATTTACGTCATCGCTACGCGCCGGGTACCGAGCGCAATACGGAATCGTGGTTCTGTCTCGCGCTCCCCCATGAACGGGAGATCGTGTTCACGGAACACCTGACCTACCGCTGGGTGAATGCGGCGGATGCCGCCGCACTGACCAAGTCGTGGAGCAACCGGCAGGCGATTGAAGAATTTGTAATTAACGCTGCCTGAAAAGGCGCGCTCTTTGAGGATATTTTTATGGCAGGTCATAGTAAGTGGGCCAACACCAAACACCGCAAAGCGGCACAGGATGCCAAGCGCGGTAAGATCTTTACCAAAATCATTCGCGAGCTGGTGACTGCAGCGCGTCTGGGCGGCGGCGATCCGGCCTCTAACCCACGTCTGCGCGCGGCGGTGGATAAAGCGCTGTCTAACAACATGACGCGTGACACCCTGAACCGTGCTATCGCACGTGGCGTAGGCGGTGATGAAGACGCGAACATGGAAACCATCATTTATGAAGGTTACGGTCCTGGCGGTACGGCGGTGATGGTTGAGTGCCTGTCCGACAACCGTAACCGTACCGTTGCGGAAGTGCGCCACGCGTTCACCAAAACCGGTGGCAACCTGGGCACTGACGGTTCTGTTGCTTACCTGTTCAGCAAAAAAGGCGTCATCTCCTTCGAGAAAGGCGACGAAGATGCGATCATGGAAGCGGCGCTGGAAGCCGGTGCGGAAGACGTAGTGACCTTCGACGACGGCGCTATCGACGTTTATACCGCCTGGGAAGAGATGGGTGCCGTGCGCGATGCGCTGGAAGCGGCGGGCCTGAAAGCGGACAACGCTGAAGTCTCCATGATCCCGTCCACCAAAGCGGACATGGATGCAGAAACGGCACCAAAACTGCTGCGTCTGATCGACATGCTCGAAGACTGCGACGACGTGCAGGAAGTGTACCACAACGGTGAAATCTCTGATGAGGTTGCAGCGACTCTCTGATGAGAGCGTGTAAACCCGTTACAGGAGACGCGTGATGTCGATTATTCTCGGGATTGACCCAGGCTCACGCGTCACCGGTTATGGCGTTATCCGTCAGGTGGGACGCCAGTTAACCTACCTGGGCAGTGGCTGTATTCGCACCAAAGTGGACGATCTGCCGTCGCGCCTGAAGCTCATCTATGCGGGCGTGTCGGAGATCATCACCCAGTTTCAGCCGGACTATTTCGCCATCGAGCAGGTCTTTATGGCGAAAAATGCCGATTCGGCGCTAAAGCTCGGTCAGGCGCGCGGGGTGGCCATTGTCGCTGCGGTGAACCAGGATTTGCCGGTATTCGAATACGCGGCAAGGCAGGTTAAGCAGACGGTGGTGGGTATCGGTAGCGCGGAGAAAAGTCAGGTGCAGCACATGGTGCGGACCCTGCTCAAGCTCCCTGCGAACCCGCAGGCCGACGCCGCCGATGCGCTGGCGATTGCGATTACCCACTGTCACGTCAGCCAGAACGCGATGCAAATGAGCGAATCGCGGCTCAATCTGGCGCGAGGCAGGTTACGATAATGACAAATCAGGCTGGATGTTTATCCAGCCTTTTTTTATTATGTCGGCAGTTAATTTCTTCCAGAACGCAGGAGCGTCACGTGATAGGCAGACTCAGAGGCATCATCATTGAAAAACAACCCCCGTTAGTGCTGCTGGAAGTGGGTGGCGTGGGCTATGAAGTCCATATGCCGATGACCTGCTTCTACGAGCTGCCGGACGCGGGCAAAGAGGCGATTGTCTTTACCCAGTTTGTGGTGCGTGAAGATGCTCAGCTGCTGTACGGCTTCAACAACAAACAGGAACGCACCCTGTTCCGCGAGCTGATTAAAACCAACGGCGTCGGGCCGAAGCTGGCGCTGGCGATCTTATCCGGCATGTCTGCACCACAGTTTGTGAATGCCGTTGAGCGTGAAGATCCTGCGGCGCTGATTAAGCTTCCTGGCATCGGTAAGAAAACGGCAGAACGCCTGATTGTCGAGATGAAAGACCGCTTTAAAGGCCTGCATGGCGATCTCTTCACGCCGGCGGCCGATCTGGTGCTGACCTCCCCAGGCGCGCCTGCGGCGGATGATGACGCGGAGCAGGAAGCGGTTGCCGCGCTGGTGGCACTGGGCTATAAACCTCAGGAGGCCAGCCGCATGGTAAGTAAAATTGCCAAACCGGACGCCAGCAGTGAAACCCTGATTCGTGAAGCGCTGCGCGCTGCATTGTGAGGTAAAGGATGATTGAAGCAGACCGCCTGGTTTCGGCAGGCACTGTTCAGGCAGAGGATGTGGTGGATCGCGCGATTCGCCCAAAACTGCTTGATGAGTACATTGGCCAGCCGCAGGTTCGTTCCCAGATGGAGATTTTTATCCAGGCGGCAAAACTGCGCGGCGATGCGCTCGATCACCTGCTGATTTTTGGCCCTCCGGGGTTGGGCAAAACCACGCTGGCGAACATCGTTGCTAATGAAATGGGCGTGAACCTGCGCACCACCTCCGGCCCGGTGCTGGAGAAGGCGGGCGATTTGGCGGCCATGCTGACCAACCTCGAACCGCATGACGTGCTGTTTATCGATGAGATCCACCGTCTGTCACCGGTGGTGGAAGAGGTGCTCTATCCGGCGATGGAAGATTATCAGCTAGATATCATGATCGGTGAAGGTCCGGCTGCGCGCTCCATCAAAATCGATCTGCCGCCGTTTACCCTGATTGGCGCCACGACGCGAGCCGGGTCGTTGACCTCTCCACTGCGCGACCGCTTCGGTATCGTGCAGCGTCTGGAGTTTTACCAGGTGGCCGACCTCCAGCACATCGTTGGCCGCAGCGCCCGCTATATGGGGCTGGAGATGAGCGAAGAGGGGGCGTTTGAAGTGGCGAAGCGTTCCCGCGGTACGCCGCGTATCGCCAACCGCCTGCTGCGCCGCGTGCGTGACTTTGCTGAGGTGAAGCACAACGGTTCGATCTCCGCTGAGATCGCCGCGCAGGCGCTGGATATGCTGAACGTTGATGCCGAAGGTTTTGACTACATGGACCGCAAGCTGCTGCTGGCGGTGCTGGACAAGTTCTTTGGTGGCCCGGTCGGGCTGGATAACCTGGCGGCGGCAATCGGGGAAGAGCGTGAAACCATTGAGGATGTGCTTGAACCGTATCTGATTCAGCAGGGCTTCCTGCAGCGCACACCGCGTGGACGTATGGCGACGGTGCGGGCGTGGAATCATTTCGGCATTACGCCACCGGCAATGCCGTAAGCAGCGATAATTTGTCGCCCCGGTAAGCGAAGCGCCACCGGGGACATGTCCACTACTGCGCGGTCTTCTTCATCATACTGAAGATAAACAGCACCGCCGCACTCAGCACCACGGACGGCCCGGCAGGCGTGTCATAGAACGCCGAGAAGGTGAGTCCACCCGTTACCGCAATCATTCCGACAATCACGGCCACACCGGCCATCTGCTCCGGCGTACGGGCAAAACGACGCGCCGTAGCCGCAGGGATGATCAGCAGCGACGTAATAATCAGCGCGCCGACAAACTTCATCGCCACGCCAATGGTTAACGCCGTTACAAGCATCAGCAGCAGCTTAACGCGCTGCAGCTTCACGCCATCGACGAACGCCAGATCGGGGCTGACGGTCATCGCCAGCAGGTTACGCCACTGCCAGAGCAGAATCCCGAGCACCACCACAACGCCAATGGCGATAGCGATGAGATCGTCAGGCGTGACGGCCAGCAGGTCACCGAACAGGTAAGCCATCAGATCCACGCGGATATTCGACATCAGGCTGACCACCACCAGGCCCAGCGACAGGGCGCTGTGCGCCATGATGCCAAGCAGGGTATCGATGGCGAGGTGAGGGCGTTTTTCCAGCCAGACCAGACCGGCCGCCAGCAGCAGCGTGACCACAATCACCGCATAGAACGGGTTGACGTTCAGCAGCAGGCCAAAAGCCACGCCCAGCAGGGACGCGTGCGCCAGGGTATCGCCGAAGTAAGACATTCTGCGCCACACCACAAACGAGCCGAGTGGACCCGCGGCGCAGGCAAGCATAATCCCGGCCAGCCAGCCGGGCAGTAACAGTTCAATCATGAGTGTCCATTTCCCCGACGCAGAACGATTCGTCCCTGCAAATCATGGCGGTGATTATGATGATGGCGATAGATGCCGAGCTGTTCAGCGCCGCGAGGGCCGAACATGGAGATAAATTCCGGGTGCATGGAGACGACTTCTGGCGTGCCGGAGCAGCAGATGTGGTGGTTAAGACACAGCACTTCGTCAGTCTTTGCCATCACCAGATGCAGGTCGTGGGATACCATCAGTACCGCACAATTCAGTTCCTGACGCAGCTGGTCAATAAGATCGTACAGCGCTACCTGGCCGTTGACGTCGACCCCCTGAGTCGGCTCATCCAGCACCAGCAGCTGCGGGCTGCTGAGCAACGCACGGGCAAGTAATATGCGCTGCGTTTCACCGCCGGACAGTTTTTGCAGCGGCGCATCGACAAGATGGCCTGCCTGCACGCGCTTCAGCGCCGGGAGAATATCGGCTTTACGCGTGCCGGGGCGCAGGCGCAGGAAACGGCTCACCGTCAGCGGCAGGGTGGCGTCAAGGTGAAGCTTTTGCGGCACATAGCCGATACGCAATTTTTCCTCACGCTTGATCACGCCTTCATCGGGTGCGACCAGACCCAGCACCACGCGAACCAGGGTGGATTTGCCTGCGCCATTGGGGCCGAGCAGCGTCAGAATTTTGCCGGGCTTCAGATCGAGCGACACGTCAGAGAGGACGCGGCGCTGGCCAAATGAGACCGAAATATTTTCAAGAGAAACCAATGTCGTCATGTCATTTTAAGCTTGAAGAAGTCAACGAATGTTATAATATCACATTCCACGCATTCACTACGATGATTAGTCGCATTATGTTACATAAAAATACGCTTCTTTTCGCAGCATTATCCGCTGCCCTTTGGGGCACAACCGCACAAGATGTTAACGCTGCGGTTGTCGCTTCGCTTAAACCACTCGGGTTTATCGCGTCAGCCATTGCTGACGGGGTAACAGAAACTCAGGTTCTGCTCCCGGATGGTGCATCCGAGCATGACTACTCCCTGCGCCCTTCAGACGTAAAACGCTTACAAAACGCGGACTTAGTTGTCTGGATTGGTCCGGAAATGGAAGCGTTTATGCAGAAGTCAGCAAAACAGGTGGCGGGCGAAAAACAGGTCGCGATTGCCGCCCTCCCAGGCGTGAAACCGTTACTCATGAAAGGGACGGATGACGACGGCGATGAACATGACCATCATGCTGCCGACGGTGAAAAAGGTGATGGAGATCACCATCACGGCGAGTACAACATGCATCTTTGGTTATCCCCAGAGATAGCGCGGCTTTCAGCGGTTGCAATCCATGACAAATTAGTGGAACTTATGCCGCAAAGTCGAGCCAAACTAGACGCCAACCTGAAAGATTTTGAGGCACAATTAGCCGCAACCGATAAGCAGGTAGGTAATGAGCTCGCACCGTTGAAAGGAAAAGGGTATTTCGTTTTTCATGACGCCTACGGCTATTACGAAAAACACTACGGTTTGACCCCGCTGGGGCACTTTACCGTCAACCCTGAAATTCAACCTGGTGCGCAGCGTTTACATGAAATCAGAACACAGCTGGTTGAGCAAAAAGCGACATGCGTTTTTGCTGAGCCACAGTTCAGGCCAGCGGTCGTAGAAGCCGTGGCCAGGGGGACATCCGTGCGCATGGGGACCCTTGACCCGCTAGGAACGAATATCCAGTTGAGCAAAGCGAGCTATTCGCAGTTCCTCAGCCAACTGGCGAACCAGTATGCGAGCTGCCAGAAAGGAGATTAACGAGGAAGTGAATACGTGCAACAGATAGCCCGCTCTGTCGCCCTGGCATTTAACAATCTGCCTCGACCCCACCGCGTCATGCTGGGGTCGCTTACAGTACTCACCTTAGCGGTCGCCGTCTGGCGGCCCTATGTTTACCACCCGAGTTCTGCCCCTATCATCAAAACCATCGAGCTTGAAAAGAGCGAAATCCGCTCTTTGCTGCCTGAAGCCAGTGAGCCTATCGACCAGTCGGCTCAGGAAGATGAAGCCATTCCACAGGATGAACTGGACGATAAAACCGAGAACGAAGCGGGTATCCATGAATATGTAGTTTCTACCGGTGACACGCTGAGCAGCGTGCTGAACCAGTACGGCATCGACATGGGCAATATCAGCCAGCTGGCGGCGGCAGATAAAGATCTTCGCAACCTGAAAATTGGGCAACAGCTCTCCTGGACGTTAACGGCCGATGGCGATCTCCAGCGTCTGACCTGGGAAATGTCCCGCCGTGAAACCCGCACCTACGATCGCACGGCAACCGGTTTCAAAATGACCAGCGAAATGCAGAAGGGCGACTGGGTCAACAGCGTTCTCAAAGGCACCGTGGGCGCAAGCTTTGTCTCCAGCGCGCGCGACGCAGGGTTGACCAGCGCTGAAATCAGTTCGGTGATCAAAGCCATGCAGTGGCAGATGGATTTCCGCAAGCTGAAAAAAGGCGATGAGTTTTCCGTCCTGATGTCCCGCGAAATGCTGGACGGCAAGCGCGAGCAAAGCCAGCTGCTGGGCGTGCGTCTGCGCTCCGAGGGCAAAGATTACTACGCGATCCGTGCCGAAGACGGCAAGTTCTACGACCGCACCGGTACGGGCCTTGCAAAGGGCTTCCTGCGCTTCCCGACGGCGAAACAGTTCCGCGTCTCCTCCAACTTTAACCCGCGTCGTCTGAACCCGGTCACCGGACGCGTCGCACCGCACCGTGGCGTTGACTTTGCTATGCCGCAGGGTACACCGGTACTCGCGGTTGGGGATGGCGAAGTGGTGGTGGCCAAACGTAGCGGCGCAGCCGGATATTATGTTGCGGTACGTCATGGTCGCACGTATACGACCCGCTATATGCACCTGCGTAAGCTGCTGGTTAAACCAGGACAGAAGGTGAAGCGTGGTGACCGCATTGCGATATCCGGTAATACCGGTCGCTCTACCGGCCCGCATCTGCACTACGAAGTGTGGATCAACCAGCAGGCCGTGAACCCGCTGACGGCGAAACTGCCGCGCACCGAAGGCCTGACGGGTAAAGATCGTACGGATTACCTGGCGCAGGTGAAAGAGGTGTTGCCGCAGCTGAGCTTAGACTAAGCCCTCTGTTTTCGTTAAAAAAGCCGGCGCACCCTGACGCCGGCTTTTTCTTTTGTGCGCGGACGACTGCCTCGCTACACTATCTGAATTAATTTTGCGTCATCAGACCCTGGATCCAGCATGGAAACCCAAAAAAACAATATTGAATACATTCCTGAGTTTGAAAAATCCTTCCGCCATCCGCGCAACTGGGGCGCCTGGCTCGGTGTCTACGCCTTTGCGGGGATAGCGTTGCTGCCGGCTTCCGTCCGCGATCCTGTCCTGGGTAAAATTGGCCGTCTTGCCGGGCGCTTAGGCAAGAGTGCCCGCCGTCGCGCGCAGATCAATCTCTATTACTGTTTTCCTGAAAAGAGCGACGCCGAGCGCGAGGCCATCATTGATGAGATGTATACCACCGCACCGCAGGCCATGGCGATGATGGCAGAGCTGGCGCTGAAAGGGCCGGAGAAAATTGTCGATCGCGTTGACTGGAAAGGGCTGGATATCATTGAGGAGATGCGCCGCAATGACGAGAAAGTCATTTTCCTTGTCCCACACGGCTGGGGCGTTGATATTCCGGCGATGCTGATGGCCTCTCAGGGCCAGAAGATGGCGGCAATGTTCCATAACCAGGGCAATAAAATCTTCGACTTTGTCTGGAATACGGTGCGTCGTCGTTTTGGCGGACGCCTGCATGCGCGCAACGATGGCATTAAGCCGTTCATTCAGTCGGTACGCCAGGGGTACTGGGGCTACTATTTGCCGGATCAGGACCACGGCCCCGAGCACAGCGAGTTTGTCGATTTCTTTGCGACCTATAAAGCGACGCTCCCTGCGATTGGCCGCCTGATGAAAGTGTGTCGTGCCCGCGTGATCCCGCTATTCCCGGTCTATGACGGTAAAACACATCGCCTGAGCATTGAGGTTCGTCCGCCGATGGACGATCTGCTGACCGCTGACGACCACACCATTGCCCGTCGGATGAACGAAGAGGTGGAGTTCCTCGTAGGGCCGCATGCCGAGCAGTACACGTGGATCCTGAAGCTGCTTAAAACGCGTAAGCCGGGTGAAAAAGAGCCGTATAAACGCAAAGAGCTTTATCCAACGAAATAAAAAAAGCCCTCTCCATCTGGAGAGGGCTTTTTAACAGAGACGTTATTACTCGACGGTCATAACGCGCGTGGTGTTGGTTGAGCCGATGGTGCTCATCACATCGCCCTGGGTCACAATGACGATATCACCAGAGACCAGATAGCCTTTGTCGCGCAGCAGGTTTACGGCATCGTGCGCCGCGGCCACGCCGTCATTGGTGCTGTCGAAATGTACCGGCGTCACGCCGCGGTACAGCGCCGTCAGGTTCAGCGTACGTTCGTGACGGGACATGGCGAAGATCGGCAGACCCGAGCTGATACGAGAGGTCATTAGCGCGGTGCGGCCAGATTCGGTCATAGTGATGATCGCGGTAACGCCCTTCAGATGGTTTGCCGCATACATTGCAGACATCGCAATCGCTTCTTCAACATTGTCGAACTGCACGTCCAGACGGTGTTTAGAGACGTTGATGCTTGGGATCTTTTCAGCACCCAGGCAAACACGTGCCATGGCGGCCACGGTTTCTGCCGGATACTGGCCCGCAGCGGTTTCCGCAGAGAGCATTACCGCATCGGTACCGTCCAGCACGGCGTTGGCCACGTCCATCACTTCTGCACGGGTTGGCATCGGGTTGGTGATCATCGATTCCATCATCTGAGTGGCGGTGATCACCGCGCGGTTCAGCTGACGTGCGCGACGAATCAGGGCTTTCTGAATCCCCACCAGCTCAGGGTCGCCGATTTCCACACCCAGGTCGCCACGCGCAACCATCACCACGTCAGAGGCAAGGATCACGTCGTCCATAGCATCCTGATCGCAAACGGCTTCCGCACGCTCAACTTTGGCGACGATTTTGGCATCGCAGCCTGCATCACGCGCCAGACGACGCGCATAGTTCAGATCTTCGCCGCAGCGCGGGAAGGAGACGGCCAGGTAGTCAACACCGATCAGCGCAGCAGTCACAATATCCGCTTTATCTTTATCAGTAAGCGCTTCCGCAGAGAGGCCGCCGCCCAGCTTGTTGATGCCTTTATTGTTGGAGAGTGGGCCGCCGACGGTGACTTCGGTGAACACTTTCATGCCCTGAACTTCCAGCACTTTCAGCTGCACGCGACCGTCGTCAAGCAGCAGGATATCGCCAGGTACGACGTCAGCCGGGAGGCCTTTATAGTCGATACCGACTTTCTCTTTATCGCCTTCGCCTTTGCCCAGGTTGGCATCCAGCAGGAATTTGTCGCCGATATTGAGGAAAACTTTACCCTCTTTAAAGGTCGAAACGCGGATTTTTGGACCCTGCAAATCGCCGAGGATCGCAACGTGACGGCCCAGTTTAGCTGCGATTTCACGCACTTTATCGGCACGTAATTTATGGTCTTCTGGCGTACCGTGAGAGAAGTTCATACGCACCACGTTGGCGCCGGCGGCGATAATTTTCTCGAGATTATTATCGCGATCGGTGGCCGGGCCTAAGGTGGTTACGATCTTGGTTCTGCGAAGCCTTCTGGACATGTAATACTCCGTTGACTGAAACAACTTTGGTGTTGCGTGAACATTGAATCGGCCTTCATCTGCTGCAAGGCAGTGGAGAGGGGACCGAATGCCGTAAATCGTTACTTCGTCATTATTCGTGACGTCTTCGTTATCAACTATCGAACATCGCTCTTTATAAGCAATTCTTTATCAAAACGCGATTCCTTCAGCGCTTCCTTGACCCGCTTCAAGTTATCCCGGAATTTTGCCCCCCGGCGTAAGGTAAAACCGGTCGCCAGCACGTCAATCACGGTGAGCTGGGCCAGTCGGGAGACCATTGGCATATAAATGTCGGTGTCTTCCGGCACATCGAGAGTGATCGCCAGCGTCGCCTCACGGGCCAGCGGTGTGCCCGCTGTGGTCAGCGCAATCACCATGGCATCGTTTTCACGGGCCAGCTGCGCCAGTTCTACCTGACTCTTAGTGCGGCCAGTATGCGAAATCAGTACCACGACGTCATCTTCACTGCAATTCATACAGCTCATGCGTTGCAGGACAATGTCATCGGAATAAATCACCGGGACGTTAAAGCGGAAAAATTTGTTCATGGCGTCATGCGCGACGGCCGCCGACGACCCGAGCCCAAAGAAGGCAATTCGCTTGGCCTGGGTGAGTAAATCCACTGCGCGATTCACGGAACTCATGTCCAGAGACTGACGGACGTGGTCAAGCGAAGCCATGGCCGACTCAAAAATTTTCGCGGTATAGGCATCAACGCTGTCGTCTTCATCCACATTACGATTAACATAAGGGGTGCCGTTAGCCAGACTTTGTGCCAGATGCAGTTTAAAATCAGGAAAGCCGCGCGTTTCCAGGCTGCGGCAGAAGCGATTGACCGTGGGTTCGCTAACACCCGCTTCCTGTGCCAGAGCGGCGATGCTTGAATGAATCGCCTGAGCGGGAGAGGCGAGAATGACCTCGGCCACTTTTCGCTCGGATTTGCTAAGGTGTTCCAGTTGAAACTGGATTTTTTCCAGCATGTTCATGTTAACAGGACGCTCATGGGTGTAAACGATTTCATTAATTGATGAAATCGTGATTCGATTTAGCCGATATTACCCCTGTGGCTTCCATTAAGGGTAACAATCGACGAGATAATGTTGTTGTTTTTTTTCATTACTTGATCGATGTCGGGTTTTGCTATGACCCTGTTGCGCAAAGAAACGACGGTTGTTGCGTCATTAAGCCGTCTAAATCATCCGAAGGGTGAAAAATCGCGGTATCGCACGCGACGATAAGCGCTAATGGTTTCGGGAATGACGTAAAAGCAGTACAGTGCATTGTAATAAAATTACAACGATACCTGGCAGAAGCACCAGGTGATCCAACTGAGGAGAATGACATGGCGGTAACGCAAACAGCCCAGGCATGTGACCTGGTCATTTTCGGCGCGAAAGGCGATCTTGCACGCCGAAAATTGCTGCCTTCCCTGTATCAACTGGAGAAAGCGGGCCAAATTCATCCGGATACCCGTATCCTGGGTGTTGGGCGCGCCGACTGGGACAAGGACGCTTATACCAAAGTCGTCCGCGAGGCGCTCGAAACTTTCATGAAGGAAAAAATTGATGAAAGTTTGTGGGATACCCTGAGCGGTCGTCTCGATTTCTGCAACCTTGACGTGAATGACGTCAGCGCATTCGCTCGCTTGGGCGCGATGCTGGATCAGAAAAACCGTGTCACCATTAACTATTTCGCCATGCCGCCAAGCACCTTCGGCGCCATCTGCAAAGGCCTGGGCGAAGCCAAACTGAACGCTAAACCAGCGCGCGTCGTGATGGAGAAGCCGTTGGGTACGTCCCTGGCAACCTCGCGTGAAATCAACGACCAGGTAGGCGAGTTCTTTGAAGAGTGCCAGGTCTACCGTATCGACCACTATCTCGGTAAAGAGACGGTGCTGAACCTGCTGGCGCTGCGTTTTGCTAACTCCCTGTTTGTAAATAACTGGGACAACCGCACCATCGACCACGTGGAAATCACCGTGGCGGAAGAGGTGGGGATTGAAGGTCGCTGGGGTTACTTTGACCAGGCCGGTCAGATGCGCGACATGATCCAGAACCACCTGCTGCAGATTCTGTGCATGATTGCCATGTCTCCTCCGTCTGATCTGACGGCGGACAGCATCCGTGACGCCAAAGTGAAAGTGCTGAAGTCGCTGCGCCGCATCGACCGCTCCAACGTGCGCGAGAAAACCGTTCGCGGCCAGTACACTGCCGGGTTTGCGCAAGGCAAAAAGGTGCCTGGCTACCTGGAAGAAGAGGGCGCGAACAAGTCCAGCAACACCGAGACGTTCGTGGCCATCCGCGTGGACATCGACGACTGGCGCTGGGCGGGGGTTCCGTTCTACCTGCGCACCGGTAAGCGTCTGCCTGCGAAATGTTCCGAAGTGGTAGTCTACTTTAAGAACCCGGAACTGAACCTGTTCAAAGAGTCCTGGCAGGAGCTGCCGCAGAACAAACTGACCATTCGTCTGCAGCCGGACGAGGGCGTGGACATCCAGATCCTCAACAAAGTGCCGGGCCTGGATCACAAACACAACCTGCAGACCACCAAGCTGGATCTGAGCTACTCCGAAACCTTTAACCAGACGCACCTGGCCGATGCGTACGAGCGTCTGCTGCTGGAAACCATGCGCGGTATCCAGGCGCTGTTCGTGCGTCGCGATGAGGTGGAAGAGGCGTGGAAATGGGTCGACTCCATCACCGAAGCCTGGGCTGCCGATCAGGATGCGCCAAAACCGTATCAGGCGGGCACATGGGGACCTGTCGCGTCGGTGGCAATGATCACCCGTGATGGCCGCTCCTGGAACGAGTTTGAGTAAGATAATCCGCTAGCCCGAAAGTGTTATTTTACCGGTAACATGATCTAACACAGCTCGTGGCACAATTTTCAACTTTTAAGCTCCGCGTGGATTCACCCGCGGAGCTTTTTTTATTACACTGCCGGAAGTGATTTTGCCCCTGAGCTCCGGACAGCAAGCGTTTCAGCGTTGTTAACAACTGCCAGCGACTTTGTAAACTCCCGAGCCCGGACAGATAAATGAGAGGAGCTTTTATGAATCCGACATTGTTACGCGTAACACAGCGCATTATTGAGCGCTCGAAAGAGACCCGTTCGGCCTACCTCGCCCGGATTGAACAGGCGAAGAGCAACACCGTTCACCGTTCCCAGCTGGCCTGCGGTAACCTGGCGCACGGCTTCGCCGCCTGCCAGCCTGACGATAAAGCGTCGCTGAAAAGCATGTTGCGTAACAATATCGCCATCATTACCGCCTATAACGATATGCTCTCCGCGCACCAGCCCTATGAGGTTTACCCGGATATCATCCGTAAAGCGCTGCACAGCGTGAATGCGGTCGGCCAGGTGGCGGGTGGGGTACCCGCCATGTGCGACGGCGTGACGCAGGGTCAGGACGGTATGGAGCTCTCCCTGCTGAGCCGTGAAGTCATTGCCATGTCCGCGGCGGTGGGCCTGTCACACAACATGTTTGATGGCGCGCTCTATCTCGGCGTATGCGACAAGATTGTTCCGGGCCTGGTGATGGCCGCGCTGTCATTTGGTCATCTGCCTGCGATCTTCGTGCCGTCGGGCCCAATGGCAAGCGGCCTGCCGAACAAAGAAAAAGTGCGCATTCGCCAGCTGTACGCGGAAGGAAAAGCAGATCGTCAGGCGCTGCTGGAAGCGGAAGCTGCATCCTACCACGCGCCGGGCACCTGTACGTTCTACGGTACCGCGAACACGAACCAGATGGTGGTGGAGTTTATGGGGATGCAGCTTCCGGGCTCGTCCTTTATCCAGCCGGATGCACCGCTGCGCAAGGCGCTGACCGAGGCCGCGGCCCGTCAGGTCACGCGTCTGACCGGAAACGGCAACGAATGGATGCCGATGGGCAAAATGGTCGACGAAAAAGTTATCGTCAACGGGATTGTCGCGCTGCTGGCCACCGGCGGTTCGACCAACCACACCATGCACCTGGTGGCCATGGCGCGTGCGGCGGGCATTCTGATTAACTGGGATGACTTCTCCGAGATCTCTTCCGTGGTGCCGTTGATGGCGCGCCTGTATCCAAACGGTCCGGCGGACATCAACCACTTCCAGGCCGCAGGCGGCGTACCGCTGCTCATGCGCGAGCTGCTGAAGGGCGGTCTGCTGCATGAAGATGTTAACACCGTAGCGGGCTTTGGCCTGCAGCGCTACACCCAGGAGCCATGGCTGAACAACGGCGAGCTGGACTGGCGCGAAGGGGCGACCGCATCTCTTGATGCGCAGGTTATCGCCACCATCGACAAACCGTTCTCACCTCACGGCGGCACAAAGGTGCTGAGCGGTAACCTCGGTCGCGCGGTAATGAAGACCTCTGCCGTACCGGAAGAGAACCAGATTATCGAAGCGCCAGCGGTGGTATTTGAAAGCCAGCACGACGTATTACCTGCCTTTGACGCCGGTCTGCTCGACAAAGACTGCGTGGTAGTGGTGCGTCATCAGGGGCCTAAAGCCAACGGGATGCCAGAATTACATAAACTTATGCCACCACTTGGTGTATTATTGGACCGCCGTTTCAAAATTGCACTGGTGACCGATGGACGCCTCTCTGGCGCCTCAGGTAAAGTGCCATCAGCTATCCACGTGACTCCGGAAGCGTACGACGGCGGCCTGCTGGCGAAAGTGCGTGACGGTGACATGATCCGCGTTAACGGTCAGACAGGCGAGTTAACCCTGCTGGTGAATGACGCCGAGCTGGCGGCACGTCAGCCCCATATTCCTGACCTGAGCGCGTCGCGCGTGGGAACAGGACGCGAAATGTTTGGCGCACTGCGTGAGAACCTCTCCGGTGCTGAGCAGGGCGCAACCTGTATTACGTTTTAAGACGACTTGATTTTAACGATCTGGCGAGAGAAGACTCTGATGAAAAACTGGAAAACAAGTGCAGAAGCAATCCTGACCACTGGCCCTGTCGTGCCGGTTATCGTGGTAAACAAGCTGGAGCACGCTGTACCGATGGCGAAAGCGCTGGTTGCGGGCGGCGTTCGCGTTCTGGAAGTGACCCTGCGTACCGCCTGCGCGATGGATGCCATTCGCGCGATTGCCAAAGAAGTGCCGGACGCCATTATCGGTGCGGGTACCGTAACGAACGCAAAACAGCTGGCTGAAGTGACCGAAGCGGGCGCACAGTTTGCCATCAGCCCGGGCCTGACCGAGTCGCTGCTGAAGGCCGCGACCGAAGGCACTATTCCGCTGATCCCGGGTATCAGCACCGTCTCTGAACTGATGCTGGGCATGGACTACGGTCTGAAAGAGTTTAAATTCTTCCCGGCGGAAGCGAACGGCGGCACCAAAGCGCTGCAGGCGATTGCGGGTCCATTCTCTCAGGTACGCTTCTGCCCGACGGGCGGTATCTCTCCTGCCAACTACCGTGACTACCTGGCGCTGAAAAGCGTGCTGTGCATCGGTGGCTCATGGCTGGTTCCGGCGGATGCGCTGGAAGCGGGCGACTGGGATCGCATCACAAAACTGGCTCGCGAAGCGGTGGAAGGCGCGAAGCAGTAAGTCATTCGTCGCATGAAAAACGGGCCTTTCGGCCCGTTTTTTTATCCCTCTACCTTAACGCTTGCTGCGGCCGCTTTCGCTCTCGCCACGGCCTCGTTAACGTTATCCCCGGTGGCTAACGCCACGCCAAGACGACGGGTTCCGTCGATCTCCGGCTTACCGAACAAACGTACCTGCAACCCGGCACCCACCGCTGCGTCGACGTTATCAAACGTAACGTTCTGGCTGGTTAACTGCGGCAGGATCACAGCCGAGGCGGCCGGGCCGAACTGACGGATACCGCCGACGGGCAGGCCGAGGAAGGCACGCACGTGCAGAGCGAACTCGGAAAGATCCTGCGAAATGAGCGTGACCATGCCGGTGTCATGCGGGCGCGGGGAGACCTCGCTGAAAATCACCTCATCACCGCACACAAACAGTTCCACGCCGAACAGGCCATAGCCGCCCAGCGCCAGGACGGTTTTACGGGCGATCGCCTGCGCCCGTTCCAGCGCCAGAGCGCTCATCTGCTGCGGCTGCCAGGATTCGCGGTAATCGCCATCCTCCTGGCGGTGGCCAATCGGGTCGCAGAAATGGACGCCGTCAACGGCGCTGACGGTCAGCAGCGTGATCTCGAAATCAAATTTCACCACGCCTTCGACGATGACGCGACCGGCACCGGCGCGGCCACCCTGCTGGGCGTAATCCCACGCCTTATCGAGCGTGCTGCTGTCGCGAATGAAGCTCTGTCCTTTACCGGAAGAGCTCATCACCGGCTTAACGATGCACGGGTAACCAATCTCCTCTATGGCCTGCAGGAATGCGGCCTTATCGCCAGCAAAACGATAGCTCGAGGTGGGCAATTCCAGCTCTTCCGCCGCCAGGCGACGAATGCCTTCGCGGTTCATGGTCAGCTTTGCGGCTTTCGCGCAGGGCACCACGCGCTGGCCCTCCTGCTCAAGCGCAATCAGCGTGTCGGTGGCGATGGCTTCAATTTCCGGCACGACAAAATCAGGCTTCTCGCGTGAAATCAGCTCACGAAGGGCATCGCCGTCCAGCATGTTAATCACATAAGAACGATGGGCGACGTGCATGGCAGGTGCATCAGCGTAGCGGTCTACGGCAATGACTTCCACGCCTAAACGCTGGCACTCAATGGCGACCTCTTTTCCCAGCTCGCCCGATCCCAACAGCATCACTCGCGTCGCCGCAGGTCGCAGCGCGGTTCCTAAACGAATCATAACAATCCCCCTGAAAAAGTTGCGGGCAGTATAAACGAAAACGTTTGCGTCTGTCTTGTGCACGGCCAGGTGAGGGGAGAAGAAATTTGCGCTTCTTTAGCCCGCCCAGACATTTCCTGACGCCTGCTCGCTTACGCTGTGGAACATGTTCACCGTTAAGTGAGGGAAACCATGTCTGGCTGGCTAAATCAATTGCAATCACTGTTAGGGCAGAAAACGTCGTCTTCCGGCGAGCGGGATCTCAGCAAACTGCTGGTGCCCGGGGCGCTCGGCGGGCTGGCAGGCCTGCTGGTCGCGAATAAATCCTCGCGCAAGCTGCTGGCAAAGTACGGGACAGGCGCGCTGCTGGCCGGTGGGGGCGCCATTGCGGGCACCGTCCTGTGGAATAAATACAAGGACAGGGTCCGGACCGCGCACAGCGACGAACCGCACTACGGCGAGCACACCTCGCCGCTGGATCTGCGTACCGAAAGGCTCATTCTTGCGCTGGTTTTTGCCGCGAAAAGTGACGGACATCTCGACGATAAGGAACGGCTGGCGATCGAACAGCAGCTGCGCGAAGCCGGCGTCGAAGAGAAGGGCAGAGCGCTGGTGGCGCAGGCCATCGAACAGCCCCTGGATCCGCAGCGTCTGGCGCAAAGCGTGAAAAATGAGGAAGAGGCGCTTGAACTCTATTTCCTCAGCTGTGCCGCCATCGATATCGATCACTTTATGGAGCGCAGCTACCTTAACGCCCTGGGCGATGCGTTAAAGATCCCGCAGGACGTGCGCGAGGGCATTGAGCGGGATATTCGGGAACAAAAACAGGCGTTACAGGGATAGTTCTCGCCGTTGCGACCCTGTTTCGCTTGCATCATGCGTGGGTTTTGCCAACCTTATAGGGTGTAAAACGAAAAAGAATGACGACATGCCACCGAAAGCCCGACGTATACCTTATGCGATCACCACGCATGGCGATACGCGTATAGACAACTATTACTGGCTACGGGACGATTCGCGCTCCCTGCCAGAGGTGCTCGACTACCTGCACGAGGAAAACGACTATGGCCGCAAGGTCATGTCCAGCCAGCAGACGCTTCAGGACCAGCTGCTGAATGAAATGGTGCAGCGTATTCCACAGCGCGATATCTCCGCGCCCTGGACCAAAAATGGCTATCGCTATCGCCATATTTATGAGCCCGGCAACGAGTATCCCATCTACCAGCGTCAGTCGGTCCTGAGCGCCGAATGGGATGCGTGGGATATTCTGCTGGATGCCAATCAGCGCGCGGCCCACAGCGAGTTTTATACTCTGGGCGGCATGTCCATTTCGCCGGATAACGCGGTGATGGCGCTGGCGGAGGATTATCTCTCCCGTCGCCAGTACGGCCTGCGTTTTCGCAACCTGGACACCGGCAACTGGTATCCGGAAATGCTGGAAAACGTCTCCCCGGATTTTGTCTGGGCGAATGATTCCGAGACGGTGTACTACGTCAAAAAGCACGCCTCTACGCTGCTGCCCTATCAGGTATGGCGGCACACCATCGGAACGGACTCCGCAGACGACGAGCTGGTCTATGAAGAGAAAGACGAAACGTTTTATGTCAGCCTGCATAAAACCTCTTCGCGCCACTATGTCATTATCTTCCTGGCCAGCGCCACGACGTCGGAAGTTCTGCTGCTGGATGCCGAACTGCCGGACGCCCAGCCGCTCTGTTTCCTGCCGCGCCGAAAGGATCATGAGTACAGCCTGGATCACTTCCAGCACAGCTTTTATCTGCGCTCGAATCGCGAGGGTAAAAACTTTGGCCTCTATAAAACCAAAGTACGCGATGAGCGCAAGTGGGAGGTGCTTATCCCCGCGCGGGATCAGGTGATGCTGGAAGGGTTTACCCTGTTCACCGACTGGCTGGTGGTGGAGGAGCGCCAGCGCGGGCTGACCAGCATCCGGCAAATCAACCGTAAAACGCGGGAAGTGGTGGGGATCGCGTTCGACGACCCGGCCTATGTGACGTGGATTGGTTTCAACCCGGAACCTGAATCCTCGCGGCTGCGCTACGGCTATTCATCCATGACCACACCGGACACCCTGTTTGAGCTGGACATGGATACCGGGCAGCGTCAGGTAATTAAGCAGACCGAGGTTAAAGGATTTGAGTCCGAAAACTACCGCAGCGAGCACCTGTGGGTCACCGCCCGGGATGGCGTCGAGGTCCCCGTCTCGCTCGTCTATCACAAAGCCCATTTCCAGAAAGGCAAAAACCCGATCCTGGTGTACGGCTACGGCTCCTACGGCTCCAGCATGGATGCTGATTTCAGCAGCAGCCGTTTAAGCCTGCTCGACCGCGGCTTTGTTTTCGCCATCGCCCATATTCGCGGCGGCGGTGAGCTGGGGCAGCACTGGTATGAGGACGGGAAATTCCTGAAAAAGAAAAACACCTTCAATGACTACCTCGACGTCTGCGATGCGCTGATTGATCAGGGCTATGGCGATCCGAAACTCTGCTTTGGCATGGGCGGCAGCGCGGGCGGTATGCTGATGGGAGCGGTTATCAACCAGCGTCCTGAACGCTTTAAGGGGATTGTCGCGCAGGTGCCGTTTGTCGATGTGGTGACGACCATGCTCGATGAATCCATTCCGCTGACGACCGGGGAGTTTGAAGAGTGGGGGAATCCGCAGGATGAGATTTACTATCGCTATATGAAAACGTACAGCCCTTACGATAACGTCGAGGCGAAAGCCTATCCCCACATGTTGGTCACCACCGGTCTGCATGACTCTCAGGTGCAGTACTGGGAGCCGGCAAAATGGGTGGCGAAACTGCGGGAGCTGAAAACCGACGACAACCTGCTGCTGCTGTGTACCGACATGGATTCCGGACACGGCGGGAAATCGGGACGATTTAAATCGTATGAAGGGGTGGCGCTGGAGTATGCCTTCCTGATTGGCCTGGCGCAGGAGACGCTGCCAGGCCGTGCAGAGCGTTAAGCTTCGCCCAGATAGTGCTTTAGCGTCAGGCGCAGTTCCGGGCTCATTTTGTCAAGGTTGTTATACAGCCAGCGCAAATAGCCCGGGTCTTTATCCGCAATATCCGACACCGCTCTGCCCCGGTATTTACCAAAGGTAAACGTGGTCAGCAGTGCGGGGCGTCCGGTAATCGTTGCCATATCGTCCGGCGTCCAGCCCGAGGTGTTCATGATATCAATCAGTAGCGCGGCGGTGATATAGCAGTCGTACAGGGCGCGGTGATGATGAAGCCCCTCAGGCGTGCGGACGCTGAGCTTGCGGGACTTGTACAGCGCCATGTTGCTGTATTTAATGCCCGGCCAGAGGCGACGCGCCAGCTTCATAGTACAAATCCATTCCCCCGGCATTTCAGGGAGCACCCGGCGGTCAAAACTGGCGTTATGCGCGACGTACCAGGGGCTACCGTAATAGTGGGGAATGATCTCTTCGATCCACGGCTTGTCCGCCACCATCGATTCGGTAATGCGATGGATAGCCATCGCCTGAGGGCTGATGGGGCGGTCAGGACGCACCAGATGGCTCATTGGGTTGACGATTTTACCATCAACCACGTCGACAGAGGCCACTTCCACAATTCCGCCCTGAAGATCGCAAGTTTCGGTATCGATGACGCGCAGCATTGAACACTCCTGAGCTTAAAACGCCTAGCCTAAAGGAATGATATCGCCTTGCCAACCCTCTCCGCCTAGCGTGCCGGTCAACAGCAGCTCGCCCTGATCCGCGCGAACGATCAGCTGGCCTTTTTCATCCCACAGCGCGCTACCGCCGCAGGCGTTCGCCATCAGCACCGCTATGGCATATTTATGCGCGAAGCGCTGCAGGGTACTGATGGACTGCCGCCAGCGGTTATCCTCCACTGACTGACAGCTGGTAAACAGCGACGCTCTGGGATCGAGATTGGGGGAATCGGCATGCGCATCAATAATGCTAAGCTGTTTCTCTCCCGGCACCAGGCTGGCTCCGCCACCTTGCGGGTAGCGAAGGATGCGTTGACGAGCGGGGGTGAAGAGCGCGAGACCTTTCTGGCGCTGACCATCCCGCTCCACGGGGAGCCCGGCAATCACGGTTATTCGGTAACGATGCGCCGCGTCGAGCAGCGGTTCCAGCTGGACGTCGCCGGGTGGGAGAGGTAACGTCGTCGTTCCCGAGCCTGTTAATGAGAGTTCAGGAAACACCAGCAGATCGCACCCCTGCCGTGCTGCTTCGGCGATGAAGCGCAGGTGGTGCGTGATATGGTCATCGACACTCTGATGCTGCCCGCTATACTGGGCCGCCGCTATATTCCAATGTGACATCGTGACTTCCTTATACACTGAGTCGCAGGGATTTAAGAATACACCTAAATTTATCAGGGTTTTCTTATCCTGCCAGATTCAGCGTAAGGAAGTGTAACGGCTCGTTAAGCTTATTTAACTTTAGGTTCGTACGGTAAACGGGAGAGGTTGACCGAGGCGAGACGGTGGGCGATGAGTCTTTCGCGAAACCAGTCGCGCAGATGGGCGGGCTGTTCCCGTTCAACGACTTCAGCCACGACAGGCATGTTGTAACGCTCTTTAAACGCGACGCCAGCGGCAGCGAGATCGACATTCACTTTATCCATCTCGTCCTGTGGAAGGGCGGCCAGATTGATCTTCATTACCTTCTCCTTTTTATGCGGCGGCAACGTTACCGCGATTGCACGACGATGACAAGCGGAGGCAGGATGATCCTCGACTCGTTTATTATACAGCGTTATTCTTTAGCATACAGACATAACAAAAAGGAATGATTGCGATGGGTTTCTCCGCTTCCCGCGCGGTATGCGCACTGGTTTTTCTGGCCTCTACAATGATGACCCCCTCCGTGCTGGCGCATGCGCACCTTAAGCAGCCGATCCCGGCAGCGGACAGCGTGGTGAGCGCTCCGCAGGCACTGACGCTGAATTTTTCAGAAGGCATCGAACCGGGATTTAGCGGTGTGGTGGTGACGGATGCGCAAAAGCAGGTCATCAAAACGGGAACCGCCACGCGCGACGAAAAGAACAAGGCGCAGCTCACCGTTCCGCTGGACCAAACGCTGACGCCAGGGACGTACCAGGTAGACTGGCATGTCGTCTCTGTAGACGGTCATAAAACCAAAGGTAGCTATCACTTTAGCGTGAAATAGCATGCTGGCGCTGTGTTATATCGGGTTGCGCTTTATCCATTTCGGGGCGCTGATGCTGATTTTTGGCAACGCGCTTTACAGCGTCTGGTTTGCGCCTTCCTCTCTCCAGCGGCTGATGTCCCGACGTTTCCAGCTGCAGCAGAAAGTGGCGGCTTTTGTGAGCCTGGCGGCTGCACTCCTGATGTTTATGCTTCAGGGCGGGCAGATGGGTAACGGCTGGGGCGATGTATTTGCCCCACAGGTCTGGTCCGGCGTAATGAGGACACAGTTTGGCGGCGTCTGGCTGTGGCAAATGATTCTCGCTGCGATGACGGTCGCTGCAGCATGGCTCGCGCCGCTGAAGGGTTCGCGGCTGCTGCTGCTCGCCATGGGGCAGCTTATCCTGCTGGCGGGGGTAGGGCACGCGGCGATGAACGACGGTCCGATGGGGGCGCTGCAGCGCCTTAATCACGCTTTTCACCTGATCTGTGCTGCTACCTGGCTTGGCGGATTACTGCCCCTGCTGTTCTGCATGCGTCTGGCGAAAGGGCGCTGGCAGAATGCCGCCATCTATACCATGATGCGCTTCTCGCGCGTGGGCCATTATGCGGTCGCGGGCGTGCTGCTCAGCGGAGCGATCAATGCACTCATGATACTGGGCGTCCATATTCCCTGGCAGGCTGACTACGTGCAGTTTTTGTTGTTCAAATGTGCGCTGGTGGCGTTGATGGTGGTAATTGCGCTGGCAAATCGGTATTTTCTGGTGCCACGGTTTCGTCCGGAGACCGGGCGAGCACAACAGATTTTTATCAGGATGACACAGGCAGAAGTGGTGCTGGGGGCGCTGGTACTGGCAACGGTCAGTCTGTTCGCCACCTGGGAACCCTTCTGACAAGGTTAAATATCATATGAAAAAGACAGTACTTTCTCTCATATTGCTGGCCTGCACGGGGAGCGCGTTTGCCGCACCGCAGGTTATCACCGTCAGCCGTTTTGAAGTGGGTAAGGACAAATGGGCCTTCAACCGCGAAGAGGTGATGCTGACCTGCCGTCCGGGCCATGCGCTGTACGCGATTAACCCGAGCACGCTGGTGCAATACCCGTTAAATGAAACCGCCGAGCAGCAGGTGGCCAGCGGAAAGAGCAGCGGCCAGCCGATTAGCATCATTCAGATCGATGACCCGGCGAATCCGGGACAGAAAATGAGCCTGGCCCCGTTTATCGAGCGCGCGGACAAGCTCTGCTAACGTTCAGGTTTCCAATAAAAAACCGCAGATGCTTGCGAAAGCACTGCGGTTTTTCACATTTTATGATGCTCTGGCGCTTTTTTTCCGACCGCTTTAGCTGTGGACTGGAAAACCTGGCGTCGTCATCTATTCTTAAAAGGCAAGGCGACTTAGCCTGCATTAATGCCAACTTTTAGCGCACGGCTCTCTCCCAAGAGCCATTTCCCTGGACCGAATACAGGAATCGTATTCGGTCTCTTTTTATCTGCATAAAAGTAAAAGACTAATCCTTTTGTTGTCTCACTTCTGCAGCGCACGTCCTGTACGTCTGGTTAAAACCTAACACACTACGGCATGCTGTAGTCCAGCCCTTTTTGCCTGTTTTGTTAAATTTTCGTGTGCAATTCAAGAAAGCGCGTGCGGGGTCTAAAAGTGCGACTTAACCGACGCCTCAATTTCATCAAGCAGCTCAAAGCGACGGCGGTATTCAGCGCGTTTTTTACTGGCAATCTCTTCAAGCGATTTACGCGCCATCTGTAGCGGCAGCTGCCAGCAGAAGGCTGAGAGCTTTTTACCGTCCAGAGAGGCCCAAAATTCATCATAGCTGGCGTGGAAATGGCGGCCTTTGCTGAGGCGATAGCGCAGCGCACGGAATACGTGGCCCTCATCGCTGACGGCAAAAATCGCCCGGACGGAGGACTGTGCAGCCAGCTGGAAAAGCACTTCCATCAACACGCGCTTAGGGAACAAACCGTGGCAGGCGCGGGTGGCCTGTTTAATCACGTCACGCGTTACGCTGCGGCGGGGGCCCTGAAGCCCACCGATGACCATGACCTGTTGCCCATTGCTGCGCGCGACGCTAAAGGTCAGGCTGGCCAGCAGCGTATCCTCGTTGTCGCGAAGCCAAAGCGTGCTTTCGCCTTCACGCTCGGCTTTCCCCGCAGAGGACGCATTAACCGTATAGATAACTCCGTCTTTTGCATGGAACTGCGCAACGGGCTTCTCCTGTGGGCTGGTCAGTGCCAGGGCGAGGCCGCTCTCTTTCAGGCTATCAATCCAGTAATAATGGCTAACGATCGCGTCGGCGCGATCGTTAGCCGTCAAACCGCGCATCAGGTACTGCCGGTGGGTTTTGCTCGGCAATGTAATTTGAGAGGCCAGAAGTCTGTCGAAATCGTCGCGACCAGAAAGCGCCTCCAGCATGCGATGGGTAGAAGACCAGAACACCAGCGAACGTAACAGGAACTTCAGGCGATATTCGCGCTTGCGCCAGATCGGCCCCGGCACGCGTTTGCCGTTCACCAGCTCAGAAATAATATTTGTGCGATGCGGATAGAAAACATCGTTATGCAGGTGCGTATTAGACACGTGAAGACCCCTCTTTTTTATACCCTTATTCTAAAGAGCCAGGAAAAAGGGATTAATAGCGCGAGGATCTTTATTTCTGTTTGGTTTACCGTTTGTTTCACTTCGTGAGGACCACGCCCGGCTGTTGCCCTTTCTGTGGCGGCTATACTGTTAACAGGAGGGGCTATGTATCAGCGAATTGAAGGTGGAATGTGGCGTCACGTCTGGGTGGTCAGCGATATACATGGCTGTTATCAGCGGCTTATGGATGAGCTTAAACGCCGTCATTTTAATCCGTATGAGGATTTGCTTATTTCCGTTGGGGATATGATCGATCGCGGTCCGGACAGCGTTAAATCATTACAGCTTATCAATGAAAAATGGTTTCGTGCCGTCCGGGGCAACCATGAGCAAATGGCGCTCGACAGTCTGGATAATAACGATTTTTCACTCTGGACAATGAATGGCGGAATATGGTTCAGGCAACTTGAACGGGACCAGCAACAGCTTGCGCTATCGTTGCTCGAGGCCTGTCACGATTTACCGCATATCATCGAGATAACCTGTGCGAACGGTCTGAACGTGATCGCCCATGCGGATTATCCGGGAGCGGAATACCGCTGGCAAAAACCGGTGAGCGCCCAGCGCGTTTTATGGGATCGCGATCGGTTGATGGGGTTCATGGTGGGTAAAGGGCAGGGCATTAGCGGTGCGGATCATTTCTGGTTCGGACATACGCCCGTCGACAGAAGGTATGATTTTGACAATCTCCACTACATTGATACGGGCGCCGTATTTGACGGTTACTTTACGCTGGCGCAGCTGCAGTAATAAATAACCCGCCTTCGGGCGGGTTCTCTTTAGGTCAGGCAAGACGCATGACCCAGGCATCGGTTTTACTATCGTAATGCTCACGGTAAAGAACAGAATGTTCGCCATCAAGTATTGCCGGGACGCTGGTGTCTGCATCCCATGCATCGAGCTGCATGCACAAATCCGGGTCGGATTTGCAGGGAATACTTAACGTTCGATCGCCTTGCGCTTCGCCGCGCAGTTCTGCGTCGTCGATCTCAAAAGCGCCAATACGCACGCTGGTTTTCGTCATAGTGCTCTCCGGGTCGGTTGTCAAAATCTGGTATGACCAGTACGGTCACCCATTTTTGATCGTAGACAAGGAGAGCAAAATCGCCAGTAAAAAAATGCGCTTTTTTCAGGCCGTGCGATCGTTACCGGTAAACAGTCGTCCATCCCGGACCAGCTCGCGCGGATAGCTGTTTTTCAGTCGTGAACCGACTTTTTTTGCCAGCCCGAGCGGGTATCCCTGATACGTCACGATCACTTCATCGCCTGATGGCGTGCTGTCCGGATAGACATCGCGACCACGGTACCACTCTTCGGCTTCCTGGTGCGTCAGGGCAAAGGTATTGTCGCGTCCGGCAAGCGCGATGACGGCCTCATGCTGCCAGCGATAGCCTTTATTATGCACTTCCGCCAGGCGGATCCCGATTCGGGAAAAACGGACCTTTCCGATGAGCGGCTCGATCTCAGCCGGGAACAGCCATACCTCTTTATCACGGATCCAGAGGTGCAGGCTCTCATCCCAGAACAGGCCAACCTTTTCGGCGGCGGCGACAAGCTGTGCTGCATCGCGACCTTTGAGGGGGGCAAACGGGAAGTTGCCGACCTTGAATTTGGGGGCGGGCAGGGGAGCAACCGCCTGCGTTTTACGCAGACGTGCCACAAAGAAGCCTTCGCAGTCGTAAATCTGCGGGAATACGTGGAGGAAACCCTCCGGCGTAATCGCCTCCTGTGCTGAGACAAACAGATCGTTAAGCGGCAGGAATTCGACCGCATCCGGGTATTGCGCTTTCAGCCACAGGCAGACGTCTTCGTTTTCATCGCGGTTTAAGGTGCACGTTGAATAGACCAGCGTGCCGCCTGGGCGAAGGGCATGGAATGCGCTCTCGATCAGCTCCCGCTGAGTGGCGGCGATCTCAAGGTTGCTTTCCACGGACCAGTTCTTTAACGCATCGGGATCTTTACGCACCACCCCTTCGCCGGAGCAGGGAGCGTCCAGCAGAATGGCGTCGAAGGCTTCCGGCAGGGCGGCGCCAAACACGCGGCCGTCGAAGTGCGTCAGGGCAACGTTATGAATACCGCAGCGGCTGATGTTGGCATGCAATACCTTCACGCGGCTGGCGGAAAACTCGTTGGCGAGGATCGCGCCGCGGTTACCCATACGGGCGGCAATCTGCGTGGTTTTTGAGCCGGGCGCCGCGGCCACATCCATCACGCGCTCGGGCGCATTGCCATCGGCGAACAGGGCTGCCACCGGCAGCATCGAGCTGGCTTCCTGGATATAGAACAGGCCGCTCAGATGTTCAGCGGTGCTTCCCAACGGCACGGCGTCTTCGTCATCGCGCTCGATCCAAAACCCCTCAGCGCACCACGGTACCGGCGTAAGCTGCCAGCTGTAGGGCGCGACCAGCGCCAGAAAATCCTCGACGCTGATTTTCAGCGTGTTAACGCGAATACTGCGGCGTAACGGACGCTGGCAGGCGGCGATAAAATCGTCTAACGACAGGTGAGAAGGAAGCGCCTCGCGCATCTGCGCCAGGAATTGTTCAGGAAGAAATACGGAGTTTTGAGCCACGGGCACACCACAGGGAAAAGTTCAGGTGCGCAGTGTAACATAAAGGCCCCGGTGCGTTGACACCGGAGCCTTGCAGATTAACGCGGCAGGGCGGTTCCCCATTCGCGCCACTCTTTTGGTTCGCTTTCGAGCAGCAGGAAATGTTTACCCGGCTGCGCTTTCGGCGCCAGCGGCGTCCCCGGCGGTGTGGCAAACGCAATACCACCGCGAATGAACTGGTTGAAGGTCCCGGTTTTCACCACGCCTCCCGTCAGGCCGAAGTCCAGCGAGTAGCCGGATGCCAGCCAGAACACCGAGTTATTACGCACCAGGTGCTGGTAGCGTTCGCTGATGCGTAGCGCCACCATCACGCGGTCGGAGAGCGTCCCGAGCGTCAGGCCCGTGACCGTACCGACCTCTATGCCGCGGAACAGGACCGGCGTGCCGATGCTCAGCGAGCCGGCTTCCGGCACTTCCACCACGATGCTCAGGCCACCAAGGTAGCGCGAGTCGGTGATCGTGGCTTCCTGCAGTTCGAAATCACGACGGGCATTGCCCTGGCCTGGCTCCACGTTGATGTACGGCTGCAAAATGGTGTCGAGATGCTCAACGCCTGCGGCCGAGATCTGCGGTGTCACCACCGAGAAGCGCGAACCCGCGCGCGCAAACGTCTGCACATATTCCGGGTAGAGCACGGCGGTAGCCTGCACCTCGTTACGCGAGGTGATCAGCGTCAGCTTCTGGATCTGCCCGATATCAATGCCCAGGTAGCGGATGGGCATGCCTTCCGCCAGCTTACCGGCATCAAACGCGTGCAGGGTAATCTGCCCGCCCACGGCGCGTGCGGCGGTCTCGGACGGGAAGAGAATTCGCTTATCGCCTTTACGCAGGTTCGCGCCCGCTCCGCTGAGGTTATCGAAGCTAATTGCCCCGCGCAGCGCGCGTGACAGCGGAGAGGCCTGTACGGTCAGTCCGTTACCGTTCAGCTGCACTTTCGCGCCACCTTCGGCCCAGAAGACGCTATTCGGCGTCAGCAGCTTGCGGTACTCCGGCTTGATGTGCAGTTCGATATCAAAGGCGTCGGCACGCGGGCGAACGGCGATCACTTCCCCGACTTCAAACTTGCGATACAGCACCACGGAGCCCGCCTGAACGTCCGGCAGGGTCTCGGCGCTTAACGTCAGCGTGGTGGTAGGAAGATCGCTCAGGCTGTTTTCAATCGCTTTCTCAAGGTTGGCATACAGCGGGTAGCTGTCGCGCACGGGGCCTTTATCCCCCGGCAAAATACGGATGCCGCCGTTCACCCATTCGCTGGCGCTGGCGCCGAGAAACTCCACGCCGTCCAGACCTACCTTCACGTCGACGCGACTGTTCACCACGAATTTACTGTCGCCATGTACCAGGTCTCTGTATTGCGGGTCGATGGCAACGGAGAATTGCACCCCATCCGCGGAGAGCTTGCGCTCCAGCACCTGTCCCACCTGCACGCCGTGTAAAATCAACGGCTGACCGGCTTCAATGCCATAGCTTTCTGGCGCATTGAGCGTAACCGTCACGACGCCCGGCTTTTGCAGCAGGGCTTTATCCGCCGGGGCAATCACGAAGCTATTGCTGGGCTGACCTTCCCCGGGGATCAGCTCAAAGGTATTGCCGGTCAGCAGCGTGCTGAGGCTGGTATCGTTCAGGGAGATCTTTGGACTGCGCATTTCGATGCGCGTTTTCTCGCGCAGGAGATCGACCACGCTCGGATCGACCGTCATTTCGCCAGTGACCGATCCGCCCGGGTTGAGCGTCATTTTGGTGAGCTGGCCGACCTGCAGACCCTGATACATCAGCGGCGTTGAACCCGCTTTTAGTCCTTTAGCATCGGGAAGGGCGAGTTTGACAATCACGCCGCGCTGGCTGTGCGCCAGATCGGCGTACAATCCGAACGTGTCATCAGCCGTGGCAGGGCTTGAGTTTTCCGGGGAGTCAAAGGCGATGGCGCCGTTCACCAGTGCTGCCAAACTCTCCAGTTTCACTTTCGCACCGCTCAGGCTGAGGTCGGCATCCACGCCGGACACGTTCCAGAAGCGGCTGCCTTTTTTCACCAGATTGGTGAAGCGACGTTCGATCAGCACATCAATGGTGACGCCCTGTTTATTCGGGTTAATCGCGTAATCGTACACGCGGCCAACCGGGATCTTACGAAAATAGACCAGGGAGCCGCTGTTCAGGGAACCGAGGTCCGGCGCCTGGAGATGAATCATCAAATCGCCGTTATTGAGGCGGTATTTGGGCTGCGTATCCAGAGCCACAAAGTGATCCTGCGGTTCGCCTTTGCCGGGCATCATGCCGATATAGTTACCGCCGACGAGCGCATCCAGACCGGAAACACCGGCCAGCGAGGCTTTTGGCGTCACCAGCCAGAACTGCGTTTCGCTGCGCAGGGCATCCTGCATGTCAGATTTAATGCTGACCCGCACCTGAATCTTGTTCAGCCCTTTTCCAAGGGAGATATCCTGAACCGTACCCACTTCAACCCCCTGGAAGCGAACGGGGGTTCGCCCGGCGACGATGCCGTCGGCGGTCTGGAAATCAATGGTGACGGTACTGCCGCGATCCTCATAGCTTGTCCAGATAAGCCAGCCTGCAATCATCAGGGCGATGACGGGCAGCAACCAGAATGGCGAAATGCGGCGTTTTGTTTTAATTCTCGCTTCAGTCGGCGAAGCGGGGGTTTCCTGACTCATGTGCATCCCAAAGTAAGCGGCTATCCAGCCATTCCACAGCAAGAATAGTCAATATCACCGCAGAGCCGAAATAAAAAGCCGCGGGTCCCATTGTAAAAGCAAGTAACTGATCGCGATTGATGAGCGACATCATCAGCGAAATCACGAACAGATCTAACATTGACCAGCGGCCAATCCAGGTGACGAATCGCAGAAGCAAAATGCGGGTCCGTAAACCTTGTTCACACTTTAAGTGAATGCTGATGAGCAGGGTAATCATCACCACCACTTTGGTAAAGGGAACCAGGATACTGGCAATAAAGACGATTGCCGCCACCCCGACATTGCTGTGCGCAAGGGAGATAATCCCGGATAGGATAGTATCCTCCTGACGTCCACCATTCACGTAAATGATGGAAATCGGCAGCATATTGGCGGGGATCAGGAACACCAGGGAGGCGATCAGCGCCGCCCAGCATTTTTGCAGGCTGTTATTGCGCCGCAGTCTCAACGGAATGTGGCACCGTGGGCAGCGTCCGCGCGTGTCGGGTAACCCGGTATAGTGGCAACCCAGACAGACGCGCAGATTTTCATCGGGACGCGTGGCGGGGCGCTGAGGGTAGAATCGCTCCCAGAGCTGCTCAACGTTCAGGTGGATCAGCGTCAGGATGCTCAGCAATACCAGACAGATGAAGGCAAAGAGTCCGACGCCGGGCTGCAAAAAGGCGTAGTCCTGCACCTTTATTGACGCAACCCCCACGCCGACCAGATAAATATCTAGCATCACCCACTCTTTGAGCTTGTCCAGCATCAGCAGCACCGGGCGAAGGTTCATGCCAAGAATATTGCCAAACCAGAGATAGGCAATGGCGGCAACCAGCACCAGGGGGGCGCCGACGGTGCAGAACAGCACCATCGCGGCGGTGATGGGATCGCCCTGACGGGTCATCTGCCAGATACCCTGCAGCACGTTGGCGTCAATGCGCACGCCGAGCAGGTAGAGTTTTAGCAGCGGCTCACTCCAGGCGAAGGGCATCAGCAGCAGCATGGTAACGGCCATGGCGGCGAGGCGGGTCAACGACCAGTCGCGGCCATCGCGAATTTTGGCGTCACAGCGGGGACAGAAGGCACTTTGGTGCGATTTCATCTTCGGCAACATAAAAAGCGTATCGCACTGGGGGCAACGCTGATAATGTGCACGAGGCAAAGCTTCGCTTACCGTATGGACAGTTATCTTTCTCGTCGGCGTAATTTTGGTTGTTTTTAAGGCCATCAGCTGCGCACAAATAAGTATTGTTGAAAGTTATAATAACTCATGAACGGATTCATCTTGAGCATGAGCGCATTTAATGCTTATTTTAATAGGCTATGCGGTAATTTTGTAAGACAACTAAGTGATTGAATAATGAACAAAACAGAATTCTACGCGGATCTGAACCGCGATTTTAAGGCATTGATGGCGGGTGAGACCAGCTTCTTAGCCACTCTGGCAAATACTAGCGCATTGCTGTTTGAACGTCTCTCTGACGTGAACTGGGCTGGCTTTTACCTTCTGGAAGGTGAAACGCTGGTGCTCGGTCCGTTCCAGGGCAAACTGGCCTGCGTGCGTATTCCGGTAGGGCGTGGCGTATGCGGCACGGCGGTGGCCGAGAATCAGGTCCAGCGTGTGGAAGACGTTCATGCGTTTGACGGGCACATCGCCTGTGATGCTGCCAGTAATTCTGAAATCGTTCTGCCGCTGGTGGTCAAAAATCAGATTATTGGCGTTCTGGACATCGACAGTACGGTCTTCAGTCGCTTTACAACCGAGGACGAACAGGGGCTGCGCGAGCTGGTGGCGAATCTGGAAAACGTACTCGCAGCAACCGATTATCAAAAATTCTTTGCGAGCGTCGCAGGATAATCAACGGATAACGTAGCATTTACTGATAGCGTCATTATAATGACGCCTGTTCATGCCTGCGCTTGTTGGCTACGTCCGTTGTAATCAGGAAATTTCATGGAAAATCAACCTAAGTTGAATAGCAGTAAAGAAGTTATCGCATTTCTGGCCGAGCGTTTCCCGCAGTGCTTCAGCGCGGAAGGCGAAGCTCGTCCCCTGAAAGTCGGTATTTTTCAGGATCTGGTGGCGCGTGTTGAAGGGGAAATGAACCTCAGCAAAACTCAGCTGCGTTCCGCCTTACGTCTTTATACTTCGAGCTGGCGTTACCTGTACGGTATCAAACCTGGCGCGACCCGCGTGGATCTCGACGGCAACCCTTGCGGTGAGCTGGACGAGCAGCACGTTGAGCACGCGCGCAAGCAGCTGGAAGAAGCCAAAGCACGCGTTCAGGCACAACGTGCAGAACAGCAAGCGAAAAAACGCGAAGCCGCCGCGGCAAACGGCCAGGAAGAAGCGCCTCGTCGTGAGCGTAAACCACGCCCTGCGCCGCGTCGTCACGATAATAACGATCGCAAACCGCGTGCAGACAAACCAGCAGCAAAAGCCCCGCGTGCGCCTCGTGAAGAGCCGCGCCATACGCCGGTTTCTGACATCAACGCCCTGAGCGTGGGTCAGGCACTGAAGGTAAAAGCGGGTAACAATGCTATGGACGCCACCGTACTGGAAATCACCAAAGATGGCGTTCGTGTACAGCTGACTTCTGGTATGTCAATGATTGTACGCGCAGAACACTTGTTGTTCTGAAACGGAGGCCAAGCCTGGCATGAACACTTTTTTTAAGCTCACCGCGTTGGCGGGCCTGTTTGCTATAACAGGTCACGCCTTTGCAGTGGACGATATCACGCGTGTTGATCAAATTCCGGTACTCAAGGAAGAGACGCAGCACGCGACGGTGAGCGAGCGCGTGACCTCACGTTTCACCCGTTCGCACTATCGTCAGTTCGATCTCGATCAGGCCTTTTCGGCCAAAATCTTTGACCGCTATCTGAACTTGCTGGATTACAGCCATAACGTTTTGCTCGCCAGCGATGTCGAGCAGTTCGCTAAGCGGAAATCCGAGGTGGGTGACGAGTTGCGTTCAGGCAAGCTGGATCTCTTCTACGATCTCTACAACCTGTCGCAAAAGCGCCGCTTCGAACGCTATCAGTACGCGCTGAAAGTGCTGGAACGTCCGATGGACTTCACCGGCAACGACACCTTCAATCTGGACCGCAGCAAAGCGCCCTGGCCAAAAGATGAAGCCGAGCTGAATGCGCTGTGGGACGGCAAAGTGAAATACGACGAGCTGAGCCTTAAGCTCACCGGCAAAGACGAAAAAGAGATCCGTGACACGCTGACGCGTCGTTACAAATTTGCCATTCGTCGCCTGGCACAGACCAACAGTGAGGATGTTTTCTCACTGGCCATGACGGCCTTTGCGCACGAAATCGATCCGCACACCAACTATCTCTCACCTCGCAACACCGAGCAGTTTAATACCGAAATGAGCCTGTCTCTGGAAGGTATCGGCGCGGTGCTGCAGATGGACGATGATTATACGGTGATCAATTCGATGGTCGCGGGTGGTCCGGCATCCAAAAGCAAAGCCATTAGCGTAGGCGATCGCATTGTGGGTGTGGGACAAACCGGCCAGAACATGGTCGATGTGATCGGCTGGCGTCTTGATGACGTGGTTGCGCTGATCAAAGGTCCGAAGGGCAGTAAGGTTCGTCTGGAAATTCTGCCAGCCGGAAAAGGCACCAAAACCCGTATCGTTACCCTGACCCGTGAGCGTATCCGTCTGGAAGATCGCGCGGTGAAAATGTCGGTGAAAACCGTGGGTAAAGAGAAGGTGGGTGTCCTGGATATTCCTGGCTTCTACGTCGGGTTGACTGACGATGTGAAAGTTCAGCTGCAGAAACTTGAAAAGCAGAACGTCAGCAGCATCATCATCGACCTGCGCAGTAACGGCGGAGGGGCGCTGACGGAAGCTGTTTCACTCTCTGGCCTGTTCATCCCATCTGGCCCGGTGGTTCAGGTGCGCGATAACAACGGTAAAGTGCGTGAAGATGCGGACAATGACGGTGTGGTCTACTACAAAGGCCCGCTGGTGGTTCTGGTTGACCGCTTCAGTGCATCTGCATCTGAGATCTTCGCCGCTGCCATGCAGGACTACGGCCGCGCGCTGATCGTCGGTGAGCCAACCTTCGGTAAAGGCACCGTTCAGCAGTACCGCTCTCTGAATCGGATTTACGATCAAATGCTGCGTCCGGAATGGCCTGCACTGGGCTCGGTTCAGTACACCATTCAGAAATTCTACCGCGTAAACGGCGGCAGTACGCAGCGTAAGGGTGTCACGCCGGACATCATCATGCCGACAGGCACCCAGGAGACGGAAACTGGCGAGAAGTTTGAAGATAACGCGTTGCCGTGGGACAGCATCAATGCCGCGACCTACGTGAAAGCGGGTGATATGACGCAATTTGGCCCTGAGCTGCTGAAGGCGCATAACGACCGCATCGCGAAAGATCCGGAGTTCCAGTACATCCTGAAGGATATTGCCCGATTCAATGCCCTGAAAGATAAGCGGAATATCGTTTCTCTGAACTACGCGCAGCGTGAAAAAGAGAACAACGAAGACGATGCAACCCGCCTGGCGCGTATCAACGATCGCTTCAAGCGTGAAGGTAAACCTCTGCTCAAGAAACTGGACGATCTGCCAAAAGATTACCAGGAGCCGGATCCGTATCTCGACGAGACGGTGCATATCGCGCTCGACCTGGCGAATCAGGAAAAAGAGAAACCTGCCGTACAGCCCGCTCCGGCAAAATAACCTCCCAACAGGCACAAGAGATTGTGCCTGTTTCTTTTTGTTCTTCATCCTTCCGTCAGCCAGATTTTCAATTGTGTAAAGTTGTGTCTTTCTGGTGACTTACGCCCTCAGGATGCTTGAAAATAGCCGCAATACCCATACGATGTGGGTAATCGCATAGTGCGTTTTGTTAAACTGAGGTAAAAAGAAAATTATGATGCGAATCGCGCTCTTCCTGCTCACCAACCTGGCGGTGATGGTGGTTTTCGGGCTCGTGCTAAGCCTGACAGGAATTCAGTCGAGCAGCGTTCAGGGTCTGTTGATTATGGCGCTGCTGTTTGGTTTTGGTGGCTCGTTCATCTCCCTGCTGATGTCGAAGTGGATGGCATTGAAATCGGTAGGGGGTGAGGTTATTGAACAGCCGCGTAACGATATGGAACAGTGGCTGATGAATACGGTGGCTCAGCAGTCCCGTCAGGCCGGGATCGCCATGCCGCAGGTGGCCATTTACCATGCTCCGGACATCAACGCGTTCGCCACGGGTGCCCGTCGCGATGCGTCACTGGTCGCTGTTAGCACCGGACTGCTGCAGAACATGAGCCGTGACGAAGCCGAGGCGGTTATCGCCCACGAAATCAGCCATATCGCAAACGGTGACATGGTGACCATGACCCTGATTCAGGGCGTGGTAAACACCTTCGTGATCTTTATCTCCCGCATTCTGGCGCAGATTGCCGCTGGCTTCATGGGCGGCAACCGTGACGAAGGCGAAGAGAGCAACGGCAACCCGCTGATCTATTTTGCCGTGTCGATGGTGCTGGAACTGGTATTCGGTATTCTGGCGAGCATCATCACGATGTGGTTCTCCCGCCACCGTGAATTCCACGCGGATGCCGGTTCTGCGAAGCTGGTTGGTCGCGAGAAGATGATCGCCGCGCTGCAGCGTCTGAAAACCTCCTACGAGCCGCAGGAAGCGAACAGCATGATGGCCTTCTGCATTAACGGTAAATCCAAATCGCTGAGCGAGCTGTTTATGTCTCACCCGCCGCTGGATAAACGTATTGAAGCGCTGCGCAGTGGGGAATACCTGAAGTAACGCAACAAAACACAATAAGCCGGGCAGGAGAACACTCCGCCCGGCTTTTTTTATGCCTGAACCCTGGGCTGGGTCACCCGCAGGCCGCTGACGATAGCCGCGAGGGTGGCAAGTATACCGGCGGTGAGGAGGGCAACATGGTTGCCGTTCTGGCCTGCGAGGTTAAACATCAGGGCGACCAGCGCCGCACCGGTGCTTTGCCCAAGGAGACGCGCGGTTCCCAACATGCCGCTGGCCCCTCCGCTACGATGTCGCGGTGCTGAGGTGATAATGGTGTGGTTATTGGGGGACTGGAACAGCCCAAACCCCGCGCCGCAGAGGATCATGCGCCAGATAATGTCCAGATCGGAAGGCGACGAGGGCAGCAAAGCCAGTGCGAAAAGGCCTGTCGCCATCACCGCCAGCCCCAGCGCCCCGAGTAAACCGGCATGAACGCGTTCAATTAAGTAACCTGCCAGCGGTGCCATCACCATCGTCGCCAGCGGCCAGGGGGTGAGCAGCAGCCCGGTTTCCACTTCTGAACGGCCAACTACGCTCTGCAGAAAGAAGGGCAGGGAGACCAGAGCCAGCATCTGGGCGCAGAACGAGCAGACAGACGTACAGATGGAGAGCGAAAAGAGGGGAATACGCAGCAGGTCAACGGGCAGCAAAGGAACTGGCAGGGTGAGCTGGCGGCGTACAAAGAAGAAGCCGATCGCCAGCAGGGCGATGAGCTCCGCGCCGGTAAGCACCAGAGATTGTCCCTGGGCAAAGCCGCTCAGCGCCGTAATCAGCAAGCCGAAGGTCAGGGCATTCATCACCGCACTTGCCACGTCGAAGCGCGGCATGCTGCTTTTGGGGCCGTTAGCGGGAAGAAAGCGCAGGGCAAAGAAGATCGCGAGGATACCCAGCGGCACGTTAATGGCGAACAGCCATTGCCATGACGCGACGGAAAGGATCGCCGCCGCAATGGTTGGCCCGGCGGCTGAAGAGACGGCCACAATAAACGAGTTTATCCCCATCCCGCGCCCCAGATGGCGCTGGGGATAAATCAAGCGGATCAGCGCCGTGTTTACGCTCATCAACGCCGCGCCGCCAAAACCTTGGGCGATGCGCGCAAGCGTCAGGGTATGCAGTGAATCTGAAAGGGCGCAGAACAGGGAGGTAAACGTGAAAACCACCAGGCCACACTGATACACCCGGCGGTAACCGAACATATCGCCCAGGAAAGAGAACGAGAGCAGTGAAACCACAATCGCAATCTGGTAGGCGTTAACAATCCAGATTGATGTTCCGCTAAATACTCATGCAGTGTACTATCACCCAAACTCTACAAACTTTGGTCACCACTAGCCATGAAAACACTCACGCTATACAGACGTGTCAGCCATGACATGCAAACAGGCGAGGACAAAGACGGCCTGAAACGTCAGGAGCGAAGCTTCAAAAAGTTCCTATCGTCATTCCCAGACCTTGCAGCCTATAAACAGGAGGAAATCTCCGATGAAGGTTTATCTGCATACCACGGTGTCAACGTTTCAGACAGAGGCTTTTGCTGGTCGCATCCTTAGTGCTGCTAATCCGCTTGTTGCTGGTTTCCTGACGCTGCAACAGTCTATGCAATTCTTTAATGAATCCGTTCAGGATGGCATTAAACGCACCCAGGCGCAAACAATGCTCTCCACTGCATTCGGCAAAGATAAACAGCTTATTGAAACTGCTGTTGATGAGTATGCGAACAAGTACGGTGTGGATAAGGCAACAGCACAGGAACAGGCCGCACAGTTACGCATGACCTTGCCTGATACTCAATTCTCTAACCAGGACATCCCTAAGTTGCAGGAAACAGAATCTGTTTTCGCACATCAAACAGGTATGTCAAATGATGCTGTTGGTCGTCTGAACTACGCAATGCAACAGATTGCCTCATCTGCACACATGATGGGTCAAGACTGGATGCAGGTAGTCAACGCCTCACCAGCACTTATCAAACCTCTGGAAGAGTTGACGGGTACGAAATCCGTTAAGGAGCTGAAAGAGAAAGCTAAGTTAATGTCTGGCGCTGACTTCGTTAAGTTGATGATTCGTGCAATGGAAAACCTGAATAACAAATCAGGTGCAGCAGCTAAGGCACAGGATAACGTTGCCGCTTCTCTGGGGCGCTTGAGCAATGCGGAAAAAGATGCTCAGATGGCTTTCTTCAATGGTTTCAGTGATGGGTTCAAAAATCTCCTGAACAGTCTGACGATGTACCTCAAAGATTCGCAGGGAACCATGACGACATTAGGTAAAGTGCTGGGTGGTGCATTCAACAAGATTGCAGCTACCGTCTACGCGCTCGACCAGCTTACATCGAACATTAGCGGTGCAATTAGTCTGATTGGTTTTGCATTCCAGGATTTTGTAAAAGAGCAATCCGAACCACTCCAAAAAGACTTTGGGAAACTCTTCAAAGACATTCGTAATGGTCTGGATAGCTTGTTTGACAGCCCGCTTGTCAGCCTGATTCGTCGCTTTGCACCGCAAGATAAAAAGCCAGGCAAAACAGGTGAGAGTCATTGGTATGATAGGCCTCTGAAATGGCTTGATACCGTCAATGAATTTAACCCACTTGCACGAGCTAATAAGGCTGTAGCAAAAGTCAGTGGTGATGCCTACGACATTGCAGCAGATGCAACAAAACAATCATGGGGTAAAGGTGAGAATGGTAACCTTTCGCCACTGGTTAAGTTTGCACATGCTACGCGTAAATTTGCTGAGAATTTTAATTCATCACTCCCTGTTAGTGGATTTGGAAACTATAGCGCTCCACCAGTAACGCCAATGAGTCAGGGTGTCTCACGAACACAAGCCCCGCTGAGAGTTGAGGTTGCACCTCAGAAGCTTGAATTTGAGCCTATCAAGCTGAACATCAGGATGCCTGATGGAACCATGCAAGAAGTCACTACCGAGATTAAACAGCGCATTCAAGACCACCATGAAACCGTGATGATGTCTGCGCAAGGTCTGGGCGGTGGTTGGCAGCAATACGGTAAAAGCGCTGGGTTCACTCCCTCAATGCTTGCCCGAAAGGTAGCACCGTAAATGAAAAAAGCCACTATTCAGAGCGAATCTGTTTAGTGGCTTTTTTGTTGTCTGGGTTATGTCATTACGATGAAATACAGGCCGCGTTTCACCGCATGGTATACGGTTTCATTATCTGGGAATCTATAGCTGATGTGGGAGAGCTTCCTTTCAAATCGACCGCGAACCCAGATTAAGAAATCACCATCAATGAATACCTTGTCACCTGGCTTGATGTCGAAAAGCGCTTTCCTTTTGACGATAAGCGTTTCCTCATCCTTTAGCATTTCCAGTGCGTTTAGTAGGTTTGCTTTCATTCTCAACCTGCAATCCAATAAAGTTACGAAAAGAGGCGATGGGGTGGGTTTATTGGCTACTGTTCAGATGTCTTAACAGAAAACTAAGCAGTATAACTTTAAACAAGAACGATGATTAGAAGAGAAGAAAACGGACAGAGAAGTTAAAGCGAAATGCTTAAATGCTGTTAAAATGGGAAAAGTATTTTACAGAAATCACAAAATCATGTCAAAGCAATTCGTGCTATTGGTGATTGATTTGAAAAATCCTCCTGCTGTCAAATGGAATCACTAGTGGCAAAACCGCCACTAAAGAAGGAGGGCGTGCAGGGAAAAATAATACCCCTATACAGTGCTATCACTATGTTCGCCTAACTTCTTGCAAGTATCTGAAAATAAACTAAAAACTAACCTTAAAAGATTCCCAGGAAGTGGGGGTGTTCGTACCTTGCAGTTTATTTGCGTATGCATCTTGACAATCATTGACAAAGTGTGTTATGTGGGTTGCAATTAGTTATAACTTGATAAGAAGAGATTCCGTTTATGAATGCCTAAGAAATCAACCACTAAACAGCGTTGCTGTCTGCATTGTGGTAAACCGTTCCCGCCTCGTTCCCGTCTGAATAAACAATACTGCAATGATGCTTGCCGAATGGCAGCAGTGCGTAAAGAACTACGAAAAGAAAACGGTGCATTACGACAGCAGACCCGCCTGAAACAGAAACGTGTAGCACAGTCTCCCCTCGAAAATCTACGCTCATCAAAGTTCATGACATGGCTACTCCAGCAGATTACCCGTCATGGTTCCATTGATTGTCTCGGTGGTGACCAGTTCGACATTAACGAGTATTTCCACCTTTACCGCCTCCGTTGTCGTATCGGCTACATGACAGCCACACCATGTGACATTTCTCACCTAATCCCGTTGAAAGCTGGTGGAAGTTTCAAGTTAGATAACCTGACCATTCTCCCATCTTCCGTTAACCGCTCTCAGAAAGCCGATGTGATGCCCCCTCCGCTGGTGGGTTCAAAGTTCACCCGACTGACTACCTTCACGTCACAGGCTGACCTCTGGCAGCAATTCGTGAACCGATACGGCAAGCAGTTAACGAAATTTGCAGAGCAGCACAGAAATCTGAAAGGTTCCGGTAAAGCAGAAGCCATCAACCAGATTCTTGATACTCCTGATACCCCCTACGTTTACCGTGACACGTTGAACAGTATGGAGGAACGTAAGTTCGCAGAACTCTGTGAACTGCTTAACGTTCCATACAAACCCACCTGTACAGATACACAGGCAAAGGGCATCGCGCCAGAATGGGATGTTTCATTCATTGCTCACCGCTTCCTTTACAGCGTCTATCTGAAATGCCCTAAACGCCTCGCATCAGCAGGTAAATCTATCCTCCAGTTACTCCATTACCGTGTGACCTTCCTCACCGAATCTGAGGAACTGGACATCTACAACTACCGTTTTGAAGCAGCGCTGAAATCACTGTTACCACGTACAGCAAAGCTTCTGAACTACACCGAGGCACAAACAATGACACTCGCCAGCAAGACCGACCACGAAAACCTGTTCATCACCGCTGACCTCGACGGGCTACACCAGCACACAACCGTGATTGGTGACCTATCTGAAAGTGAAGAAAATCTCTCCCCTGAGTTCCTTAAGGCTATCGAAGAGAGCCACGAAAAACTACGTACCACCAAACAGAACCTTGCAGTAGTCGACCGATACGCTACGGCAAAACGTTGCAGCAGGTTCACAGCAATGTGCAGCCTGTCCTGGAAAACGAAAGCTAAACGTGGAGACCTTGCCCGATACCTCACCGCGCATGGAATGGACATTTTCGGCAAGAAACATGTTGTTAATGATGACTTCGAAGAAATTAAAGGCTGGCTGAATGCTTACTAACCATGATGAAAACAAACAACTTTTCGACCGTATCCAGACCAAGCCATCAATGATGACCGAGGTTCTCAGATTGCGTGCTGCTGGTCTCACCTATCTGGAAATCTCCGCTGAAACGGGTCTCACCAGAAATAACGTTGCTCAGTACCTACACCGAGCTAAAAAACTCTATAAATGAGGTGTTAATGTCAAAACGCTTTACCATTCCATGTCCTACCAAACTCCGCGAACTCCACGAACTGTTACCACTCGATTCTGCAATTCGTCTCTCATGCCTCGACAGTGATTCCCATCTGGGTTCGTCGTTCATCGTATACCCTCGACATCAGTTCACCACCGACCGTGAAAAACGTAGCCACTTCATCACTAATTTCTGGGATGAGGTCAAGCAACACATCGACCACAAAACAACGTGTGTAGTGCGCCAGCACGGTAAGCAGACTGTTCTCCAGTTCAATCTTTGAGAGAGTAATACAGTGTAACCAATGTGTTCGCGAAACTCTCTATAAGTAATTGATAAATAACTAAAAACATGTTTTTTAAAACTTTTAGAAACAGGGGGTGCGGATACGTCAGGGTTACCCACTCTCCCATTTCATCCTTAAAAAATCCCTTGAGCTTCACCAGAAGCGAATCTCCCTCCAGAGGCCAAATAATGACCACTCAAACAATCTCGACCCCAGCTCCACTTACCCCAACCTGCCAGCAACTAGCTATCCAGTATTTCGAGGCTGTACTTACCCGCGATTCTCAAACGCTCCGCGATACATTCGGCTACTCGAAACAGGAATGTGACAACATCTCCCCAACTCAACAAGAAGTTGCAGCTACAAAGTTGATGGTTGCAGGTAACACACTTGCCCGTAAAGCCCCTGTTCCATCGGCTGGTAAGGAAGGTTCTTCAAAGAAAACTGACCAACCATCAGAAACATCTGCTGTGACCAGGTTTGCTACCTTCAATCCGAACCCATCCGGTAAGAAAGCTGTTTGATTTGCTGGTATCAAATACGGGCGTTAATGATTCCATCTGAATTGGTCTCCTGGTGTGGTATCAAAAGTGTTGCTTTCGACTTATGATGCCAGTATCATTACTGCATGCCGTTTTTGATACCAGAAGAGAGACTCAACCACATGTCACGCACATTTGCTTATTGTCGTGTTAGCCGTAATGAATTGACCACCAGCAACCAAGTTTTAGCAATACAGACTGCTGGCTACAATGTTGTCCCATCTCGTGTGATTGAGGAAACAGTTTCCGGTTCAGTGGCTGCAATGGAACGTAAAGGTTTCTCGAATCTGGTTAACAACAAACTGGAAGAGGGAGACACACTTGTTGTCCTGAAACTCGACCGTTTAGGGCGTGACAACATTGACGTACAGAAAACGGTTGAGATGCTTCTCTCCAAAGGTATCAGACTGATTTGTCTTGACCTGCCCGTTGCTGACCTGTCCAGGCCAGAGGGTAAGATGATGCTGCAACTATTCGCTACTTTCGCAGAATTCGAACGTAACCGAATCATTGAGCGTACTCAGCAGGGATTGGAAAGGGCGAGGGCAGAGGGTAAAACATTCGGTAGGCCGAAAGCCGATGTGACCCGTATTGCAGAACTCAAAGCATCCGGTATGTCTCAGTCCAAAGTGGCAGCAGAGATGAACATTGGTATCGCAACTGTCAAACGTCACTGGAACAGCTAACCCTGCTCAGTAGCAACTTACCCGCCTCAAGCCACTGCGTTTGTGCGGGTTTTGTTGTATCTATAGAGTCACAAGCGATACTTTCTTTCCTTTTGCAAAGTACCAGGTGAGTCTTGTTTTCTCGCCTCTAAGTACCTCGGTTCAGATACTGCCAACGATACTTTTCACACAAGCCACCAGCGACATGTGATAGGGGGTGACCCGTGCTGCAAAAAAAAATTACTCCACAATCTGGCAGGACATACCAACTAATTCGATTTTCTTAATCTGGTTAACATAGGTGAGGGCGATAAACTCACTATGCCTTGTAAGCGTCAATGCAAACCAGTCAGCTTTAGCAGAAGTTGGGGCAGACCTGGCGTATTGTACAGCAACATAGGCTGGCGATTCGTCAGTGTCTGGTTTGTTGTCGCTGGACTGCATTTTGTAACCGTCTTCATCCCCAATCTTTGCAGACAACCCATTAGTTTTAACTACAAGGCCATTCTCGCCACAGAGGTATGTTGCATGTGCCATTGATTTAACCGATGGTTCAGCAGCGAATAAAGAAACGGATGCCACCAGCAGTGACAGGGCAATAGTTTTTTTCATCTCTCACCCTTTTCGTGCTTCTGCTTTCTCTGCCGCAACTTCCTTGATGCGCTGTAGTTTCTGCTGCCTGTCATAGCGTGCTACATACCAGTCATCCAGCAACATTTCTATCATCTCAATCAGAAGGTCAGCTTCCTCTGAACTGACATCAATAATCAGGTTGATGTCTTTTTCCATGTGAGCGCCAATGTTTCCCACCTTCCGTGTGCTGTCGATAGCTTCCCATACGTCAGAGTCAACTTTCTCCTCAATGGCTTGAATCTCATTAAAAAGGGTATCGGCTTTAACACCCCAGAAATCACGAATCATTCCCTGCAAGCAGCGGCGAGAGAGTGTTGCAGATGCTTTTGGTGATAGCTCAACGATGGAGCAGGCTTCTTTGTAATCGTCCAGAACAACAGCAGGTATGTAGTCAGGGTATTCCTTTGCTCGTTGTTTTTCAGACCGAGGATAAGCAAATAAATTTTTTCCAGTTGGGCTTAGATACTTACTCCCATTTCCGAATGTACGGTATCTTTTTTCAGTGACGAAGATTGTGGGTCTGTGGCATTGAGGGTTAGGGCATGTGATACCAGTGGTTATGTACTTTATTTCTCCATACGTAGATTCGAGGTCAAAATCAGATGAACATTTATCCTCATCTCTTATAACTGCTGCATGGTTGCAGTGTGGGCATACCCAAGACATAGAAATTCCCCATAGATAATTTCTGTCTTTATGACATGACAACTACCTAAGTTTCAATGACCTTAGATAAATTGGTGATGTTATTTTAGGGTGTATCAATCCAAATCGAACTGGCGGGTGAGGCATGCAGGTCGCTGGCGATGGTTGGCAGGGCAACGTTCGCAATCGCGCCGTCAAGGACGGCCATGGAGATACCGATAATGATGGTCGCTATTGCGCCATACCGCTGGGGTAATGGCAGGCCATCGGAAAGATTCTTGTCCATCAGGAGTAAAAAGCTCAGCGTGAAATTATTCTCAGGGTAACTATTTTAGCATTGTTACAGCCGCGATATGTCGCAGATTTGTAACGAAGTAAACGCGGATTGATTGCAGCTGACATGACGGGAACTTATAATAAAAACCAGTTCTGATTTTTATAAAACACTCGCTATGAGGTGGTAAATGGCTATTGCGGATTTGGATAAACAACCAGATTCTGTTTCTTCCGTGCTGAAGGTGTTTGGCATCTTACAGGCGCTTGGAGAAGAGCGTGAAATAGGTATTACAGAGCTGTCACAGCGCGTGATGATGTCAAAAAGCACCGTTTATCGCTTTTTGCAAACCATGAAGTCATTGGGTTACGTTGCGCAGGAAGGCGAATCTGAAAAATATTCTCTGACGCTGAAGCTGTTTGAATTAGGTGCGCGTGCGCTACAAAATGTTGACCTGATCCGCAGCGCGGACATTCAGATGCGTGAAATCTCTCGCCTGACCAAAGAGACCATTCATCTCGGTGCGCTGGATGAAGACAGCATCGTTTACATCCATAAAATCGACTCCATGTACAATCTGCGCATGTATTCGCGCATTGGTCGCCGCAACCCGCTCTACAGTACCGCGATTGGTAAGGTTCTGCTGGCGTGGCGCGATCGCGAGGAAGTGGAGCAGATCCTCGAAGGCGTGGAATACAAGCGCAGCACGGAACGAACCATTACCAGTACGGAAGCGCTGCTGACGGTGCTCGACCGCGTGCGCGAGCAAGGGTATGGCGAAGATAACGAAGAGCAGGAAGAGGGGCTGCGCTGTATCGGCGTCCCGGTATTTGACCGCTTTGGGGTGGTGATTGCGGGCTTAAGTATCTCTTTCCCAACCTTACGTTTCTCCGAAGAGCGTCTGCATGAGTATGTGTCTATTCTGCACACCGCCGCACGTAAAATTTCTGAACAGATGGGCTATCACGACTACCCGTTTTAATCCCTGCTGAAATGAAAAAACGCCGCATCTGATGCGGCGTTTTTTATGCCTCATGAACCTGGCTGATTAGCCGTTATCAATCACGACGGATGTTTTACGCAGTACAGGACATTGGGTTAAGCCAATGATCCCGCTGTCAGTATGCAGATACTGGGCGGTGCTCATTCCTTGTGCGGTTAGGTATTTACACTGAATGCCTAACCCGGCTGCGTTTTCTGTGCTCCCCACAAGCACACCATAGCCCGTTAACAGAAGGCCAATCCAGACAAGGGCCAGTGCAATAATTGTTCGAATGATGAATCGCATTATTACCTCTTTTATCGTTGTTATCGTAATGCTAGCGTAACGTGTTTACGCAATGAAACAAGTGCAGCATTCTTAAAAACCGCGATGGAGGCGCAGTTAGCCCTTGTTTAAGATAAGCGTGATAATCTCGTTACATCAGGTCCTTAGACGGAGTGTGGAGTGAAAAAAATACGCTGGGTAATTCTGATTATCGTACTGATAGCGTCCGTGGTGTTATGGACGCAGACGATCAATGTGATGTGCGATCAGGATGTACAGTTTTTTAGCGGCGTTTGCGCAATCAACAAATTTATTCCGTGGTAATACACATTTTTTCTCAACGTGATTTCCTTCCTTCACGCCAGTGGTAAAATAGACGTTTTTATTGAGGTGGTGAAATGGGTGAGTTACTGAATTCGGGTCTGCTGAATATGGCATCCCTGATGATTTCTTTGGTGGTTCTGCTTGTGGGGCTGGTCATCTGGTTTTTCGTGAATCGGGCCAGTTCGCGTACAAATGAGCAGATCGAACTGCTGGAAGCGCTACTCGATCAGCAAAAACGCCAGAATGCATTGCTACGCCGTCTTTGCGAGGCTAACGAACCGGAAGAGAAAGACGCGGCGAAAGACGCGGTCGCAGAAGATAACAAAGACGAAGACGACTTTATCCGCCTGGTGGCTGAGCGTTAATCTTTTTTGTCCTGGGAGGTGGCTGTGGTCTGGAAAAATCCCTGGTATGACCCCTCCCTGAAACATCATACCCCGAACGGTTTTCGTAATACCCTTCCTGTCGGACATCAACCCGGTGACCTTGACCGTTGGCGTAAAGCGCGCAAAGAGGCCGGGTTACCGAAGCCGCCCGCGCTGGGTTATGACGATTTCATCCGCCAGTGGTGGCAACCGGTTGAGCTTACGCAACCTCAAGAAGATGGGGTATGGTGGCTCGGACACGCGTGCGTGTTGCTGCAGCTGGACGGCAATATCATCCTTACCGATCCGGTGTTTTCACGACGTGCTTCTCCGCTGCCTTTCCTGGGACCCCAGCGCAAAACGCCTCCCGTACTGTCTGTCGAGCAACTTCATCAGCTTGATGCGGTTGTCATCTCCCATAATCATTACGATCATCTTGATGACGCAACCATTCGCAGAATCCTCAAGCGCTTTCCCGACGTCTGTTGTTTCGTTCCGTTGGGGCTGGCCGACTGGTTTCGTCGCCGGGGAGCAAAACGCGTGGTCGAACTCGACTGGTGGCAGAGTTTCACCTGGCAGGGGATGACGCTGACCGCCGTGCCGGCACAGCACTGGAGCATGCGCACGCCATGGAACCGCAATCGTTCCTTATGGTGCGGCTGGGTGATGGAAGGACGGCATCACCGTTTCTGGTTCAGCGGTGATACCGGCTATTCGCCTGAGCTGTTGTTGATTCCTGAACGCCTGGGCCAGATAGATGCCGCCGCGTTGCCGATTGGTGCCTATGCCCCACGATGGTTCATGGCTGTTCATCATATGGATCCGCAATCAGCGGTGGCATTGTGGCAGCAGTTGGGTTGCCCTCTGGCGTTTCCCATTCACTGGGGCGTGTTTGAACTGGCAGATGAAGCTTTAGGGAAGGTGCGAACAAGTTCCTGATATGAGATCATCATATTCATCCGGAGCGCATCCCAGAGGGACATCATGAGCCATCAACTCACCTTCGCCGATAGTGAATTCAGCACTAAGCGCCGTCAGACCCGAAAAGAGATTTTCCTCTCCCGCATGGAGCAGATTCTGCCATGGCAGAATATGACCGCTGTCATCGAGCCGTTTTATCCCAAGGCGGGCAATGGCCGACGGCCCTATCCGCTGGAGACCATGCTGCGTATTCACTGCATGCAGCATTGGTAGGGGTCGTCTCAGAAAACGGAATCTATGGTCACTCCCGTTTTTGCAACACCGATTTTGACGACAAGTTGGCT
>OJVY01000024.1_pt1 | contig 101563 bp, 102 predicted proteins | sample 1600301 | NCBI WGS metagenome assembly OJVY01 (sample SAMN04436925, study PRJEB24849) | human gut metagenome | biome: human gut; feature: NICU; material: stool | host: Homo sapiens | place: USA: Saint Louis, MO | collected 2012-05-22
AGAATAATCAATAATTCTAAGAAAAACTACTCTTACTATTTTTAATTTTGATCTCAAAAAAACACTTCTTTCTTAAGCAACACTATGTCTAGATTTTTTTTCAGGAAAATAATGATATACTAACTGACCTAACAATAGCCAAAAAATGAAGGCTCCAATTTTATTAACTAGAATAATCTCTGAAGATAAAACTGCATTAATACTGATTGCTGCAATAATTAGAATATTATAGAAATAAACTGTTTTATATAAATTTTTATCTAGAAAAACAGACTTTATTGCTAAAAGTGCTTTACTTAAATAAAATGAGAAGAAAGTGATAAATCCAATGATTCCAGTTCCAGCAAGTGTATGAACAACAAAACTGTGCAGAGATAATCCTGTTTTTGCAACATAAGTTTCAGGTAAGAAAGCTTTAGCATAACTAACAATACCTTCACGTGACGGACCAACACCAAATAGAAAATTCTGCTTAAACATCAGAAAACCGGCTTTCCAAATGCCAAATCTCCCATTAGATAAATCATTAGAATCTGTTACATCATTTCTTGTCAATTTAACTGGTTTTTGATTTCCTTGGATTTCCATATTATTATTTCCAGCTTTTATTTTTAGACTTTCAACAAAGTCAGGGATAAGAGTTAGTCCATTTTTTAATAAATTCAAGACAAGAAAAACAATTCCAGTTATCATTGCGTTAATAACCACACTCATTAATATGCTAAGAGATACAGATTTTCCTTTTTTAAGTAGATATTGGTTCACTAAAGTAAAGCCAGCAAGAAAAACAATTGCTAAAGTTTCTATTAATCCTGTTCTAGAGCCCGATAGGAGAATGAAGCTTAAACAAAAAAAACAATTAACATAAAGAAAAACACGTAATATTTGATTTTTTATCTGCTTTTGGAATAAAAACATACAAGAAAAAATTATTGAAATCAAACATACAGTTGAAGCAAAGTTTGGATCAGAAAAAACACCAAATAATCTATTTTCAAGAAACCCAAGTCTTAATGGATGAAATCTATTTGGCAATTTAACACTATGCTGCATTTGAAAAACAAACATCACGTTTGAGATAGTTACAAATACAAACCAAATTGTAATCAGAGTCTTAGCAAAGATTTCTATTGTTCGTTCGGAATGATTTCTATTATGACTAAACTCATATATTACAAGTAAATAAATCCCCTCATTTAACAAGAGCTTGATATTAGATCCAAGACCATAATGATAGTTTAATAAACTAGAAATCCCCATAACAATTAAAAATACAAAAAGAGGAATGTTATAAGAAAACTTTTTTAATTTAATCATTTGTAGCAAATCATACAGAATGAAGAGCGCTCCGACTAGACCAGCAGGTACCACCAAAATTGTGTTCAAAATTTTGGGTATAAAGTCATACGGTCCAAATTCTTTAAAAATTAATATCGTTCCAAAATAAAGTACATAAAAAGAACGAAAACGCTCAAGGTATGAATTGATTTTTGTATCTGCAATCATGAAAAAAGCTCCTTTTTCAGTATCTCAATTGTCTTCTCTAAGGATTCCTTAAAATTAAATTTCGGTGTCCAACCAAGACTTTTTATTTTTTTATCATCCAACAATGCCACATTAGCTGTTGAGAAACCTTTTTTTTCGATCTCATCTGGCAATTCAAATATAACCTTTTTACTAGAATAACTAGCAATACTTTCAGCAAACTCACTAAGGGTTACATCGCTATCTAGCCCCTTTATGTTGTATGCTTCGCCTTTTGTGCCCTTCTTTATTAATGTTAATAGCGCAGAAACAACATCCCCTACGTAGCTATAAGAAAACAGTTGATCTCCTTTGCTTTTTAGAATTACATCCTGATTATTGGCTCCATTAAGAATAAACTGTGTAGAAGCTTTAGAATCCCTTAGGTCAACCGTAGGCCCAAATACGCGACTTATCCTAGCAATGACGATATCAAGATTATATTTGGAAATATACGCTTGACATAAGGCTTCGCTAGTCCTTTTAGATTCGCTATATCCTGCTCTTAAAGTATTGCAATCAATGTATCCCATATAACTTTCGTCAAAGTATTTGACATCTTGCCTATTCTCCCCATAAATTTCAACACTAGAAAAGAAAATTGTTCTTTCAACCTTTTTCTCTCGCGCAAATTCTAAAATATTTTGAGTGCCAATAATATTCGTCGTTATTGTACCAATGGGATCGGTGGCATATGCCTTAGGGTGAGTATTACTAGCCGCTTGCAATATGTAATCACATGATAAATCACTAGGCAGTCTCTTATTGATATCAAATTCGATTACATCAAAAAAAGCATCATCAGTATAATCAGGAAAAAGCTTTAATAGCTTATTTCTATTTCTTCCAACACCTATTATAGTGTTTTGTAATCCGTATAGCTTATTTCCGTACATTAATACATCAATAAAAAAGCGCCCGATTAACCCGGTTGCACCCAAAATCAAAAAACGTTTATTTTTAATGTTTAAACTAGCTAAATCTTTTGAAACAGTTAGAATATCATCCATATATATACTATTGGATTGAAGCAAAATTCTTTCATCCCCTAATCATTCATTTTAAGATAAGCTTTAAATAGCTCTAGATCATCAGTTGTAGTCAGTTTAATATTTTTATCTGATCCCGCAGCAAAATACAGAGTTTCACCTAATTCTACCATCATAGTATTTGTGTAAGAAGAATCGGTCATACCAATTTTTTCTTCCACCGCTCTGTTATATGATTCTAGTAATTTATCATATTTATAAGCCTGTGGTGTTGATACTCTTCTAATAGTATTTCTATCGATATATGATGTAGTAGTTTCTTCAGTATCCTTGATAAAGATTTGTTCATTGTAGGGTAAAGAAGTAACCGCATTCCCATTTTCCTGACATTTAACAATTACATCAGATAATACTATTTCATCTACCAAAGGTCGTATACCATCGTGTATAATAATTGTGTCATCATCTTCAGAATAGTCTTTCAAAAACTGAACACCTTTATTAATAGACTCCTGACCAATTTTTCCGCCTTCAATAATCCATTCAATCTTTTTAAGTCCAAATTCCTTTATGTATCCTTTTAGAGTTTCTTCCCAACCAGATTTACAAACAACTAAAATCCTGTCTACTAATGGATGGTGTTCAAATGATTCCAGAGTATATATGATGATTGGTTTATTATTTATCATAATGAATTGTTTAGGGATGGATTGACCCATTCGTTTGCCCACTCCACCAGCAATGATCACTGCAGTTATCATAATCAGTTCAGCTCCTATTATTTTCTTAAAATTTTCTTATATAAAACTGAGTATAAGCCCGAATTAGTAAGATATAAGTATAAGGCGACCCTTTTGGCAAAAGAAACCTCTTTATTACCTTTGACTTTTTTTAGTATTTCTTTAATCTCCACTTTTGATGTGTTGTAATATTTTTTTCTGTCAAGATTATCTCTTTTAGAATTTCCTATTTTAAAACCTGTAGATAAGTACCCATCTACCAATCTAGCTATGGCTAGATTTAAAAATTCTGGAAAATCCTTTTTTACATCATTTAGAAGAATTTTTCTTTGTATGATATTATCATACTGTTTAGGATTAAAATCCTGATAAACAATGCTATCACCGTTTTGAAAATAGAAAATCCCTGCAAAATCTAGAATATCAATAGTATGAGCAGCTTTAAAAGCATGATAAATTGGTACCATATCTTCATACAGTTTACCTTCAGGAAATTCAATATTATTAAAAATTTCCTTTTTAAAAACTTTGTTCCATGCATAAAAATCAATTGCTTTACTTTTAAAAAGTAATTCAACTGCTTCAGAGTTACTACTGCCTATTTTCCTACTGCTGATTAACTCAATTGCATCTTCTTCAGTTTTCCCTTTCTTCAATCCAAAACAAACAATCTCAGGATTATTATTTTTAAAATCATCTATAACTTTATCTATACATCCTGGTAGAAAATAGTCATCGCTATCTAAAAAGGCTATAAGTTCACCACTAATTCTCTTTAACCCATAGTTTCTTGCAGAGGATAAGCCGCCATTATCTTTATGATAACAATAAACTTTATCCAACTTTTTTGACAATTCATCACAAATTAATCCGCTATTGTCAGTTGAGCCATCGTCGATTAACAATACCTCTATATTTTTAAAATCGTTTAAGAATATACTCTCAACAGCTCTCTCTATAGTATCTTCAACGTTGTAAACTGGAATCACTATAGAAAGTTTAATCTTACCTTCGAAGTTTTCTTTCATATATTTGACCTCTGATTTTATTGGGTAAAAGGCTCACTACGATATGTGCAGAACAAGATACTAAAAAATCTGAGATAGATCCCAACCCAACATGATAGATAGCTTTCCGACCTTTTAGTCCATCGATAAAATATTTTTTTCCACCCCGCCGAGCATACATTCCCTCGCCTGTTCTAGCATAAACAAGCGACTCTTGAATATTTTTACCTTTATACCCAGCTTTTAATAATCTTACCCAAAGGTAATAGTCCTCAAATCCCATCATTGGCTGATAATTTCCAACATCCAAAACAGCCTTCTTTTTAAACATAACTGTCATATGATTAAAGGGATTACGTTTTTTTGAAAATTCTCGAATCTCTCTATTAGTTTCTGGAACGATTCTTCTGCCAACAATACTTTTAGGTGAATCATAAAATTCATCTATATTGGAGCCAACTATTGTTAGATTAGGATCCTTAGTAAATTCTGAGTACTGTTTTTCAATTCTTGATGGAAGCATGATATCGTCAGTATCCATTCTAGCAACCAAATCATATTTACAAACCTCTACACCAATCGCTAAAGCCTTACCTAATCCAACATTATTATCTAAAGGAACAACTTTTAAAACTTCTAAATTGTCTTTTTTAAAATCAATGATTACCTCTTGTAACTCAGTAGTAATCGGTCCATCTAAAATCAAAACAATTTCTTTTGCTTTAACGGTTTGTCCAAGAGCACTTTTCAATGACTGCCTAAAATATTCAGGATTTTCCTTTATATATACAGACATCAGTAAACTAACATCAGCGCTTTGCAAAAAGAACACTCCTTTATTCAAAAATTTTATCTTTTGGGAAATTCATTTTATCTAATGATGTACAAATTTCATCTTCTTCTAAACCTTGAGAAGATACTTTATCAAATAGAATCTTGATTGTTTGAAGTAATATTTTCAAATCTAACATGAAAGAATACTTCTTAATATACAACAAATCAAATTTTAACTTACTATTATAGTCGGATGCATATTTCCCATAAACTTGGGCATAACCTGTAATTCCAGCACGAACATTATGTCTCAAGTAATAGTATGGATTTTCATCATTAAACTGCTCAACAAAGAACGGTCGTTCAGGACGAGGCCCAATAATAGACATGTCACCTTTTAATACATTAATTAGTTGAGGTAACTCATCAAAGCGAACAGCACGTATAAACTTACCCACTGGTGTCACACGAGCATCGTTACTTTTTGCTAAAACGGGACCCGATTTAGATTCTGCAGTGGCACTCATTGAACGGAATTTATATATCGGAAATTCTTTCTGATCTTGTGTAATTCGAATCTGCTTATATATGATCGGTCCTGGTGAGGTTACTTTTACTAGTACTGCAGTTATCAACATAAAAGGAGAGGAAATAACTAATAGGATCAAAGAAACAACAATATCAAAAAGACGTTTAAACATCGCATCTTCAGAAGGAATTCTAAAACCTGATGATTCAATTATGCTTTCATCTTCAAAATTCATAATGTTAGGATTGATCGTTACGAGATTCTCAAATGTTGTATTTAGAAATAGCTTCTTCTCTTCCTTTGTAACAAGTTGATAGACCTTAATTTTTTCAGCCTCGTCAATCTCAGAGGCTAAATAAACAATATCTACATCATCAATAATTCCTCTCAAATTTTCATAGAAATGGTCTAACACAACTGATTGAACCTTATGTTTATTATTTTTTTGTGAGCTGAAGTTTTGAATCGCAGGAGCGACATCTTGTTCAAATCCGAGAATAGTGACAATTTTATCTGAGCTCAGTTTCATATATGCTTTATAAATGATTGTACGATAAATAATTAGTAGTATAGTTCCCATCAAGAATGAAATTAAGATAACAGTTCTAGGAAAAGCAAACCAACGTCCAGCGAAGGTAATGATCATAATTCCTAGCGACATCAAAAATTGACCAATAACCGTCACAAAGATAATATCGCTAACGATTCGATTATAAAAAACATAGCTTCCTAGTAGTACATTTAATAAAATAAAGAAAATCGAAATAAATAATGCGGAACTTTCAAACGTTTGAAAGTTTCTTTCTGGAATGGTTCCATTAAATTTCAGCCAAAAACTAAAATAGATGGAAAAATTGTAAACAACTACATCCATCATGATAATAAAAAATCGACGGGCAGCGCTCCATTCACCATTTTTATTCATACAAACACTCCTAATCCACAAAATAATCCATTACACATCTTACCATACACGTTCAAAAAAAAGTAGCGTTCATATGAAAAGTAATAAAAAAGCAAAGAACAAAAAGCGGTCAAATTCACCAATTTGATCGCCTGACCTAAAGTGATAAAATTATTCACTTCTCCTTTTATAAAACAAGAATTTGTATGACAATTCAACAATTGTTAGGGTTTGTTGACGAAGTATTCTTTAAAGTTTAATATGTTATAAGACTACATTCAGAAAATCTGTAATGATTATAGATTGTTAGTCTTTGTACGGGGCTCTAAATAAATGATTTTCTTTTTTTTCAATTGTATTTCTTATAGAGGAAGCGATGAAATACATTAAATACGCCAACAAAGCTGTAGCCATAATAACTGAACATACGTATAGTAACCGATTTCCTATAAAAAATATTTTGCTACGAAGCAATGGAATAAATAGCCCTTGATATAAATACAACTCAAAAGAGAAGGGTTTTAGCAATGAAAGATCGGGCTTTTGAAGGTTACTTTATAGCTACAAATTATAATTAATACAACAAAGAAAAGAACAGAAAGCGACCGTATAATTGGATGATAAAAAACTTCATCAATATAAAAAAATAAACTAAATAGTACTGCTACAGCCCCGATTGTTACTCGATAACGTTTAAATAGAAAGTTGGTCATTTCTCCTTCTTTTGCTCCCCACACAACCCCTAATGGGAAACAAAAAACTGCATTAGTCCACCATTCTCCATAACTTAGTAGATTCGAAATCAAGGTTATTACTATAACACAAGTAATAAGTATCAAAAATAGAAGTAAATCGTTCTCTTTACTTAAAGATGCACTAACAAAAAAAAACAACATACAAATATATAATCATCATAGTAAACCAACCATTTCCAACGAATGGGTTCCCATTCACTAATGAGTACATTGCCGCAGAAAAGTTTAGTTCACCAATCAGATTGCGATATACAAAATAAACAATCATCGCTAGTAAAAAAGGTAAGAGGATACTCATGCCTTTTTTCTTAAAAAAAGTGTCTAAATAAGATTTACCTTTCTGTTTAAATTGTTTGATTAGTCCATACCCTGAGACAAAGAAAAATAGTCCTACTGCTAGTCTGCCAGCAATTATCAATCTAGATGATAAAAAAGAATCAGGATAGTCTCGAAGAATCTGCGATAAATGATGTAAAATCACAAATAATACAGCAATTATCTGTAGATTGGTCGTTGTTTCAACAGATAAACTTTGATTAGAATAATCTGAATTAGTATCAATACTTGAAATAATAAAAAAAACTATTATTAAAAAAATAAAATCCAACTGTCATCCACCTCAAATCATAATATCTATATTGTATCAAAAAGTATACAGGAAAAGGTAACGAATTTTGTAAACAAGCCATATAGGTTAATCGAAGACACCCAGGTATGACTTTTCAACGCTTTGACGTATCCGGTGGTGAGGTCGAGTCCAACCATGGTCAAAAAAACGCCCATGATCGGCAGACTTCCGCCGAATAGATAATTGATTAAGGGAATTTGTATCATATAGATTCCTCGCTTTCTAAATTAATTGATAGCCCCTGCGAATTTCTTTTTGCAGGGGCTAATAGCTGTTGATCCCTACGCAGTATGTGGTTGTCAATGAACGGATTTAATTGGGAAAAGGCCTATTTCCGTGGTGTCTCAGGCGGCCCTTTCTTGTTTTTCTTCCTGATCCTATGAAGCCATTGAAGCAGTCTGTTTTGTTCTTTTGTGTCTTTATTTGATGAATCTTCAATCAAAGGCATAACAGTGGGTTGCTGATCGTTAGTTTCGCTATATCTGGATTGCAGAAGCGACTCCTTTTCTACTTTAATCGCTGCTTTTTCCGAAGGTTCAATCGTAGTTAATTGTTTAAAGTAGCGACCATGTGGTGTTGCTGGGAGCACGGAGGATTTCGGAGTCGGCAAAGCGATCTTTTCTTCCGCGACCTCAAAGCAACGAACTTCTTCACAGGTCGCTTCCTCAACGGGTTCGCCATCATAACGAACACCTCTCGTCTCATGTTCTGGATCAAATATCAGGGTTTCTTTATGGGTCAAGACCTTGGCGGTGACCACAGAATCAAATAGTTTTACGCCGTTTTGTGTACAAATGTCTAAGTTCGTCAATAATTCGCAAGCTTCTTTGATCTGTGGCGCCGTTAAGTTGGGATCAAGATCTCTGTATTTCCAATTGTGGGTTCCGCCATCGCTTTTTCCAAAGGTGGCAATTAAATCCTTGGTCATTGTTCATTTCCTTTCTTTTAAAGTTTAATCTGCGTAGGTAATTTTCAGTAATAATGGTTTTATCAAGGTTCGCCGGTTTCTTCTGGTCGGACAAATGAAATAAGGGAGCGGACAACAGAGACGACTTTTTCACCGAATTTTTTTACTGGAAAGACTCTCAATTTCAAAGTCTTCCATTCGGGTGCCATAAAGTAGTCTTCGAAATAATAAAAGAGACGCTTCATGGTGCGGGTAGCTTTGGTGTGCATGAACACCTCGCGGACAAGATCCTTTAGAAAGTGATCAAACTCCGCCGCTCCTAATTGGCAGCGTACTTTTAAGGCTAAAATGTATTTGATGGTGACACTGCTGTTTTGTGTTTCATGGTAGAAATTGGTGATTCGTTGTTCGAGTGTTTTGGCTTTTAAGTTGAATAACTGCCGAAACGACAGTGTTTGTATAACATTCATTGATGCTCATCCTTTCATTCTCAATTAGTAGTAGAGGAGGGCGGCAAGACTGCCGCTACCCCTCAAAGTATTTGGTTAAAAAATAATTGTTTCAATCGTTTCGACGTACTTCGCACTTTCGACAGTGTTGAAGAGGTCTGCGCCATCTTTATGGCAAAGCTTGACGTCGGTCATGCGTTGCAACAATCCTTTGATTTCTGTGTCGGTCTTTTGAGTATCGGGGTCATTAAAGCTCCAGGTGTGGTTCTTCCCTAAGCTGTTTTTAAAGGTTGCGACGAGTTTTAGCATTTTTTTCTTCCTTTCTATGATTTATTTGGTGTAGCGTGATTGACTGGTTAGGATCACGCCGTCTAATTCACTGCCTTCGACTGATAGCGATTTCATAACTTCTCCCAGTTCAAGGACCTTCTCTTCGCTAGGCTCATCCATCACATTTGTAAAGGTGATCTTCTTAGTTTTTTCTCCGCCTGCATCGATTTCTACTTGTAGTTTATTGCCGATTTTTTGAATCATGGTTGTTTCCTCCTAATTTTTTTGTTTCCGGCCGGTGACTAAAAGATAAACGATTTCTAAAAAAAGTGCGAATTGCAAATTGACCAAAAAGGGGGCAATTTGACCTGTTTTTGGGTAAAAAGTGCTGTTTTTGATGAAAAAGCGGTCAAATTGGGGGTGAAATGGTCAATTTGCGATTTTACAAGCAGGAGCGACATATAGTATAATAAAATTTTTATAAATGACGTTTACATAAATGTGAAAAATTTAAGATGACTGAATTTCCCTGTAGAATAAATTATTTTTAACTGAATCATTTCCCATAGGAAGAACCGTCCTATTTAAAAACATGATAGTTAAAATAAGCCATATTAGAGATAACCATACTTCCATTTTACAAACATTAAGTAGTTTCACTTAGAATAAAATTTCCTAATTTGTGATGATAAATAAATAGATACACATCAACAAAATGTCAGCTGTGGGAATAGTCAAAATCTTTAAATATTACTCTCTCTCTTATTAGTTTTACTAAACAAGAAAAATTATTACTGCTAATTTTCCAGTAATATGCACGAATGGAGATAAGAAGGAGCCGGATAATCCCTAAAACTTTTGGTAAATGATCTGCTACTACAAACACAACCATAAGTACTAGTAATTTTTATAGATAGCTACTGATTAATATAATCTTGTTTTTAATAGTACTAATTAAAGAGCGATACAAATCGGCCAAAAGATTGTTATATCAGTCTTTTGGCCGATTTGTATCGCTCTATTTAATTTTAGAATCATCTAATTTTGCTTAATCGTTTGAAACTATTTCACTTTCCTATTCGCACCGAAAAATCTCCACCACTTCTCGTCAAATTTGGATTATAATACGGATCATTTTCAATATAGCTTGTCCAAGTGTCTTCCATATACTTGGTTTCCTTTTCAAACCGAGCTTGCTTTTCGGGTGTGTTTTCGTATCCTCGGGATTGAGATTCGAAGTGGTATAATTCGACTCCATGTAGCCACACATTGTTGTGACCTTTCTCATATTCTCGCAAACACAGATCAACATCGTTAAAAGCAACAGTTAACTCTTCGTCAAAGCCCTTCAACTCAGCAAAATCTTTAGCTCGAATCATCAAGCATGCTGCAGTAACTGCTAAATAATCAACGTTGATCTCTAATTTTCCAAAATAACCAAAATCTCCTCGTGGGAAAGTATGATGACCATGCCCAGCGGCACCACCCATTCCTAGTATTACACCAGCATGCTGAATCGTATTGTTTGGATAGTATAATTTTGCACCAACACAACCAATACGCTCGAACTGTGCAAAAGAAACCATTTTAGTCATCCATTCTGGCGTGATTACTTCTGTGTCATTATTTAGGAATAGCAGATACTTTCCTTTAGCAACTTTTGCAGCTAAATTATTGATGCGAGAATAATTGAATGGAATATCGATCGACTCTACAATGAAACGGTCATCCAATTGCTTTTTGTACCCAGCATAAAGCTCCTGCATCTCTGGCTGATCACTACCGTTATCAGCCAGAATGATCTCATAATTTGAATAAGTCGTTTTTTCAATAATCGAATCTACGCAACGCTTCACGTCATCATATCCATTACGTGTAGGTATGATCACACTGACTAAGTCCTCAGATAATACTTTATAATCTACATCATATAATCCATTTCCAGCCGCATGCTGAACTGTCGCCTCGATCCCGCGTCGATTGATTGCATCCTGAACAGCTTTTAAGCCCGCATCAAAAGCATAGCTTTTCGTTGATTGATCGGCTGCTGTTGAGCTTGGTAGGATACGCCAGTAATAGAGTATCTGTGGAATGTGTGCAATTCGCTCAGCAGTTGTTTGTTCTGTAAAACGCAGAACTAGGTCATAATCTTGCGATCCTTCATAGCCAACACGAAATCCTCCGATTTTTTCCATGATTGAACGACGATAAACACCTAAATGAGAAATATAATTCGTACCTAGTAATAAATCAGGCGACCAATCTGGCTTAAAGGCTGGGTCAAAACGTTTGCCTGTCATATCAATCTTATCTTCATCACTATATATCAAATCTAAATTCGCATTTTCGTTTAAGCGCTTGGCAACTTCGTACAAAGCAATTGGTGCAAGTTCATCGTCATTATCTAGTAAAGCAACAAACTCACCAGTCGCAATCTCTAACGCAGAATTTGTTGCTTTAGAAATATGACCGTTTTCAGAACGGAAAACATTTTTGATCCGAGAATCCTGAGCCGCATATTTTTCTAATAACGGTCTTACGGATTCATCCGTGGAATGATCATCTGCCATACACAATTCCCAGTTAGGATAAAACTGATTCTGAACGGACTCAATACATTTCTCCAGCCATTTTTCTTCAACGTTATAAACCGGCATCAAAATTGAAATAACTGGCTGATAATCAAATGCGGCGATTTCAGCTTTGATTGCCTCAGCATCCCAATTTTCATTTTCCACGATCCACTGCTGATAACTTTCATCGGATTGCTTATTTTGTTCCAACTTGATTCGACGCAAAGTATTCTTTAAGCCGTTGCGTTTCAAATAGCCCAAACCTTTACGTGCTTTGCCATAAAAATTCTGAATTTGTGATGGTTGTTTTGATACTTTTACAATGTTTTCTCTCGGAATAAAAGATTCATTTTGTGTATGATCACTAAAATGAAAATCAAGCGATATTTTTTCATCTGGATTTTCTACCTTAATAATTACCTCAAAACCCATTTGCAGATTAGCACTTGTTTTATGTGCGGCTGCCACATCTGAACGTGGGTACCACTCGATTTTATCGCTAGTGACATTTTCCGAATGAACAGTGATTGTAGGCACATCTTTAGTAACTAGATCAAGGGCCCATCCTCTGATCTCTAATTGATTCGTCTCTGGTTGGAACTTGCATTGATCAATGCAAACTTGTTCATTTTTTGCCATCGGACTAGCCTCCTATGCTGAATTGATTTGGATTGACCAATGGATCATTCAATTCTTGAGAATATTTATTACTTAAAATATCATAAGCTTCTTTTTTCACACTAAAATGATTTTCACCAGGATAGCGTACTTCAAAATAGGGATCAAAAATCAGTTTCTTTTTTTCTCTTGCCAATCGAATCGAAATGTCAATACCTTTAATAGCTGCTGGCAATGATTGATCGAATCCGTCTAATGCTACAAATATATCTTTTTGAATAATCAATGCATCTTCTGTAGCTGTGTAGATTTCCCGTGGCAGAGCCGGACGAAAATACGTCCCAATCGTCTTGTTTGATAGTCCCTGCTGTTCGTACACTATTCCTTCATGGGTAGAATCAATCGTCACACCGCAGTAAAGGATTGCCTCGTCTTTACTAATAATCTTCCCAGTGACTGCTCCCACATTAGGCAAGCGTAAAAAATTTGTTGCTTCTTTTAACCAAGTAGATTTTGTCGGGACCAATTTTTCAGACAAGAACACTAAAAAATCACCCTCGGCTGCTTCGGCAAGTTCATTTTCATTTTTGCCAGTAAATATCCGAACACGTTCATCGGCTACATCAGAATGATTAGTCAAAATTTCAAAATCAGACCACTCGGTGATTAAAAGTTGTTCTAATTGTTCTTCACTCGTTTTCCCACTCAAAATAATCGAAACTTTTGGTTCTGTATGATAATTAAAGTCGATCTTATAAGCACCATAATTTTTTGTCATGGTTACAACACCGTTTAGATTGCGACGGTCAAGCGCTGCTTGTAACGCATTCTGACCTGCTACATAAGCGTATTCTTTGCTTTGAGGATCCATCGCCACTGATGTTTCTATCGTTCGCCAATGGTAAAGAATATTCGGTATATGATAAATTTCTTTTGCTGCTTCTGTTGCACGTAGCACAAAGTCATAATCCTGACTGCCATTAAATTCCGTTCGTAAACCACCGATTGCTTCTATGATTGAACGCTTCACAACTACAAAATGTGTAATATAATTGTGTCCAAGTAATAACGTTTCATTCCAGTTCGGTTTAAAAAATGGATCAAAACGTTTGCCACTCATTGAGAGCTTATCTTCATCCGTGTAAATAAATTCACGGTTTTGATCTTCATTTAAGGCACTAACAACTGCTAGAAGTGCTGTATCTGCTAGAATATCGTCATTATCTAAAAAGCCAATATACTCTCCAGTTGCCACCTCAATCGCTGAGTTGGTAGCTTCGGAAATATGTCCATTCTTTTCACGAAGAACAACTTTTATGCGTTCGTCTTCTGCTGCTAATTCCTGTAACAAAGGCTTGATGTGAGCCTTTGGTGAAGCATCATCTGCTAAACAAAGTTCCCAATTGGAATAAAGTTGATTCTTCAAAGAATCCACACAAGCTCGCAGCCATTTTTCATCAACGTTATACACTGGTACAACCAAAGAAATTTTAGGCTGAAAAGCTAATCCTCTTGATGCTTCGATTAGTTGTGAACGATACGGTTCTTCAACCTTTGTCATCCATTCTTCATAATTCGCACTTTGTTGTTTAGAGCGTTGATAATTCTTTATCGCTCCAGCAAAGCCATTTCGTTTGATTGATCCAAGCAAACGGCGAATTTTTCTTGCCGTAGTTGTATTCGCAGTCTCTATCCTTCGTGCTACAACTGGATAAATTTGATCTTGATCGTCTATTAGAAGCAGCTTCACACCGTCCGTTATTTGCAAATCTTTAATCGTTAGAATAAAGCCAAACTTATCTGCGGATGCTATTCCAAATACTTCATTGACATCTGGGCGATAGATACGATTAACATTCATTTGTTTCACCGATTCTGCCATTAAAAAATCTAATGGCGCCTTCGTAGCTTCTGAAAATCCCCACCCTTTTATAATGGCTTCATTTTCAGATTCATTATTTTCAATCGTCTCAATCGTTAATTTGATTCCTTCTATTTCAATTCCTGGTTCTAGCTCTAAAAAAGGAATATTCTTCAACTGATAGCCATACTTATCTAGATAGTTCAGTTTCAAAGAAAGTAAACGATTTAATCCCTTTTCGTATCTGAGGTCATCCATCATTTTTTCTTCTGCTGGGAAGAATTCTTCTTCATTTAAAACATTTACATTTACTGAATATTCTTTTCCGGCTATTGCTGCTCCATCAACAACCACATAAGGCTCTTCTGCAATCTCAGGGAACATAAAAAGATCTTCTTGGTACCAAGAAGCATTTGTTTCTTCAATTTTCAGGAGCCTATTTTCCACAATAACAGATAGTTGAATTGAAGCAGGAACTTTACCAATAACAATTCTTAATTTCTTAGTATCCTCAGGTGCATGATGAACGGTACTTTTATTTTCGCCGGTTTGATTATTAAATATATACGGCTCTACTTCAAATTTACCATTAATAAGATAAGCTAATTGTATTTGCTTATTGTAATTTGAATTAATTGGTTCGACACGCTCTGGATTCGTCACAGGTTCTTTGCGCAATGCATAAAAATATTGATAAACTTCGCCAAAGGGACGATTTTTGAAATCATAACGAACCATCTCAGGCAAGTCTTCGTAACTCGCAGACAGTTCATTTTGTCCAACCTGTGCGTAAGTAAAGTCTTCTCGACGTATTGACAAACCAATTCGATCAAATAACTCTTCGAATCCTTTTTGCGTATAAAAACTGTTATGTGTGCGATCCAGTAAACCGTATTGTTTCCAGTCCAATTTATTATTAAACAAATCAATCAGTACTGAATTATGCGCCAAATTCGGGAATGTTAATAGTATCTCTCCATTTTGAGCCAAAAATTTACTGGCCTTCTCCAGCGCTTTTTCCGAATCAGTCAAATGCTCTAAAACATCTGCAAAGATAATAAAATCGAAGCTTTTACCAGCAAAATGATCGCACCATTTATATTCTTCAATGTTTCCTAAAAAGCCGTCTTGGGCAAAGCCCATGACGTGCTCAAATAAGATCGGATCAAACTCAACAATTGATACTTCACATTTTTTTTCATTGATTAGATACTTAGTCATTCGACCATTACCTGGACCAAATTCTAAAACAGATGAACTTTCAGGGATCTGGCTAATAATCTTCCCAACACTTGTATGTTCTTCAAGCGACAAATCAAAATCATACTTCATTTTAAATCGTATCCTTCCACTTATGATCCAAGACAACGATGCCTTCACCAACATATTTACCAGAAATAAACATGGTTAAATACCTTGTTTTATAAACCAATGGCACGGTCGCATTTTCTTCAAAAAGGGCTACATCAAAATAATATTCGCCGCCTAAAAGTGCCATCTTTTCGTATTCTAAATAGAAGACATTCTCTCCCTTTTTCCAAGGAATTGATTCTTCATCCAATAATGTATTTAACCCGCACACGTAATTATTATCTACAGTTCGGATAGCCACACCTAAAACAGGTTTCTTTATAGAATCGTCCTTCACATTATATACTACCTTTATAACTACCTTACTATCTTGTTCAACGATTTCTAAAGGTTGCAGATTTCCATCTAATAATTCAGCTGATTTCACTTCCACGATATCATAAGCAGAAAAATCTTCAGATGACGAGTTTTCACGATCAACTGTTTTTAAAGATTTCTTTTTCAAAAAGTTTTCATATGTTTCAGTGATTTCCATCGTCTCGCCTTCAGCTTCTACGACACCGTTTTTCAGCCAATACACTCGATCACAAAAACGGCGAACTGCGTTTACATCATGCGAAACAAAAAGAATTGTTTTTCCAGCATTTCGTAGCTCAGTGAATTTTTCCATACATTTTAATTGAAATTCTAAGTCACCGACGGCTAAGGCTTCATCCACGATCAAAATATCTGGATCGACATTGATTGCCACTGCAAAAGCAAGGCGGACGAACATTCCACTCGAATATGTTTTAACAGGTTGATACAAGTGATCCCCAATATCAGCGAAATTGATGATGTCATCCACCTTTTCAGCCATCTCTTCACGAGAATAACCTAATACCATCCCATTAAGAAAAATGTTTTCATAACCGCTGTATTCTGGATTAAAGCCTGAACCCAGCTCCAAAAGCGCTGCAATATTTCCCTCAATCTTTACTTCACCTTCAGAAGGTGTTAGTACACCCGTAATGATTTTTAAAATCGTTGATTTTCCCGAACCATTTTCACCAATAAAACCAATCATCTCGCCTTTTTCTACTTTAACATTCACATCATTTAAAGCATAAAAAACTTCATGGTATGTTTTTCTTGTTGGACTCAAGGCTTCCTTCAGGCGATCAGATGGCTTTTTGTACATATCATATTTTTTAGTTAAATGGTTTATCTCAATTACAGTTTCAGTCATTTAGATTTATCTCCTTATAAAACATCAGAAAAATGTGGTTTTAAGCGTTTGAAGACGATACTGCCTATTACTAGTAAAATCAAGGTAACAGCCCAGAAATAGATTGATAACATCGGCTTTTCCCAGAACCACTGCTCACCAAAAAATGCGTCCCGATAGCCTTGGACAACATAAAACATGGGATTGAATTTCAAAATAAACTGAATCGTTGGGTGCGCCGCAAATTGATTGATGCTCCACAATACTGGCGTTCCCCACATTAGCGCTTGCATAATAACACCAATAAATTGGTTAATATCTGGGAAGAAAGGCTGGATTGATGACGTAATCCAAGTCAATCCTGTTAAAAACATCATCATCGCAAAAAGATAGTAGAACATCTGCAAAATATGCAAATCTGGTATCACCTGATTAAAGAGTCCTACAACAAGTGCAATAATAATGAAAAATACATGCATATACATAGCAGAAAATAATTTAACAGACGGTAAAATTCGAATGTTAAAAACAACTTTTTTCACTAAATAGCTGTATTCACGAAAAACATTTGTAGCTGAACCTAATACCTCTGAAAAATACATCCATGGTACTAAACCAGTCAATAGAAAAACAATAAATGGATATTTACCATCTGTCATGGCTGCTTTGAATCCAACACCGAACACAAACCAGTAGGTCACTACCATCACTAATGGATTCGCAAAAGCCCAAAAAATTCCTAAAGCTGACCCGGCATAGCGGGCCTTGAAATCATTTATAGAGAATTGCTTTAGTAATGTACGATTCTGGATAATCTCTTTAAAAAAACCAAGTAAGTCTTTGAACATTTTCTTTCCTCTCATCTAACGCTTTATTTATTACTTCTATAGTTGATTAACGTTATTATTCTACAGAAAGATATATGTAAAAGCAAGGTTATTAAGAAAAGCTTCGCTATTTCAGTCAAGCTTTCAATCTCTTAATTTTGCCTTGTTCATATTAACATATAGTCAAATTTCGCGTAGACCTAAACTACGAATTATCAGATAAAAAAAACTAATGCTGTTAAACTTAAAGAGCTAAAATTCTATTAAATTTTATAAAACATTTATACTTACCCTACGTTGAACTAAATTTTGATTTATTAATGAATATAGCTATTTTACTTAGAAAAACCTTTTTTATTAAATAGAAGATGAAATCTTCAAAACGTACTGTAAATTTGGCACTGAAACAAAAAAAGTTTAGATGTCTGACACAACATCTAAACTTTATTCATTATAATCTCCTGCGATTTTTCCGCGAGGGCTCTATTTCAAGCTCTTCATCTCTCTGATCGAACACATTTGTTGAATAGTCATAGATTTCTTCAATCTCAGGGTTTTCTTGCCAAGCAAGACCTAACAAACAGAAAGTGATTGGAATCCAATAAGGTGCCATTAGAGTATCTTCCATCGTTGATTGCAACAAAATAGCAAAAAAAGCGATAATGAAACTAAATTGAATAGCTTGAGTTTCCTCCCTAATAATAAGCGACCAAATATTATATAGTATGAATAGACTGATGAGGACAAGTCCAATTAATCCAAATCCGCCTAATATCGCATTATAGCTGTTATGGTTTCCTAAGACTTGCTCCCCACGCTTAAAGGTGAACGGCGGCATCCCCACCAAGAATTGTTTTCGAACTTTAAACAGCGTATCATAAAATTGTTTCCAAATATCTTCACGCCCAGTAAACAAATCAATATTACTCGAATTTGCCAAATAAAGTGATAATGGAAAAATACCTATAAGAAAAACACTGTACACGACGCCATAAGCCCATCTAACTTTTTCCTTCAAAAAATTAGGCCATGCGTCAAAAAGAACGAAGCAGACAACAGCAAAAAATGCTGCTTGGGATTGAACGACCCACGTACATGCTAATGCGATAAAATAAACTACAAACTTAAGTATTTTTGCCCATGTCCAATCCAGTGATTGCAACAAAGTGGCGATCAGAAAGCTTGAACACATCACACTGCTACCAATCGTGTTTGTATTAATCCAAATCTCCTGAAGCTTATTGCTCTTATCCCAAATACTATTACCAGATGTCGGTGTTGGAATCTCTGAAAAAATTCGGTATGCCGTGATTAAAAGAATTATCAACATCAATCCAGCAAATATCAACCGTAGTTCCTTCGTAAATTCAACTAATTTAAAATCCAAAACAACGAAAATAATCAAAGCAATCGTTATGTCCAAGAAAAAATCAGCCTGTCTCATGGTATCAAATTGATGAAAGAAAAGAATTGAAAGCAGTGCAACTCCAACCCAAATCATATCAGCCCATTTCATCCGATAACAATTCAGCACTAAAACAATCGTAGCACCAATCGGCATGTAACGACTCATATGTGCATAAATGTTAAACATTTCAGGCGTGCCGATTCCTCTAGTCCAAAGGAAAAAGCATAATAGTGTCATTCCGATTAGAATAGATGCACTAACTAAGTTCAAAATAGCTGCTGTGCCTTCTTTTACTCGTCCCATTTTTCTCTCCGACTTTCTCTTAATTAATATACTCACCATAGCTTGGCGCCGGCTGTGGAATTTCCTGATAGTTCTCCGTTCCGCCAACTGGATCAATCTCATCTTCAGGTTGTACCTGTTCTTCATCTGAAGTAAAGCTCAACTTATAAATTGACCACTTGTCTTTATCCGGACCATAAATGCGTTCAAATTGTGCATAGTTTAATGAGTTATAGTCCTCCATCGGACGTTTACTAATTACATATTTAAATCCTAGTTTTTTACAATCTGTAAAATTGAGATAAACCGTAAAATTATCAGGTCGATCCAAGTGGAATCTTGTTGCTTCCGATACAGCAAACGCACGTGTATGCGCATAACGGTTGTAGATTTTCTCATTCTTACCTTTTGGATCAATCTCATGCCATAACTTCATATCTGGATAAAAACGTACAGAATTAATCGTCTTCACACCTAATGCTGGAGTAAAATTATACAAATCCCCCTCTGAAAGCCATAATGCATCGGGGTCTTTCTTTTTAATTTTAACGATTTCTTCGGCCAATGTCTTCTTATCAATCGCTCCAGTTCCACGTATGACTGGATTAACAAAAATTCCTGAGACTAAAACAATCACAGTCATCCCTAAGATAAACACTTTTTTCAATTTGAATAGCACGCAGAAAAGAAGTAAAGCGAACACCACAAGTGTCATAAAAATTTCAAAATTATTAAAATACAACCCCATTACTGAGGAAATGACAGAATGAGAAGCCTGTATCATAACAAGACCAAGTATTATTAATTTTATCCACCAAGAAACTTTTACATATTCCCATAAGAAATTTATCATCCATAAACTTAATAATACCGAGCCAAAACCTAAAGTTACTAAACCACGTGTACTTGTCACATAAGTCAACATCAAAGTTTTTGCGATGCCATGACTATAGCCGAAATAGGTCCAACCAAAAACGAAACAACAAAACAACCCTAAAATTACTCCCAAATATTTTTCTTCCTTGCCGCGTTTAGAAAAGAAAACAAATGGTGATAGCAATACTGTCAGAGGAAATAAATTAAAATATGATGCGACTTCCCCGTTGTTTGTCCCATAAAAATCGAAGTCTTCAAATGGGATTTTCCAATTTGTCAAAAACAGAAAATAATCTGATAATGGACGGCCCCCGCCTTCAGCTTCACGATGGCCTGGATAAATAGTGTTCATCGTCGCATCGATAGCATCCTTTGATGTATTATAAAAATGTAAAAGAATAAATACGATTAGTCCAAGACCACCAATAATAATCGGTAAATCCCAAATATCTAGTACTATTTTTTTTCGGAAATGAATCAATGTGCCGAACAACCAAAATAGAATTAGATAAGCCAATGGCACTTGGTGGGCAGGATACAATACTAAGACAAAACCAATGCCATTAATCACAATTAAGCACATCATAAGTAGACGCAAGATTTTGTTATCGTGCTTAGCAATAAAATAATAACTTGCTACCATAATTGCCAACGTAAAAAATATTAAATCTCCTACATGCTGCATAAACCACCATTGAATTGAGGGAGAAAAAGTGATCCAGAATGCCCCCAACAATGACAAGTACTTATTACGTTTGGTTAGGATCATGACCAATTCGAAACTCAATAGAAGCATCCCGATAATTTTAAATCCCCAATAAAAGGAGAGTCCTCGTTCTTTCCCTAAAAAAAGAAATCCCCAATTGAATGGTTTTCCTATCACAGTTATATCCTTAACAGGCGAGTTGTAAGCAAGAATCATGTTTTGGCCTTCTTTGCCATACTGCTTGTTTACGACTGGATAATCACTTTCAGCTTGTGAGAAATAAAAAGGCGTTTGAACCATCCATTCATCCGAACGAACAGCTCTATTTTCACCAAAAATGACATCAGACTTCTTGTCGTCACTACGTTCAGAAACAATTTTATCCCAAGAACCTATCGAACTCCCATTTAAGTTTAGTACGACGATTAAAATAAGAAAAAGTATGCCTATTATGTATCTAAAGCGAATGATTTGATCAATAATCCATTCAAAAGGATTCGTCTTCTCATATGGCACTTCCCTAGTCCGCTTTTCTGCCCGTGTTTCCATTTTTTCCTCCTGAAATTAAAAATTCGAATGTCAATTTTCCATAGTTAAATCTTCCAGTTAAAATCTGTTTACATCCTCGAAGTAATAACTGCCTTCGATATTGAGGAAGCAATTGTTTGTTATATAAATAATAATAGCATTTTTCAGCTTGAATGATTGCTAGATAACGAGAAAGATTCATATGATTTTTATAGTCTAACACTGATAATTGATGTTCTAGTTCATTTGAAAGAATATAGATTTGTTGATGTTCGCTAAAGATACGCCAGCAAAGCCAATGATCCAAGTAGTCTAATGGAAAATGAATATTGTACCCGCCCAGTTTTCGTAAAAAAATCGTTCTTATTGCCGTTCCTGAATTAATCACCATAATATCCTTAGAATATACACGATCTTTTTCAGGTAATTCTGTATGTAATGGACGCAAAGTATCGCTACGTACAGGAGAAATTTGTCGTTCATTGTCTGTTACTATCGGAGCCACGGCTGCGACAGTTTCTGACAATTCTGAAGATGTACTAATTAGTTCACTTAAGTATTCTTTCGTTAGCTTTGTATCTTGATCTAAGGTCATCAGCCATTCTGTGTCATCATTGCTTTGGTCCAAAGCGTAATTATAAGCCTGAGCCAATCCAACATTTTTTTTACTGTGATAATAAATGAAACGCCCTTCCAATTCTACTGGTTCTGTCCCCTGCTCACTGTTATCAAAAATCAAAATTTTTCGAATTTCTGGAAAAGCTCCAGAGGCAAGAAGTTGGTTTAAGCTCATGATCGTCGGCGACTCAGAAAACGTCATATTATAAAGAACCACCACTACTTCAAACAAATCTCTCACCTCTAGCTTCTTTCTTATTGTTTTGCTTCTAATTCAAGGAAACTATTCAATGCTTCTTGCCACGTAGGTATTTCAAAACCTAATCCTTTGGCTTTACTTAAGTCCATGATTGAATATTGCGGACGAGTGGCTTTTTGCGGATACTCCTCAGAAGTCACTGGTGCTACTTCTACATCTGTATCTTTCAAAATTTCTTTTGCGAACTCATACCATGAACAGCTGTTTTCATTCGATAAATGATAAATGCCGAATGGTGCTTTCTTTTCAATGACGAATACCATAAATTCTGCTAATGTCCGTGTCCAAGTTGGTCGGCCGAATTGATCATTTACAACCGTCAAACGATCATGCGTTTTAGCTAATTTCTGCATGGTATAAATAAAGTTATGACCATAGATGCCAAATACCCATGAAGTACGGATGATATAATAGTCATCCATCGTTTCTTGTACAGCTTTTTCGCCCAATAGTTTCGTTCGGCCATATTCGCTTAATGGGTTTGTCGTATCGTCTACTTGATACATACCTTCTTTTTTCTTACCATCAAAGACGTAATCCGTACTAATATAAATTAATGTTGCTCCGGCAGCTTTTGCTGCTTCAGCAACGTTACGTGTGCCTTCCACGTTGATTTTTTCATCTAACTCTTTTCCTTCGTCCTCCGCCTTATCAACAGCAGTGTAAGCAGCACAATGATAGATAATTTCTGGTTTCATATCTGTAATGAACTTGTACGTACCCTCTTTATCGGTAATATCAAGCTGATCAGTATCCGTTGAAAGATACTCAAGCTTTTTTTCATCTAATAAATGACGTAACTCTGTTCCTAATTGTCCGTGTCCACCTGTAATTAAGATCATTTCTATCGACTCCTTTTCTCAAAAAAAGGCAGGTTACCCCTGCCAGATTCAATTAGTATTATTGGCCGTTTTTGGCGTAATTACTTTCGACCGCTTCTTTTTCAGCACGCCACCACTCTTCATGCTCAGTATACCATTTAATAGTATCTTTCATTCCTGAACGGAAATCCGTGAACTCTGGTGTCCACCCTAATTCTTCTCGTAATTTCGTTGAATCGATTGCATAACGTAAATCATGCCCAGCACGATCCTTTACATGATCGTATGCGTCTTTTGGTTGACCCATTTCTTCTAAGATGATCTCCATTACGGTTTTATTATCTTCTTCTCCATCCGCACCAATCAGATAGGTTTCACCAATCTTACCCTTGGTTAAGATTGCCCAAACAGCAGAAGAATGATCATTAGTGTGTATCCAATCTCGCACATTCTTACCGTCACCGTACAATTTTGGACGAATTCCGCTCAAAATGTTTGTAATTTGACGGGGAATGAATTTTTCAATATGTTGATACGGACCATAGTTATTTGAACAATTTGAAATTGTTGCCCGTAATCCAAACGACCGTACCCAAGCTTTTACTAATAAATCTGATCCTGCTTTGGTTGACGAATATGGACTTGAAGGATTGTAAGGTGTTTCTGCTGTGAATTTTTCTCCTTCACCTTCACCATGGCCGGGCAAATCTTCTCTTAATGGAAGATCGCCATATACTTCATCGGTGGATACATGATGATACCGCACATTATTTTTTCGACATGCTTCAATCAATGTATAGGTTCCAATGATGTTCGTTTGAACAAAAGGAAATGGATCTTTTAGAGAATTGTCATTGTGAGATTCGGCCGCATAATGAACAACCGCATCTGTTTTTTTGACTAAACGATCAACTAACTCTGCATCAGCAATATCGCCAACTACTAATTCTACTCGATCTTCAGGTAATCCAGCTAAATTTTCCTTGTTTCCTGCGTAAGTTAATTTATCTAAAACAGTAATGTGGACATCTGGATGATTATTTGCAACATAATGAACAAAGTTAGAGCCGATGAAACCTGCTCCACCAGTTACGATAATATTTTTCATCAATTATCTACCCCTTAAATTTCACCATAAACGAAAGGATTTTCAGCTTCAAATTCTTTCAAGGTTGGTTGTTTTGCATCTTTTTCTGATGTGATGGCTTTTTCGATATCAATCGGCCAATCAATCGCTAAATCTGGATCTGCAAATGAAATACCACCATCTGCCTCTGCATCGTAATAATTATCACACTTGTACATGAAATTGACATTTGGGGTCAATGTAACAAATCCGTGAGCATATCCTCGAGGAACTAACAATTGACGATGATTATGCTCAGAAAGAATATAACCTTCCCATTTCCCATAAGTTGGACTTCCTTTACGGATATCCACGATGACATCGAGAACTGCTCCCGTCACAACGCGAATCAATTTCGTTTGGGCTGATTTTCCCTTTTGAAAGTGCAAGCCTCGCAGCACACCTGGTTGTGTTGAAAGTGAATGATTGTCTTGAATAAAATCAAAATCTATTCCAGCTGCTTTGAAGTCTTCTACTGAAAAACTCTCAGTGAAAAAGCCGCGGTGATCGCCAAAAACTGCTGGTTCAATAATTTTTACATCTGTTAAATTTGTTTCTGTTACCTTAATTTTCCCCATGCTTATTCCTCTTCTGCTAAACGTAATAGGTATTGCCCATACTGATTTTTCTTTAATGGTTGGGCGAGTTCGATCAATTGCTCTTTTGTGATATAGCCCATTCGATAGGAAATCTCCTCTAAACAAGCCACCTTCAAATTTTGACGCTTCTCAATCGTTGAAATAAATGTTGACGCTTCTAATAATGATTCGTGAGTACCAGTATCTAACCACGCAAATCCGCGACTCATTACTTCTACAGATAATTTATTGCGTACTAAATATTCTTTGTTTACATCAGTGATTTCTAACTCTCCACGCTCAGAAGGCTGGATGTTCTTTGCAATTTCTACTACATCATTGTCATAGAAATACAAACCAGTTACTGCATAGTGAGATTTTGGTTTTTCAGGTTTTTCTTCGATTGACACGGCTTGCATCTCATTGTCAAACTCCACCACGCCAAAGCGTTCCGGATCATTTACATGATAACCAAAAACTGTTGCACCTTCAGTTTTCTTAGCTGCTCGTTGCAGCATGCGGGACAATCCATCACCATAATAAATATTGTCTCCCAGAACTAAACAGACACTATCATCGCCAATAAATTCTTCACCAATAATAAAAGCCTGTGCCAAGCCATCCGGACTTTCCTGAACAGCGTACTCAATGTGGATGCCTAATTCATTTCCATCTCCAAAAAGATTTTCAAACCTTGGTGTATCTTGTGGTGTTGAGATAATTAAAATCTCATTGATCCCAGCCAGCATCAATGTTGACATTGGGTAGTAAATCATTGGTTTATCATAAACCGGCATTAATTGTTTCGAGGTTGCTTTAGTTAGAGGGTATAAACGAGTTCCGCTACCCCCTGCTAAGATAATTCCTTTCATAATTACGCTCCTTTTTAATACATACGAACATATTATACCTGATGTTAGTTATTAGAAGAATCGTTTTGCTATTTTTTTTTGATTTCTTTTATTCTTTTTCTTACCAATCGCAACGCATTCCAGCGCCACTTAAATTGTTGGATGCGCGAAGCAGTGGTCTTGATTTCCGAAGCGTTCAAACCATGACGACGATAATAGACCAATTGATCAGGAATAAAGACAACTCCTCGATAATAATCAGCTAATAAGCCAATCCACATATCGTGCATCGGAACTTCTTGCGGAATCGGTAAGATAATCTCTTTTAATCCCGATCGAAATGCCATACCGGCACCAATATAACTGCTTTTCACGAGATTATGCCAAAAACCAGAATGCGTATGGCGCATCGCTTGATAAGAAGGAACCAAAACTTCAAAATTATTGTCCACAATAACCAAATCAGAAATGACAGCCTGTGTTTGAGGATTATCAAAATAAGGCATTGTTTTTTTTACCTTATCCGGAAGCCAAACATCATCCTGATCACTCAAAAAAATAATTGAATGCGCACTTTTTTCAATTGCATTTGCAAAATTAGCAATCAAACCTTGTCCATTATTTCGAAAAAGCTTGATCCGTGAATCTTTTGCTTCCAACTCTAATAAAAATTCCCACGTTCCATCTGTTGAATGGTCGTCGGAAATAATCAACTCATCATGCTCCGAGAGCTGTGGGAATATGCTATTCAATTGTTCTTCAATAAAGTGACGGCCGTTGTACGTTGCCATACAAACAGATATCCGCTTCTCGGATTGCTTTAGCATCCCCTACCTCCAAATTTAAAAGAATTGCCAGCCCCATTTTTGAAAGTATTTTCTCATGGACTGTAAAAAAATGAAAAATAAGTGTTGATTTTTAACTGCTCCACGCTCATATAAATGAATAACTGAAAATTGAGGACTGTATAACGCCTTGTAGCCAGCTTGCTCCATTTTACGACAAAGATCATTGTCCTCAAAATACATAAAGTAGCGATCGTCAAATCCATTGATTTCATTGAACTTGACTAGATCCACCACCATAAAGCTGCCAGAAATCATTCGTACAAAACTATCTTGATCATCCGGTAAATCACGACATTCAAATTTTGCTAACCGTTTTGCAAACAGCCTTTTAACAAACTTAAACGGAATAAACCGAAGCATATAATCAAAGACATCTAAATGATTACGTATTAGGTATTGTGTTGTTCCATCCTCATTCAAGATTTTGGGAGCCAAAAGTCCACATTTGGGATGATCAGCTAAATGCTTAACCATTTCATTTAAATGATTTTCTGACAATATAATATCGGGGTTAAAAATAATTCCATAACCAGAAACACCTAAGAGATTCGCGTTATGTCCGAAGCCAAACCCTTTATTTTCTTCAAAGAACTCAATCGATACAAATGAATACTCAAGGTATTTTGCTAAACGTTCTTGGTATTTCACTTCAGACGCATTATCAAAAATCTTAATTTGAATTGATTGATCTTTACCTAGCGATCTGATTAATGAATCTAGACTTAAAAAAATCTTATCGCTGTTATGAGTCACAATGCTAACAGTCACATTCATATCATTTACTTTCATAAGGGACGTCAACACTCATTTCTTGAAATATTTGCGCAATACCTGCGAACGGTACTCTTTGTTCCCAAAGAAACGAAAACTTTTTGTAATAATTCCATATTTTTCCGGAATCAACCCAATCAACTCTAACAGGAAAGTCAAAGCAAAAACCATTGCAATAATCAAAACAATCGTTCCCACTCTGCTCGTATAGTTTAATAATAATGCAGTAAAAGAAAATAATACGGCAATGGCGTAAATCGTTAATACAGCTCCACGATGAGTAAATCCCAAATTCAATAAGCGATGATGTAAATGCTGCTTGTCGGCCATTGAGATTGGCATGTTGCTTGTTTTACGACGTATCATGGCAAAAAAGGTATCTGTCACTGGAACACCCAGAATAATTAAGGGAGTAATCAAAGAGATAAAGGTAACATTTTTTAAGCCTTGTAAAGTTAATACAGAAATCATAAAACCTAAAAACAGAGCTCCAGTATCGCCTAGATAAATCTTGGCCGGATGAAAATTATATGGGAAAAAACCTAATATACTTGCAACTAAACAAAAAATAGCTAAAGATATAAACACCTGTGATGAATGCAAAAAGAAATACCCTATTATACCGATTGTCATCAAACTAATGATTGATACACCTGAAGCAAGTCCGTCCAATCCATCGATCAAATTCAATGCATTCGTAATACCAAAAATCCAAAACAATGTAGCTGGCAAACTCAGCCACTCTAAGTTAATTCGACCGAATAATGGAGCGGTAAAGAAGTCAAAGCGAATACCAGCGTAATAATAGATCACTAGACCAGCCAGTAAAATACCTATACTTTTTTGTTTTGGAGAAAGTTCGAACTTATCATCTAGCAAGCCTGTGATTACGATAATTAAAGCACCTAACAAAATTTTACTAATATAATCAAAAGGAATCGCATCACGAAATAAAAATAGTGAAGAAATAGCAAAAGTAATAAAAATCGGCAAGCCACCAGCACTTGGCATTGGCACTTGATTCATTCGGCGCGCATTAGGATTGTCGACCAAACCAGTTTGTACCGAAATTATTTTAAAAATCGGAGTCAAAATTAATGCGATCAAAAATGTTAAAAAGTACTTAATGATCAATCCGAATGATACTAACATGTTGACACCTGCCTTTTTACTAAAAATTATTATAAAGGATTCAACCACCTTTACAAGGTTCTCATGAAATCTTACAAAAAATCTTGAAATTATTTTTTCTTTTTAATGAAGCGATCCTTCAATTTATTCAACCATTTATTCAAACGATTAGATCCTTCCTTAACCTCTTGTCCTGTACGATATTCCTCGATAGTCACATTTAATACTCCGCCTAAAATAATAATGGTAGCGGCAAAATTCAACCAAAACATTAAAACAATAAAACTTCCAATGATTTGATATCCTGACACACGTTGAGCGAAAGTACGTGCGTAAATACTGAAGCCTTGAGCTAGAACTATCCAGCCCACCGTAGCAAAAACGGTTCCTGGCAATGCATATTTTATCCGTACATGTGCATTGGGAATGACAATATACAGACCTCCAAGGATAACCAATAAGCCAATCAATGTTACAGGCCAACGTAACGCTAAGAAAGTATTGATAATATCCGGTGAGAAACGCAACAATTGCTGCAAAGCATCCAAGATCACTTGTCCTGCACTGAAAAAAAGTGCGACAGCAATGATTGCCATCATTAGTACACCAACAATTCCAACCGACACAATACGGCTAATAACGAAATTTCCACGATCTTCAACACCGTACGCACGATTAAGTGCGGTTTGCAAAGCATTAATCCCACGACTTGATGACCATAATGCCGCTAAAACGGAAATGGAAAGCATTCCACCTGAACTGCTTTCTAACAAGCTTGTAATGGCTGGCTTCAAAAAACTGAAGACATTTGGAGGAATGGCCTCGCTCAAATAAGGCAAAACTGTTTCAGGAGTAATGTTAAAGTACGGCAGCAAATTACCAACAATAATCAAGATAGGGAAAAAGGATAGCAACAAATAATAGGCAACTACCACTGAGCGGTCGCCTATTTCTGTCTCTGCTAAATGTTTTTGGATTGATTGGATGAAATCCATTAATTTCTTGTTATTTTTAATTTTATCTATTGGCCCCATAGCATCCTCGTCGTTCTAATAAGTTCCTTCTTCACCTTGTGAAGTCAAGATTTTTGGTCCTTCTTTCGTAATTGCTAGCGTGTGCTCATATTGCGCACACCAACCACCATCTTGAGTATAAGCTGTCCAGCCGTTAGGATCCATCTTCATTTGCCAAACACCAGTATTAATCATTGGTTCAATAGTAATAACCATGCCTTCTTTTAATCGTAAGCCCTTGCCAGCCACACCATAATGTGGAATTGCAGGTTCTTCATGGATTGTTGGTCCAATTCCATGTCCAACAAAATCACGTACAACTGAAAATCCCTCGCCCTCAGCATAGGTTTGAATAGCATGACCAATGTCACCAATACGATTGCCCACCTGTGCTTGTTCGATACCTAAGTACATAGCTTTTTTTGTTACTTCCATTAACCGTTTAATTTCTGGTGTCACTTCTCCTACCGCATAAGACCAGCAAGAATCAGACATTGCACCTTTATACTCTACACACATATCAACCTTGATTAAATCTCCATTTTTTAAAGGTTTTTTTCTTGGAAAACCATGACAAATCTCGTCGTTAATACTGCAGCAGGTTGCATATTCGTATCCTTCAAAGCCGATTTGAGCAGCCACACCACCATGACTTTCAATAAAGTTTCTAACAAAGTTCTCTATATCCATACTGGTAATTCCCGGCTTTATGAAATCCCGTAAATGACGATGCACATCAGCCAGTAATTCACCTGACTCATTCATCATTTCAATTTCTCGGGGTGATTTCAAAGTAATCATTTTCTCGTCTCCTTATTTTTGTTAATTATATTCTGGTGAAAATATTCTTGTCGGTCATCCAGCTAAGCGAAATTCTCTTGATTGGAATTAATGCCGCTTTAAAAGTCTGTGAATCTCTGGACGAACATCCTTTTTCATCTTGTCCATTTTAACATAACCCTATTAAGCGAACAAATGGTTAGAGAACAGTGATTTCCTTTTGATTTCTATTTTGATATAATGACCATAAATTTAGCTTAAAGCTACGGATGTCCGTTCAACTTTAATTAGTTCTTCTTGCTTTAATGAGAAGACCGATTCGACATTCGAAATTGAATGAAATTTTCCTTGTAAAATTAATTCATTCAAATTAATAAGGAGGAATTCTTTTGACATTAGCAAAAATTGTTTACGCCAGTATGACTGGTAACACCGAAGAAATCGCAGATATTGTGGCTGAAGCCTTCGAAAATTTAGATGTAGATGTAGAAATCGATGAATGTACACAGGTTGACGCTGAAGATTTTGAAGATGCGGATATTTGTGTGGTTGCGACATATACTTATGGCGAAGGCGACCTTCCTGATGAAATCGTAGACTTTTACGAAGAACTACAGGAATTAGATCTAAACGGAAAAATTTTTGGTGTTTGCGGATCTGGCGATACATTTTATGATCAATATTGTAAGTCTGTTGATGATTTTGACGCCGCCTTTGCAAAGACTGGAGCCACTCGAGGAGCAGAAAGTGTAAAAGTGGAAATGGCTGCCGAAGAAGAAGATATTGAAAACTTAGAAGCTTTCGCGAAAAAGCTTGTTGCAGCTATAGCATAAGTGAAACCTAGATGTACCAAAACAATTGGTGCATCTTTTTTTGTTTTATGAAGGTTTTCAGAATTATTATATACATTAATGAATCTCATTTTCTTTTTAGAATATCGAAGAAATGCTAAGATAGGACTATCGAATTGGAGGGATAGAAATGGTTTTAGCTAATTTTGACACACTCTTAGAAAAATATGCCCATTTAATTGCAAAGGTTGGTGTAAATGTACAGAAAAATGACACTGTTGTCGTATACGCCAGTGTTGATCAAGCTGTATTAGCTCGGCTTGTTACAAAAGAAGCTTATCAATTAGGCGCAGCAGAAGTTATTGTCCAATGGAATGATGATGAAATTCAACGGGAGTTTTTGAGTCATGCAGCAGAGGAACGAATCAATGAAGTTCCCACTTATAAAGTAGATGAAGCAAACACATTTGCTGAAAAACGGGTCACCCGAATCAGTATTGTTTCACAAAATCCAGATGCTTTATTAGGTGTCGATACAAATCGTGTAGCAAGCTATCAAGCAGCCCGTGGCAAAGCATTACAAGCTGTGATGGAAGCCACGCAATCAAACAAATTACGATGGACAGTAGTAGCTGCATCTAGTCCTGCATGGGCAAAAAAAGTCTTCCCTAATCTCGAGTCAAGTGAAAAACAAGTTGACAAACTTTGGGATGAAATATTTAAAACAACTCGAATTTATTCAGATGATCCTGTTAAAGCATGGGAAGAGCATGATGCAGCAATGCGTGAGCAAGCAGAACGTTTAAACAAGGAACAATTTTCTGCTTTACACTATACCGCTCCAGGTACAGATATTATGATTGGCTTGCCGAAAAATCATGTTTGGGAGGGTGCTGGCAGTTTTGCTGCAGATGGTAATGAATTTATGGCTAATATGCCGACGGAAGAGGTATTTACAGCACCTGATCGCAATCGTGTTGATGGGTATATCACCAGTACAAAACCATTAAGCTATGCCGGCACAACTTTGAATGAAATGAAATTCACCTTCAAGGATGGAAAAGTCGTTGAGTTTTCTGCTAAAGAGGGAGCTGATGTCTTAGCCTCATTATTGGATATTGATGAAGGAGCGAAACACCTTGGTGAGGTTGCCTTAGTTCCAGATCCTTCCCCAATTTCTCAATCTGGAATAACTTTCTTCAATACTTTATTTGATGAAAATGCATCAAATCACTTAGCGTTGGGCGCAGCTTATCCCTTCAGTGTGCAGGGTGGAACGGAAATGACCAAGTCCGAATTGGCTGAGGCTGGTTTGAATAGCAGCCAGACTCATGTCGACTTCATGGTGGGTTCTGCTCAAATGAATATTGATGGCATTCGTAAAGATGGTTCAAAAGTTCCAATCTTTAGAAATGGTGATTGGGCTTAAATAAAACAAAAACAGCACGCAGAATTTTTTCATTCTACGTGCTGTTTTTACGTTCTCGACTGGAATCGAACCAGCGACCTATCGCTTAGGAGGCGATCGCTCTATCCTACTGAGCTACGAGAACATGCCTCTATTATTGTAGCGATTTTAACTTATTTTAGCAAGATGACTAACTTAAATTTAATGAAGACATTCTAAAAAAATGAAAAATTACGATGGTCCTCTATTACTAATTCATGAATTTTTCTCAAATAAGAATCCGAAGAACTTTGTTGCATTCGCTATTTTAAAAAGAACAAAGGGAAGAGACTTATTTCCGTCTCTTCCCTTTGCTCTTTTTACTTTTTTTCTTTTTTGGTTCGCTTTGTTTTATTGGTTCTTCTGTTAAAAGCTCTCCGCCAAATAAATAGATCGGTGAAATTGCTAAGTTCAGTTTTTTAGCAATTTTGATTAAGTCTGATTTTTCTTGTGGCGTAACAAAGGAAATCACAACCCCAGCGTTACCCATTCGGCCGACTCTTCCTGCACGATGTAAGTAACTTTCTTCGCTTAATGGGACATCAACATTGATCACAAATGACAGGGCCTCAATATCTAATCCTCGACTAGCTAAATCAGTTGTGAGCAATCCTAGGATCTGATGCTTTTTGAACTGCTCAATCGCCCCTTTACGGGATATTTTCGATTGGTCCGAAGCCAAACTGGCAACTGGCAACTGGTGATAGAGTAATTTCTCCTCAGCACTGCCCATATCACTTAACTGATTAAAGAAAATCATCCCCAAAAATTCGGGTAGATTTAACAAACGACGCAACTGATCAACTTTTTTACGCTCACTCGTCTCTAAATAAAAGTGTTGTACCTCACCTTGACTGTCATCTTCTTCGCTTACATCTACCACAATCAGCTCAGATTCAATCTTATTCAATTCATCTAATACGACATCAGCAGTTGCGGAAAAATACAGATGTTGCGCATTGTTATCCGTAGCTTTTAGAATGTTTCGAATCAACTGCAAGCTTTGACCTTGAACCAGCTGGTCTACTTCATCAAATACGAGTGTTTTGATGTTGGGAGCTTTGATTTTTTTTGCCATAATCAATTCCAGCACACGGCCAGGTGTTCCGACCAATAATTCTGGTTTTTTCTTCAGTGCTTCTTGTTGACGTTTGACATTGGCACCGCCGATCAAAGGTTGAACTTTCATTCCTGAACCGCTGATCCAGCTTCGAGCGACTTCTACAACTTGCATCGCCAACTCCTGTGAAGAAGTTAAGACCAACACTTGACTGGGAATGCCAGCTTCAAGTCTATTGATTAATGGCAACAAATAAGCTAAGGTCTTACCACTGCCAGTCGGAGCAATACCCACTAAATTTTTTCCTTCACTAATTAAGTCATAAACTTTTGATTGGATCAATGCTGGTTTTTGAAACCCCGCTTCTTCCCAATTTTTTTGTAAAAATGGTACAAAATTCTGATTATTCATGGATTCCTCTATTTCTCGTCCGCATCAAAAATGATGCCCGCACTTTTTCGCATATCATACATTACTTGATTCACATTTCGGGATAATTCGACCCATTCTTCATAGTCCGTGCCCAACTTGCGATCTGTTGGATTCAAAATCACTCGGGCAAACTCGTCTGCCTCTTCAACCATCGGATTCTCTAATTGATGCACAGCCAGCTTTTCTCTACGTTGGTGATTTCGATCATGAAAAATGGCTTCGCTAATAGAATTGACAGCATCCATCACTAAGGTTCCGTTCACTAAATAAATCTCAGATTGTTGAAAACTATCATTGATTTTACCTGTCCGAATCGTTACGTCAAAATTATCGTATCGTAAAACACCTACTCCAAAGCCGTCAACACCAGTTGCGATTTTTTGACCAAAATAGACACTTTCTTTTGGCATACCAAACCAAGCTAACGCCGCATAAATCGGGTATACGCCCAGATCAACCAACGCGCCGCCTGAAAAATGCGGAGAAAAAATATTGGGTTCTCCTCCATCCAAAACTTGATCGTAACGCGAAGAGTACTTCATAAAGCTAAAATCCGCGCCGATAATTTGATCTTTCGATGGTAAAAAATCAGCAATCGTTTTGAAAGATTTCTCATGAATATTACGAGCCGCTTCAAAGAAAAATACTCTTTTCTGATTCGCCAACTCAATAATTTCATCCATTTCTGTCGGCGTTGAAAAAGCGGGCTTTTCGACAATCACATTTTTGCCAGCTAAGATTCCTTGCTTTGCCTGCTCGAAATGAAGGCTGTTTGGTGAAGCGATATAAACGGTATTTACATGTTCAAGACCGAAAAACGTATCAAGATCAGTCGCATACTCGACATCGCCATACTTTTCACCAAATTTTTGTGCCGTATCTAATCGCCGAGAATAAACTGCCGCCAGGCGATATTTCCCCGTCTCATGAGCTGCTTGGACAAATTGATCAGTAATCCAATTTGTTCCAATAATACCTAAGTTAATCATAATTTTCTCCACCTTTCACTCATTGATTTGGATCAATAAATTCTTGTTTCAGATCAAAGGAGACAGACTCTTTAATCGAAATGGTTTCCTGATCTACTTCACAATTATACGCTAAAATTTGCACACCGTCTGCCATAGCCATTTCTGCTGCTTGATAAAGTGCCGGCTGCATCAGACGGTGAAGCGTCGCCGCTTGGATTGCAGAAAATTGTACGATAAATAAAACATAACAATGATAGTCCAAGGCTTGAGCGACTCGTAATTCCTGCACATGCTTTAATCCTCTGATTGTCGGTGCATCAGGAAAAGCGCCGATCCCCTGATTTTCTAATGTCATCCCTTTTACTTCAACAAATCCCTTTTCTTGTTGATCTGTCTCAAAATAAATATCAAATTTCGAGCGTTCAAAGACATATTCCCGTTTTAAATAAATGATAGAACCTTTTAATCCAGGTAAACAGATCTTCTCTGCCAAAATTCCTTCAGCTGCTAAAGCATTAGGAATCTGTGAATCAATATTAATCCACATATTTCCTTTTTTGACTGCAACAAGATCATAGGCTGTTTTCCGTTTGTCAGACGGTTGATGATTTACCGCTACTACTGCGTTGGAAAGTAATAATTCTTTGCACCGCCTTGTATTTTTTACATGAGTGATAATCTCTTCTCCAGATTCTAATAACCGACAACGGGCAATAAATCGATTGCTTCTTTCAGTAAAAGCTGCTAAGTGAATCTCCGAATACTTCATTAATTATCAAAATCCTTCTAAAAATAGTTAAATAGTCCTTAAGTCGGATGGAAAGATGACAGACTTTATTATATAGTATAACAAAGCCTATGAGAATGTCCGTAAATTTTATATCTTACATTCTCAGTCAATGAAATAGGCTAAGAAATCCATCAAATTTATTAAATTTTATCTATACAGTTGTGAAAGGAGTTTTTGGATGAGATTCAAATGGCCCGTGTTCCTCAGTGCGACATCACTTGGTGTGGCAGCAGTAGGTTCAAAAATTATTCGTAAACGTGACGCAAAGGACTTAAATAGCCTTTATGTTGGTTCTTGGGAATTCACTCATCCAAAAGAGCACAAACATCACACCATTACAATCTATCCTGATCTTTCAATTGTTTTAGATGGCACCGCTATTATCTATCAGCTTATTGAATTGAGTGAGCAAAAATTGGCAATTCAGGATCAATATGGCTATCATTTATTGATCAAAACAAAGAATGGTATTCCGGTTAGCCTTTATGATGAATTAGATGATGTCTCTTTTCCAATTACCCCTGTAAATAATTAGACAAAAACGGATGCCAATTTGGCATCCGTTTATTTTATTGATGAATCAACGAACGTAGAATCTGATCCACGTTTTCTGCGGCTTTACGGCCTTCACGAATTCCCCAAATGACAAGACTTGGACCGCGTCTAGCATCACCTGCCACATAAACTTTTTCATTATTTGTCGTATAATCTTCATAGATTTCCTGAACCCCAAAAGTGTCAAGTAAATTCTTCTCGGCTCCTGTAAAGCCCATCGCTAACAAAACAAGGTCAGCTTTTAAAGTTTTTTCTGTTCCGGCAATCGGTTGGAACTGGCTATCGACTTGCGTTGTCTCGATCGCAATTACTTGTCCTCGTTCAGCACCAATAAAAGCAGTTGTAGAGGTATTATAAGAAGTTAGCTCTGAGTTCTTCAATGCGCCCTCTTCTTGTCCATACCCTACGCGATTAATCATTGAATACTCCGGCCAAGGATTATTTGCTGTACGCTGAGCAGGTAATTGCGGGGTGATTTCTAGCTGTTTAACAGAAGCTGCTCCTTGACGAATCGCTGAACCAATACAGTCATTTCCTGTATCTCCACCGCCGATAACAACAACGTGCTTACCAGCGAGCTTTCGATCAGTGACTTTTTTTCCGTGCTTCATTACGTCTTTTGTACATTCAGTCAGATAATCTACCGCAAATTGGATGCCATGAAGCTCACGTCCTTTGATTTTTAGATCCCGCGGAACGCTAGCGCCACTAGCAATAATAATACGATCGTATTTTGCTTGCAGCTCATCTGCCGTAACGTCAACGCCAACTTCTGTACTCAATACAAATGTAATGCCAACTTCCTCCATTACATTGATTCGTCGTTGAACAATTTCCTTATCCAATTTCATATTCGGAATACCGTACATCAATAATCCACCAGCACGGTCACTTCGTTCATAGACCGTTACTTGATGACCTAGCTGATTCAACCGCCAAGCTGCCGACAGTCCTGCTGGACCAGAACCAATGATTGCAACCTTGAAGTCGGTCCGTTCAGTCGGCATGCCATCAGCTTTGACCCAATCCTGCTCAAAGGCATTGTCAATAATGAATCGTTCATTATCATGGATGGCTACACCTGAGCCATTCAAACCTTCTGTACAAGATTTTTCACAAGGCGCTGGACATACTCGACCAGTCATTTCAGGCAAAGGATTCGTTTTAGCTAAACGATCAAATGCATTTTTGAAATCACCGCGGTAGACATAATCATTCCATTCCGGAATCAAATTATCATTTGGACATCCTGAGACAGCTCTTTTTCCGCCATAGAAAATTCCGGTATGGCAAAAAGGAATTCCGCAGTTCATACAACGCGCTGCTTGTTTTTTTCGCTCCTCTACACCGAGTGGGTTTTGTAATTCTTCCCAATCTTGAATTCGTTCTTCAACCGGTCGATAAGGATTGTCTTTCCGAGGATATTTTAAAAAGCCAAATGGATCTGCCATCCTAGCCACGCTCCTTTCCAGCCGGTACGGTTTGTTCGCCGATCACTTCTATAAACGCTTTTTCGATCAGCTCATCACCTGCTAAACCGGTTTTGGCTAATTCTTCAGTCACACGAACCATTTCGTGATATTCTCTTGGATATACTTTAACAAAATGCTTTTGAGCATTTTCCCAATCATTCAACAACTCAGCGGCCTTTAATGAATCTGTGTAAGTCAAATGCTTCTCAATCATTTCTTTCAAGACAGCATCATCTCCGGTTTCGCCGAGTTTATAAAGATCCACCATCTCTAAATTACATTTGTCAGCAAACGTTCCGCTCGGATCATAGACATAGGCGACTCCACCAGACATACCAGCCGCGAAGTTTCGACCAGTTGGGCCTAAAATGACAGCAACACCGCCAGTCATATATTCACAGCCATGATCACCGACTCCTTCAACCACCACGTTGGCACCACTATTTCGAACACAGAAACGTTCGCCAGCCTTCCCGCGGAAATAGCCTTCCCCACGATTTGCACCAAAGCAAACTACATTTCCAACAATTGGAGAATTTTCCACGTCATAAGCAGCATCTTTAGGCGGTACAATAATCACTCGCCCTCCACTTAGTCCTTTGGCCACGTAGTCATTTCCTTCACCAATTAGTTTCAGCTCCATCCCTTGTGTGATAAATGAACCAAAACTTTGACCAGCAATTCCGGTATATGTGTATTGGATTTGACCAGGAGTCAGCTGATAATTACCAAATCGTTCAGCAATCCATCCGCCCATTCGCGCGCCGACTGTTCGATTGACATTATTAATTGGAGCGCTCATTTTCACTTGCTCCCCGTTTTTAATCGCGCCTTCTGCAAATTGATCCAATTCAGGCCATTCGCGTTTTTCTTTAAACGGATCTTCTGTTTTACGTTCGATGCCAATACTTGTTGATAACATTCGAGAAAAATCTAATGATTTTGCCTTGCCTTTTGCAATAAAGCGCGGCTCCAATACTTCTGTGTGGCCGATCATTTCATCAATACTTCTAAAACCTAGTTCAGCCATAATCTCACGCAAATCTTCGGCGATAAAATACATCATATTGATCAGATGCTCAGGTTTCCCAACAAAGAATTTACGCAATGCTGGATTTTGTGTCGCCACACCGACCGGACAAGTATTTAAACTACACACGCGCATCATTACGCATCCAATCGCTACCAAAGCAAGTGAGGCAAAACTATATTCTTCGGCGCCAAGTAAAATCGCCATGGCGACGTCACGACCAGTCATCAATTTCCCATCAGTTTCCAAGGTCATTCGTTGACGTAGATTATTCATCGCTAGGGTTTGGTGCGCCTCAGCGACACCCATTTCCCATGGCAAACCTGCATCACGAATCGAGTTTCGCGGTGAGGCGCCAGTTCCACCATCGTAACCAGAAATCACGACAACATCTGCGCCAGCTTTAACAACACCTGTTGCGATCGTTCCTACACCGGTACTTGAAACCAATTTAACATTGATCTTCGCATACGGATTAATAGCTTTTAAATCATAAATCAGTTGCGCTAAATCTTCGATCGAATAAATATCATGATGCGGCGGCGGTGATATCAAACGCACTCCTGGCGTCGATCCTCGAATTTCTGCCACCCAAGGAAATACCTTGTTACCAGGCAGCTGTCCGCCTTCACCTGGTTTTGCCCCTTGTGCCATTTTGATTTGTAACTCTTCGGCACTCATCAAGTATTCAGCGTTTACACCAAAACGACCTGAAGCAACCTGTTTGATTTTACTATTATAATTCTTGCCATCTGCTTGCGGTTTGAAACGTTTACGATTCTCGCCGCCTTCTCCGCTATTGGATTTCGCGCCGATACTGTTCATCGCCTCAGCAATACATTGATGGGCTTCTTCACTCAATGAACCATAGGACATCGCACCAACTTTAAACCGTTTCACGATTTTAGTTGCGGGCTCGACTTCAGAAAGCTTCACTGCCGGACGCTCTTTTTTAAATTCCCATAACGCCCGTAAGTTAGTAGGCTCTTCTAACGCTTCCTGATTCATCTGATCAACATAGTGTTTAAATAGTTGATAATCTCCCGAACGAACCGCCTGTTGGAAATTGTAGATCGTCTTAGGATTGAACAAATGATGTTCACCATCCGCTTTGTATTGGAAACTACCGCCAGATGCTAGTAAATCATTTTGCTGTGGCCCATAAGCTAATTGATGACGTTGTAAGTATTCTTCTTCAATTTGGTTTAACGATAACCCGCCAATACGGCTCGCCGTTCCAGTGAAGTATTTTTCTGTCACTGGTTGACTGATACCTACGACTTCGAATAATTGAGCGCCGTGATATCCCGCAATCGTCGAAATACCCATCCGTGACATTACTTTTACAATTCCCTTTTCAGCTGCTTTCCGATAATTTTCCAGACCATTTTCAATGTCAAAGTCATTCAAAGTTGCATATGCGCCATAAGGATGAATGCCGCTAGCACCATAACCAATAAGGGTGGCAAAATGATGTACTTCGCAAACTTCTGCTGAATCAACGACTAGGCTCGCTAACGAAGCTTTTCCTTTTCTCACCAAATAATTATGCACACCTGAGACAGCCAGTAAAATCGGCATTGCCATTTTGGTTTTTTCTGCGCCACGATCACTTAGAATCAAGATTGTCCCACCATTATCAATAGCGGATTCAGCTTCTTTAAACATTTGTTCCAAGCCATCTTCTAAAGCATTCTGTCCACCAACTGAATATAAGGTTGAGATAGTCACTGCTTTTTGTTCTTTTGTGTTCAATTGAACGATTTTGCCAAAATCAGCACTGCTGAGTACAGGACTTTTAATTTTTAATTTCTGACAATTATGCGCATCATCAACTCGGATATCTCCATCACGGCCTAAAAACATTTCTGTTCCAATCACTAACTGCTCGCGAATCGCATCAATCGGCGGATTGGTGACTTGAGCAAATTGCTGTTTAAAATACGTGAACAAAGATTGTGGCTTGTCACTCAAAACTGCCAATGGTGAATCATATCCCATTGAAAGAACTGGTTCCTCACCTTTTTCCGCCATAGGTAATAATTCATCACGGATAATTTCATCCGTGTAGCCATTCAACTTCCACATCTTTTGCAGTTCTTGTTCGGTCAACATTGCTGCGTCTTCTTCCGCTTCTGCAAGTTGTGACAGTTCAATTCGATTCTCGGCCAGCCAATCTTTATAGGTATGGGATTTGGCATACTTTTCCTTAATTTCTTGATTACGGTAAAATTTTCCGTTGATAGTATCAACTAAAATCATATTTGCTGGTCCTAGAACACCTTTTTCAATCACATTTGATGGTTCAAAGTCGACCACGCCTGATTCAGATGCCACTTGAACAAAACCATCCTTTGTAATCGAATAACGAGAAGGTCGCAAGCCATTTCGATCCAGCGTTGCGCCCACCATTTCACCATCTGTAAAGCATAATGCCGCCGGTCCATCCCAAGGGGCCATAAAACTCGCATTATACTCCTGAAATGCTGTCATTTCTTCCCCTAGGTTGGCCTTTTCCGACCAAGCTTCTGGCACCATCATCATCAATGCATGAGGAATATCACGACCGTTGCGATATAAATATTCCATACAATTTTCTAACTTCGCTGAGTCAGAATCTTCTTCGTTATACACTTCAATGCCATGACTCTTCATCCAATTTTCTGAACCACGCAACGTGTTGATTTCGCCATTATGAGCAAGAAATCGGAACGGCTGAGCGCGATCCCAGCTAGGAAAAGTATTGGTAGAAAAACGGGAATGAACAACTGCAATACTAGCTGCAAAATCTTCATCCTGCAGATCATCATAAAAAATCCCGACTTGATAAGCATGCAGCATGCCCTTATAAACGATTGTTTTGCTAGATAAGCTACAGATAGCCATTTCGCCTGCATGGTACGTTCTCTCTAATTTGCGGCGCAATCGATACAGTCGATCTTCAAAATCGCGATCAGTCTGAACTTCTAATGGACGCTTTATGAATAATTGCACAAAGCTAGGCATCACTTTTTGTGCTCCTGGACCACAATTCTCATATTGGAACGGAACATCACGTTGCCAAAGGACCAAGTACCCGGCTGCTTCAATTTCTTTTACAAGAGCTTGCTGTAAACCGTTCTTGTGTTTTTCTTCCGCTGGTAAAAAGAACATCCCCACAGCATATTGACCACGATCAGGTAAATTTACCCCAGCAGTTTTCGCTTCACGTTGAAAGAATTTATCTGGAATCGTCGCTAAAATCCCGGCTCCATCCCCTGTTTCAGGTTCCGCTCCCGTTCCTCCACGATGATTCATACGTTCTAACATCGTTAACGCATGCTTCACTAATTGATGTGAAGCCTTCCCTTCCATCTGAGCAATAAAGCCCATACCACATGCATCCTTCTCGAATGAGGGATCATACATGGTCGGGGCCTCTGTTACTTGTTGCTTTGTCATTGACATCAATCCTTTAAATAGTTTGACAATTCTCATTTATTTTTAATATACTACCTTTTTTTTTTTAGATAGGCAAGGATTCTTAGAATATTTTTTTTATTACTCATGTTATTTGTGTAGCAATTCTTCAAAACACCGGTCCAATCAAATGGAAAAAATGTGATATGTTTGGTAAACTTAATCTGATATGCCTCGTTACGAAAGGATGAACATCAATGACACCGAATCGCGAAGACTACTTAAAATTAATATTGGAATTAGGTGGCGACAAAGAAAAAGTTAGTAATAAAAAAATTGTTGCTGGTTTGTCCATTTCTGGCGCTTCTGTTAGTGAGATGATCAATAAGCTAGTGAAAGAAGGCTTGGTTGAACACTCTCCTTACCAAGGTGTTCAATTAACCCCGATCGGTTTAGAAAAAGCAAGTACACTAGTCCGTAAGCATCGATTATGGGAGGTCTTTTTAGTTGATCATCTTGGTTACTCATGGAATGAAGTCCATGATGAAGCAGAAGTATTAGAGCACGTGACCTCTTCACAACTAGAACAAAAATTGGATCATTATTTAAATCATCCAACATTTTGTCCTCATGGGGGAATGATTCCACAGCAGGATCAAACAGTTCACGAAAAAGATCGTCAAACCTTAGCAAGTTATCCTGAAGGCACCAATGTTCGAATAGCCCGTGTTTTGGATGAAAAGGATCTGCTCGATTATTTGATGGATCTGGGCGTCAAAATCCATGAAGAATACAAGATCACAAATATTGCTGCTTATGAAGGACCAATTACTTTACAAAATGAACAAAAAGAGGTTTCAATTAGTTACAAAGCAGCGTCAACAATTTTTGTTGATTCACTGTAGCTGGTCATTAACTTGTTATTATTAAAACGAACTAGGATGTTAATCCAACTTTTTACAGCACACATCAATCAAGTGAGGATTTCGATTTTACTTCTCACATGAGATACATTGCTTAGTTGGATGGTATTCGTGGAGAGAAAAATAAATTCATTAAAAGAAACTAGGAGTGGAATATATGGAACAGGCAGCATTATTTACCATATTTGGTGGAACTGGCGATTTAGCGAAAAGAAAACTATATCCTTCGCTATTTCGCCTATATAGAAAAGGCAACTTAGCAGAGCATTTTGCTGTAATCGGTACAGCGAGACGACCATGGAGTGATGACCACTACCGCGAGATCGTTCGCGAGACGATCAAGGACATTACACCAACTGAGGAAGAAGCAGAAGAATTTTCAAATCATTTTTACTATCTGTCCCACAACGTCAACGATACTGAACATTACGATCAATTGAAAGAATTGTCTGATCAATTAGATGACAAATATAGTTTAAAAGGAAATCGCATATATTACTTAGCCATGGCACCTCAGTTTTTTGGAACAATCGTCAATCATTTAAAATCACAAGAAATTTTGACGTCCACCGGTTACAATCGTTTAGTAATCGAAAAACCGTTTGGCTTTGATTATGATTCTGCCAATGAGCTGAACAACCAAATCCGAAAAGTTTTTCCAGAACAAGATATTTTCCGAATTGACCACTACCTAGGAAAAGAAATGATCCAAAATATTTCGGTGATCCGCTTTGCCAATAATATCTTTGAATCCCTTTGGAATAATCGCTATATTGAAAACGTACAGATTACATTTTCCGAAGCGCTTGGAGTAGAAGATCGTGGCGGTTACTATGAACACAGCGGTGCGCTAAAAGATATGGTTCAAAATCATATCCTGCAAGTCGTAGCTTTACTAGCAATGGAAGTTCCAACTTCTTTCTCCAATAAATCCATTCGTGAGGAAAAAGTAAAAGTTTTACAAGCAATTCGTCGCTATGATTCAGAAGAAGTATTACAAAATTTTGTTCGCGGACAATATGACGCAGGAATGTTAGATGACAAAAAATTTGTTGCTTACCACGATGAACCAAATGTTTCTGAAGATTCTTTGATGGAAACCTTTGTAGCCGGAAAATTTTTAATTGATAATTTCCGCTGGTCAGGCGTTCCTTTCTATGTTCGAACCGGAAAACGCATGACTGAAAAAGGCACAAGAATAAATATCGTCTTTAAACAAGTCCCCGTCAACGTCTTTAATTTCGAGCAAGAAGAAGCCGGTGGTGGAGAATTACCACAAAATATTTTAACCATTTACATCCAACCAACAGAGGGCTTCTCGTTAACCCTTAATGGAAAGAAAATTGGTCAAGGCTTCAATACTGAACCAGTAAAATTAGACTTCCGCCAAAGTGCTGAAGTCACAGAAAACAGTCCTGAAGCGTATGAAAAACTATTGTTAGATGCCTTAAATGGTGACAGTACCAACTTCTCACATTGGGATGAAGTTGCAAACTCATGGGAGATTGTGGATCGCATACGTAATACGTGGGATCAAACTACACCAGGCTTTCCTAACTATGCAGCCGGTACAATGGGGCCACAGTGTGCCTTCGATCTTTTAGCGAAGAACGGACATGAATGGGCTTGGCAACCCGATCAATGGTACCGTGAACGCGGACAATTAGAATAAATAATTAAAGCTGGGAAATTTTTCTCAGCTTTTTTTGTATAGCTACCTCAAAGACATATGAATAAAAAATCATAAAGATTTGACCTGACTCGAATAATCATCGCAACATTTAATAATCAAAACATTTTGAGAAAAGCTAAAGAACCCGCATCGAACTACTCCGATGCGGGTTCCTTCTATTATAGTCTTTTATTCTAATCCTTCTGCTACTGCTTCTGGATAGTTTTCTTCTACAATTTGGGCACATGAGGCACATAAATGCGGAAGCTTTTCATCTTCTCCAACTGTCGTGCGAACTTGACGGCAACGATCACAAACTTCGCCATCTGCTTTTTCAACTAAAATCGCTACATCATCAAATACCATAGCATTTTCTGGTGCAGTATTCATCGCGATACTGAATGAATCCGGTGATACGATCAACAATTGTGCTAGATCAGCATCTAAAGCTGTCAACATCGTAGCCACTTGTTCATTTGGATAAATGGTTACTTTTGCTTCTAGTGATTTGCCAATCACTTTTTCATTACGAGCTTCTTCTAAAGCTTTCAAGACCTTATCACGGAAATCCATAAAGGCTTTCCATGTATCTAGCAATTCCTCTTGGTTAGGGAACGTTTCATAGCTTGGCAATTCCGCTAACTGTACGTATTCTTCTTCTTCCTTCAAGTACGTCCAGATTTCTTCGGTCGTATGAGGAATAATTGGCGTCAATAACTTCGTCAATGCTACCGCTGCTTGATAGAAGACCGTTTGCATGCAGCGACGTTCATAGCTGTCTTCTGCTTGAATATAAACAACATCTTTTGCAAAATCTAAATAGAATGATGATAGATCAACTGTCAAGAAGTTCACGACTGTCTTGTAGATTTGTGTGAAATCATATTTCTCATAACCTTCTTCACGAATCGTTTTGATTACTTCATTCAAACGAACTAACATGTATTTGTCAACCGAACGTAATTCATCATAAGCAACCGTGTGTGTCGAAGGTTCAAAATCACTGGTATTCGCTAATAAGAAACGCATGGTATTACGAATTTTCCGATAAACTTCTGAAACTTGATTCAAAATATCCATCGATACACGAACGTCTGCTTCATAGTCTACACTGCTAACCCACAGACGTAAGATATCGGCGCCCATTTGGTTAATCACTTTTCCAGGAACAATTGTGTTACCTAATGATTTACTCATCTTACGGCCTTCGCCATCTAGAGTGAAGCCTTGAGAAAGGACTGATTTGTATGGCGCAACGCCATTAATCGCCACACTTGTTGTAATACTTGAATTGAACCAACCGCGATATTGGTCAGAACCTTCCAAATACATGTCAGCCGGGAAGGTCAAATCCTCACGTTGACGTAACACTGCTTCGTGAGAAGACCCTGAGTCAAACCAAACATCCATGATATCTGTCTCTTTAGTAAATTTACCATTCGGTGAGCTTGGATGCGTAAATCCTTCAGGTAATAAATCTTTTGCTTCACGTTCAAACCAAATATTAGAACCATGTTCAGCGAATAATTGCGCCACATGCTCTGTAGTTTCCGGTGTGATAATTGGTTCCCCATCTTCACCATAGAAAATCGGTAGCGGCACACCCCATGCGCGCTGACGAGAGATCACCCAATCACCGCGATCACGAATCATATTATACAGACGAGTTTTCCCCCATGGAATGATCCAATCAACTTTTTCGATTTCGTCTAAGATATCTTGACGGAACTTATCAATTGAGGCAAACCATTGTGGTGTTGCGCGATAAATGATTGGTTTTTTCGTACGCCAATCATGCGGATAGCTATGAGTGAAGAATTCTAACTTCAATAGTGCTCCATTTTTTTCTAACAATTCAGTAACCATTGGATTAACCTTGTCATAATAAACACCTTCAAAACCTGGCGCTTCAGCTGTCATTACTCCACGATCATCGACTGGAGAAATAATGTCATTTCGGTAGTTTTTCCATGCAAAGTAGTCATCTTCCCCGTGACCCGGAGAGGTATGAACCAGTCCAGTACCCGCGTCTAATGTTACATGATCTCCTAGAATAACTAAGGATTCGCGATCATAAAATGGATGCTGTGCTGTCATGTATTCAAGATCTTTTCCAGAAACCTCTTCGAGAACTTTAGGATTTTCCCACTCTAATTCCTCTGCAACTTTCTCTAACAAATCTTTCGCAACAACATATTTACCTCCTGCCGCTTCTACCACAGCGTAAGTGTAGGCAGGGTTAACCGAGATTCCTTGGTTTGCTGGCAAAGTCCACGGTGTTGTTGTCCAAATAATGAATGAGGTATCCGTATCTAATATCCCTTTTCCATCCTTTACTTTAAAAGCAACAAAGATTGAAGGAGATTTGACATCTTTATATTCAATTTCCGCTTCAGCTAATGAAGATTCACTTGAAGGTGACCAATAAATTGGTTTCAACCCTTTATAGATATACCCTTTTTCAGCCATTTTACCAAATACACGAATTTCAGCTGCTTCATAATCAGGTGTCAATGTAATATATGGATGTTCCCAATCTCCAGCAATTCCTAGACGTTTGAAATCTTCGCGCTGCTTATCCACCTGTGACAAAGCGTATTCTTCACATTTTTTGCGGTATTCGGCCATCGACATTTCTTTACGCTTAATCCCTTTGTTTGTTAAAACCTGTTCAATTGGCAAACCATGCGTATCCCAGCCAGGTACATAAGGCGCACGAAAACCTGACATTGATTTGGAACGTACAATGATATCTTTACTAATTTTATTTAACGCATGTCCAATATGAATGTTCCCATTTGCATATGGGGGTCCATCATGTAAAACGAAGGTTGGTTTGCCTTCATTTAGTTTTTGTCGCTTTTCATAAATGTTGTTTTCTTCCCATTCTTTTTCCCACTGTCCTTCACGGTTAGGTAAGTTGCCGCGCATTGGGAATCCGGTTTTTCCTAGTTGAAGAGTTTCTTTTGTCTTCACTATTGATCGTCTCCTTTAAATTATAAAATTGAACATTAGCGATACAGTAACTTAGTTTGTCGCTTTTTTTTACACACGTACCAAAAAAAACTGGTAACCTTTGTTGGAATTCTCTTAATGGATAAATCAACAAAAAAACAAGCTTATCCGCAAAGGGACGAGCTTGTCGTGGTACCACCCAAATTTGAAACCTAAAGTTTCCTCTAATCATCGTTAACGCAATGACACGTCGATTATTACTTTTAATTCGTAACCGAATAATCCAGAGGATCTTTCTAATTAGAGTGTCTGCCGATCTTCCACTATCATCGGCTCGCTAATAAGAATCTAACTAGCTTTTCTGTTCTAGATTTCTATTCTTCGTCTGATTTAATCAATTCAGGAATATCAATTGTCAAGCCCATATCTTCTTGAGGCTCCTCAAGAACAATGGATTCACCTGAGTCTACTGCATTCTCAGTATCGTTGTCAAGTTCATTTGCTAAAACTTCCTTCAATACCTCATGACCATCACCAACATATGAAGACATTGGTTTCAAAACTTCTTCCCAGTCGCCGCTGCGTGCTTGATCGATTTGAGTTTCTAACAATAATAGTAATTGTTGATGGAAGACACGTGTCTTCTTCTTTAAATCATTTGTTTCAGCAGCCAATTGACGAGCTTTGGAAGTAGCATCTGTTAAAATTTCTTTAGCCTTATCTTCTGCAGTCGTTGTTAATAAGTTTGCCTTTTGCATCGCATTAGAAATTAATTCATCCGCACGATTTTGCGCAGAAGTCACAATAACTTCAGATTCTTTACTTGCTGAAGATTTCACTTTATCGGCAGTATCTTGTGCCACGACGATTGATTGGTTCAACGCTTCTTTCAATTCATTGAAATACTCTAGTTTTTCTTCTGAATGTTTCAATGCTTTTTCTAATTCACGATTCTTAGCGATGCTGTCCTCATAGTCGCGAACAATCATATCTAAAAAATCATCGACTTCGTCTTGGTTATATCCACGCATCTTAGTGGAGAAATTTTTGTTTTGAATATCTAATGGAGTTAATGCCATTTTTTTGCTCACCTCATAAAATTTATTTTCGTAAAACGCCTAAGCGCAAACGGAATTTTTCTTTCTTTGTTTTTCCTTCTAAACCTTGGATCTGAATTCGCCCAAACCCACGAACTGAAACGACATCTAATAAATCAAGTAAATAATCTGGACGCTCATTGACCGACCAGTTCACTTTTACTTTACTGGCTTCAACTAATTGCTTTGAACGCTGTCGTGAAATATTATAAACAGTTGAAATAATCGCATCTAATCGCATGGATGTGGCGGTCGTTGTTTCCTCAACCCAACTATCTTTCGGAATAATGATATCCGTATACGGACGTTCCTCTAGATGGACGGTTACACGACCAATTTTAGTTACCTGACCTACGATATAATTAGCCGATTCTTTCGCTAAAAAAATTTGCCAGCGATCACCATCAGAAATAATATCCCCAAAATAATCACGCTTAATTCCAGCATTCATTAATGTTCCTAATATTTTCCCATGTGAAAGTTCAGTAAATTTTTTCGGATAATTAATTTCAATCATCACAAGCTCAAAGTCGTCGGTTTGCGGTTCATAATACTCGGGATAAATCATGCAACGACACCGTTCAGCATGTTCATAGCCGCCATAAAATGAAAATTTCAATTCACTATTTTCGCGAATTAACGTCTCCAAGATATAGGCTTGCCGAGGATCTAAAAAATTCGTCAGATAAGGAGCGTATTGGCTTTCAACTTGTTCTAGCCAATCGCCAACACTGTCAACAAATGGATGCTCTTCAGGTCTAAAATGTTGATAGACATTTGCATTCATATTGCCACCTCCTTAGTAGATAATACTATACAAAATTCTTTGTAGAACCTCCATCGCAATATTTAATGCTAAAATCGCTGCCATTACAGAAAAATCGATTCCGCCAAATTGCAAAGGCAAACGTCGAAATAAATCAAGAAACGGTTCACAAATTCGACCTAATAGTTGACCAAATTTAGACTGGTAAGCACCAGGAAACCATGACATTAATGCATAAACGACTAAAAGAATCGTATAAAGATAAACTAGTCGATTTAAATAATAAAAAAGTGTAATAAGTAGATTCAACTATGCGGCTCCTTTACATTTCTAATCCGTAAATATCTTCATCAACCATGGAGCTCAACGTAGAGTTGGTAATTTCAACATTTGTTGGCGTACATAAAAACATTTCATTTCCAACACGTTTAATATCACCATCAATCATAAAGACTGCACCAGTTAGAAAATCGACCACACGACGCGCTCTCATTTCATCCAAAGATTGAAAATTAATTAAGACTACCTCACCTTGACCTACTCGTTTAGCTATTGTCATTGCTTCATTATAGGCCCTTGGTTCTACTACTGAAATACGGTCCTTTCTTTTTTCTTCTGTTCTTGGTGTAAGTCGTTGCGCTCGATTATTATTGTTAGGCATAGACACGACTTTTTCGCTTTTCTTCGCCATGCTTTCTGCCCTTTTTGCCACAGTTTCAGCTCTGCGATTTGTCTGAGGTTCTGCGACTGGTTGGCTGACCCGTTCCTGCTGTATTCTTTCTTTTTGACGTTCCGGAGAACGTTCCTGCTTTTGATACGTAGGACGTGTTGCCACGCGTTCTTTCTTCAAAGGTGCGCTTACTGGGCGGCTAACCTGCTTCTTTGGAGCAGGTGTCGCTGCTTCTTCATACATATCGTCATCTGCTAAACCAAAAAAATCAGTGATCTTTGCTAGACTAATTCCCATTAACTTTACCTAACCTTTCTTAAATAGTGCCGTTCCGATTCGAACAAAAGTAGCACCTTCTTCAATTGCCGTTTTGAAGTCTTGGCTCATTCCCATGCTCAATTCTGTGCATGGCGCATATTGCAAGTCTTGTTCCTTCACACTTTCTTGAAGCTGTTTCAAAGTAGAAAAAACATTCCGAATCTCTAACTCAGTTGCCTCATATGGCGCCATAGTCATTAATCCGATCACCTGAATTTTCTCTAATCCCTCTAATTCTTTAATAAAGGATTGAAGGTCACTCGGCCTAATACCATGCTTTGATTCTTCTCCGGAAACATTTACTTCAATAAAACATTTTATTTGATGTTCAGCACGCTTTTGTATTTCTTGTGCCAACCGTAAACTGTCTAACGCATGAAAGTAATCAATTTCATTTATAATCAATTTTACCTTGCGACGCTGTAAATTACCAATGAGATGCCATTTGATCTGCTGATAGTTTGAAAGACTTCGCTTTTTATCCAGCAATTTATCTACTCGATTTTCTGCTAAATCCGTCACACCTAGTTCAACGAGTTCGTTTGCGGTCATGGAGTCGACACTCTTTGTCACCGCAACCATAGTAATTTCCTCTGGGTTACGTGAAGCAAGAGCACACGACTCCTGAATCTCTTGCTCGATTCTATGCAAGTTTTCAGCGATCATGTGCTCTCCCCCTTTTATTTTCTACGGCGAAAGAATGGTGGTGTATCTAGTTCTTCGTCTTTTTCAGGTTTTACTTCTTCACGATTGAATGTTTCGAATTCTTTCTTTTCGATGTTATCAAATTGTGTATCTTCAACTTTAGGACGGATATTTTCTTCCTTGCGGATATCCCATTCACCAAAAGCAGACTGACCATCGTTGCTTCTTGCAGGTTCAATATCTAAATTTTGTTTTTGTGGAACTGATTGGATTTGACTAGCACGTTGTGTATTACGTGTAGCCTTACGCTCCTTTTTTGTTGGATCGATTCCTGTCGCAATTACTGTAACGCGGATTTCATCGCCTAATTCTTCGCTAATTGATGTACCTAAGATAATATTAACATCCCCTGTTGCTGCGCTTGCAACAATGTCAGAAGCATCTTGTGCTTCAAATAAAGTCATATCTAATCCACCAGTGATGTTTAATAGAACTTGTTCTGCACCATCAATAGATGTTTCTAGCAATGGAGAGGAAATCGCTTTTTTCGTTGCTTCAACGACACGATCTTCGCCACTTGCAACGCCGATTCCCATTAAAGCAGTCCCTTGATTTGCCATTACAGTTTTCACATCAGCAAAGTCCAAGTTCACGTAACCAGGTGCTGTGATCAAATCTGAGATACCTTGAACACCTTGACGCAAAACGTTATCTGCTTCACGGAATGCTTCAAGCATTGGCGTTTTCTTGTCAACTACTTCTAGCAGGCGATTGTTTGAGATGATCAATAAAGTATCAACATTTTCCTTTAATGCTGAAATCCCTTCTGCTGCGAAACGTCCGCGTTTTGGTCCTTCAAAGCTGAATGGACGTGTAACGACACCGACAGTTAAAGCACCGAGATCTTTTGCAATCTTCGCCACAATCGGAGCAGCCCCAGTACCAGTACCTCCGCCCATTCCAGCTGTGATGAAAACCATATCTGCACCTTCTAATGCGTCACGAATAGCTTGTTCGCTTTCTTCAGCTGATTTTTGACCAACTTCTGGTTGCGAACCTGCACCCAAACCACGAGTATATTTAGGGCCTAATTGAATAACTGTTTCTGCTTTTGAGTTTTTGAGTGCTTGAACATCAGTGTTTGATGCGATGAATTCAACGCCTTTAACGTTTTCCTCGATCATACGGTTGATAGCATTGCCACCGCCACCGCCAACACCGATAACTTTAATAACAGCACCTTCGTTAATATTGTTATCTATTGAGAATTCCATGTTTTCTATTCCTCCTACAAATTAATCAAAAATATTAGAGAAGAAGTCTTTAATCTTCCCGGTTACTTTTTCTTCATTTTTTGGCTTTGTTTCTTCTTCATAATCATTTGATGCTTCGTAATCGTCATACACAGGTGCTGTTGAAACAGCGTTGGTTTGTGGTGAAGCAGATAGTGAAACTTTTTCACCTGTAACCGCTGATTTTGCCAAATGATAGACATCACTCAATTCAGCTGAATAATTGACGATACTGATGACATTTGTAAAGACTGGATTTCTCAAGCCCATTTGATTCGGTACATGCAATTTAACTGTGGTTCCAAAAATGTCTTCCGCTAAATCAACCACACCTGGTAAACTTGCTGCGCCACCGGTCAGGACAACACCACCTGGTAAATCAAGTGCTTCGATTTCATCTAAAGCATCTTTGGCTTTACGGAATATTTGTTCCAACCGTGCTTCGATAATTTCAGCCAGATATCGTTCATCAACTTTAACTGGATCTGTTTTTCCAATGACATCAACTGGAAAATCTTCGTCAGCAGATGTCCGGCTTGGATAAGCGTCTCCATAATTGATCTTCAACGCCTCAGCATTATTAAAAGAAGTATTTAAAACGATGGAGATATCCTTTGTAACAAATTCCCCACCTTCTTGATCCACATGTGTGAATTTCAACTGTTTATCATGCATAACTGCCGTCGTTGTTTGTCCACCACCCATATCAATCACAATCGTGCCAAAATCCTTTTCACCATCAGATAAAATAGATTCTGTTAAAGCTAAGGATGTAATTACTGTTTCAGCAACCGATAATCCTGCTTTTTCAACACATTTTGTAATATTATGGATGATCGTTTTTGGACCAGTAAATACTAATCCAAACATTTCAAGACGAACACCGATCATGCCTCGCGGATCTTTGATACCTTCAAATCCGTCGACGGTAAATTCTTGAGGCAGCAGCGCAACGATTTGTCTTTCAGGAGGAACTGAACGAACCATTGCTGCTGAAGCGACATTACGAACATCTTCATCCATAATCTCTTTTGACTCATTATTAACAGCAATCATACCTTGACAAGGTTCGACTTCTAACAAGTTAGCAGGTAGTCCAACGCTGACACTTTTAATCTGAATCCCAGCTTTTTCCTCGGCCTGTTTTACTGCTCGCTGAATCGCCTGTACTGTCTTATCGATATCTACGATAATCCCACGGTTGATTCCTTCTGATTTTGCGTTTCCAACACCAATGATATTCATTTGGCTATCGATGTACTCGGCAACAACAACTTTGATCGATGTTGTCCCGATATCAAGGCCTACATACATTCCTGCTTTTGCCATGAATGGGATTCCCTCCTATTTTCAAATAAATGCTTTATTCAGATGTAATATTTTAACTTACTGTTAAGCATGAAATATAATTTTTCGCAAGTAATTCACTGCCTTCAATTTTAACACATTTTGCCTAGAATGAAAAAGAAGATTCAACATTTTCTTGTAATAAATTTAATCATTTACAACAGCGGTTCCAGATTGATCTGTTGAGTTTTGTGTTGCATCCTCAGTAGTTGAATTTTCAGTATACGGATAGCTGTAAATTCCTGCTTCCATATCTACGATCCCCTTAATTCCTTTGTCACTCATTTCTTTCGCAATTTGAGGATAATACTTCATTTTACTGGCTAAATCGTTAATGCTGACTAAGACCTTGTTCCCATCATTCATGAAAATTTCCAATAATTCCTTGTTTTCATTTGTTGGGGAATATTTAATCTGGGATATGCCTTGTTTAACCTCTTCAGATAATTTTTTATAGCCTTCAAGTACTTTTAGAATTCTTTTTGATCCGGTGAAGCTTTCTAGAATTGGCAGGTCACCATCGCTTTTTTCTACTTCAATCGGAATAATTTTACCATTTGAAATGACAGGAGAATACTTTCCATCATTTTCTAAGTATGCGACTTCAGGATATTCTTTCACATCTACCACAAAATGATTGATCCCATCTAGGTGAACTTCTGCATTTTCAATTTGCAATTCTTGCTTTTTCAGATTTTTCACGTTATCTTTACGATCAAAATATTGACTCCAAAGATTGTCACCCACGCTAAAATTCAGTTCTTTTTCGATTATCTCTGTTGAAATCTTCTCATTACCTTTTATACTTACACCGCCTAACTTAGCTAGTGGTGATATGTAATACAATAATAATAAGGCTGGAATTGAAAATAACCCGATTAAAATCAAGGATCTCTTTACGAGCCGTCGATTGCGCTCATGTTTGATATTAGGTAATCGTTCTAAAAATGATCCATTTTTAGGCCCGCTTGGTGCATCCTCCATCTCAGGCTCTTCAATTTCAGATTCTAAAGGTATTGTATCTTTTTGTTCAGGCTCTTCTAATTTTTCTTCGGCAAGTCCATCAGTGTTAGAAAGTTCGTTTGTCTCTTCAGCAGTTGCTGCCTGATCAACAGTTTCACCCTTTTCCAGCGCTTTTTGTTTCAAATATTCCATATTCGCTAACTGCCATGGGGTCAAATTCTCTTGCTTTGTTTTTTCTACTTGCTGATTTTCTTTGCCTTCCTCCGGAAACTCTTCACGACTAATGGTCCTCACCTCCAAAAAACTATTTTACAATCTCGTTAACTAATGACCACAATCGCTCTGCTGCATCTGGGATACCTTCTTGACGTGAAGCTTTCGCCATCATTGCCTTTTTTTCTGGATCACCCATGATTTCATCCACTGCTTCTACTAATTTTTCCCCAGTTAAATCAGCATCCGTAATCATTTTGACAGCCCCAGCATTGACCAAACTCTGTGCATTTTTCGTTTGATGGTCATTTGTGACGTATGGGCTTGGAATGAGAATAGCTGGCAAACCTAAAGCTGTAAGCTCTGCGATTGAAGTTGCGCCTGCACGTCCAATTAATAAATCAACATTTGCCATAACATCTGTCATATTTTTGATGTACGGCTGAAGCGATAGGTTATGATTGATTTTTTCGATATCAAATTTTTCTGCTATCTCATTATAATAACGATCACCAGAAGCGTACAGCACTTGATATTCTTTCTGTGAAAATTTAGGTAGTGCTTGAATGACCGCCTGATTTATTTTGAGTGCCCCTTGGCTTCCGCCAAAAATTAGGACAGTTGGAATGTCTGGCAACAGACCATATTGTTCTAATACTTCTGACTTTCCACTGGTCACCACTTCTTGGGCTCGCGGATTTCCAACTAAGACAGTTTTATTCTCTGGAAAATATTGTGCAGCATCTGGAAAACTAATCCCAACTCGATCAGCGAAGCGGCTAAGAAATTTATTTGTAATCCCTGGAACGCTATTTTGTTCGTGAACGATTGTAGGAATTTTCATACGTGCTGCTGCATAAACGACTGAACCAGAAACATAGCCACCTGTACCAATCACTACATCTGGTTTAAACTCTCGTAAGATCTCCTTCGAGCGTTTGATACTTTCAACAAATAATTGGACTGTTTTGATATTATCAAGCGAAAGTTTCCGCTTAAAGCCTTGAATTTTGATTGTTTTAAAAGAAATGCCTGTCTCAGGCACGATCTTATTTTCCAACCCTCGATGCGTTCCTACATATAGAAATTCTGAATCAGGTTGAATTTTTTGTACGTAACGGATAAATGCTAAGGCTGGATAGATATGTCCGCCCGTGCCGCCGCCTGTAACAAGTATTCTCATTTCATTTCCCTACTTTTCTAATTGCTTAACAGCTTGCATAAATTTGTCTCCGCGAATTTCAAAACTAGGATATTGATCCCAGCTTGCATTTGCAGGAGATAACAAGATACTATCTCCAACTTCACTTTGTTCATAGGCTAAAGGAACAGCCGTTTCAACATTTGAAGTCATAATAATCGTCCTAATTCCTGCTCGTTCAGCCGTCTCAGCCAATTTATCTTTCGTTTCACCAAATAGAATAATCGCTTTGACTCCCTCCAGAGATGGAATCAGTTCATCAAATCCATTTCCACGATCTAATCCACCAGCCAGCAGAATCAACTGTTCATTATTAAATCCGCTTAACGCCATTTCTGTCGCTAAGCTGTTAGTCGCTTTAGAGTCATTGTAAAATTTACGACCATTGATTGTGGCAACGTATTGTGTACGATGAGGTACTCCATGGAAATTACTCAATGCAGTACGAATCCCATTATTGGAGACTCCTTTTAACTTCGCCACCGCAATCGCCGCCAAGGCATTCTCAATATTATGCGCACCAGGTACTCCTAGTTCAGAAGCATCCATGATTTTCTCTTCCTTGTAATATAGACCGCCATGAAGAAAATAAGCACCATTTTCAATTTTTTCTTTCGTTGAAAAAGGAACAACTTGAGCCTTCGTTTGCTTGCTCATTTTTTGTAACTCTTCTGAATTCCAGTTTAAAACTAAATAATCATCTGCTGTCATGTTTTCTTGAATTGACCACTTCGCGGCTACATAATTTTCACGTGTTTTGTGATAATCTAGATGGGCTTCATAAATATTGGTAATGACCGCAATCTGTGGCTTAAATGCTTCAATTCCCATCAATTGAAAACTAGACAATTCCATAACTATATCATCTTCAGCTGTTGCTTTAGCAGCCACTTCACTGCCGGGGAAACCAATATTACCAGCAAGATGGGCCTTTCCAGCAGTACGTTCTTGATTCAACAATAGACCGATCATGGTGGTGGTGGTCGTCTTGCCATTCGTACCAGTGATACCAACGATTGGACATTCAGCGACTTGATAAGCCAACTCCACTTCGGTCAAGATTGGAATATGCAGTTTCTCCGCTTTGGCCACTAACGGATTATCATATGGGATACCAGGATTTTTCACCATTAAAGAAAAATCTTCATCTAGCAATTCTATCGGATGATGCCCAGTAATCACCCGTACACCTTGTTCCAGTAAGCCCTGAGCCTCTGGATTTTCTTCAAAGGGTTTTCCGTCGTTGACCGTAACAAGTGCGCCCAAGTCATTCAACAACTTGGCCGCACTAAATCCACTCTTCGCTAATCCTAAGACTAATACTTTTTCGTTTTGATATTGTTTGATTTGTTTCATTTCTAGTCATCTCCTACAGTACGATCAATAACACAATGATGGATGCAATGAGCCCGATAGCCCAGAACACCGTGTCTACTTTCCACTCTGACCAGCCAGACATCTCAAAATGGTGATGTAATGGCGACATTTTAAAAACACGCTTACCTGTCATTTTAAAGGAAGTAACCTGAATAATCACGCTTGCTGTTTCAAAAATATATACCAAACCAATTAGTAACAATGTCCACTCTTGATGTAAGATAATCGACACGGCCGCCAACAGCCCACCTAAAGCTAGCGATCCAACATCACCCATGAAAATTTTTGCTGGTTTTTTATTGTAAGGAAAGAAGCCTACAAGTCCGCCCATCACAGTAAGACAAACAATTAAAACCTCATACTGTTGTTGTTTCCAAGCAATAATCCCATATGTAGCAAATGAAATTGTTCCTAAACCAGATACCAACCCATCAATTCCATCTGTTAGATTTACCGCATTTGAAAAACCTACCAACCAAAAAATCACAAACAAGCCATAAATAATACTTAGCGGCAACTCAATGCCGAAGAAATTCAAAGTATTGGGATAGCCTTCCATTCGATAGATTACATAAAAAACAATCGCGACAACCACTTGAGCAATGAATTTTTGCCTTGATGTCAACCCTTCATTTTGCTTTTTCGCCAGCTTAATGAAATCATCTAAAAATCCGATAATTCCATATAGTAATAAAACAAATACTAAAATTAATAGCGAAGTCGTCATTTTATCTGTCCATAGACTATACCAAATTGATGTGATTACAGCAGCAGCTAAAAAGCCAAGACCACCCATCGTTGGGGTACCAGCTTTTGAATTATGCCACTTCGGGCCTTCATCACGAATTTCCTGTCCTTGTTTCTTCATTCTAAAGTAGCCAATTATAAAAGGCATGCCTGCCACAGTAATCGCAAAACTACTGGCAAAAGCAATAAATAGTTGTGCCGGTTGCATGTTATTCTCTCCAGTCCTAACCTAACGTAATTTTCAGTTTCTTTTTCGAGACCTCTGCATAAGGAGCAATACTTTGCTTCGTACAGTACCCATCTCCTTTTTTGAAGCTGACATCAATATCTAACAGATTTGTTAGTTTTAAGATATCTGCTTTGGACCATCCACGGACATCCGGCATCTCTTTTTTACCATTAGTTAGTAAAATAAGATGCTCGTTCGCCATAACTTTCTCTCCTGGCTTCGCAGACTGTTCGATGACTTTATCTCCATCACCAATCACAACAGCTGTTAATCCACGTTTATTTGCATCTGCTGCTGCTTTGGATGTTGAAAGATTGCGGTAATCTTCTACCGTAACCTTCGTATTGCTTTCTTCCTCAGAAGAATCTGTTTCGGTATTTTGAAATTCCATTACACGACTTAATAGTGGATTCGCAATTTCACCCAAAATGCCTTCTTGTTTTTCTTGTGGTTGTTTCATGGTTAAATACAAAATATATTCAGGATCTTCTGAAGGAATCATCAACGCAATAGAATAGATATAATTTGTATCTCCCGTTAAGTATCTTCCATTCTCTGCAATTTGAGCTGTACCTGTTTTAGCAGAAATATGGTATCCAGGCACTTTATATTGATCGTATGCCGAACCGTAGTTTTCACTTTCAACAGTATCACGCATATATTCACGAACCTTTTGAGCAGTTTCTGCTGTGATTGGCTCTCCTACAACTTCAGGTTTCGTAATAATCTCTTTCCCTGTATCAGGATTGGAGACTTTTTCAATATAGTGAGGTTGCAGCATTTTTCCATCATTTGCTACAGCAGTAAAGCCGCGCATCATTTGGAAATTGGTTACGCCAATGGCTTGTCCGTATGAACTCATTGCTTGGTCAACGATATTGCTCGTTGGCAATGTTCCTTTAGTTTCGCCTGGCAACCCAGAATAAGTACTTTGACCAAAACCAAAGCGTTTCACATATTCAGGCCAACGGTCTCCTAGCCGCTCTTCCAATTTGACCATTCCGACATTACTTGACCAAGAAAGTGCCTGACGCATCGTTAATATTCCTTTTTTACCTAAGTCCCAGTCATTAATAGTTGCGTCAGCCACTTGGATCTTTCCTGAAACGTAACTTTCATTTTCATTAAAGATACCTTCATTGACTGCAGCTGAAGTAGTGAAAACCTTCATAGTTGACCCTGGTTCATAGCTATCTTCCACTAGGAAATTTCGCCATGCATCTTCTTCTCCCAAACCTTCTTTGGTCTCAGGATTAAAGGTTGGACGCTGAGACATCGCTAGGATATCTCCTGTTTTTGCCTGCATCAACATGGCAGTCATCTCAGTAGGTTTCGCTTCTGAGCTTACCTTATCCATTAATGTCTCTAAATAACTTTGCAACCCCGCATCTAATGTAGTATAAATGTCTTCTCCATTGACTGCCTTTTTTTCTTCCGCAATACTTCCTGGAATTGGTCGTTGATTTTCATCTTTTTGATAAACTACTTTTCCATCTTTTCCTTTTAAGACATCATCATAAGCCGCTTCAACACCCATCATGCCAACTAGTGATTCTTTTTTATCAGGTTGCGCATATCCAATAAAATGAGAAGCAAAATTTCCGTTTGGATACATCCGATCAGTATGTTCTGTAAAATAAAGTCCTTTGACCTTATCCTTTTTCATCGCATCCTCGATGTTTTGTTTCGTTTCTTCGGAAATATTTTTACCTTTATTACCAAATTCGACTTGATAATACTTACTAGTGCCATCACTGTTAAGTCCACTTTTCAGCGTCTTTAAGGCTGATTTTTCCTTGATTCCTAAATACTTGTTTAATATAGAAGCTAAATCATCAAAGTTCTTTTCTTGGGCATAAAGTTTCTCATTTCCGTTTACATAGCTCTCTGAAAGAATCGCGTAAATCGAGTAAGATGTCGCATCTTCGGCAATTACCTCACCATTGCGATCAAAGATTGTGCCACGTTTGGCTTTTACTACCTCACCACCATGATATAATTCTTCAGTTTTAACCTTTAAAGAGGTTCCAGCTACGTGACCACCTGCTACTACATAGATCATGCGAACGGCAAATAAAAAGAACAATCCAATACTCGTAGCAAACAAAATAACGCCTACTTTTTTGCGATTGTTCATCGGAGTCAAATTCTTTTTTCGGATTTTTCTTTTTAGCCTTTTAAAGCTCATTTACTTCACTTTCCTTAAATTGTCGTCATTGATTGAAAGTCCAGCTTTTTCAGCAATTTCTTTCAGACGATCAGAACGAGACAATTCGCTCTTTTCTTGCTGCAATTGTGTCGCTGTTTTTTCTTTTGCATCAATGTCAGTTTGAATACTTGTAATTTCATTTTGTGTTTTGCTGATTTCATTACGATAATTGACCATCACAACCGATAAGCCAATCAACATCACTAAGAAGGCTAACACGGCGAATTTTTCTACCCGCGTAATTTTTTTTAAACGATCACCAGGAGAAACGAAGACTTTAAAAGAATCTGGCGTTTGATGAATTTCTTCTTGCTGAGAATCAAATTGAAACGGTTGGTTATTTTTTAATTCTGCCATAATTCCTATCCTTTCTTCATTTTCTCAGCGATTCGCAATTTTGCACTTCTCGCGCGATTATTATCCTGCAATTCCTCTTCAGAAGGAATAATGGGTTTTCTATTTACTAATTTCAAAATCGGTTGAAAATCCTCTGGTACCATAGGTAAACCAGGAGGCATATCCTTTGGCGCACTGAATTCTTTAAATATTGTTTTTACGATCCGATCTTCTAACGAGTGAAATGTGATGACACTCACTCTTCCACCAATTGCTAGCATGTCGATCGCCTGCTCTAAGGAACTTTCAATCGCTCCTAATTCATCATTCACAGCAATGCGAATGGCTTGGAAGACACGCTTAGCAGGATGCCCGCCCTTTCGACGTGCTGGAGCTGGAATAGCCTCCTTAATCAAATCTACTAATTCACCAGTAGTTTCAATTGGCTTAACCTCGCGCCTACGCTCAATCAAACGAGCAATCTGTTTGGAGAATTTCTCCTCGCCATAGCGGAAGAAAATTTTTACTAATTCATGGTAAGAATATTCATTTACAACTTGATAAGCACTTAATGGTGCATCTTGATCCATTCGCATATCTAATGGTGCATCTTGGTGGTAACTAAATCCACGTTCCGCCTCATCCAATTGAGGTGAAGAAACTCCTAGATCGTATAAAATCCCATCAACTTCTGTCACACCAAAGCGCTTCAGTTCAGCTGTAAGTTCTCTAAAGTTAGCTTTGACAAAGGTCACTTGTTTTTTTGCGACATATTCAGCTAAACGAATTTTCGCGTTTTCAATTGCCTTTTGATCTTGATCAAAAGCATAAAGATGTCCATCATTGTTTAACTGCCTCAGTAAATACTCACTGTGCCCAGCCCCACCTAATGTACAATCAACATAAACACCGTCTGGTTTGATTGCTAAACCATCAACTGTCTCATGAAGTAAAACGGTTGTATGTTGAAAGTCTGTCATTGATAATCCTCTTCTCTAAAATCCAAAATCGACCATTGTTTCTGCAATGTCATCAAAACTATCTTCAGTTTCTTTTGTAAATTCATTCCAGCGTGCTTGATCCCATATTTCGATCCGATTGGCAACGCCAATGATCACGCATTCTTTCTCAAGTGAGGCATGATTACGTAAAGACACGGGGATATTGATCCGTCCTTGCTTGTCAATCTCACACTCAGTTGCTGCGGAGTAAAAGAAACGTACAAATGCACGCGCATCTTTCTTAGAAAGTGGCATCTCATTCAATTTAGTCTCTAATTGGTTCCATTCGGGTAATGTGTATCCAAACAAGCAGCCATCCATACCACGGGTGACTACAAATTTCTCGCCTAATTGTTCACGTAATTTTGATGGCACGATCAAACGACCTTTCGCATCAATATTATGTTGAAATTCGCCCATGAACATCTAGACTCCACCCCTTTTTACCACCGCATGAGATTAGTCTACCACAATCCCCCACAATCTACCACACTTTGTAAAAAACAAAAATAACACTTTTTTGACCTTTACTAACCATTGCGTTTTTTCAAGGGTTTTACGGATAATCAGGAGTTTTTTAAAAGTTTTTTTAGTTTATAATGCATTAATAACACTGACAATAATCAAAATAAAATAGACTAAAAATGATAATAAAAAGGTTAAGCGCCAAAACATTTTAAAGAAGCGACCATACATGATTTCGCGATAGCGATAGGCTTGGAAGACGACTACGCTAATACCCAATAATAGAATAGTTAATAAAAAATATGGTAAAATCGAAAACGTGCTAATACTTTTTGATATTTCGTGCATTCCGACAATCAAAAATGGTATCGTAATGTCTGGTGTTTTTAAATTGAAGCGTTGTTTTAATTTGAAAGTTGTCACGATATAATCAGACGCTAAAAAGACGATTATCGGGAAAATGTACCATAACAATAAAATTGGTGAAAATGATGCCAACAAATACAGTCCTTCCTCTTCAAACTACTACCCTCACTATACTGCATTATCGTTACATTCGTGTTTCAATTCATTTAAAATATAAAGGATTTAGCAAGTTTTAACAATTGAATTCGCAATATCGACGCGAAAAGATTTCTTAGTATTTTTTAAAAGTTTTTTTGGTTGATTGCGGAGTTTTGAAAAATGAAGTATGATGATTTTGAAGTTTTTTTGAGGGATGGTGACATCATGAATAACAAAAAATCCACGAGCACATTTTCTAAAGTTACTAAAGTTGTTATTTGGACTATGTTAATTTTAACAATTGGATCATTAGTTTTGAGTAGTCTGTTAAGTATTATGTAAGCAAATAGCCGGAGCATTTGCTCCGGCTATTTTTTTGCTAACTGTAATAGTTCCTTTGCATGTTTAACAGTTAAATCCGTAATTTCAGTTCCTGCTAACATACGGGCGATTTCTTCTGTACGGTCTTGCTCAGTTAGCTCCTCCACTTTAGTCAATGTTCGTCCATCTACTACTTCTTTGCGAATAAACAGCTGATGATCAGCTTTAGCAGCTACTTGAGGCAAATGGGTGATACAAAGCGCTTGAGAATTTTGTCCGATTTGATAAATCTTGTCTGCGATCGCCTGAGCCACTCTACCACTGACCCCCGTGTCTACTTCATCAAACACAATACTGGTCAACCCTTGTGTTTTTGAGAAAATCGTCTTCAACGCCAACATGACTCGTGAGATTTCTCCACCTGATGCCACTTTAACTAACGGCTTCAATGGTTCACCAGGATTCGTCGTAATAAAGAATTCTACTTCATCAATGCCTTCAGGACTAAATCCTGCTTCTTTAAAACGTACTTCAAAACGGGCATTCTCCATATAAAGATCCTTCAACTCAGTTTGAATAGCCGCTTCCAGTTTCTTCGCCATTTCCTGTCGAGCTGTTCGCAGCTTTTCCGCTAATTTTAGCAATTTACTTTCTTTAACTGCTAATTCCTTTTCTAGTTTTTCCAATTTATCTCCAGAAAAATCTGAATCTAGAAGCTCTTGGCTTATTCGCTCGTAATAGCTCAAAATGCTTTCTATCGAATCACCATATTTGCGTTTCAATTGATGAATCAATTCCAGTCGCTCATTAACCAAATCTAAACGTTCTTCATCAAGCTCTAACAGATCCAGCTGGCGACCAATTTCGCTAACAGCATCTTGCAAAAGATAGTATGCGCTATGCACATTATCAGAAATGTTTTCATAATCTTTATCTAGAGAGGCAATTGTTTGCAATTCTTGACTAGCTGACCCAATAGCGTCAAGGGAACTTGTCTCCTCATTCGTCATTGCTTGATAGCTATAGGAAAGACTGTCAACGATTTTTTGATAATTGGTGAGTTTGTCACGTTCTTCCATTAGCTTTTCTTCCTCGCCCAGAGTTAGTTCAGCGTTACCGATTTCTTCTTGCTGGAAGGTCAACATATCGATCCGTTGAACAAAGGACTGCTCGTTTTGCTTAAATTTCTTAACCTGTTTGGCTAAGGTAACATACTCTCGGTAAGCGATTTGGTAGGTCGTTTTAATTTCTTGAAATGCTGAATCACCAAAACTATCTAAAAGACGTAAATGGGATTCTGGATGCATCAGTTCTTGATGGTCATTTTGTCCTTGAATATCTACTAGAAATTGTCCGATTCTACGTAGATTTGCGAGAGTTACGATTCTGCCATTGACACGTGACACACTTTTTCCTGAACTATTCAAATCTCGCTGAACAATCAATCCAGCCTCATCAACCTCAATTCCAAGCTCTTCCATCAATTCTTGAAAGTCCGATTGTTTTGGTAAATCAAAAAGTCCTTCGACTAGACATTTATCACTGCCTTGGCGAATATATTCAATCGACGAGCGAGCTCCTGCCAGTAAGCTCACTGCATCAATTATGATCGATTTTCCGGCTCCAGTTTCACCTGTTAACGCAGTCATTCCATCAGTGAAGCTCAAATGTAACGAAGAAATGATCGCAAAATTTTTAATTGTCAATTCCTGTAACATTCTGCCTATTCCCCTTTTAATGAGTCATACTAATTATTTTGACTTTTTTCAGCGATGTCTTGCTTAATACGTCTAGCGTCCTCTTCTGTCCGTGCAATCATCAAAACGCCGTCATCATCATTCAAAGTCGTAAATAAAACTTTTGTGAATTGTTTTTCTAATAAATTTGCACACGCCGAAGCATTTCCAGGTAATGTTTTCACATTAACAAATTTCTCCATTTGATCGACGGATATCACCGCTTCTTTTAATAAATCAGCAAGTTTTTCGTTCACATCTTCTTGTTCTTTACGCGGCATGCTGTAGCGATAACCACCATTTTGTGCTGGTACTTTGATCAGTTTCATTTCCTTAATATCACGTGAGATTGTGGCCTGTGTTACCGTCACTCCTTGTTGTGCAAGGATCGCCACAAAATCTTCTTGTTTCTTTACATCATATTCACTTAGTAACTGTGTGATGATACGATGCCGTTCTTGTTTTCGCATTCCCTCTCCTCCAGACTACTTATCTAATTGCTGATGGGCCTCTGAGACAATATTTGTTAGATCAATTTTTGGATTTAAGCTACCTCTTTCGGGCACTTTTTTCAAATGGGCAAGGAATTCGATATTGCCCTCACCTCCAGTAATTGGAGAGAACGTTAATTCTTGCACATTAAAGCCGTGAGTCATTGCGAAATCGGTAATATCTTCTAATACCATCAAATGTGTTTTTGGATCTTTAATGATCCCTTTTTTTCCGACATATTCTTTTCCTGCCTCAAATTGAGGTTTAATTAGCGCCACGACATCGCCATCATCAGTCAAAATGTCATGAAGCGGAGGTAAAATTAATTTTAAGGAGATAAAGGAAACATCAATTGTCGCAAAATTGGGCTGTCCTTCTTCAAAGTCTGCTAATTTTGAATAACGGAAGTTTGTCCGTTCCATCACCACTACGCGTTCATCTTGTCGCAATTTCCAAGCCAACTGATTGTAGCCGACATCTAGTGCATAACTCAATGCGGCACCATTTTGTAATGCTACATCGGTGAAGCCGCCCGTTGAGGAACCAATGTCCAGCAGAATTTTCTGATTCATATCAACGTCAAAAGTCTTTAGTGCTTTTTCTAATTTTAGTCCGCCACGAGAAACATACGCTAAACTTTGACCTTTTATTTGTAGAATGGTTTCAATTGAAATTTTTTCGCCTGGTTTGTCCAAACGTTCATTTTTCTGGTCATAAACTAACCCAGCCATAACGCCACGTTTGGCCTTTTCTCTAGTTTCAAAAAGACCTTGATTAAAAGCCAACACATCGACACGTTCTTTTTTCATAGTTATTTCCTACTTCATTATATTTTTATTTTGTAAGTGCAAATAGCCCAAGTAACTCTTGGAAAATTCGTGGTTGAAAATCAGCGGCCTTTGCTAATTGCTGTACAACTATTTCTGCTTGCTTCAATTCATCTGTCAGTGCCTTTTTTGCACCTTCCAATCCAAGTAAAGCCGGATAAGTACTTTTATCTAATTTCTCATCTTGACCTACTTTTTTTCCTAGCTCCTTGGTAGTTCCGACAACATCTAACAGATCATCGCGAATTTGGAAGGCCAAACCGATGTGATTCCCAAGCTTTTCAAGCAGTTCAATCACATATTCGGTTTGATTGGCTAAAATGCCACCTGCAACGAAAGCATAAGTTAAAAGTGCTCCAGTCTTTCCACGATGGATCGCCTTTAACTCGTTTAGCGCTACGTGTTGTTTCTCGGCTGCCATGTCGCCTGCTTGACCAGCTACCATCCCGCCGCTTCCTGCAGCTTTTGCCAAAAGCTGGATCAACAAAACATTCTCTGTTGGACTCAAGGTAGTTTCACTAACCAGTTGAAAGGCACCGGTCAAAAGTCCATCACCAGCCAAAATCGCTAAGGCTTCACCAAAGACTTTATGATTGGTGGGTTTTCCACGTCTCAAATCATCATTATCCATCGCTGGCAAATCATCATGAATCAGTGAGTAAGTATGAATCATCTCTAATGCTCCGGCGGTTTGATAAACCGGGACTGTTAACTCTTTCTGAAATGCCTGAACAGTCGCTAACACAATCAGCGGCCGAATCCGTTTCCCGCCTGCTTTAACGGAATAAAGCATGCTCTTTTTCAACTCTTCATGTGCAGTGCTAGTAGTAATGAAGTCAACGATCTCTTTTTCAACCTTTGGTAGCTCTTCAGCAGAAAGCTGCTGCAACATTAGGCTTCCTCCTCACCTGTAAAAGGCACTTCTTCATCTTCACTCATCATTTTAGTCAGTGTTTTTTCTGCTTTTGTTAACGTATCTTGACATTGCTTACTCAAAACCATTCCTTTTTGAAACGCTTCTAGTGCTTCTTCTAAAGGTACATCGCCACGCTCTAACTGCGTAACAATGGTTTCTAATTGCGTAATTGATTCTTCAAAGGTTGTATTTTCCATTACTCTTCTCCTTTTTCAATTTTTAAAATCGCGGCTTTAACCGTACCATCAACAAAATGAACGGTCATCTCTTTTTCCTGCAAATCATTTACTGAACGAACGACTTGCTCATCTTGGGTCGTATAGGTGAATCCCCGACCCATTGTTTTCAATGGACTTAGTAAATCCAATGAAGTGATAGCCTGCTGCACTCGCCGTTGTTGTTTTTCCAAATAGCCTTGCATTTGCTGCTGCAAACGTTCAAATCGTTCTTTTTTTCGTTGCAATTGATGCAAGAAGGCCTGTTCTAAACGTGCCTGCTTTTCTTTAATTCGCAGAATTTCCTCTGATAAAACGGGAACTGCTAATTCCGCCGCTGCCGTTGGCGTTGCTGCACGCACATCAGCAACTAAATCCGCAATCGTTGTGTCCGTCTCATGCCCTACAGAGGAAATAATTGGTATTGGCGAAGCTGCAATCGCCCGCGCCACACTTTCTTCATTGAAAGGCCACAAATCTTCAATAGAACCACCGCCACGACCGATGATCATCGTATCAAAATCCATTGCTTCGGCTTTTTTGATATTTTTAACAATATCAGCCGCCGCTTTGTCCCCTTGTACTAGAGTTGGGAAAAGAACCAACTGAGTAATTGGGTATCGGCGTTTGACAGTCGTAATGATATCGCGAATGACTGCACCACTTGGACTAGTGATCACCGCGATTCGTTTCGGATAACGCGGCAAAGTTTTCTTTGGCTGTGAGAACAATCCTTCTTTGTTTAATTTTTCTCGTAGTTCTGCTAAAGCTTGGTATAGTGCGCCAACACCATCAGGCTCCATGTGGTCAATATATATTTGATAATTACCGCTGGCTTCATACAATGCCACACGACCGACTACCAGCACTTTCATGCCTTCCTTTGGTGTGAATTTCAGTTTTTGAAAAGCTCCTTTGAACATGATTGCACTGATTTTGGAACGCTCATCTTTTAAACTGAAATATTGATGACTATTTGCCCGCATGCGAAAGTTGGAAATTTCTCCGGTCAAATAGACCCGCTCTAAATAGGGGTCTACGTCGAATTTTCGTTTGATGTATTTGTTTAATGCACTGACAGTTAAATACTCTTGTGCCATTTGAACACCTCTTTGCTATTCGTGATCTAATACTTGGCGTTCGCAGCATTCCACGGTTTGCTGCATCAGCATCGTAATGGTCATAGGACCGACACCGCCAGGGACAGGTGTAATGTAGCTAGCAATTGGCTCGACTTCATCAAATTTCACATCGCCAATCAGCTTTCCATCCTCATTTCGATTCATACCGACATCGATAACGACAGCTCCTGGTTTGATGAATTCTTTCGTTACAAAATGGCCTCTGCCAATTGCTACAACCAGAATATCTGCTTTACTAGCAACTTTGGCTAAGTCTTCTGTTTTAGAATGTGTCAGAGTCACTGTTGAATCTGCACCTAAAAGTAAGATTGCCATTGGTTTGCCCACGATGTTGCTGCGACCGATCACCACTGCTTGTTTACCGGCTAATGGGATATTGTATTCTTCAAACATTTTCATGATACCATACGGGGTGCAAGGAATTGTGTGAGGCATTCCAGCAAATAGACGTCCCATGTTCATTGGATGGAATCCGTCAACATCCTTTAACGGATTGATTGCCATCAAAACTTTCTCTTCATCAATGTGTTCTGGTAAGGGCAATTGAACCAAAATGCCATGGAATTCAGTTGATTGGTTAAAGTAGTTGATTTCTTTGATCAGCTCTGCTTCGGTGATGGTTTCTGGATATTTTTTGACTTCAGAATGTATACCGATTTTCTTTGCTGCACGTTCTTTGTTTCTAACATAGATTTGACTAGCGGGGTTTTCGCCGACTAATAACACGACTAACCCTGGATGGATACCCTTTGCTGCTAATGTTTCAACTTGCTGTGCTGTCTCCTGTTGAAGCTTTTCTGCCAATTCTTTACCATTAATAAGTTGTGCCACGTTCATTCCCCGCTTCTTTCTTTTCTATAGTTTAAATGAAGCTGGGAAAAATAGCTCTATTAGCTATTTGCCCCAGCTTCATCGATCTCTTTCATTACATTAGATAAGATTCCATTAACGAACTTTCTTGATTGATCATCGCTGAAAGTTTTGGCTAACTCGATGGCTTCATTTAGAACCACTCGGTTAGGTACTTGCGTGTTGTATAACATCTCATAAATACCTAGTCGCAAGATAATCAAATCCATTTTAGCAATTCGTTGAATCGACCAGTTAGAACGTAAATGCTTTTGAATAATTTTATCTAGTTCTGCTTGATGTTCAACGACTCCGCCAACTAATTCATCAAGATAGACTGGAACAAATGCGTCTTCATCTTCACTGACAATCTCTTGTTGGTCAATACTTAATGCATGGTTGATGGCGTCTTTTTTTGTTAATTCTTGATTAAAATCCAACGGAAACAGTGCCTGCAAGGCCTTTTCTCGAATCTCGTGACGTGATAATTCTTTACTCATTATTTTCCTCTTCATCATTGAATAGTTCTTCTAAAGTTGGTTGCTCTAGTTTTTCAGCTACAACGCCGACTACGTGGATATTTACTTCACTTAAGGCAACATCTGTCATAAATAAAACTTGCTGTTTCACGCGCTCTTGCATGGCCATAGCCACTTTAGGTACCGAAGTGCCATAGTCAAAATAAGAATAAATATCGACTTTCAATCCGTCTTCGTCATTTTTGAGATAAACACCTTTACCGTGAGCTGCTTTACCAAGTAATTCTGTCACATTGCTAGCTAATGAGCCGCGCATGCCGTAAACTCCGTCAACTTTAGAAGCCGCAATCCCGATAATTACTTCGATTACTTCTGGTGCAATGATAATTTCCCCAAGTTCCGGGCTCTCGCCTAAAACTAAATTCTTTTCATCTGCCATCTTACTCTCTCCTTACTCCTGCTAAATGTAATTATTTTTCTTACCAGAAAAATAAGTCTGATGTTCGTACCGTATATCATTCTGTTAAACTGTTCCATTTTGGCTTTATTTTTGAATGGCAAGTATGTTTTCCTGTTTTTTGATACTGCGAAAAACAGAACTGACACCCTTACTCCTGCTAAATGTAATTATTTTTCTTACCAGTATAACAGAATGATATTCGTGCCGTATATCATTCTGTTATACTGGTTTATTCTTTGCTCTATTTTTGAATGGCAAGTATGTTTTCCTGTTTTTTGGTTCTGCGAAAAACAGAACTGACACCCTTACTCTTTATTATGCATTATGCTCTGGAAGCGTAGCTGCCATCTTGTGTATTAATGATCAGTTTGTCTCCTTGATTTACGAAGAATGGTACATTGACGGTCAGGCCAGTTTCCATCACAGCAGGCTTTGAACCGCCTGATGAGGTATCCCCTTTGATATTTGGTTCTGTTTCTGCAACTTCCAATACTACGGTATTTGGCAGATCAACACCTAAAACTTCATTACCATACATAATGACGGTCAATTCCGTATTTTCTAATACATAAAGCATTTCTTCTGCTACTTGTTGTTTTGGCATTTCAATTTGTTCATAGCTTTGCATATCCATGAAGACATAGTTATCTCCGTCATCATAAAGATACTGCATTTTTTTATTATCAATTTGAGCTTTTGCTACTTTTTCACCAGCGCGGAAGGTTTTTTCTTGAACTGCTCCCGTACGTAGATTTTTAAGTTTCGAACGAACGAAGGCCGCACCTTTACCTGGCTTTACATGTTGAAAATCGACTACGCGCCAAATGCCGCCGTCCACCTCGATCGTTAAGCCAGTTTTAAAATCGTTTACTGAAATCATGATACTTCCTCCTAATTCAATCTCTGCAGATTTGGTTCTAGTTTATCATTTCTTGTTTACTTACGCTACCACTACTCAATAAGACTTATAAAATGATGAGCTCTTTTGGCGACCGCGTCAAAATTCGATTTCCTTCAGCTAAAATCACCAAGTCATCCTCAATTCGAACACCGCCTAACCCAGCTAAATAGATTCCTGGCTCATCAGTAATAATATTCCCCACATTCAACGGTGTATCATTTGAACGACTGATATTCGGACCCTCATGAATCTCCATACCGATCCCATGACCTGTAGAATGTCCAAAGGCTTCTCCATAACCAGCTTCAGTAATGAAATCACGAGCAACCCCATCTAACTGTGCTCCGGTCACACCAGCTTGTGCTACCTCAATGACTTTTAATTGTGCTTCCAAAACGATTTGATAAATCTCCTTCAATTGTTGACCAGGATCGCCAATCGCAAATGTCCGTGTAATATCTGAAACATAGCCTTGATAGACGCATCCAAAATCAAGCGTGATTAAATCTCCTTGTTCGATCATTTTTTCGCTGGCAATGCCATGTGGCAAAGCAGAACGAACACCGCTAGCCACAATCGTATCAAACGATGTGCCCGTTGCCCCAAGTGAACGCATGAAGAAATCCAACTGATTAGCAACTTCAATTTCAGTCATGCCCGGACGGATCATTTTCAAGACATGCTCGAAGCCTTCATCAGCAATAGCGCAGGCCTTTTCAATAATGGCAATCTCTCCATCATCTTTTTGTTCTCGCAGTTTCTCAATCATACCACTAGCTGGAGCCAGCTCCGCGTCAATCACTTCTTCAAAAATAGAATACTCTGCGTAAGTCATGGATGCATCCTCAAAGCCAAGCACATTGATGCCTTCACTTTCCATCAATTTGATAATCTCATCAACAATATTACCTTGCTGTTGGATAATCGTCATTCCTTGCACCTGTTCACTTGCTTGTTCAGTGTAACGAAAATCAGTAATAAAGAACGCTTTTTCTAATGTAATCAAAGCTAACCCAGCAGTTCCGGTAAAATTAGTCAGATAACGAAGATTCGCTGGACTTGTTACTAAGTACGCGTCAATGATCTCTTTTTTCATCAGTGCTCGTAATTTCTCAATCCGTTTTATCATTATTATCACCCATCATTCATTATAGCAAAGAGTTTCGAAAAGCTGAACGAACACGACTAGAAAAAGAAAAAGCAATGAATACACAAAAAAACAGAAGTCACACTCTCAACTTCTGTTTCTTTAATCATCGCCGTCCGGTAAAAAATGAAACAACCGCCACAACAACTACTGCACCTAAAATCGATGGTACTAATGCCATCCCAGCTAAATGTGGTCCCCAGTGTCCAAATATTGCTTGTCCAATATAAGAGCCCGCCAAACCTGCAATAATATTGAAAATGCATCCCATTTGTTTACCGCGTCCAGAAAGACTACCACCGATTGCGCCAATGATAGCACCAACAATTAATGTCCAAATCATCATTATCTCTCCTCATCTGTTCTATTCGAAATTATATAATCACTTAATAGTAGCTGATCCTTACTGTATATCTTACTAGCAAACTAACAAAAATTTTTCTCTAAGTATATCGGTCGATAGTTTTATTCATTTGATAAAGGGCTAATATAAATATCTGTTTCAGTGATTCAGATACTTATCTCAATTGTCAAGAGTTAAATAGCGCTTTTTCCAGAAAGTTTCTCAATTGTGAAACGCAAATAAAGGTTGGTATAAAAGCATTTTACTCTTTGTAAGCGGCTAAAACAGACTTTGAAAATGCTTTTCTTGACAATCCTGTGAATAACTTTTTATTGAATCAGATCTGACCGCAGCTTCACACTATTTTGCTCCCAATTTACTGCACCTAAGCGATAAGGAAAAGCACCTAGCAAGGAAAAGCTTCCAACTTCTGGTACGTTGATCTTATTCATACGAGCGCTCCCTTTAGCTAAATAGCCTGTTCCCATTTTCAGCATATCTTTTAAATTGAGATTGCTGCCGGAGTATTCTTTGACTGTCCCATAATTATTTGTAATGGAAGATAGCCGTGGGCGAACTGTTTTGCGTTTCATCAAGCGAATGATATCCTCTTGGCGTTCAAACACATCAATTCGACCATCCTGATCAATCTGATAACTAATGTACGCATCAATCTCATCGAGCGTCAGCCGATGATCTCCCTTCGTAAATTTCTGTCCATTTTTCAAAGCGATGAAATCTTTATAAATTGTTACTGCCATCTTACCATCTTCTTCAAGCCCGGCTTCCTTCACTCCTAATAAACTATCGGTCTTTTTTAAGATTAAATATTTTTTTACTTCTATAGAAAAGGCTACGGAAAAATAGCCTAGAAATTTTTCGATCGGTACTTGGGTATACAATTCTCCCAACGTCAGTTTTTGAATCTTTATTTCAGGTGAGACTCGTAAAAGGCTGTTCACACCGCTCGTTAAATCGTAAACAAAAAAACTGGAATATTCCCTATCCTCAAACACAAACAAAACTTTCATGACGATCTTCCTTTCTAAAACAAGTGTATAAAAGATCTAAAAGAAAATCATCCGTCGAAAGACTGAGGTTTAAATAGAAAAAACTTTCGATAAGTCGCTATCGAAAGTTTTTTCTATTAATCTAAATATTGTGTATCATTGATTTTCGCTACTGAATAGTTATTATCTTTATATTTCAAAGTCGTAACACTGCAATTATCGATAGCCTCACCTTGATATTCACCAGGAACCAACATTTCTAGTAGTGTTGGAATCATGCTGCCAGATGATACGATCAAGACATTCTTCGCCTTCTTCTTTTTCGCATCGGCAACTACTTTGTCCATAGCAGCTTGCCCTCTTTTAGTGATATCTTTATAACTTTCTGCGACTTTCAACGGATCGCTCTCAGCAATAGCATCTGCTACCCCTTCATCACCTAGTTTATTAACCAGCTTGTCATAATCTGTCCAATCCTCATCGAACTTCAAATCGTTCGCTTCAAAAATTGGTGTCCACATCTCAGCGTTCGTTTTTCCTTCAAAACCGCCGTAATTCCATTCTTTGAATCCATCGTGTTCTGAAAGCTTAGGCGTCTTCTTCTCGTTCTCAGCCAGGATTAATTTGGCAGTATTTCTTTGGCGTCCCAAATCACTGGAATAGGCTAAGTCAAACTTCGTATCTTTCAATCCCTTACCCACTTGTTTTGCTTGTGTAATTCCTTTATCTGTTAAAGGTGAATCGGCGAATCCTTGAACTTGTCCCGTTGTATTGAAAAAAGTTTTCCCATGACGAACCAGATAAATGGTCACTTCCGCTTTTTTCTCGGAATTTTTTTCTTTTGCTTGTACTGAAACACCACCCGTTAAACTAAGCCCTAATAAGAAAACAAACAATAATCCCCAAATTTTTTTCATTTTATAGATCCTCCCCGTTACTTTTAATGACTTTTTTATACCAATCAAAAGAATCTTTTTTCAGCCGTTGCAAACTCCCCTGACCTTCGTTGTCTAAATCAACATAAATAAAACCGTATCGTTTACTCATTTCACCAGTTGTCGCACTGACTAAATCAATTGGTCCCCAAGTCAAGTAACCCATGCATTCTACGAAGTCTTCTTCTACTGCCTGCTTCACTGCTTTAATGTGTTTTTCTAAATATTCGATACGATAGTCATCATGAACGGTTCCGTCTGCTAGTTGATCGATCGCCCCCAGCCCGTTTTCAGTAATCAGGATTGGCAACTCGTACTTTCGGTATAAATAGTTCATGACATAGCGAATACCTGTTGGATCAATTCCCCAGCCCCATTTAGATTGTTCTAGATATGGATTTTGAAGACCTCCGAATAAAGCTGACTCGCCCTCTACCGGACGGTTTGGTTCAGACAGACTAGACATGTAATAATTTAAGCCAATAAAATCAATCGTTCCTTTAGCAAAATCTTCAACATCTTCTGGTTGATTTCCTAAATCGAGTGCTAATGCTTGATATTGTTTCATTTTGTATTTAGGAAACTTACCATTACACATGGCATCGACTTGATAATAATCCCGATCATTGTCTAAAAAGGCCTTCAATACATTATCTGGGTGGCAGTCATAGGAATAGATTGGATTCAAGCCGAAGACACAGCCGATTTTATTTTCAGGATTGAGTTCTCGTCCAAGTCTAACTGCCTTCACTGCAGCTAATGTCATGTTATAGCCAATTTTGGCTAACTCTTCTACTGAGTTTTCCATTTCGCTGTATTTTAAACCCGCAATCAAATAAGTGAAAATATCCGATTGTTCGGACTGTGGGTCAATATGATTCATCTCATTGAAAGTCACCCAATATTTCACTTTGCCATCATATGCTCGCATGACCGTTTCACAATAATGTAGATAAAAATCAATTACCTGTCGATTTTTCCATGAGCCATACTCTCGAACTAAATGGATGGGTAATTCGAAATGATAAAGGGTCACGATTGGCTCGATCCCATTAGCGAGCAACTCATCAATTACCTTGTCATAAAAATCCAATCCCGCTTGATTTGGCTCCTGCTCATCTCCTTTAGGAAAAATTCGCGACCAATCAATCGAGATCCGTAGTACTGTGAACCCCATTTCTTTAAACAGTTTAATATCCTCTTGGTAATGATGATAAAAATCAATTCCTAGATGTGAAGGATAGTCCAACGTTGGATCGATTGTCTCCGTGATCACTCGTGGTTCTTTGTTTGATCCTTTCGTAACAAAGTCCATGATTGCTGGACCTTTTCCATCTTCTTGCCAAGCCCCTTCACATTGATGAGCGGCAATACTGCCGCCCCATAAAAAGTCATTTGTAAATGTCATTTGCTTCTCCTTTTTTACAAAATTACTGTTAGTAATTCATCATCTTGTTCATTACTGGTTGAAATCACATCAAGATAATCATTTGAATTTGTTACCACCACAATGATTACTGGATCAAAACCGGCTTCTTTTACTTTTTCAGCTTGATATTTCGCTAAAATGTCACCTTTTTTGACTTCCTGTCCTTTTTCTACGAAGCTTTCGAAATATTTACCTTTTAGATTTACTGTGTCAACACCAATATGGATCAATAACTCAACACCATTTTTCGTTTTAATGCCATACGCATGTTTGGTTGGAAATGCAACTGTCACAGTTCCTTCGACTGGTGAAATAATCGACTCCTCTGCTTGAGCTGGTATGATTCCAACACCCTTTCCTAACGCTCCAGAGGCAAATGCTTTATCACTAATTTCGCTTAATGGAACTACATCTCCTTCAGCAATTTTTCCAATACAAACTTGTTTCAATCCTTGGTTACTCTCTAATGCTTCAACAAATTCTTTTTCTTCAAGTTCTTCTTCGGATTCTTCTTTAGGAATGCCGATACCATACGCCACAGCTGTAGCACCAACAAAGCCAACCACGACACTAATAATCATCCAAATAAAGTTACTTGTTCCGCCTGCTAGATAAGTCGGTAATGAGGCTAATCCCCAAACAAATCCCATTGTTTTCACACCGGCTAACCCTGCAATCAATCCGCCTAATCCACCACCAATAATAACCGCTAAAAATGGTCGACGATATTTAACAAAAACCCCAAATACAGCTGGTTCAGTAATACCCATTAAAGCACTAAAACTGACCGTACCGAACATTTGGCGCTGATGACCTTTTTTTGCACGTAAGAAGTAGCCAAACATTGCACCACAAACTGCCACATCAGAAATTGTTGCCGCATGCATGATTATTGGATCGTAGCCAATTGTTCCCAAAAAGTTCAATACAATTGGATAAGTAAAATTGGCAGCTCCTAAAACAATCAAGAATGGTTGGAAGGCCGCATACAAGACAACTACAATCCAGTTGCCAATCGTATTCATTAACACATCAAAGAAGGCACTTACGCCATCACCGATCAATGTTCCAATCGGGCCAAAGACGACTAAAATAACTGGAAAGGTTAATACCAGTGATAATGCCGGAACTAAGAAATACTGCAACCCGCTTGGAATGATTTTCTTCAAGTATTTTGTCACGACACTCAAGAACCAAACACCCAACAAGATTGGAATAAAGGTATTCGCGTAACCGATCGTTGGTAGATGATAACCGAACAATTCCAAACCTTTTGCCCCATCAATATTGGTGGAAAGTAGTCCGACTGCTAATGCCATTGCTACATATTCATTCAATTTCATTCGTTTAGCTGCTGATGCTGCAATAAAGACTGGTAAGAAGTGGAAAACCCCGCCACGCAGCGTATCAAAAATCATGTATGTTGGACTGTCTTTAGAAACTAATCCTGTTAATGAAATGATTGCCATGATCCCTGCGATCATTCCGGCTGCAAGTAAAACTTCAATAATAGAAGTCATGGTTTCAGATATCATGACTAAGATTGATGAGGCGATTCCTCGAACTCCTTTGGCCTTTGGCTTTTCAATTTCCTCCCCGTCAGGCTTCAATCCCAGCATTAGCATGAACTCATTGTACACATCCGTAACATGTGTTCCGACGATAATTTGATAGGCAACCTCATTGGAGACGACATCAATCACACCATCCAAATTTTTGATTTCTTCAGTTTTTGCTAAACTGCGATCCTTTAATGTTAAACGCAGGCGGGTCACACAGTGAGCGACTGCTTTGATATTATCTTTACCGCCGACTAATTCGATCAGCTGTTTATTTAATTTTTCATAACTCATTTTTTGTCCTCCATTCTTTCTGTTACACGATTTATGTGAAGCATTAAATAGGTTTCTTCATTGATTGAAATCTCTAGATTAAATTGTGACTGTACATAGATTTTCATTTTCTGGACAGTTTTAAACGATTCTGGATACAATTGGCAAACTTGTTTATAAAGCTCCAAGGTTTCTGATCCATCATTGAATATTTCTCCGTTAACGATTCGCTGCACAAAGTATTGTAAATGAGTAGTGAAGCGCATATAATTCGTTGATTCGTCATCTAACGTCACATTAAAATGATGTTCCACAATCGATACTAGGTCACTTAACGCTCGCATCTCTAAAACATGGTCTTTTCGGCTATCGCGACTTTCTTCCATATTTACAAAGTGCAAACATAAAGACACGGCTTCATCTTCAGGAAGCTGCAAGCCCTTCTGTTCTTCAATCATTTTTAACGCCTTAAGTCCGACCTTAAAATGTTCTGGGTAAAAACGCTTTGTATCCCATATTAGCGGACTTTTGATAAACTGCTGTTTCTCTACACGTTTCAATAGGAACTCCAAGTGGTCAAGAAGAGCCAAACTCAAATAATCACTTGCCTTAATGTTTAATTGTTCCTCTCCATAGGAAATAATATTGCTGATCAAAAGAATATCGTTTGGATCTGAATGAGCCAATAAATAGCTGAAATGATCCAGCATATCAAAGGAATCAAGAATATACATTTTCTCAACTTCCTCTTCTGCGATCTGCTGTCCCTTTTTCTTTTTGAAACCAATTCCTTTTGCAACGACGAAGACCTCGTTTCCTCCTCGTTTCACTAATGCAACGTTATTATTTAAGATTTGGCTGATCTTCATACTTCCTCCTTTCCAGAAAAAAAACCCAAGAAAGTATACAGCGGGACCTTGGTCTCCAGCTATGCTTTCTTGAGTTCTGCCTGATCATCTTCAGTAACATACTCACAATCATGACTCCGGCGCCATGATCGGTCTTTTCTCTTAATTTTTTATAACTTCATTCTAAGTGATAAAAATATGAATGTCAACGCTTTCTCGAAATATTCATTTTTATATGTTTTCACCTTCGTTTTCCACTATCCTAAATCCCCTTGTTATTTAACTGTTTATGACACCCTATAATAAATAGGACTATTAGCAAAAATAGGAATCAATGGTACAATGAACACGGAGAAAACCAATGAATAAAAAATAACTAACCAAAAAATCCTTAACAGAAAGGATCACATTATGAATACTATCAGCTATGTTGTTTTGGCGATGCTTGTTCGTGCGCCATTGACTGGTTATGAATTGAAACGTTTTTTGAATCTTTTTTGGGAGGCTCATCATAGTCAAATTTATCCTACCTTAAAAGAATTGCGCAAACAGGAATTAATCGAAATTGTCGATATTCCCGATGGCAAACGTAAAATCTATGATATTACTCCGGCAGGAAAAGAAGTGGTAAAAAACTGGGTCTTCACTAAAAGCCACGCTCCCTCTCAAAAAGATGAATTCTTAGCAAAAGTATTCACCATTTCTGCATTAGACCGTGATACATCAAAATTCTTGATTATGGAACGAAAGCAATACTTCAATGAACAATTAAAAGAGTATTCGACAGTTTTAAACAGCTTGAGCGAGCTAACTAAAGAGGAACGCCGTAAAAATTTCGGTCGTGAATTGATTATTGAACGGAAGATTCGTCTATGCAAAGAGGAACTGTCTTGGTGTGAGTGGGCAGAAGAAAAAATCGACGCCTATTTTTCTGAATAAGTTTAAAGCAGATCTCTTGAGGTCTGTTTTTTTGGCAAAAATAATTGTAAATATATTTATGTAAATATTGACATAAAATCCTTTTGTGATTAAACTGTTGAATGGAAAGTGGTGACTTAATGGAAAATTTAAACGAAAACAATGACAGTATAGTTACGGAGAAAGAAAATGGTAAAGCAGCGTATGTCGTTGCCTTTGCCTGCATGATCGCCTTCATGGGGATCGGATTGGTTGATCCAATTTTGAATTCGATCGCCAAATCATTACAAGCAACGCCTGCGCAAACAACCTTATTATTTACCAGTTACATGATGGTGACCGGCATTGTGATGCTGTTTACTGGTTTTGTTTCCAGTCGGATTGGTACTAAGAAAACCTTGATGTTGGGTTTAGCTATTATTATTATATTTGCTTTGTTCGCCGGTTTGTCCAATACGATCGATGCATTGATTTATTTTCGTGCAGGCTGGGGTTTGGGAAACGCCTTATTCATTTCAACTGCCTTGTCTGCAATCGTCAGTGTGCTAATTAGGCAAACGGAAAAATCAATCATGCTGTATGAAGCGGCAATGGGACTTGGTATGTCGATTGGGCCTTTAGTTGGTGGTTCGCTAGGCTCGATTTCTTGGCGCTTGCCGTTTGCGGGTGTATCGGTTTTAATGCTGATTTCATTCTTATCAATCTTGATTATGTTTAAGGAATCCAAGGGAAAAAAAGAAAAAGTTGACTTTTTTGCTGGTGTCAACGCCTTAAAAAATCATAAGCTACGCTCTGTAGGCTTGATTGCCCTATTGTATAATTTCGGCTTTTTTACTTTGCTTGCCTATGCGCCCTTTTTAATGCCGAATTTTTCTGAAATGGAAATTGGTATGACCTTCTTTGGCTGGGGAATTTTATTGGCTATTTCTTCGATTTTTTTAGCCACTCGATTTGAACAAAAAATCGGAACATTCTATACCTTGATGATCGGGTTTATCGGTTTTGTTGTCTGCCTGCTGCTGATGGGAATCAATGCCGACCAACCCTCACTAGTGGCTGCTGCGTTGATTGTCGCTGGTTTTTTCCAAGGAATAATCAACACCTTGATGACAACGATTGCGATGGAAATTCCTGGGATCAAACGAAACATCGCTTCATCAACTTACAGCTTCGTCCGCTTTTTTGGCGGCTCACTCGCCCCTTTTGTCGCCGGTTTAATTGGTGCAAAATTCGGCAGTAATTATACCTTCTACTTTGCAAGTGCGATGGTTTTCATCGGTATCATCTTAGTGGTTGTTCATTCACGCTATTTTGAAACTAAAGAAGAAGAGAACCTGTAACTGAAATAAGCCCGTACCTTGTAAAATTACAACGTACGGGCTTTTCATCTACCATCAGACTAGCAAAAAAAAACGTCCAATAATTGATTTTATAACGATGCAACCAGCAATTACAAATAGCGCATTTTTTGGATCTTGGATAAATGGTATCTGCCAGTTAAATAACTGAACCACCGTAGTAAAAAGTGCCATGACACCAAAAATATACCCCATAATTGTTAAAGGATGTGCGGGCGCATTACTGATAAACTTGCCAATCGTCGGCATGACCATGCACATGGTAAATCCGATTAAACCTAACATAATCACCGCTGACCTTGGTCCGTCAATAAAAAACAGTTTCCTTCCACATAATCCTGCATAAACGATCATTCCTGTAACAACCCATTCCGCTACCAGTATCCCAATTCCCTTCATCATTGATCACTCCTCAGATAGATTTTATTAAATTGGGTGATGTGCTTTTCTAAAAAGGTCAATGCTTCTTCATACTTTTCGGGCTGATTATCGTATTTGGTTAACAGTAAATACAAAGGCGAATAAAATTGTAACGCCATGACTTCAGGATCAGCATCCAAATAGACTTTTTCTGCTATTAATTGAGAAAACACCTGTGTAATATACTTTAATCCATTGTTAATTACGAGTTCGCGAAAAAAACTGCTTATTTCAGAACTACGATACTGTTCGATTGTCAGCATTCTACGCAATTGTGAGCCATACTCTGTTTCTAAATAAAATTGAAACATTGTAAAACTCATCTGAATCAATTCTTCACGGACACCCTTTGCATTTAAGAGACCATCCAGTCTTTTTGAAGCGCCAATCTCGGCAGTTTCCTCTTGATAGCGCTGCTCAATGTCTAAAATGATTGCGTCAAAAATTGCTTGCTTTCCGCTGTAATGTCTATAGATTGCACTTTCTCGTATCCCAATTTCCTTTGCAATATCTCGAATCCCAACACCATCAAACCCTTTTTCAGAAAACTGTTTTAAGGCCACCTGTAAAATAAGCTTTTTAGTATCTCGCGCTGCTTTTCTTGGCATAGTCATCCCTCCGCAAATAAGTTAACAACTGTTCACTAAAATTATAGTGAACAGTTGTTAACTTGTCAAATGCACTTAAAAAAGATGTTGGGAAATTTGATTTGCTGGTTATTAACAGTGAAATTCTCATGGTTATCTTGAGAATGCATTCTAATATTACAGTGATTGCTGATGAAGCTGCGGCAAAGCTGATTAATTAAGTAATTCCACAGAAAAAGAGAGACGATCATGCCTCTCTTTTTTCTATCTTTATTAGTCTAATAAACTTGCTGCTTCACGATCTAAAATCACCGTTAGATTCGGATGCAAGCGCAAAACTGACGCGGGAACATCTTCTGTAATTGGTCCTTCCAACGCCTGTTTGATAATTGCGGCCTTCTTCTCGCCATTAGCGATCAGAACCAATTCTTTTGCTGCTAAAACCGTTTGAGCGCCAAATGTCACCATTTCTTCTCCTGGTTCATGGGGACTTGATTCATCAATCAGCTTATATAGCTCATCATCCTGCTCGATTGGTACCCGATAAACACCGAAATCAAAGGAGGTGAAATCTGGCAGATTGCCACAGAAGTGACCGTCTCCACCGATGCCCATCAAAACCAAATCCAAGCCGCCATCTTCAGCGATTTGTCGATCGTAGTCCTGATAATTTTGGACATCTAACACTTCAATATTTTCTTCTTCAATTCCTAACGGCTCGAATAATTCCTTCGTTAAGGCCTGCATCGTCATTCCGTATTCTTGACCCTTTAAGGTAATTTCATCAAAATTGTAAAAATGCGCCAAGCTTTGATCAAAAGACACCTGCTTCAATCGTTCAGCTAAGATTTCATACGCACGCTTAGGTGAAGAGCCCGCAGTCAGCGCCAGATTCACGCGGCGACTTTCCGCCCACTTCATCAAAACGATGTCCGCCGTGATTTGACTTAATGTTTCATAATCCTCTGTTACTAATAATTTCATTTCAACACCTGCCCTTTTCTTTTAATGATAGCATATCTTTTTGAAAGGGGTTCCGTTTTTTATTAACTAGGAATCTTTTCCTTGGCCGGCATCTGTAAAATACAATTTTGCGGACAGATTTCGACACATTCACCGCAGTCAATGCACATATCTGGATCAATTACCGCAACATTATTTTCCATCTTAATGGCTTTTTGCGGACATGTCTTCACACACCGATTACAGGTGATACAGCCCACATCACAGTTTTTTCGCACACCACCGCCTTTATCCTGATTGGAGCAAGCGACCAATGCGGTATTTTCTGCGGGTAGCATCTTGATCAGATTTTTCGGACAGGCCGTGATACATTTTAAACAACCGACACACTTATCCGGATCAACCTTTGCTACTCCATCGACGATGTGCAGCGCATCATAGTCGCAAACAGCAGCACAATCGCCAAAGCCCATACAGCCAAAACGGCAATCTTGCGGACCGCCAAAAATTTGGTTGGCGCCGTAGCAGGTCTCCGTTCCGGCATAAGCCATTTTTTTATTTGTAAACTCACAGGTGCCATTACAGCGAACAAAGGCAGCAACCTTCTGAACATCCCCAACTTCAAGGCCTAATATCTCTGCCAAGGCTTGTTGAGTAGATGGGCCACCTGGTGTACAGTTGGTGGCTCCTGCTTCTCCTTTAGCCATCGCTTTAGCATAACCATCGCAGCCGGAAAAGCCACAAGCCCCACAGTTGATTCCCGGAAGCGCTTCTCGCAAGGCTTCTTCCTTTTCATCCACCGGTTTATGGAAGATGATGGTTGCCAGGGAAAGAATGACTCCTGCGATTAATCCCATCCCGCTAACAATGCCGATGGGTATCATGATTTCTGTCATTATTTCCACCTCCTACTGGAATAATCCTTCTGCCAAACCGGCAAATCCAAGAAACGACAACGATACGATAGCGGCGGCAATCAATGTGATTGGCAGACCTTTAAGCGACTCGGGAATATCATTTCCTTCCAAGCGGCCGCGTACCCCGGCAAAAATTACCATTGCGACTAAAAAACCGATTCCTGCGGCAAATGAATTCACCATTGATTGCACGAAGGAATAATTTTTCGAAAAATTCAGGATTGTTACACCAAGCACTGCACAGTTCGTAGTGATTAAGGGTAAATAAATCCCTAACGCGTTATAAAGCGGAGTCATATACCGTTTCATCACCACTTCTACTAGCTGCACAAGTGCGGCGATCGTTAAGATAAAGACAATCGTCTGTAGGTAATCCAGCCCCATCGGTACTAATACCGAAGCGTACAGCGGATAGGTTACTAAGGTCGCTAATACCATAACAAAGGTAACCGCGAGAGACATGCCGACAGCCGTGTCCAATTTCTTCGATACTCCCAAAAATGGACAAATTCCTAGAAACTGTGACAAGACAAAATTATCCGTTAAAATACCGGCAACTAAAATCGTTACAAAAATCTGCATCACTGATCACCCGCCTTTTCATCACAAACCGTGGTACAGGCTTCAGCGACCGGACAAGCACTACAATCGATTTCTTTCGTCTTGCGATCACTCAGTTTATTCGCCAACATCACCAGCATACCGAAGACGAAGAACCCGCCTGGCGGCAGCAGCATGATCGTCATTGGTGGAATCACACCTGCCGTAATCGAAAACCCTAATAAGGTTCCGCTGCCAAGCAGCTCGCGAATACCGCCCATACATATCAACGCCATTGTAAAGCCGACACCCATTCCTAATCCATCTAAAGCGGAATGAAGCACTGTATTATTTTTGGCATAAGCCTCTGCACGCCCTAGAATAATACAGTTCACTACGATTAAGGGTAGATAAATCCCTAAAGTAGCATCTAAGGCAGGGGCCAACGCCTTCACCACTAATTGAACAACTGTTACAAAGCCCGCGATGATGGTGATAAAGGCTGGAATTCTGACACGATCAGGAATCACCTTTCGCAATAGGGAAATTACGACATTCGAGCCTAAAAGAACGACCGTTGCCGCTATTCCCATTCCTAAACCATTCATTGCAGAGGTCGTCACCGCTAACGTCGGACAGGTCCCTAACATCAGACGCAGGACAGGATTTTCTTTGATCAACCCTCTGCTGAAAATAGTGGCTGCTTTTTCTTTTTCCATTGCTTCTCCTCCCTATTTCTCTGACGTAGCGACTTGTTCAAACAGAGCAAGTGCCTCTTTGACTGATGTAGCAACGGCATTGGAGGATTTGGTTGCTCCTGTTACCGCTTCTACTTGATTCTTATTCGCAGGATCATTCTTCACTACCTCCAGCGTGTCATCGGTACCGTCGAACTGATCGATAAACTCTTTTCTCGTGACATTTTGACCAAGTCCCGGAGTTTCGTTAGAGGCATCCAGCACATCGACACCGATGACTTTGCCATCCATCACTGCACTCATGACACTCACGTCACTGCCGTAGCCATAGGCCTTTGTCACGAAAAGATAACCGACAGTCTTGCCACCACTATCCAGCGCTTTGTAGCCTTGATTGTCCCCTGCTACTTTGACTTCTTGAAAGTCATCAGCCTTAATCAGCTGGCTCATGACACTTTGAGTTTGCTCCCATTCTTGCTTGGCAATTCGGTCTTTAAAAACAGAACGTGTTCCAGCTACTGCAAAGGTGATCACTAGACAGATGATGAATAGACATAACGCATCGGTAAAAATGACTTTGGAACTGGATCGCTTCATTTTACCTTCGCCTCCTCACCAAAGACTTTTGGAATCGTCAAATTCTCAATATGAGGGACTAAAATATTCATTAATAAAATGGCATAAGAAACCCCTTCTGGCAGTGCCGCGAAGAAACGAATTAAGACGGTAATAATCCCGCAGCCGATACCAAAAATAATCTTGCCATTTCTGGTAATCGGTGAAGTTGTATAATCCGTCGCCATAAAAATTGCTCCCAGCAATAATCCGCCTGACATCATTTGATATAACGGATCTCCGCCTAATAAGGTAGAAAAAATGACCACTGTTCCGATAAAACAAAGCGGAATAATCGGTGAAATCACCTTTCTTACTACCAAGTAGGCGCCGCCGAGCAGCAAGGCTAAAGCACAGGTCTCACCTAGACTTCCCGCGCGTATACCAAAAAACATATCCAATAACGAGGGAATCTTCTGACCTGTCTGAGAGGCTGAAAAATAAGTCGCCGATGAAATGACGTCTGGTCGGAACATATAATAGTTCAGCGGCGGCTGCCAGGTACTCATTTGGGAAGCAAAGGACATCATTAAAATAATCCGCGCAGTGATCGCGGGATTCACGAAGTTTTGACCAACTCCGCCGAAAAATTCTTTTACGATCACGATTGCAATCACACCACCTAAAATAGCCATCCAAAATGGCAAGGTCACCGGCAGATTCAAGGCTAATAAGATTCCTGTGACAACTGCTGTCAAATTGTGAATCGAATCTGGCCGCTTTAAGATTTTCCGAGTGACATACTCACTGATGACACACGCCGCAACCGTTACAATAATCAAGATAAGCGCACGAAAGCCAAAGATAATCGTGGAGGCAATCACAGCCGGGATCAAGGCGATGATCACGTCCTGCATGATTCCTCGGCTGCTCCGTCCAGAGTGCAGATGGGGTGAAATGGAAACAGGTAATTTGTTCATTTGGCAGCCTCCCTTTCTAACTGTTTCGCTCGTTTCATTGACTGAACGAGTCTTCGGCCAGCCGGACAAACGAAGGCACAGCAGCCACATTCCATACAGGCGGAGACATTCAATTTTTTCAAGCCTGCAAGGTCATTATTATGAGTACAACGTTCGATTTGTACAGGCAACAGCGACATCGGACAAGCCTCCACACAGCGTCCGCAGCGGATACATGGTGATTCCTCCGGCAGTTGTTGTGCAGCTCCTAAAATTGTGATGGCATTGGTTTGCTTCGTGATTGGCAAATCGACAGAAAATTGGGCAATTCCCATCATTGGTCCACCTAAAATAATCTTGCTAGGTTCATCGATCAATCCGCCACAATAGTCAATTACTTCGCCGATTGATGTCCCCACTGGAACCACCACATTTTTGGGCTGCGCCACATTGCCATCCACAGTAATCCGCTTATGGGTCAGCGGCATGCCGATCTCGATATAGCGTTGCAACAGTGAGATGGTCGAAATATTCATGATTAAGCATCCAACCTCAGACGGCAATTTCCCTGGTGGAATTTTTCGTCCAGTGGTGGCGTAAACTAGCATTTTTTCCGCTCCTTGCGGGTATAATGATGGAATCTCCATCACATCAATCGATGGATCACGATCAGCTAACTCATTCAAGTGATCTCGCAGCCTTCTTAACCCTTTTGGCTTATTACTCTCAATGCCGATAACACCATGAGCGATATTCAGGTACTTCATCACCAGCTGCATTCCTGCAATAATCCGTTCCGGATACTCCAAACTTTCGCGGTAATCCGATGTAATGAAGGGTTCACATTCTGCCCCGTTAATCACCAGCGTATCAATCGGTGTGCTCTCATTAACATTCAGCTTTACGTGCATAGGAAATCCGGCGCCGCCAATACCAACAATGCCGCTATCTCGTGCTGCCTTCAAAAGATCCTCCTTTGACTGGATCTCCACCGGCTTGGGTTCCGGAAATTCCACAGGCAACCCATCACTTGCGATATGAATCGCGTCACACATCTGACCATTCGCCATCAAAACCGGTTTGATTCCCTTTACCTTTCCAGAAACAGAGGCATGGATCGGAGCTGAGACAAAGGCTTCCGAATCCGCGATTACCTGTCCGACTGTGACAACGTCCCCTTTTTTAACCGTCGGCGTACAAACACCTCCAATGTGCTGCTGCATTGGAATGGTCACAATTTTCGGCGGGTCCATAAAAACGCTTTCAAATTCTGCCGTATTTTTATTATGGGGGACTTTGACACCTCCTTTAAACTTTGCGATTGCTTTCGTTAATGTTCCCATAGACAAACCTCCCCTGTGGTCCAACAAAATCATTGGGCTTACTCCTCATTTTGCAACATTTCATACACCAGCAGGCTTATTCTTACCCCAAATAAATAATAGAAGAAAAATGCCGAAACAGTGAAGCTGAACCTGTAGCTGGCTTGGTTTTAAACGTTCATTTGTTTAATCCGAAAATTTTTTTCACAAAATGATTCACAAACTTCAGTATCGATTTTATCAGTATACTTATACGTTTATGATAGCACAGTGAAAAACAAATGTAATTAGTTTTCACAAACTCACAAAAAAAAAGCGCCTAATTTCTTAGGCACTTTTAATCGCTTATCACTTATGGTGTATTGGAAATGGTCCACTGCAGAGTGGTTTGATAAGTTCCCGTTTGTTTTGGGGTATTTTTAGGAACAAAAAGCTGAAACTGATTCAGCGGCATCTCAAAATAGCCGGAATCCGTAGTGGCGCTCAAAGAAAATAAGGTCACTTGATTGCTGGGGAGCATATGGACTGTCTGATTTGAAATGTAAAAATAATTTTGAAAGTTGCTATTTACTCCACCTAAGACGATATCTAGCCGAGCATTAGCTAAATTCTTCTGCCCGCTTACCCAAGAATTTGTTTGCGCAAGTTTCAGCTGCCAGGCTTTTGCTGTAGTACGAGTATCATCAATTCGGATCGTTCCTGTTTGCAGCGGATTAGCGCTACTCCCACCGATATAGGCATTCCATGTTTCATCAACTTTCGTTTGAACCGGATGACTGCCGAAGTTCAAACTGCTTGGCAGTAATTCATTCTTCATCGTCAGGCTTCCAGCGGCGAAATAAAGATTTGTATTACCGCCATAGTTGCTTAACAGCTGGACATCAAAATTATCTGTTTGAAAAATTCCGCCCCGTACAACAGCCGTAAAATCTTGTGTCAATCCTGTGGGGCTAGAGACCAATGTCGGAAACGAAACGCTCGTTGACCCTAAAATGGAAGCCGCTACTAAATTTTTGCTAACTGTCGAATTCGCATTGCCAAGGGTACTAATCGTATTCGTCAAAGCAGTTAAGAGGTTATTTAAGACTACATTGATTAAAGGTAGAGGAGTGATTCCCTGAACGATCGCTTGTATGGCCTGTAAACGTATGATCAACGCGTTCGTTATAATTGGCAGCAGTCCTTGGCTAATACCCGCTCTTAATAGAGTCGACGAATACTGCTCTACCGGAGATAGGAATACCTGACGTCCGAAGTCTTCCTTATTCAATGCCGTAACCGTACTGTTAAGATTTGTCACCAGCGTACCCAATCCCAAGGTTGTCAGTAATCCGGTCAATGATGTTACCAAATCCAAAACCGTTCCTGTTACAGCCTTGATATCAGAAGCCAGTACCGTGACTGTGGTATCTACAGTGGCATTTCCATCTTTTTGAACCTTACCAGCTAATTGCGCCGGTACATTGACAAATACATACTTCGCACCTGTCCTTCCCGCCGTCGCGCCTATTGCTGTTGTTCCATTTATCGTAAAAGTCACGGGCTTATTCGCAACATTTAAATAGGGTGCTGCTGAAGTAGTCCCGCTGTTGTTGCTCACTTGTGTATTTGAAAATAGATCCAATGACACCGCACTCACAATGATATTTGAACTGGTTAAAAATAGAAAAATAGCTAGTCCTGTAAGCCAACATTTATGAATCAAACGAAGCCGCTTTTTCGTCATTTTATCTCCCCCTTTATTCTCACTTGGATTGCTCCCTTCAAAAATTTCCTTCGCGAGAAAATAATCGATGACAGGTAAAAATTGATCATTTATTTGTTTTTAATTGCCATGCTTTCTTAGATAATCCAATAAAAAAGCCCTTTATTTCTATACCTTCTCCCTTAATTAAAGCTGGTATATCAAAAAGTGAAAAATATTTTGCTTAACTGTGAAAATTCTGTGAGCAATCTTATAGCGTTATTTTCTAATAAGCTTATATAATTCCGACATAAGAAATATTTTCTTTTCTGCGCAGAAAAGAGCCACTACATTTTTCCAAAGAAAGGGGGAGACAATTGAAGACACAGATTGGAATCCTCTTGGTTTTTCTGTCACTCTTCGTTGTCCCTTCTCCAACGAGCGAAGCGGCCGTTACCAACGGAAAGGTTCAGTACTATTACGAAAGCAGTACGGCTGCTAGTGACAGTTCCACCGCAAGCTCTCAGAACAGTACTAGCGTAACAAGCAACAGCACGACTGATGTTGATAATCATAAAGAAACACCTGCTTCATCCAGTAATCGAAGTAGCATGCAGCACTCAGGCATTACCCGATTTATGCAAACAAATGATCAACGGAATATCTTTTTAGTCATTATTGGATTACTGATCCTCGCAATCGCTTTTTTAGGGTGGCGAATCGTCAAAAATAGGAGGAAAAACGAATGAAAAAACAAGCAGCCTTATTCATTGCCGCGCTTTTTGCCGGTAGACTATTTACCTTTGCAACAGGCGCTCACGCTGCCGACACCACCGGTACCGTTGACTATACATCTGGCGGCATCACTTTTGATCCGCAAATACCCGGTGACCCAAGTGCGGCTCTGCCTACAAACTTGAACTTTGGTTCGCACCCAATCCAAACAACACAAGCAGAAACTTGGACAGCTACCTCTGATGGCGAACAAGCTTCTCCAGTAACAACTGGACAAGTTGCTGTCAGCGATAATCGCGGGGCAGCTGGTAGCGGCTGGTCTGTAAAGGTCGCTCAGCCAACACAATTCACGGCTGGGCAAAGCGAACTTTCTGGAGCGATCCTATCCTTTACTGTCGGAGCTCTTACCAACAACGTGAACTCGCTACCGACAGGTGATGGAATCGCCAATAACAGCACGGTTGACTTAGTTCTTGGTCAAACAAACTCCGTCATCACTGCACAAGCCAATCAAGGGGCCGGCGAAACTGCTTTGCCGATCAATAAATTTACCTTGAATGTACCAGCCAATACGGCAAAGACAGCGGCCCAATACCAAACAACAGTCGTATGGACCTTCTCATCAACACCAAGCTAAAAACTCGGGCAGAATCCCGACTGCAGCCACGCCTACTGTGAAGGCGATCCCAGGCTGTAGACCATGATTCTGCCCTTTGATTGATAAATAAAGGGGAAAGAAACGATTGAGAGAGACTCTTCCATTACGCGGAAAATACAATTGAAGGAGACAAAAAATGTTAAAGCAGCCCATTTCATTGATTCGAGGACTGTTCCTCGTACTAGCCTTTTCATTTTTACCAGTTGTCGCTCATGGAGAGTCATTGGATAGCTTTGATGCGGTGATTCACCCATCAGAGCATCAAATCGGAAAAGAACAGCTTTACTACGATTTACAGTACCAACCAAATGAAACCGAGCGACTAACAGTTACCTTAACTAATCGGACAGAGCAGCCGATCAAGTTGAAGGCCGCCTTTAATCGTGCGGTCACTAATAGTCTGGGTGTCGTTGAATACTCCGGGATGAATGAAGATGAGAGTGATTTCGGTCCCAATATCAACGACTACGTCAAGCTCAGTGATCGAGCTATTGATTTAGCACCAAAGGAATCAAAGGATATTCATTTGGATGTAAAGATGCCAGACAAAGAATTTGAGGGAGTCTTAGCTGGCGGCCTTTACATCGAACAAATTTCAACCGAAAAAGTCGAAGGCAATATCAAAAATGTGTTTTCACGAGAGATCGCCGTCCTACTGCAAAATAAGACGGACGAAGTAAAACCAGATTTGAAAATCGCCCAAGCAAATGCCCTTCAGGTCAATCACCGCAATGCAGTGACCGTGACTGTTGACAATGAAAAATCAACCTACGTCAAAAATACAGCCATTGATTATCAAGTCGAAAAAGATGGCAAAACTCTCACCAAAGACAAGAAAGAAAAGTTAACCTTAGCACCAAGTTCACGCATGCCCTTCTTGATTCAAATGGACAATACGGAGTTTTCTCCAGGAACCTATACCGTCAAAATGACTGTACGCTCCGGAGAACAAAAATGGACCGGCAGTCCAACCTTCACCATAAATCAAGAAAAAGCCAAGGCTTACAATGTTCAAGATGTTTCACTTGAAAAGGACACGACAACACCTTGGATCTGGGCAGGGATCGCCGTGATCATCCTATTACTAGCCGTCGTAATCTTCATGTATAACCGAAACAGGAACTTGAAGAAGAAAATAGATGGAAAATAAAAGAAAGCGGCGCCTCTTCATTTCAAAAGAGGCGCCGCTTTTTTTTAATAAGGTTGAGTAGCTAGACGGATTGTTACTAAAATAAACAACGTTACAGCAATACAAGAAGCACGATACACAGCAAATTAGCAGCTGCTAAAATAAATGAGCCAAAAACAATAATTCCTATTTTCTCCCGTAATGACTGCCGAAGGTCCCATCCTCTTTGACGGGCCAATACTTTTGTACGCATATCCTTTTCCTCCTTACCCATTCCAAAATAATAATTGTCCAAAAAAGTCGTTTGATTCAAATGCCGTCAATCATTCAGCGAATGCTTTTGCCTTTAAGAATAAATCAGTACAAATCTATCCTTCTGTACACCTAGATTATATACTGAAAAGGATTTGGGTTACCCCCAGGAACTTGTTAATCTGTTAAAAAATTGATTATTCGTAACAATGAGAAAACTCTGCGGTCACCTTCCCCCTCTTGTCTAAATAATCCAACTTGTCGTTTTGATAGATAGTCTCGTCTACTGTCAACGAGATTTGACATGACAACAAAAACAAACTACTATAAATGATAGTAGTCGTTCTACTATCACTCGTAGATAGATTAAATAGAAAACTGGATAGAAAGAAGGGTTTAGCGATGCGAACGATTGATTTGATTGTTCTGGGAATTCTAAAAAAAGAATCTCTCAGTGCCTATGATATCCAAAAACTTATTGAATACCGCAACATTTCTCAATGGGTAAAAGTCAGTACGCCAACAATCTATAAAAAGATGCTGCAGCTGGAAAAACAAGGCTACGTCAAAAGCACCCTGAAGAAAAATGGAAAGATGCCTGAAAAAGCCGTCTACTCATTAACCAAAAAAGGCAAGACTGAATTCGAGAAATTAATGCTGGGGATCGCTGCTCGCCCTATCAATATTTTTCTAGATTTCAATGCCGTGATTCTCAACCTCGACAGTCTCTCCCCCGCAGATCAAAAGGCCTGCATCAGTATCATTGAGGCTAATGTACAAAAAATGAAAGCAACCTTGGAAGAAAGCCTTCTAACCAACAAGGCTGAATCAGATATTCCTGCCACTGGAAAAGCTGTGATGCATCAGCAGTTACTTTTAATTAAGGCCATTGAGGAATGGATTGTTACTGTGAAGAAAGGATTTTGAGGATAATAATCGGAGGACCTATCTATGCTAAATAAAGAAAATATCTATAAGAGTTCATTTTCAACAATCAATGGCAATATGATTATCCTTTCTCCCCATCCATTACTGCGACCCTATATTGCCAATTATACTTTTACTGATCCTAGCAAAATGCATCCGCAGCAAACAATTCTGCCCACCATCAGTTCAACCCTTGTGTGTACCTTTCAAAACGGTCAATTTACCGCAGGTCTTCGAGGTGTAAACACAAAACCAACGATGATTGCTGACTATGCGCGGCAATTTGATTTTATGTTTTTAGTAGAGTTTCATGCGTCTGGACTTTATCCTTTTCTGAACATTGATCAGCATCACCTGGCTGACAAGGGATTTCTCTTTGCAGATTTAAATCAGGCATTGTTTGAACAAATAGCCGAAGCATATTACACTGCCAAAACGATTCATGAATTGGCGAGTAAATTGGATCAAATTTTCTTTGAAAAAATAAATCAAATAGAATTGAATCCTGCGTTTTGCATCGCTTTTGAAATACTCCTTAAAAGCAATGGATCAGTTCGTGTAAAGGATCTGGCAAAGGAAACGTATTACAGTGAAAAGCAATTGAATCGCTTATTTATGAAATATGCTGGAGCGAAGGTTAAAACCTGTTCTCGAATCATCCGCATGAAGCGAGCTGTTGATCTATTACATAGCAAACCCGAAATGTCCTTGCTATTTGAGGAGACCGGCCATCATGACTATGCTCATTTTATCCATGACTTCACCGCAATCTATGGGATCACTCCTAAGAAATACATGGAAACGATGTCCCTTTTTTACAATGACCCCTATAAATTGTAAAGGTATACTTTCAAGTAAAGAAGAAAGGTAGTTGAAGTTTATGTTTTCACCCTATATCCGTTTTAATGGGGCATGCGAAGAAGCATTTTTATGGTATGCCCAACTCTTCAATGGCAACATTCAACACATGTCTAAATACGATGAGATGCCTGAAAATCCTAATTATCCAATTCCCACAGAACTAAAAAACAAAGTCATGCATGCGCGACTTGCTATCAGCGAATTTGATGGCATCACTGGTGCAGATTATCCAGAACCGATAGTAAAAAATGGAAATGTCGCTATCCAAGCCCATTTACCTGAAGAGGCTATGGCTAGAGAGGTCTTTTCGGAGCTATCCAATGAAGGAACCGTTGTCGCAGCAATCGCCAGCAATCCCCCACCCGATGACAGCAGTATCAGCGGCTGTGTGAAGGATAAATACGACGTGACTTGGATCATTTCAGCGATGAAATAGCTTAATAATTCTCTATGAACCAATAACGATTTCGGTTATTGGTTTTTTCAAATTGACCTAGTAGGTAAATCCTGCTACACTCTAATTAACCTACTAGGTAAGGAAGTGAGCGCTTTGACTGAAATCAATACGACTGATCCAAAGATTCAACGAATTCTGAATGCAGGATTGCGGGAATTTTCCCAACGTGGCTATGAGGAAGCGTCGACGAATCGAATCGCAAAAGCGGCTGGAATGTCGAAGGCCTTGATGTTTCACTATGTAAAAAGTAAAGAGGAGTTGTTTTCGCTCTTATTGGATTATTGCCAAAAGACAATCGCTGAGGATTATTGGACGAAATTGAACTGGCAGGAAAAAGATGTTTTTAATCGATTACTGCACTCTTACATGTTACAAATTGACTTGATGAAACGGAACCCTTGGATTCTTGATTTTACGAATGTAAAGATTGAAACAAACTCTGAGATGATCAATCAAAAAGTAGCTGACCTAGCTAAACGACAGCATTCTTCTTGTGAAAAGGATTTATTTGAAGGGATTGATGAAACGAAATTCCGAACAGGACTTAATGTGGATCGCTGTAAGCAATTGATTCTTTGGGGAAACATCGGCTTTACTAATGAGATTTTGGATGGATTGAAAAATACAAATCCTGAACAGATTGATTACCAAGCCATCACCGATAAGCTAACACAGTATTTAGAAGACCTTAAAAGCGTTTTTTATCAAGAGTAATTAGAAATGAAAAAAGTGCTGATTCTTGCTGGTTGTCTCTTGTTTTTTTGGTCTTTCTCACAATTAGGCACAAAAAATAACCCCCTGCAGAAAGAAGGTTTTGTGATGCCAAACGAAGCAACTACGATTGCCTTTCCCCTCCGTGGTGAATGGTACACTGAAACAAGCCCAGCTGATCGGGTTCCAAGTCATGGAACGAATCGTTTTGGACTGCGCTATGCCTTTGATTTCATTCAAAAGGATAAGAATGACCGTTCACATACTGCTAATTCAGCCGACTATCTGTTAGGAGGGATTCCTTTAAAAAACTACTATTGCTTTGGTCAGCCTGTCTATGCGCCCTTTACTGGTGAGGTCATCACAGTGAAAAACAATACCTCTGATGGCGAAAAAGCCTCATGGCTTCATGATCAAACAACCGCTATTCGCCACTCCCTCTTTTTCGATCCAGAACGAGACGGCTTCGAGGCAATCGCTGGAAATTATATCGTCATCAAACGAGCTGCCAGTATCTACGCTGCTTTCTGTCATCTGCAAAAGGGTTCAATTGCTATTTCAGAAGGAGAACACATTGCAGAAGGAACCTATCTTGGCAACGTCGGACATTCTGGAAATTCCACTGAGCCGCATTTACATTTTCAACTGATGGATTCTGCTATAATCGAATCAGCAAATGGTCTCCCTTTGGTTTTTGATACCTATGAAAAATACAATGGGAACACGTGGGAAATCATCCAAAATCAGTTTCCCGCTGCTGGCGAACGTATTCGTTCGTTAAAGTCAGACAGAAAATAGGTGAAGCGTTTGGAAATGAATAATCTATATAAACCTCAGAACCATCAAGACCTGAGAGATTGGTTAGAAGAAAATGCTGCAAGTGCAAAAGATTGCTGGGTTGTGATTGATCGCAATCAAACCTGACCTATTTAGACTTCGTGGAGGAAGCTCTTTGCTTTGGCTGGATCGACGGTACCAAAAAGAAGCTTTCCGAAACGGAAATTGGGCAACGGCTCTCACCTAGGACGAAAAAGAGCCAATGGACCGAGCTGAATAAAGAACGAGCTCGCCGTTTAATCTATTTAGATTTGATGACTGATCTAGTTCGAGCAACCTTACCGGATTTGTCTCCAGAAAGTTTTGTGATCGATCCGCGAATTATGCAGGCACTCGAAGCAGATCCTGAAATCCAACAAAACTTTTCAGCCTTTCCAGAGCTTTATCAGCGAATCAAAATTGATAATATTCAACGCTATGGTGCAGATGTCGAACTATTCGAACGACGCTTGGAAAAATTGCTGACAAACACCAAAGCCAATCAGCTTTTCGGTGCTTGGGATGACAACGGTCGATTAAGCAGCTACAAAAAGAACTCTTAATAAACATACGGAAGTGAATCACTTGGTTTACTTCCTTTTTGTTATTCCCTTCGTTTTCGCAGCCGTTCTATCAGCCTTCCGCGTTTTTTCTTTCCTCTCGTTGGCACAGCAGTTGCCGATAAGGAATCTGGCTCTTCCTCGAGTTTAACTAGCAGTCGGAACCTAACTGGATGTGTCTCCTCAATGACGCTAAAATCTTCCACCGTTCCGCCCTTTGGCACCATTGCCATAATCAAGGACGCTGCTTCGCTTTCAGAGATAGCTTGCGGTTCGATTCCTTTGGGCAGCTCAAATAACAGCTCAAGCATTCCAGGCTTGATTAGTTCTTGCTGAACAATCAGGTCTTTCGGATCCTGAATAGTATCTATGGGGCTTTGCTCGTTTACTGGTTTCGTTTTGGGACTTTCTAATTGAGTGTCAGTTTTTTTATCGAAAATCGGTGTCTCAATTGTTTCGATAAATTTTGCAGTAATAACCTTCTCAAAAAAATTAACGCCATCCTTTTCAAAGATATCTAACGTCGTCAATTTTTCTAGCGATGTTTTAATTTCCTTCGCTGTCTTATTTGGATTGGCATGTTTCATCCGCCATGAATGTTTTCTGCCATTACTTTTTTCAAATGTTGCCGATAAACTTAACATGATTTCACCTCTTCTTTTAGTCTTAATAGGTCACTCTTTCCAAACGTCATGAACCTGCCAACCTTGTCAGTGGTTCTTTCATGAATTGAGTATAGAATTTTTCGATTTTCTCTGTGATATAGGTTTTGATTGAAAACAGTCTGATGGATACGACCTTCCACTCATCAGAAGAAAAATAATGCTTGAAATAGAAATAATAGCGGCGCAATATCCGAGAAGTCTTAGTCTCTAAAAACAGCTTACGAACAAGCCGTTTCATGAAAAATGAAAAATCCTCTTCGCCTAGTTCGTCTCGCACCTGAAGCGCTATCAAAATTTGAATAGTTGATCCCGCATCACGGGTTTCTTGGTAATGTTTATCTATTCGTTTCTCTAATGTTTTAGGTCGTAGCGAAAAAACTTGTCTTGGTGTAAATAATGCTTCTGTCAAAATAATGCTCCTCTCTGATTGGTTTGTGATCACGCCTCGACTATAATCCTATGAAAACACTCCTGTCAATCGACAAAATTTTTTTAATGTCCGTTTTGGAGCCATTCGACAACGACAAACCCGCTTCGTTATGCGAACTAATCAAAAAAAAAACTTAGAATTTTATTTTCTATTAAAAAAAGAAACCGTGAGATTCGACTATTTTGCGTATCTTATTTCTTGTTTCTTACGGCTAATAGCGTAAAATGAGCATAGAAAGACAGTGAAAGGGTGTTTGCGATGGAAAATTATGTCATCCGAATCGATATTCCCGAGGTTGAAGAATACTTGGCACTGCGACAGATTTGCGGATTGTCTGCGCGAGACAAAGAAGCCAGTAAAACGGGATTAGCTAATAGCATTTATTCGGTTATTATCCGAAATAAGACCGATGAAAAATTGATCGGAATGGGGCGAATCATCGGAGATGGCGGTACCGCTTATCAGATTGTGGACATCGCTGTCCATCCAAAGGAACAGGGAAAAGGTCTTGCGAAAGCGATCATGGCGCTGCTGATGAAGTACATTCACGATGAGATCAATCCACAGGCTTATGTCAATCTGATCGCTGACAGACCAGCAGATAAGCTTTATGAACAGTTTGGCTTTGTAGAAACCGCACCTGAAAGCCTAGGGATGTATTTGAAAAGATAAAATAATGACAAAAACAGGATTCCTCGAATGAAAAGGAATCCTATTTGTCAGTTTATTTAGTGAATACTACAAAACCGGGTAATTCTGGATGATCAATTACTAGCCCCTCGTGAATCGAACGCGCACTCCAAAAGATCATTAAATCACCTGCTGCCATAAAAATATTAAAGGCAGAAAGTAAGATCAGCTCAGTATTTGGAAACAGCAACGACAGGAAAAAATAGCCGCCCCCTAGTACCACAACTGGTGCTAATACACCGATTTTATAGGCCTTTGCCTCCAGCGCTTCTTTACAATGACAATACGGCATCAGCTCCTTGACATTAAAGCCAAAGGTGATGCTTTTCATTTTCTTTTTTGCATAATTCGCCCACGTCAGGCCATGAATCAGCTCATGAATTGGAATGGATACAATAAACAGAATCAGAAATAGGAGAAAATTAATCTCCCATAATGGCGATGCATCCGCTCCCCAGCGCCAAAAATAGCCAATCACGACCAATACGATAAATGGAATTGGCAGCAGCATTCCCTGTGTCCCAGCTTCTTTTGCCGAAAAGGTCTTATCCTGCATACGATAGTCCTTTTCTTCCATTTCCTGGCAAAGTGCATCGAATAACTCATATTTTTTGTTTATTTTGCCTTTCTGATGCTTTTTCTTCATACCGTAACCCCCTTTTTCCTATGCCCTCACATATTTTTTTAACTCCTTTTAACCCTTTCTATTGCCATCATATACGTTTTTACCTATCCGCGTCAAAATTTGAAGTCAGGTTATCCTTCATTAGAAAAAACCAGAAACTTTCCTAAAAAAGTCTCCGGTAGATTGATCATAAGTTTGCTTTTGTAGCACACCACATTTCAAGAACGAAAAGTGACTTTGACCTACTCTTCTTTTTTTAAATAACCTACACAAAAAGGCAGTATCAAAACGATAATGGCAATTATTAAGCAAACCATAGTCAAATAAATAAGCACTTCATCAGTTGGGCAAATCACACTAAAAATCACAAGAAAATAGAAAATCATCTGAAGTATCCGACTTGCTTTATTACTCCTTCGATAAATTTTTTCGTTTCTACTTGAATCCATGAGCGTCATTCCTCCTAAATGAAAACCAGACTATCTATCACTGGGCCACTCAACAACAGGAATAAACCATTTGAGACTGCTTACACGCTATATATAAACCAATCTCCCCTCACTACTATTATAAAGGATTGTTTATCGTTTCACTTGTTCGTTTTTTTGTTATTTTAGTAAATTATTGGTATTTTTGGATTCTTAATTTCGGTCTAAACCATACTTTTTTGTATATAAATTAAAAATTCCAATCTACTATTCATTGAACAATCGGCAAAAAAAATCAGCGAAGATTTTTCGCTGACCCTAAAAAAAATATTCTATCTCAATTTCTGATTGATTTGTTTAATCTCGCGCTTATATTTCAAATAATGGAATATCCAAATAGCAAAAAAGATTAGAAAAAAGGAGAAGGAGGCCGACAAAACCACCTGCCACTTAAAGGGAAACCATTGATTCACCCAAGCCACAATCAAAAAAGCAATAAATCCTCCGCCCATCTGGATCAACGTTTGAACAAGAAGCGACAACTTTTTCAATTCATAGATCAGACTCAATAATCCGATCACTACCGATAATAGAATAAAGCTAAGGACGATTTTTCTGACTTGATTATCGGCATAAATAAAGGCAAACAGCATGCAGATGCTACTGCCAAAGCCGACAGATTGTCCTAATAGTTTAAGTACGCGTTTCATTTTGACCCCTCCTTTTGATTCCTAAATGCTGTTTCAACTGATCGACAAACCGACGAGAAACGGTGATTCTTTGACCGTTACTCAAATAGGCAAATAAACTGCCAGAAAAGGCAATCTCTAATTTTTGAATAGCCTTTGTATTGACCAAGGCTGATTTTGAAACTTGCAAGAACTGATCACTTGGCAGTTCTTCTTTTAGTGCCGTGAGAGACTTGCGAAAAGAATACGTTTCCTTTGCGGTATAAAGTGTTACGATTTTATTGAAGATTTCTAAATAAATAATTTCGGTTTTATTTAATAAGACAAACTCATCCTTTACTTTGATCACTAATTGCTCCTCTTGAAACGCCTCTAAACAGCTGACAAGCTGGTTGCCTGTTTTCTCTTCTGCCGCGCGAATCCGTACCTCGGGCGCTATCCAATTCTTTCCGATTTCCACTTGAATCTTCAACCCCTTCAACATGGATCATCGCCACCTCCTTCTCTATCTTTATAGTAAGCCATTTTTGAAGAGTAAAATAGTCTTTTTTCCTTTCCGGTAAACAGCGCGCCTCATCCGGTAAAAACAAAAAATGAACCCTTCTTATGAAAGAGTTCTTTTGATCTCATTCTTCTGTTTTCTCATTCCCAAGATCTCTAAGTTATGCGCGCCAAGTAGTCTAATCCATCCTTCCAGTACTGTTAAGACTTCGCATGTAAAGAGGAGAGAGACTAACTATATAGAGTCAAGTAAAAATTAGCCAAATCAAAAAATATTTTA